>Ga0306920_100002104_pt1 | contig 25017 bp, 23 predicted proteins | sample flu12Cox44000170_FD_204666 | JGI IMG/M metagenome (GOLD analysis project Ga0306920, IMG submission 204666) | Lab enrichment of tropical soil microbial communities from Luquillo Experimental Forest, Puerto Rico - flux4day.12C.oxic.44.000.170 (v2)... | ecosystem: Environmental > Terrestrial >...
AGCGGAGCCTCGAAAGCAAGAACCGGCGGCTGCGCGCCGAAGTGGGGGAGAGTGAGCTCATGCACGCACAGGTGCGCGAGCAGGTGAAGCCGGCGGAGGTGGTGGTGGTAACCCGCCGCGAGCCCACGCGCGAGGAGATCTTGCAAAAGTTCCGTGACGCGATCGGGTTGAGCGGTGGAGAGGAGTTCGAGTCGGACGGCCAGTTGGAAGATTCGCTGAGTGAAGAGGAATTACGGGAGTTCCGGCGGGGGCGCGGTCCGGCCTGGGAGGAGCTCCAACGGCGAAGGAGAGAAAGGAGAGAATAGGAACAGAGACTGGGCATGAGGTAGTGAGTGAGCGAGATAACTAAGGGATTGAAAGATGGAATGGATGAGATTGGAAAGTTTGCCCCACTCCCGCCCACGCTTTTCAATGCAGTTGAAGCTTGGCAATGCAGCGGGTGCGCTTGACGCGCCTCTCGCCCGATGATATGTCTTCAAGTGTGATAACTAGTCCTCAACTTAGGTGACGCTATGGCACTGATCAGCGACGATGACGCTCTGGAAGTCCGGGGGCGACTAGAAGGCATGGTGCATCCTGTGAAGCTGGTGCACTTCACCCAGGAATTGAACCTGGAGTATGGACGGGAAGCCAAGCAACTCCTCACCGAGCTTCTGCCCCTCTCCGATAAGCTTTCGCTTGAGGTCTACAACTTCCTGCTCGAGAAAGACAAAGTGAGCGAGTACGGGGTTGATAAGGTGCCGGCCACCGCTGTACGGAACGGAAAGGACTATGGCATTCGCTTCTATGGCCTGCCGGCCGGGTATGAGTTCGCTACGCTGCTTGATGTCATCCTCAGCGTCTCCCAGGAAGATTCGGGACTGAAGGCGGAAAATCGAGAGAAACTGGCGAAGGTCAGCCAGCCCGTGCACCTTGAGGTCTTCGTCACCCCCACCTGACCCCACTGTCCGCAGGCCGTGCGCCTTGCTCATCGCTTCGCCATGGAGAATGAACTGGTGAGGGCGGATTGCATCGAGGCCACGGAGTTCCCCGACCTCGCCGGCAGATATCGGGTGCATGCGGTGCCCAAGACAGTGATCAATGGAACAGCGTCGGTGGATGGGGCGCTTCCGGAGGAATTCTTCCTGGACGAGATTCTCAAAAGGCTCGAACCTCAACCAGGAACAGGTCGGTAACGGGACGCATCCCGGCAGGTGGGGCGAACATCCAACACCATGGGACAGGGCGGTTGTGTCCAGAAGTGAGGAGCGGCGAGAAATTCGGCTGGCTCACACGTAGCAAGCCTGCTGAATTATGGCTTCTGGCAAAGGGCGGTTTTTTGACACGGTTCCTTACCCGTGCCATAATCACTTGACCGAATTGACGAAGACAGAAGGGGCCATGCGAAAAATCTTGAGACAGTCTCTGGCTGTCGTTAGCCTGTGTTTGCTTGCGGCGGCGGTTTCTTGCGGAGCCCAGGCGCAGAGTTCAGTGCCAGTGGAGGGGCAAGGCCTTGCTACCGCCCCTTTGCAGGCCCCGAAAGAGGCGACTGCGACCTCCGGACCCGATCACAGCAGCGCCTACTATCACTTCATGCTGGCCCGCCGTTACCAGGAGTTAGCGGGCATCTACGACCGCAGCGACTACGTGGAGCGGGCTATCTCCGAGTACAAGCTGGCAATGGAGGCAGACCCCGATTCCCTGTTCCTGAGGGTAAACCTGGCGGAACTCTACGCGCGGGCAAGCCGTGTCGGTGACGCAGTCCGCGAGGCGGAGGCGGTGCTCAAGGTCAACCCGAACCAGGAGGATGCGCATCGGCTCTTGGCCAACGTTTACCTGCACAACCTGGGCGAGGCGCAGCCCGAGAAAGTAGCCAAAGACAGCCTGAACAAGGCCATCGAGCATTTTGAGGTCCTCGTCCGGCTGAACCACACCGACACCGATTCCTATGTCACCCTGGGACGGCTGTACCGACTCCATAACGAACCTTCCAAGGCCGAGGAGATCTTCAAAAAGGCCCTGAACGCTGATCCGAATTCCAAGAGCGCATTGGTTTATCTTGCCCAGCTTTACTCCGACCAGGGGGCCTACGATCAGGCGGTCGAGTTGTTGAAAAAGATTCCCGAAAGCGAAGTGGACGTCCAGACTCTTTCCTTGCTGGGTCTCGCGTATCTCCAGGCCGGTGACTCCGGCAACGCCGCCACCACTTACCAGAAGGCGCTCGCCCAGGAGCCGGAGAACCTCGACGTTCGTCGCGCCTACGCCGAAGCGCTTCTGAGGCGCGGAAAAACGGCGGAGGCCCGAACCGAACTGCAAAGAGTCTTGAAGTCGGACCCGGAAGACGGCAACAGTCATCTCCGGCTAGGACAGCTCGACCGGCAGGAGGGCAGCTTCGACTCTGCCCGCAAGGAGTTGGAACGGGCGAAGACATTGATGCCGGATAATCCCGAGGTCCAGTACCAGCAGGTGTTGCTCGAAGACGCCCTCGGCAACGACGACCAGGCGATCGAGATTCTGCAGGGACTCCTCAAACAGAGTGAACGTCCGGAGGGTAAGTATACGGCGGCGGAAGCTCATAACCGGGCGGCCTTCCTCGAGCGCCTGGGCTTGATTTATCGCAATCAGGAAAAGTACGACCGCGCCTTGGAAACCTTCCGTCAAATCCTGGGCCTCGGGGCGAGCGAAGCACCCCAGGGAGAGGCTTTGATCATCGAAACTCTGCGCCTCAAGCGCGAGCCCCAGAAGGCCATGCTGGCGGCGGACGCCGCGGTGAAGAAATACCCGAAAGACCGGGCCCTGATCTCCCTGCGGGCAACATTGCTAGCCGAGCAGGGCCGCGTGGACGAGGCCATACCGGCCCTCCAGGGCCTGCTCGACGGCGGCCCCTCCGACCGGGAAACCTACCTGACGATCGCTCAGGTCTACTCCCAGGGCAAGCGTTATGACGAGGCGGAGGGCGCCGTACGCAAGTCCTTGACCCTGACCCCGAAAGTGGAAGACCAGGAATTCGCCCGTTTCATGCTGGGGTCGGTTTACGAGCGTCAGAAGAAGTTCGACCTGGCGGAGCAAGAATTCAAGAAGGTTCTGAGCGTGAATCCGTTGAACGCCCCAGCCGCTAACTACCTAGGCTACCTGCTGGCCGACCGGGGCGTGCGCCTGGAAGAGTCAGTGGAGTATATTCAAAAGGCGCTGCAAGTGGAACCCAACAATGGCGCTTATCTTGACAGTCTGGGCTGGGCTTACTACAAGATGAAGCGCTTCGACCTGGCCCAGCCGCCCTTGGAGAAGGCGGCGCGTCTGGTCTCCAACGACCCCACCATACTCGAACACCTTGGTCATGTCTACGTCGGCCTCGGGAAGAAGCAGTTGGCAGAGCAAGAATGGGAACGCGCCCTTAAGGAATGGCCCACCGCCGTTGGCAGCGAATTCGACGCCGAGCAGGCTGCCCAACTCCAAAAGCAACTTGACGAGTTGAAGCTTCAACTGGCCGAAGAAAAACCGCGGGACACGGTAAAAAGGCAGTGACAAGTGAGAAAATCGCGGCTTCGCCGCCTGATGTGCAAGGGCTCAGCTCTTCCCTGGAGTTTCTACATTTTGCCCTTCCCCGCCTTGCGGAGCGAAAGGGCGGGGCTTCAGCCCCGCCGTAGCATCGGGAGCGTAGGGGCTTCAGCCCCTGAAGCCACATGGCGCGACCCAAGCATCGGACTGAGCCGGGCGGAACCTACTTCGTTACCACCAACACCTGGCAGCGACGTGCGGTGTTTCGAAAACCGGAGTGGGCCGATATCGTGGAACGTAAGGTCTTCGAACACCGGGAAAGGGGCGAATACCTGGTTCACCGTTACGTGATCAATTGCCCGACCACTTGCACGTCATTTTGACGCCGGGTTGCAGCACAACGCTGGAGAGGGCCGCTCAGTTGATCAAAGGCGGGTCGTCTTATGACATCGGTCGCGCCTTCCAGACACATCTACTCACCTGGCCACCTGGGTTCACTCAGCACCTGATCCGAGATGGCGCCGACTACGAGTCCCACGTTCGTTACACTGACGCGAATCCGGTCAAGAAGGGCCTGGCCGAATGACCAGAGACGTATCACTTCTGCTCTGCGCGCGGGAAGTATCGGCTTGATCCGTGGCCGATGGCTAAAAGCCCCTAGTAGGAACGACCGTGACGGCGGGGCTGAAGCCCCGCCCTTCCTGTGACGGAGGGCCAGGGAGCAAGATGTAGAAACTCTAGGGAAGGGCTCAGTCTTTCGGAGCTCAGGCTTAGGATTAGAATATTTTTAATCGGTCGCTTGCCGGAAAGCCGCGGGCTTTCCGCAGATCAGGCGGCGGAGCCGCATTGGCCGGTGAGCGGCGATTTCTTAACACTTTCTGACGAGTGACGAGGAGGAGTCGACAGTTCACATCCGACTGACCGGAACCGATGGCTGTCGACTGACCTCACTTTAACTGTTCACTCGTCAGTGGCCACTTGTCACTCGTCACTGCTTTTTTTCCTTGTGAAACACTCCGTTGCGCTTCACGCCTTTGCCAAGATCAATCTGGGGCTGAGAATACTCGGGAAGCGTCCGGACGGTTACCACGAAATCCGAACGCTCTATCAGACCGTCGACCTTCACGATAACTTGGAAGTTAAGCTGCTCCCTGGCGAGGAGGGTGTGGATGTGAAATGTGTATACCCCGGCGTCCCTTCCGGCCGCGGCAACCTGGTGTACCAGGCTTGCCAGCTTTGGAAACACGCTCGAGGTTTCAACGGCCGAATCGAAGTCCACCTGAAGAAGCAGATCCCCCCTGGCAGTGGCTTGGGTGGTGCGAGCAGCGACGCTGCGGCGACGCTCGTCGGACTGGAGCATCTGGGTGGAGACCGGCTCGACCTAGCGACGCGACTCCGGTTTGCGGCCCGCCTGGGTTCAGATGTCCCCCTTTTCCTTTTGGGAGGTCGGGTTCTGGGCTGCGGCCGAGGCGAGGAAGTCTATCCCCTCGACGACCTGCCTCGTCGTCACTGTCTGGTTGTCTTTCCCAGCTTCAGCCTTTCCACGCGAGAGGCCTACCGCGAGGTAGCTCGGAGATTGACAAAGCGTCGCGCAGCCAGTAGAATGAGTGCTTTCGGTGTGTGGTCACGTGTTCCCCTGGAGACCTGGGGGCCGGCCGAGAACGACTTTGAGCAAGTCGTCTTCGCGAAGTGGCCGGAGCTGGGAGAGTTGAAGCGCCAGCTCATCCGGGCCGGAGCCGAAACAGCACTGTTGACGGGCAGCGGTTCCGCTGTCTACGCTATCTTTGACTCTGCCCCAAAACTGCTTCGCGCTTCAAAGTCGATACCCGCCGGCTGGCGGGCCTTCCGGACACGAACGCTTCCGCGGGCCGAATATCAACGCCGACTCCTCGGATAAGAAGGGCAAAGGGGGAAGTGGGAAACAGGGGAAAGGGGAAACGCCGAAGGGAGAGGTCAGACCGTTTCCCGTTTCCCCCTTTTGCCGTTTTCGCTGGGAGGTCGTCCAGTGGTAGGACACATGCCTTTGGAGCATGGAACCCTGGTTCGAATCCAGGCCTCCCAGCCAGTTACGTGCTTGGTTCTAGGTGCAAGGTGTTATGTGCTAGGAATCTAGCAGTTAGGACCTTGAACCTGACACCTAGCAGCCTGACACCTAGAACCCAGCAGAGGCTTATAACATGGCAGAGCGAAGGTCGAACGCCCTCAAAGTCTTCTCGGGAAACGCCCACCCGGACCTGGCCAAGGAGATCTGTGGGCATCTCGGAATGGAGCCGGGGCAGGCTGATGTTGGCCGCTTTCCGGACGGGGAAGTGAGGGTGCAGATTGGCGAGAACGTGCGCGGCGCCGACGTGTTCGTGGTCCAGCCCACCTGTAAACCGGTAAACGAGAGCCTGGTGGAGCTGCTGATTATACTGGACGCGCTGCGGCGCGCCTCGGCGCGCCGCGTCACTGCGGTTATGCCTTACTACGGATACGCGCGCCAGGATCGCAAAGACCGGCCGCGGGTTCCCATATCCTCGAAGTTGGTGGCCGACTTGATCACCTCAGCGGGGGCGAACCGCATTCTGGCGCTCGACTTGCACGCCGGACAGATTCAAGGGTATTTCAACATCCCTGTCGATCACCTCTACGCCACGCCTGTCACCGTAGCATACTTCCGTAGGCTCAAGGCGGAGAGGAAGATTGAGGAAATCACGGTTGTTTCTCCGGACACGGGCGGTGTTGAACGAGCGCGCGCGTTCGCTAAGAAGCTGGGAGTGCCGCTCGCGATCATCGATAAGCGCCGCGAGGATGCCGACGTGGTTGAAGTGATGAATGTCATCGGCGATGTGGCCGCGAGGACCTGCCTGATCGTGGATGACATGGTGGACACAGGTGGAACGCTGGCACGTGGCGCGCGGGCCCTGAAGGAGAAGGGCGCCGAAAGGGTGTACGCCTGCTGCGTCCACGGGGTCTTTGCCGGCGATGCGATTTCGAAGATTTGTGATTCGGATCTCGAGCAGGTGGTGACCACAAACTCTATCCCGGTTTGTCCGGACGTGCAGCAGTGCGCGCGGATAAAGGTGCTGAGTGTAGGTAAGTTGCTGGCGGAAGCTATCAAGTCCATTCACGACGAGACGTCCGTGAGCAGGTTGTTTATATGAGGTAGGGGCAGGCCTTGTGCCTGCCCTGGGCGACCACAAGGGTCGCCCCTACAATGCGGATGCGCTCGTCGTGGAATTCGAGCAGCTTGCCCGGGCACGAGACAGAAGGAGCAGAGAAGCATGGCACAGGTAACGACTATAACCGCCCAGCCGCGCGAGGACTTCGGCAAGAACTGCTCTCGTCGTCTGCGACGTTCAGGCCGAGTGCCCGCGGTTGTTTATGGTGGCGGTGGCCCTGCCATTCCAATTGCTGTAGACCCCAAGGCAGTGTTGCCGATTGTGCAGTCGGAGGCAGGCCACACAGCCATCCTCAATTTGGAGATCCACGGCCGGACACCGGCCCGCGTGATGCTCAAGGATTGGCAGTTGGAGCCCGTCCGCGGGCGGTTACTGCACGTGGACATGGTCCGGATTGCGAAAGACGCGAAGTTGAGGGTCAAGGTGCCCGTCCATGTCACGGGCGAACCCAAGGGCGTGAAGGTTCAAGGCGGCGTCTTTGAGTTCGTCCTTCGTGAAGTAGAAATCGAGTGCCTTCCCGACGACATCCCTGAGCACGTCACTGTGGATGTGAGCGAGTTGCTGATCGGACGCCACCTTCGCGTTTCCGATCTGCCCATTGGGCCGGACGTGAAGGTACTGACGGATGCTACGCGGGTTGTCGCGCACGTGGTCGCGCTGAGAGTAGAAGAGAAACCGGCCGAGGTCGTCGCGGAAGTTGCCTCTGCCGAGCCTGAAGTGATACGCAAGGGCAAGGCGGAGGAGGAAGAAAAGGGCGAGAAATCCGCCAGCGAGAAGGACGAAAAGAAGGAAAGCAAGTAGAGTCTTGAAGGTAATCGCGGGTTTGGGAAACCCCGGGGATAAGTACCATCTGACTCCGCACAACCTCGGTTTCATGGCTGTAGATCGCTTGGCAGAGCAATGCGGGGTGGAGATCGACCGGCCGGAGGCGCTAGCGCTCACGGCGACGACCCGGGTGGGCAAAACCGAGGTTGTGCTCGCCAAACCACAGACTTACATGAACCTGAGCGGCCTGGCCGTGGCTCGGTTGCTGCACAACTACGAGCTCCCGGTCGAAGACCTGATCATTTTGGTGGACGAGGCCAGCCTTCCATTTGGAAGGCTCCGCATCCGAGCGCGGGGAAGCGCCGGGGGCCACAACGGGCTCAAGTCGATTATTGGCTCACTTCAGAACGATAACTTCATCCGCGTACGCATGGGCGTGCAGCCGGATCACCGAGTCGACGACTTGACCGCGCACCTGTTAGGTCGCTTTCGGAAGGTTGACCTCGAGACGGTGGCGGACATGATTGACCGCGCCGCTGAGGCGGTCAGGGTTATGGTGCAAGAAAGTTTACAGCAGGCGATGAACCGCTACAACCAGCGGCAGCCTTCGCCGTAAGGGTTGGAGTAGGTTCACGAGGCGGCCTGCTGCAAGAGACGCGCGGGGCTTGCCAAAAAGCGATACTACAGAGACTGCTGGAGGTCGGATGCGCAAGTACGAAGTGATGTTTATTATTCGTCCGGACGTATCAGAGGAAGACGTCGACAAAGTCGTTGCTCAAATGGAAAACGCAGTGACCCTGAACGGGGGGAAGATCGAGAAAGTGGATAAGATGGGGCGCCGCAGGCTCGCCTATCGGGTTGCCCGCTGCCGGGAGGGGCTCTACGTGCTATTCACGCTTGAAGGCACCGGCGACACCGTTAAAGAGTTGGAGCGTCGGCTCAAAGTCAGCGACGCGGTGATTAAGTTCCTTACGGTGCGCATCGATGAGGAACTCGAACGGGCAGAGAAGTGGAAGGCGTTGCGAGCCAAACAGGCGGTCCGCAAGCCCAAGTCCCCTGCCCCCGCTACACCAGCGGCGGAAGTGCAACCGATACCAGTGAAGGAGTAAACCAGTTATGTCACCACGCAGAGGTGCCTCCAGGCAGGGTGATCGCTCAGCGAAGCCCGCCGGGGCGCAGTCCGGGCCCAGAAAGCAGTATTTCCGCCGTAGAAGGGTTTGCAAGTTCTGCGACGAAAAACTTGACGTGATCGACTACAAGGACGTGAAGGTGATTGGGCAATTCGTCTCTGAACGCGGCAAGATTCTGCCTCGACGGCTGACGGGAACGTGCTCGCCCCACCAGCGCCTCCTGGCAGTAGCCATCAAGCGCGCGCGGAACATCGCCTTCCTGCCATTCGCGGCAGCACTCTAACAAAGCTGTTAGCCACCAGCTCTGAGCTTCCAGCGCTCAGCGGGTAGCGCAGAGTTCGTGTTTTTTGCGAACTCTGCGGTTGTTCGTCCGGACAAGCCGCGGACTTTCTGAGAAGGGAAAGTCTGCGCTACCCCCCTTTGATCTGGCGCCGATTGGCATGACGGCCTTCAACACCCCAAGTGGTCAGTCTCGAGCCCAAGTGCAGAGAGCCGGCCGCTGATTTGTGAGGACTGAGTATGGAAGTGATTCTCTTGCAGGACGTGGAAAAACTAGGAACTCGCGGCCAGGTGGTCAAAGTAGCTGACGGCTATGGGCGTAACCATCTCTTGCCAAAGAAAATGGCCCTGGCTGCGACCGCCCAAAACAAGAAATGGGTGGGGCAACGGCGGGTGAGATTCCTTAAGATGGAGGCCAAGGAAAAGGCTGACGCCGAAGAATTGGCGAAGATCATGGAAGGCGTCAGCGTGACCGTTAGGCGTAAGTCGGGCGAGCAGGGCACACTCTTCGGCTCGGTTACCGCCATGGACGTGGCGGAAGGGCTGACAGCGCAGGGGTACAACATCGACAAACGCAAAATCCAGCTAGAGACACCGCTTAAGCTGCTGGGCGAGTATGATGTCGCCGTGAAGCTCCACCGCGAAGTCGTCCAGACGATCAAGGTGAAGGTGGAGAGCGATGTGCCGCCGCCCGCATCCGAACCTCACGCCGGGGAAAAGTCAGCCGCCCCAACCGAAGAAAGCAGGCGATAGCCGAGGAAGCGAGCAGTGAGAAACATTCTCAGAGATTGGAAGTCCTGCTGGGAAGTCCTGCTGGGGGTATGATCGATGCCGGCTACCAGTCCAATCGGCGACTTGATCAAGGAAATTAAGGAGGGTGCTTTAATCCTGCCCGAATTCCAGCGTGGGTACGTCTGGAAGCCCGACCAGGTCAAGCGGTACCTTGTGTCACTCTATCGGAAGTACCCCACCGGGCACTTTTTGATCTGGAAAACGTACAATCCTCAGCCTGCGCGTGGGGAAAATCCACCTCCTGAGAACTCATTCTCGCGAATAAGAGTGGCTACGACCAGAACGAGTCCAAGGACAAGAAGAACGTCAACGAGATCGCGAACCGGGCATTTCTGACCAAGAAGGCCAATCTGAGGGCATCGAATGCCCTACCTTCAAAGCATTTGCCGGAGGTCAGGGGAAGCTATCCAAAGGCTTTGAAGAGCCAGTTCGTGCCTGAAAACGAGATCCTTTGGGAGGTCCCAAGCTACCAAGAGTTCTTGAAGGAAAGACGCAAGCTAATCGCCAGCGCGATAAACGACTTCCTGGAATCGCTCATGGCTGGTGAAGCCCAACCTACACCTGACACGATGCTCGCCACTATGATTTCTCACGGCGAAAGTGAGAAGCTAGAGTTTAAGTCCTCGCTGCGGTGGGACTACCAGACCAACGCGAAGAACAAAGTGTTGGAGTCGGTCATCGCCAAGACCATTGCAGGCTTCATGAATTCAAGCGGAGGGACACTCCTAATCGGCGTGGGTCCAGGCAAGGAGATTCTCGGCCTGCAGAGGGACTACAGCACGATGACGGCTGAGCCGAACCGAGATGGATTCGAGCAAACGCTAACCCATGTCGTCTCCAAGTACCTGGGGAAAGAATACGCACCCTTGGTCCACGTCTCCTTTGTAGACGTGGACGGGGAAGACGTCTGCTGGGTTCGCACGGACGCGAGTCCCAGGCCTGTGTACCTCGAAGAGAACGGCCATTTTCGGTTCTACGTGCGGATAGGGAACCGACCCAACCAATGAATGTCAAAGAGTCCAGCGAGTATGTGTCGATGCATTGGAGTTAGTAGGGCTTCCTGCCTGCGGCTTCACCATCCTGAACGCCGGTGCCATACTGCTCGGGCGCGGCTCAAGTGGGAAAGTGTTAGCAGCGGAATGTTTCGTGCAACCTTGCCGGCTGGCGAAACCGGTCGGGAGTTGTAGGGCTCCGAGAAAAGGCTAGCTTAGCCGGAGAGGCTATGATGGGCAGGAGGATGACCCGGTCGAGCGCCATGAACGCTGGCTGGCGGAACACGAGGCGATGATGCGAAAGTACGAGGAGAACCGCCTCGAATTGCAGGAGGAGATGAAGCTTACGTGGGCGGCCATCCGCGCCAACGCGGAGTTGCTGCGACAAGTCACCCGCGAAGGTGCCGACCGGCTACGCGCGCTCGATGAACGTCTGAAGCGTCTGGCCGATCTGATGACTGGACACTTCGGCGGCAACGGCGAAGGCGGCCGTCGATGATTTCCATTTGCCGTGATGGCCGGGCGCGGCACCAGGTTCGCGCTTAGGGAAACGTTCCCATTGCTTGGAAGTCCACCAAGCTTTGAGTATCTAAGTGGCGCCACACAGTACATAGGTGCGGTCGTGCGGCACGCATGGTCTCGCCGTCTGATTCAAATGGTATAATGTCACCTCCAAGAGTTCTCGACTCGAAGAGACACTCCCAAGTTCATGCCAACCAGCACTGTCGTGGAGAGAGCGGTCCCTCACAATCTGGAAGCCGAGCGCGCGCTGCTGGGATCCATCATTCTCGACAACGGTGCGCTGAATCTCGCCGTGGGCACTGTCGGACGGGACGATTACTTCTCCGAGTCGCATCGCGCGATTTTCTCTAAGATGCTTGAGCTGTCAGAGAAGAGCCGCCTCATCGACCTGGTCACCCTGGCGGAAGAACTTTCCAAAGAAGGCCTGCTGGAAAAAGTGGGAGGCGCCGCTTATCTCGCCACACTAACCGACGGCGTGCCGGTCGGCAACTATTCGCTTGTCGGCGAATATTGCCGGATTGTGAAAGAAAAGTCGCTGCTGCGGCGCCTGATTAACGCCTCCAACAACGTTATCGCGCGCTGTTTTGAAGGCGTCGACGAACCCGAGGTACTAATTGACCTGGCACAAAGTGAGCTTTTTGAGATTGCAGGCGAGAAGGTGCGGTCCGGGTTCTTCCGACCCCACGAAATCGTCAAGTCGAGTTTCGGGACACTTGATGCTCTGGCTGACCGCGGCCAAAGGGTCACGGGTGTCGAAACGGGCTTCGAAGAGCTGGATAGTATGCTGTCAGGTCTGCAGCCAAGCGAACTTATTGTCCTCGCTGCACGGCCCTCACTTGGTAAGACAGCACTGGCCCTCAACATCGCCGCCCACGCTGCCCAGAAAGGGAGAGTAGTGGGTGTGTTCTCCTTGGAGATGAGCAAAGAGTCGCTGCTGATGCGGCTCCTGTGCTCCGAGGCGCGCATTGACAGCCACAAACTCCGCACCGGCTTCGCCAGCCAGCAGGATTGGGACAAGATGGCCAAGGCGCTGGGGCGACTTGCGGAAGCTCCGCTATTTATCGAAGATACGCCGGCCCTCAGTGTGCTCCAGATTCGGGCGAAAGCGCGCCGGTTGAAGGCAGAAAGGGGGCTGGACCTTCTGGTCGTGGATTACCTGCAATTGGCGACAGGCCACGGAAGGTTCGAAAACCGCACGCAAGAGGTCTCGTTCATCTCCCGTAGCCTGAAAGGTATTGCCAAGGAGTTGAACATTCCAGTGCTGGCACTGTCCCAATTGAGTCGTGCGCCTGAGCAGCACGGGGCAGGACGTCCAGAATTGTGGCACCTGCGTGAGTCGGGCTCCATTGAACAGGATGCAGACGTCGTGATGTTCATCTACCGGGAGCGGCGTCGCGACGACGAAGAGGATGGACAGGATCCTCGGGCTGGAGTTGAAACCAAGCTAATCGTCGGCAAGCAGCGCAACGGACCGACCGGCGATGTTATTCTGGTCTTCCTCAAGCCTTACGTGCGCTTTGAGAATCCTGCGTTCGGCGATCAACAGTGAAGTGGTTGAACCATCGAGTGATTGAGCGATGACGGGCTGGGTCCAATCACTCAATCCCGATCACTCAATCCATCAGTTCGTCAATTCCCATGCTTCTTAGCCCTGATAAACTCTTACGACCCACTTGGGCGGAGATCTCGCTCGCGGCCCTGCGACGGAACTATCAGCGTGTGCGATCCCTGGCCGGCCGACGCAAGCTCATGGCGGTGGTGAAGGCCGACGCTTACGGGCATGGTGCGGTCCCCGTGGCAAAATGCCTTGCCCAGTGCGGGGTGGATTGGTTCGGAGTGGCTACCGTAGAGGAAGCTCTGGAGTTGCGCCAGGTGGGCATTGACCAGCCGGTATTGCTGCTTGGCGGCCTCTATATGAGTGACCCCGCAGACTTGATCGAGTACCGCCTGACACCCAGTGTTTCGGCTACTGCCCGGCTCGACACCTACGCGGAATGCGCACGCCGCTATCAGAAACCTATCGATCTCCACCTGAAGGTGGATACTGGCATGGGTCGCCTGGGCCTGCCCCCTGAGCGCCTGGAGTCCTTCCTGGAGCGTTACCAGGAGCTGGGAGGACTTCGACTAAAGGGCGTCTTTACGCACCTGGCTTCCGCTGAGGATCTCGTAGCCTGTCAGACCGATGAGCAGTTGGCCCGTTTCCAGGCGGGCCTAAAAAGGCTGCCCTGGTTCGACGTCGACCCGGAGTGGGTGCATGTCTCTAACAGCGCTGCCTTGCTCGCGCGCCACGACTTTCCTGAGAATCTGGTGCGCATTGGTGCGCTGCTCTACGGATACTGTCTGCCGTTGATCTGCCCGCCGGCGCACGCGCCAGCTCGTCCGCCCGAGTTCGAGCCTATACTCACCTTCAAGTCGCGCGTCGTCTATCTGAAGGATGTGCCTAGCGGCACGCCGCTCAGCTACGGTGCCGCCTTCCACACACGGCGCCCCTCTCGCATCGCGACGGTGCCCGTTGGCTACGCTGACGGCCTGAGCCACGGCCTTTCTAATCGTGGCCGAGCCCTCGTCAACGGCCACTGCGCCAGGATCGTTGGCAACATCAGCATGGACCTGACACTCCTCGACGTCACGGACATTCCCGGTGTCGTGGTGGGCGATGAAGTTGTCTTGATCGGCCAATCCGACCATTGCTCCATCACTGCATCGGAGATCGCCGAGCTACTCGGCACCGTACCCTACGAGGTCACGTGCTCCATCGGCAAACGCGTGCCGCGAATCTACGTCGACTGAAGCTTAAGGGTCGAAGGTTGCTCCTTACCCCTTCATCTTTTAGCCTTTCCCCATTTCCCCTTTTTCCCTTCAAAAAGCTCCGGGAAGTACTGGCGGTAAATCGACATACCAAGGGCTGCGTTCATGCCCAGTTCTTCAAGCGCGCGGATTTCCTCGTCGGTGGTGATGCCGCCGGCCGCGGTGACAGGCAGTTGGGTGTGCGCCCGTAGCCTCCGGAACCATTCGAGGTTGGTTCCCTCAAGTCGTCCTTCCACTTCGATGCAGGTGCACAGGAATTCCGAGCAGTAGGGTTCGAGCAGTGGCAACGCCTCGCTCGAGCTGACAGGCAGGACTTCGCGCCAGCCGTGGATGGCAACCTGGTCGTTGAGGCAATCGACCGCGATGATAAGCCTATCCCGTGAGATAGTGTCGGCAAGAGACTGCAGGAAACCGTGGTCGATACCTTGCGTTGTGAAGGCAGCGCTGCCGACAATTACCTTGTGAGCGCCTTCGCTCACAGCTTGCAGGGCGCGTTCGAGGCTGCGAATTCCGCCACCCACGCGGCAGAGCTTGCGTCGGCACAGTTCACGGACGCACTCGATCTGCGGCGCGCGGCCCATAGCGGCGTCAAGGTCGATCACCTGGATTTCGGGGAAGCTGAAGAACTTTTCCAGGACGCCGATGGGATCCGGGAGTTCCAAGGCCTTGTGCCTGCCCTGAACAAGTTGCACCGCTTTGCCGCCCATGAGGTCGATGCAGGGAATGATCATCGGATTTTGGATTTAGATTTTGGATTGAGTACCTTGGATCTCGCAATGTCTTGAGCGATGCGACCGTCATCGCCAGCAGCTCGTTGGCTTCCCTCGCCATAGTCTGGGGTGGCGCACACATGGTGTCGTGTGCCATGTGTGCGGTTCTCAAGAGTCGCACACACCGCAAAATGCGCGATGTATGCGCCACCCGGGTCCTCCGGCTCATAGCTAAAATGCGGATCACTCCCAGACAGAGCAGGACCAGTCCTCGTGGACTGAAGCGAATGCGCTACGACTAATCCAAAATCCGAAATCTAAAATCCAAAATCAATCCGTACAGGGACGCCCTGAGCCCGCAAGTACTCCTTAAGGCTCCGGATGGTGTGCTGCCCGTAGTGGAAGATCGAAGCTGCCAGGGCGGCGTCGGCCGCACCCCGGAGGAAAACCTCAGCAAAGTGTTCTGGCCCTCCGGCACCACCCGAGGCGATGACCGGAATGTGAACCGCAGTCGAGGTGGTTGCCGTCAGGTCGCAGTCAAAGCCAGTCTGCGTCCCGTCGGCGTCCATCGAGGTCAATAGGATCTCGCCTGCGCCTAACATCTCGACGCGGCGGGCCCACTCCACAGCGTCAAGGCCGGTCTCACGAGTGCCGCCGTAAGTGAGAACCGTCCATCGGGACGCGGGTCCGTCTTGCGGAAGGTGCTGACGTTCAATTGGGTCTAGTGTCCTGTCCCACCTGTGTGTTGCCCCTTCATCCCCGGCCCCTCTCCCCCAAGCGGGCGAGAAGGGCAGTAACTCTGAATAGACTCTCCCTTCTCGCCTTTGGCAGAGAGGGGCCACCCCTCCCTTCTCCTGTCTCCCCTCTCCCCTTTGGGGGAAAGGGGCCGGGGGTGAGGGGGTCGGATCGGTAACATGGGTTGTCGATAATTGAGTGGAACAAGACGCGCGAGCCCGCGCATCGATGGCCACGACGACGGCCTGACTTCCGAAATGAGACGCAAGTTCGTCGACGAGGTCGGGAGTTTCCACGGCTGCGGTGTTTACAGCCACCTTATCGGCGCCGGCCGAGAGAAGCCGGCGCGCGTCGTCGAGGGTTCGCACACCGCCTCCCACCGTCAGCGGTATGAACAGCCGGCTGGCGACGCGATGGACGGTGTCCATTAAGATTGCCCGGCTTTCACGGGAGGCCGAGATGTCGAGCATCACCAGTTCGTCTGCGCCCTCGCGGTTGTAAGTCTCGGCCAACTCGCCTGGATCGCCGGCATCGCGCAACTCCACAAACCGGATGCCTTTAACCACGCGACCGTGTTTGCAGTCAAGGCACGGGATAATGCGCTTTGCAAACATTCGATTCGTCCGCTGTTCTTGGTTCGTTGTTCGTGGCACTTAGCCTTCAGCCGGGTTATGCTCGACGAAACGTGAATTCTGTTCACGCTTTGTTCCCGGAATGTAGCGCCGACCCTTGGGTCGGCCTTGGCCAGGGCAAGCCCCGGCCCTACAGCACGGTCGGTTGGCGCGACCACGAACCAACAAGAACCAAGAACGAATGACGAAGGACAAAGGACCCTCCTCAAGTCATTCACTGATCGAGAAAATTCCTCAAAACTCTTAACCCCACCTCGCCTGATTTCTCGGGATGGAACTGCACGGCCCTCACGCGATCGAATTCGGCGGCCGCCGCGAACCTCTCCCCATACTCGGTGACCGCAGAGGTCTCGCTCGTCACGGGCGCGTAATAGGAATGGCAGTAATAGACAAAACTCCCGTCGCTGACCTGCTCGAAAAGACCGCCGCGGTGTCGAATCTCAAGCTGGCTCCAACCCACATGCGGGACTTTGAAGGCGTCTTGGAAGCGTCGAACCCGGCCGTGCAACAGCCCCAGGCCCGCCGCCTCTTCGGCTTCGTCACTGCCTTCGTAGAGCACCTGTAGACCGAGGCAGATGCCGAGAAAGGGTTTCCCCGTGGCTAACGCCTCGCGCAAAGCCTCGGACATATGGCGGTCCGTCAGGGCTTTCATCATGGTCCCGAAATGCCCTTGGCCAGGAAAGATGATCTTCTGGGCGACGGAGAGCTGTTCTGGACGGTCTACACACTGAGCTTGATAGCCGAGGTAGCGTACGGCTTTGAGAACAGAACCCACGTTACCGGCGCCATAATCGAGCAAAGCGATCATACGTTTAGTCGCTCGGCCGCGCAGGCCGAGAGGCAGTCAACTCAGGTGACCCATGGGTTGATGACAGGGACGGAAAGGTCGTCAAAATGCGACGTATTCCGAGTCGCAAGCGTAGCGTGACAGGCGAGCACTATGCCGGCGATCATCGTGTCCCTCAACTCACTGGGGCGTCCTCTCTGGTGTCGAGCGGCCATGAGATCCGCCGCTTGTTTGGCGGCAGCCGTATCGAGCGGAGCAATCCGCCCCCCAATTTTGTCGGCGAGGACCGTCTCGAAAGCTCGCACCAATACTGTGCGTCGATGCCCGAGAGGCATCGTCTGCAATCCGAACCGGATCTCAAGGATTGTCACCGAAGTCGTCCACACGGATGTTGCAGGCTGCTTGTCCAGCCAATCGATCACAGTTTTGTCCGGTACGCGGCGCATGAGCGCCGAAAGCACGTTGGTATCCAGGATAACCATTAATCAAAGGAGGCGGGAGTAATCTGATGTCCGCGAAGTTCGGGAATATCAGCGTCCAGGCCGATCTTCGCAAACAAGGATGCGATTTCGGTTCCCAGCCCCCGAGCCAGACTACTTTCTTCCTTCGCCGCGTTGCGCAGAATGTCTCGCACTTCTTCCTCCATGCTACGGCCATGCCGTTTCGCGCGGCGCTGCAGCCGTGATTTGACCTCAGCCTCGATATTCCGAACCACGAACTGGGCCACACGTCCTCATTTCTGATATCACGATATCACAAAATCGACACCCGCATCAACAGGCCGGGCAGAGACGGCACGTCCCCTCAGTCCGTCAGTCCTTCGGTCGTTCAGTCCCCCGGTCGTCCAGTCGGGGCTTAGGGGACTGAGCGACTGAAAGACTGAGGAACTGAAAGACCCTTACAGCAGCCCCTTGGTGCTGGGGAGTTGGCGTTTCAAACAAGCGTCACGCGAACAAGCGTAGCGCAATGCGCGGCCGAACGCTTTGAATATGGCTTCCACCGCGTGGTGGCTCGACCGTCCGTAGAGCACTCGGAGATGTACGTTGGCCCTGGCGCCGGAAGCGAATCCCTGGAAGAAATCTTCCAACAGTTCGGTCTGAAGGTCGCCAACGCGCTCAGGTCTAATGCGTGCCCTCAGTACGAGGTAGGGGCGACCGCTCAAGTCGATAGCTGCCACCGCCAGCGTTTCATCCATGGGCATTACGAAGTAGCCCGCGCGGTTGATGCCTCTTTTGTCGCCCAGCGCCTGCCGCACGGCCTCACCCAGGACAAGGCCTGTGTCTTCGACTGTGTGGTGCTGATCGACGTCCAGATCGCCCTTAACTCGCAGATCGAGATCAAAGCCACCGTGTCGAGTGAAAAGTTCCAGCATGTGATCGAGAAACCGAATGCCGGTGGAGACCGTGTACCGGCCCCGACCGTCGAGGCTCAAACGGGCACGAATGTCGGTCTCCGTCGTGCGGCGATCAACCCTGGCAGAGCGGGATTTCATGCGAAACAGCCTGTCGGGGAGTAAGTAGCGAATTCACGCCACGCGCCCGAACCGTCACGCCTCTCCATCAAATGCTCGTGGCGCTTCAACTCTTCGATCAGAAGTCGCGTTTGCGCGGCGGAGCCAACGGTTATGCGGAGGTAGGCTCGAAGATGCGGGTCGTGGTTCCAGTCACGCACCAGGATGTTTCGTTTACGAAGACGGCGGGCCATTTCCGGGGCCTTTTTGCCGAAACGGGTCAGAACGAAATTGGCGGCGCTGGGCGCGTACGGAACGCCCAGGGCGTCGAGGGCGCGACAAAGCTCAGCCCGACTCGCGCGCACCATCTGAGCGTAGCGGCGTACATAATCCTCTTCCTTCCCGGCCTCCAGGGCGCAGGCCAGGGCCAGGGAGTTGACGGGAAAAGCGCCATGGGCGCGCCGCATCATCGCCAGAAGTTTGGAATTTGCGAAGACGAATCCCATGCGCAACGCCGCCAGGCCGAAGGCCTTGGAGAAAGAACGAGTGACGACGAGATTCTGGAAATTGTTGATCCATGGCAACACTGTTTCGCCGGAGAAGTCGAAATACGCTTCATCCACTAGCACCAGAATGTCCGAAGCCGCGCGCAGGAGGGTTCTCAGGTCGCTCTTCGAGATCAAAGTTCCTGTAGGGTTGTTGGGATTCGCTAACGCTACCCATCGGGTGCGCTTGGTGAGCGCGGCCAGAATCTTCTCGACCGGCAGGTGCAAGTTCTCGTCGTAGTGAACCATGGTGGTCTTTCCTCCCGCGAGCGAGTGGAAAAATCGGTACATGGGGAACGTGGGTGCGGGAATCAAAAGAATGTCGCCCGGATCGACAAACGTGTCGCAGACCAGTTTGATGGCGTCGTCGACTCCGTTGCTGAACAGGATTTCATCGGCCGAAACCCCAAAGTACTTCGCCAGGGTTTGACGGCACTCTTCGTACTCGGGATAACGCGACAACCAGTCGGCGTTCAGGGCGCGGCGAAGAGTCCGCAGCACTTGCGGGGCGCATCCGACCGTGTTTTCGTTGAAGTCGAGCCTTAGCTTGCCGGCCCGCCCCTCAAGGGGGGGCCGATACTTCTGCAAGGACTCGACAGCCTTACGCGGTCGGATCATTGCTAAACCTCGTTTCCACAGAATGTGCATGGGCCTTGAGGCCCTCCGTTGTTGCCAGCGTCACAATGCTGCGGCGCAGGTGGGAGAGGCCTTGCCGCGAGAGTTTCTGCACCGTGATCGTCTTCACAAAATCTGCGCTGCTCAGGCCACCGCTCGCGCGCGCAGCTCCTCCCGTAGGCAGGATGTGGTTTGTCCCAGCGACGTAATCGCCCGCTGCGACAGGACTATAGCTGCCTAAGAAAATTGAGCCGGCGGCCCGGATTAGCGGCAGCAACCCTACCGCGTCGTCGAGCAGCGTCAGGTGTTCGGGAGCGAACTGGTTGACGAGGTCGACGCCCTCGGCGGCGTCGCCGGTGATGATGATGGCGCCTTGGCGGCTCAGTGCCTTTCTGGCTACGGCCGATCCCGCGGGCGAGCGCAACAGGGCAGCAATCGAAATCTGAACCTGGAGCGCGAGCTGACCGGAACTAGTGATGAACACGGCCACCGCGTCGGCGTCGTGTTCGGCTTGAGCGACCAGCTCGGCAGCAATCCAGGTCGGACGACCTTTCGAGCCGAGCACTACAAGCTCTGTTGGACCAGCAACAAAATCGATCCCACATTCCCCGGCCACCAGTCTCTTGGCGGCGGCGACGTAGCGATTGCCCGGACCCACAATTTTGTCAACCCGGGGAACGCTCTCGGTCCCGTGAGCAAAGGCGGCGATGGCTTGTGCTCCACCCAGGCGAAAGACTCTCTTGAGCCCGAGGAAGTCGGCAGCCACCAGCACCGTGGCCGCCGGTCGTGGGCACGCTATCAGAATCTCCGGTACCCCTGCCACCTGTGCGGGAATCGCACTCATCAAGACCGTGGAAGGTAGGGCAAAGCGACCTCCGGGAATGTAGCAGGCCACACGTTCGAGCGGTCGTACGATCTGACGAAGCTTGATGCCGGCGCTCGGCGCCGTCTGCCACGGTCGCGGCAACTGCAACCGAGCCACGGCTCGAATGTTCCTCGCGGCGAGGTCGAGCGCAGCAACAAAGCCCGGGGGAACCTGGCGGTAGGCTTCACCGATCTCTTCGGAACTCATCGTGAAACCGGTCTTGCGAAGGTCCAGCCCGTCAAACTGACGGGCGTAGCGGACGAGTGCCCGGTCACCGTTTCGCCGAACGTCTTCCAGGATGCGGCGGGCAGTGGCTTCAGCGTCGCGCAGTCCGGATAGGCGCGCCTGAAGCACTTTGTTAACTGCCCTATTGTTATAGCTACGTATAATACGGAGCATTCTCTTCTCAGAGGTCAGAAGTAAGAAAGTCAGAAGCAAGAACGCAGAAGCCAGAGGCAGGAGCTCACACAATAGCCCAGGTAGCTTGCAAGGGGTGCAGGTAGTGGAGGCCTTCTTTTCCTGGGCGCTCCTCCCAAGATCGCGTTCCTTCTGACTTCTGGGTTCTTGCTTCTGGGTTCTTGCTTCTGGCTTCTTGCTTCTGGCTTCTTGCTTCTGGCTTCTTACTCCTACTCTTCTCACATCACAATCTTGTTCAAAGGATACTCCACAATCCCTTGCGCGTTCGCCGCCTTCAGTCGAGGGATAATCTCCCGCACCGTCTTTTCGTCAATCACGGTGTTCACAGCCACCCAATCAGGTTCGCTCAGATTCGAGATCGTCGGCCGCTTCAAGGCGGGCAGCACGCTCAGGACCCTATCGAGGTCCTCCCGCCGCACGTTCAGCATCAGCCCCACCTTACCGGTCGCCTGAATCGCGCCCTGCAGCAGCATAATCACCGTCTCGATTTTATTGCGCTTCCATTCATCCTCCCAGGCGACATGATTGACGATGAATTTTGTGTTCGACTCCAAAACCGTTTCGATGATCCGTAGCCCGTTGGCGCGCAGCGAAGAACCCGTTTCCGTGACTTCAACAATCGCGTCGGCAAGCACAGGAGGCTTCACCTCGGTAGCGCCCCAGGAAAACTCAACCTTGGCCTTAACGCCATTTTGGGTGAGGTAGCGTTCCGTCACTTTGACAAGTTCAGTGGCGATCGTCTTCCCTTCCAGGTCCTTGATACTCTGGAAGGGCGCCTTCTCGGGAACAGCCAGCACCCACCGGACCTTGCTCATGGTCTGCTTGGCAAACACCAAGTCTGCCACCTCGACTACGGCGGCTTGATTCTCCAGGATCCAGTCCTTCCCGGTCAGACCTGCGTCCAAAATACCGTCTTCGACATAGCGGGCCATTTCTTGGGCGCGGATCAGCATGCACTCAATCTCCGCGTCGTCGATATGCGGGAAGTAAGATCGCGGGCTGACAGTGATCTCGAACCCGGCACGACGGAAGAGCTGTACCGATGCTTCCTGCAGGCTTCCTTTGGGGAGTCCCAGTTTCAGTCTCATTGGTCCTCCTGGCTGGCTTCGCCGTAAACCTGGTCTGGGTCGAATTCGCGCGTGAGGATAACCTCTTCGCCCTCCGGGGTGACTTTGCGGAAGAAACACGATTCGTAACCAAGGTGGCAGCAACCGGGCCCAGTCAGGTCCGCCTGAATCAGCAGGGCGTCCCGGTCACAGTCAAGGCGGATCTCCCGAACGACGAGACGATGTCCGGAGGTTTCTCCCTTGGTCCAAAGCTTCTGCCGGCTGCGGCTGAAGAAGGTCACGTAGCCGGAGCGGAGAGTCTGTTGGTACGCCTCCAAGTTCATATATCCCAACATCAACACTCTTCCGTTTCGTTGGTGTTGAACAATTGCCGGGATCAGTCCGTCCTGGAATCTCATCTGCACTTCCTGCGCTCCTCGCACCGGTCCTTCAATCAAGGAGTCAATCTTAGGCTACGGGCGTCTCTGGCTTCTGGAAATGAAAAAAGCCCGCCAACTTCTAGTGTCAGCGGGCCTACTCTCGGCTAGTTTGTGCGTTACGCCGGCCGCCTTTGACACTTCAGCGCAAAGCCGAAGTGATAATCGACGTGTGCCAGTGACCGCAAGCACCAACTTACACTGTCCGGCGTCCCATGTCAATCTAGCGTTCCCCCCGGAGGGCGGCCCTACGCGCCCCGGGGTCCAAGTCTTCCCAGCGAGTCAACCACCTTTTGGTAGTGCGCGGCAAGTTCTGCAAGGCGGTCCTCCGCGGCTCTCACCACGTCCTGCGGCGCTCGACGGCGGAAGCCGTCGTTATCGAGCTGCCCTTTGAGCCGGACCATCTGCTGCTCGATCCTTGACCTCTCGCGCTCCAACCGAGCGCGCTCGGCCTCCACGTCTAGCTGCTGTTCGTGGAAAATCCGCAGGTCAACTGCGGCATTAACGCGGCGAACGCCGCTCGTCCCGCCTTGCGAAACCAAGCGCCCGCGCGTGAAGTTGAGTGCTCCAAGGCCAGCCATGCGGCGGACGGTTTCCTGGTGCTCGCGATACAGTTCCAAAACGCGCAGGTCTTCGCTCGCCACCTGGACGGCGGGCTTCTGCTTCTGCAGTCCCATGTCGGCTTTCACGTTCCGCGCCGCTACAATCAGCTCCTCGATCGCCTGAAACTGCTTCTCCGAAACAGGGTCAGCGACACGATCGCTTACCAGGTTGAAACTCGCGAGCGAGATGGACGGTTCCCGCCCCGGCAGGCGAGGAAGCTGGTGCCACAGCTCCTCGGTGATGAAAGGCATGAGGGGATGGAGCAGTTGAAGCGTCGCCTGAAAGACACGTGTGAGATTGATCCAGGCGGCGGGCGCACCCTTACCTTCGTCAGCGGTCTTGGTGATTTCTGGCTTGACCCACTCCAGGTACCAGTCACAGAACTCGTGCCAGAAGAAGTGATAGATGGTGTAGGCCGCCTCATGGAAGCGGTAACTGCCAAGAGCCTCATTCATCTCCCGTGTAACCGCCAGCAAGCGCGAAAAAATCCAGCGATCGGCCAGGGCCTGGTGAGGCGGCGCAACCGCGGCGTCGAAGCCCAGGCCGGATAACGGCTGCAAGGCGCCAGCCAGTTGCCCACGCAGGTTCTCCGGTCGCGCAGTGCCGGCGAGGTTCATTAGAATGAACCGCCCGGCATTCCAGATCTTATTGGCGAACGCTCGATTGGCTTCAATCTTGTCGATGCTGAAGGCGATATCGGTCCCGGGCGCGGCGCTCGCGGCCAGAGCGAAGCGCACCGCGTCCGTGCCGTACCTCTCGGTGACCTCCAGCGGATCAATGACGTTGCCCTTAGTCTTTGACATCTTTTGCCGTTCCGCATCGCGCACCAAGGCGTGGATGTAAAGCTCACGAAAGGGCGCGTCGTTCATGAACTTCATACCCAGCATAATCATGCGAGCGCCCCAGAAAAACAGGATGTCGAAGCCCATGATCATGAGGTCATTGGGGTAGTAGCGTCGCAGGTCCGGCGAATCATCGGGCCAGCCCAGCGTCGCGAAAGGCCAGAGGGCCGAGCTGAACCAAGTGTCGAGAACGTCCTCGTCCGGACGCAATGAGCCAGCCCCACACTTCGCGCAGGACGCTGGTGTGTCGCCCGAGACCAAGACCTCGCCGCACGCATCGCAGTACCAGGCCGGAATGCGGTGCCCCCACCAGAGCTGCCGAGAAATGCACCAATCGTGGATGTTATACATCCAGTCGAGATATATCTTTTTGTAGTTCTCCGGGACAATCCTGATGCGTCCGTCTTCTACCACGCGAATGGCCGGCTCGGCCAGCGGCTTCATCTTCATGAACCACTGGGTGGAAAGCAACGGCTCGACCACGGTCTTGCAGCGCTGGCAGGTGCCGACACTGAGAAGGTAGTCCTCCGTCTTCTCCAGCAGCCCCTTCTCGCGCAGGTCCTGGACTACGGCGTTGCGGGCCTCGTAGCGGTCCAGCTCCTTATAGGGTCCGGCCTCCGCGGTCGTGCGCGCCTGTTCGTCGATCACCACCACCCGGGGCAAGTTGTGGCGCTGCGCAATCTCGTAGTCGTTGGGGTCGTGGGCCGGTGTCACCTTCACCGCGCCCGTGCCAAACTTCGGGTCAACGAAGTCGTCGGCGATGATTGGGATCACGCGGCCGAGCAGGGGCAGCACGACCTTGCGGCCAACGGTTTTGCGGTACCGCTCGTCGGAAGGATTCACCGCTACAGCGGTGTCACCCAACATGGTCTCCGGGCGGGTGGTAGCCACCGTGATGTGCCCCGAGCCGTCTTCAAAGGGATAGCGGATGTACCATAGATGGCTCTGCCGGTCTTCGTGGACGACTTCGAGGTCGGACACGGCTGTCCCGCACCGCGGGCACCAGTTGACGATATACTTTCCGCGATAGATGAGCCCCGCTCGGTACAAGCGCACAAAGACTTCGAGCACGGCACGGCTGTAAGCGGGGTCCATGGTGAAGCGGGCGCGCGTCCAATCCACGGACGTGCCCAGACGTTCCATCTGATGACGGATGGTGTCACCGTTCTCCTCTCTCCACTTCCAGCAGCGCTCGATGAATTTCTCACGCCCCAGCTCCTGCCGGCGGCGCTGGCCTTCGCGCTGCCACGCGCTGTTCGAGGCGGGACCGGGTTCCAGGTCGGGCAGCGCCTCGCGACCCAATTCCCGCTCCACGATCATCTGCGTGGCGATAGAGGCGTGGTCCATGCCGGGAAGCCAAAGTACGTTCTCGCCTCGCATACGATGCCAGCGCATCAGAATGTCGAT
>Ga0306920_100002105_pt1 | contig 25016 bp, 25 predicted proteins | sample flu12Cox44000170_FD_204666 | JGI IMG/M metagenome (GOLD analysis project Ga0306920, IMG submission 204666) | Lab enrichment of tropical soil microbial communities from Luquillo Experimental Forest, Puerto Rico - flux4day.12C.oxic.44.000.170 (v2)... | ecosystem: Environmental > Terrestrial >...
TAACGGCACCCGGCTGCACAGCACCCTCGGCTACCGCAGCCCCGCCGAATTCGAAGAAGACTACAAGATCAAGAAGGTAGCCTGACCGAGTCATCAGCCCTGTCCGTCAAAGCGGGGCAATCCCAGTGCGACACACCCTAAGTCTGGGTTCCCCGAATTCGTGCCTGGCCTGGGACCGGGCCTTACCTGCGGCGCAAGGCCCGGTCCCGCCAACATGGGCTTATGGCAGGCTCACCGAGCCGGACTCTTTAAGGATCACCTGGAGGGCGACCGGGGGCGTCGCGGTCGTGCACTTGCCCGAGGCGCGGGCTTCGATGAACAGCGTGCTAAACAAGAGCGTGCCGCTGCCGCTGATTCCGGTGTACCGGCCGGTCCCGTGGCTGATCGTGTAGGTGCCCTTCACGGTAGCCTGGCCCTGGCAGGTCACGGGGTTGAAGTGTTGGATGGCGCTGGTCACTTTGTGCGCGAGCTGGAAGCTTCCTTTCTGCAGCACGAAGGTGTCGGCTTTGGGACCGGGATGGTTCACGCCGTAGTCGGTGAACACCCCGCGGGCGATCACGACTGGGGTGGCGGCCGCCGATGCGGCCATGGACTGGAAGTGCTCGGTGCCCGACACTCCGGAGGTGTGGGCGCTGGCAGCGGTCAGCCCGGTGACCGCGAGCGACACCGCGGCGACGAGCGCGGCTGTGGCGCCGAGAAGTCTGTTGTTCAGCCTGAGGTCCATAAGTCCCCCTCGATAGCTGGCCAAGCCCCTGATGGGCTTTGCTGGCAGATGGCGCGGCGGCGAACCGCGCAATTGCTCACAGTGCACCCGCCCGGGGCAAGAGCGAGGTACACGAGACCAAAGACCCGGAAAAGCTTCGGAGCTGCGGCGGCGAGTTCTCCCGCGAGAGTGGGCTTCAAGTCAGATGGGGCCACTTGTTGCCTTTGCGCGGGCTTTGCGCGGACGTCGTGTGCCCGGTGATTCGCAGCTGCTGGGCTCGCTTGCGGAGCCCGCCTGCCAAGTGATACCAGCGGCAGGGGACCTAGGGGACGTGTGATCCGACGATGTGATCCAACGTGATCCGACGATGCCGAGACTCACTTGATGTGCGACGTGATCCGACGTGTCTCCGACGATGCCCATTCCGCTCGATCTTGCCTCCCGTGCCTCCCCGTGCCTCCCCGATGCAACTGGCGTGGCGGTGAGGGATTTTCTTTACATAGACATCAAGGGCGCGCGGAGCGCGCCGGGCCCGAGTCGCCACCGCTCCTGGGTAAGCACGCACGAAGGTGGCGCTGACCCGACCGCGGCGCAGCTTCCATCGGTCATCGGGCGGGCTTTGCAGGGGAACGTTGCGCGCCTGGGCGCCTCTTGCCGCTCTTAGGGCCCTCCGGGCCACGGCGGCGTCGGCGCGTGGGTCCTCCCCGCGGCCCGCCGCACCGGTCGAGCGCCGCAACGGTTCAGCGATAGGCGCTCGAGCTGCAAGAGCGGGCCATCCTCCCGGCGCCCCAGCCTTGAGCCGACCAAGATCGTCATCAAGAGCGGCTCGCTGCGCTCACGTCCTTCGGATGGCGCTCCGCGCTCTGGACTGTGATCTTGCCCATGCCTTTAGGCGCCGATGGGGGATGGCCAAGAATTGAAGCTGCCTTCCAGGCTACTCTGCCCCGTTTCCCCTCCTGCTGGTGGGAGCGGTAACGACACTGACCTCGAGGCTTCATGTTCGCGCAAGCACGGTGGGCCATCACTCAGACAGCAGAACAATCGCGTCACGTCAGAGCCGTTTTCCTACTCGGCCGCGGTTTAGCGCTAGCATGTTTTGAGGGTACTAGTGATACACAGGTTGCCTGTATACCAGTCGACTGTCCAGGTAACTGTGTTTCCAATTGTCGTTCCTGAACTGCTCGAGCTTTGCGTCTGACCGGAGATCTCGCCGCCCGCTGATGCTCCAGCTATTGAAAATATCCCTTCGATGTTAGCGTTGACCTTCGCACCCACCGTTTGCGTTGCAGACTGACTCTCCGCCTGGCTAAGGGAAAGGGTTGCCTGGTTTTGCTTCGTCTCACGATACACCATAAAAGTGTACTCGCTCAAATTAGGATCCAAGTAGAAGCATTGCGTGCCGGTCATCCTAATCGTGTGAGTTGTCAGTCGAATCGAGTAACCGCTGAGTGGATCGTTAGCAAATGTGGCAAAAGTCACGTCTCCCTGTATATAGATCGTCACTGGAGCAGTTAGATCGACCGCAGCCGATATCCGAATGCCGGCGGATCCGGGCGCAATATTCGTTACTCCGTTAATTATGTTTGAGTGTTGCTGGATCACTGCGTTGTAAGGCCCAAGGTCCAAGCCTGTGTTGCCCTGACCATCAGTAACCTGTCGGAAGTTGAGTTGGAACGTTCGGTTCGCTGGAGTGATCGTGTGAGGTGGTGATGGTGTCGGCGCTGGCTGTGCCGGCGGAGTCGGCTGTGGCGAGGGCGCAGGCTGAGGTGAGGGCGCTGGCTGTGCCGACGTTGGAGTTCCCTGACCCGTGGTTATTGCCGCGCCTGTGCCCCCTGCTGCGCCCGATGCACCGACGCCGCTCGACGTGCCAGCACCGCCGCCCACGAGGCTCCCCGCGATGGTTCCAGCACCTCCCTGCGGGCCCGGGCCTCCGCTCGCGCCCGTGCCGACTGCACCTCCAGCGATGGCACCGGCCGTGCCCCCGGTTCCGCCTGTTCCCGGCGTGGAGCTGCCCTTTCCCGCGAGCGCTGTGGCGTCACTAGCTAGGCTTTGCAAGAGCCCGGCAACCTGGGTCTGCATAGACATATCGCGGAAGATGTTGCTCTGGCCAAGCAGCGACAAAGCCCCTGCCATCGCGGTCGGATTGGGCTCCGCTGGAGGGTTGACGATGTTCAGCATCGACGCGGGCAACGGTGTGGGGGTGGTACTTGTCACAACATCGCGGGATGAGAGGTCCACTCCGCTAATGGGGGCGGCCGCGTCTGGGTCCGGTGATATCTGCCAATCCCAGAATCTGCTATTGTCGATCTTCTCTGCAGCGTTGCAGTGGCCCAGTTTCGCCTCGGCGAATATCCCGCGAGTAGGCAAGCTGGTTAGCAGTTCCGTGCGTGCTGCTGAGACTTCGGGCATTGATAGGCCGTCCGCTGCGATCGGCGTACCAGCGGGGGGCAGAAGCTGCGGATCGAGCGCAAACGCTGTCGCATCTCCAAGAACTTCAAGCGCCCGATTCTCCACAGCCGAAAACAGCGGTAGTGTCGACCCGTTGAGTGTCAACTCCAGGCCGCGCATACGCAGATAGCGCGCATTCGGCTCTTCAGCCATCCAGATGAGGCGGTAGTAGTATGCCTTGTTGGTGTTTAGATGGCGAAGCAACCGGATTCTGGACAGGTTTTCTTCATCGCTGAGCCTCTGTTCTGCTGTTGGTGGGGCAGGCGGCGGCGGTGGCTGGTTTACAGTTATCGAATATAGCCAATCGAAGTCAGTCTTGTAAGCTTTATGCAGTCCAGAGTCACCGGCGGAACCAAGCAGATTCTCAGCACCATTGACGTCCTGGCCGTACACTATTGCACTGCTATACTCAATGCTCGGAGTGTCGTTATTTCCGGCATAGTGAACAAACACGTCGATATTAAAGGCTCGAAGGTTCTTCCACAGAATTTGGGTACCGGCTGGCGGTACAGCAGTGAACTGATTCGTATCGTTTGGAGACTGCAGATCACCCGGCGTACCCAACTTAGCATCAGTCGTCGAATCGGGCCTGTACAGAGGGACACCTTGAATATTGCCGCCCCCTATATCAACCATCGCCTTTACCTCGTAGTGGCCGCCATCGGGATTATAGACGCTAGTGGTGCGTAGCGTGAATGTGAAGAAGGCAAATTCTGTGTCCGCGAGGTTCGGAGGCGCTGCTGGCGGGAAATCCGCATAAAAGGTTTGCCAACTGTAGTATTTCTCAGTGGCATCAAAGCCCGGTGCCAGAGATTGCTCCAACAATGCGGGCTCGAGGAAACGCCGGAACATGAACGCCGCGGTGTCATCAAAATCAGGCATCGGCGAGCTCAGCAGAACAGCTGGCCGCACCGTACCGCGCTCTATGACCACCCGATAATGCCTGAGGACTTCGTAATAAAGAAGGGTCATTGCGTGCGCATGGTTGTGGTTATGAACCACACGCGTCTGGGCACCCGCTTGTTCCGCCTGCGTACTTTGCACAACGACAGTACTGCGGAGATCGCGTAGAGCGGTAGAGTGCTGAGTAATCGTGTCGCTCAGATTCTGTACCGTATTGGCGGTAACACTCCGGTCACCCGATGTCGTAGCATAACCTCCGCCTATAGCTGCGGCGCCACCGAAGCTGCCGTAGCTTCCCGCCGCCGCCACACCGCCCAGGATCGAGCCACCCCTTTGCCATTCACTTACCGTCGCGTCTACAACCTCACCAATCGTACGGTCTTGTACTAGCTGATGATCTAGGGAATCACTCAGTGTAGTTTCTTCACTGCGAGTATCTGTTGACTGGCGGGACCAGTCGAGCACGGCTAGATTTACCTGCTCGCCAGGGGCAAGAGCCATGCTATAGAGCACTTGACCAAGCCCATGGCCAACTGGAACCCACTGAACGTCGTAGCTGATCACCAAGGCGATGGGAACGTTTCCCGGTGCTGGCCGGAACGAGTTAAGTCCGGTTATCTGTTCTGGAACAGGTATCGGGGTAGGGCCAGAGCCCGAGTGAATTGGCACCTCGATCTCTAGTGCGCGTTTCTCTCGCATTACGGGGCCAGCGCTCACCGCTGCGGCCGGGTCAGCCAAGTTACCGGTATAGGCAGAATCCAATAGAACTATCTGATTAAGCTGAAAATTCTGACTTGCTACATTGGATGGAAGTAGCGCTTCGCAACCGTCTTGTCCGACCAGTTCTGCAGGCATGTGGGCGAACGATCCCGGGGATAGATACCAGTCAACCAGAGAGGGGGACTGCATCGACGGAATTCCCATCCCGGAATCCGTATAAACTCCTCCGATGTCGAAGGAGAGCTGCGTTACGATCGCCTCGACGCCGATCGCTGCATCCTTCAGAGCGTCCACAACGCTTTCCAGGGGGCCATAGACTGTCAGCCATATGTGGTTCACTTGGGCCGTGCCCGGCCGCTGGGCCGGTACCTGCGTAAGAGCGACGATCTGCCTGCGGAGCGGCTCTAGGTCCCACGACAAGTAGCCGCAGTGATCACTGGCCAGCATCCCCAAGGGAATCGAAGTGGTGGTTACTGTTTGCGTGCCTACCTGGGATATCGATGCCTCGGCAAAGGCATAAATCGGTACGCCAGCCAGGGGCGCGCCGCTAGCGTCATTGCTGATCAGGACGCAACAACGGCCAGGGCCCTGCTGGTCGTCAATGATAAAAGTCACTTGTAATCCCTAAACCTATCAGACCTCTTATAAAGTCAGTTAACTGTTTATACACCTTCATGGTGCACCGCAGCGGCTGTAGATCTTCTGTTGCTACGGCTGACTCAAGCTGAGTAGCGCAGCGCGCCATGTATAGCATTTCGTGATCAGCCGATCAATGCCGGAACCACTTGCCGAGTCTGAAGTACTAATGATCGTTGCGAGAGCTTCTGCCCCCCGCAATCCTGCGCGCTGACGGGTGCTGAATTGCTGTCGTGTAACGGCTGCCATCGCGGTGGGTCCATTGCCGAGCTGCGTGGAGGCCACTTCGATCAGCTTATCGCCGTTTGCGTCTTCGGTATATGGCCACTGTGATGGTGGTGGCCTGTCAATTCCGAAGACTGCACACACGCCGCGTGCCCGCGCGATGCTGTAGCAAGAGTCGGAGATTGTCGTCAATAGCGAATGACTTGTCTGAAGCGAGTCGCCCTGCAGCCCCGCTATATACTCGCGGAACGGACGCACAGTGGTGCGTACGCGCTCCCTGAGCATCTCAACTCCTGTGTCGAACACGCGCTCTGCAAAGGCGGCTGAGGAGTCAAACAGGGCATCCCGCAGACGGGGGAAATCTCCGGTCTCGCCAGCTGTAGGATCCCCACCCGCCCCGAACAAAGCTGTAAACACCATGTCGCGCTGGGAATCAGAAAGGAAGTGCTCGTCGTGACCAGATCTCACCGAGAGCCGGGCGAGGATTGCAGGAATATGGGGTGGCGGAGCATCTGAGGAATCGAGATCTACGTACATATGTGGACGGTTGAAGAAATCTCCAGCAATCTCTTGCACCAGTCGAATTACGCAGTCCATCTGTTGAAAGAAATACAGTCCCGCAATAGCATACTGCTTCATCGTTGCTGACTGAAACGATGGCAAGTCATCGATTCGGTAATCAAGTGCCTCACCAGCCGGTGACTGCGCTACCACAGCTCCAGTCCATGACTCCGTAGCGGATTGTGTGTGCTCCTGGGCCGTTGACATGACAGCTACCTCCACGACAATTGAAGCCAAGGAATTCTGTGTTATAAGTGTGATAAACTTAATCAACATGAATGCGTGGCATGCCCGTAGTCTTGCCGCTAAGCTCGACAATTGATGACGGGGCCGTGATTGCTGTCATGAAGTCCCCCCTCCGATTTCGTCTGGCCGCGAGCCGATTTCGTCTGGCCGCTATCAGCTAGTTCGTATCGCCCCGACCCACTACGTGATCACGCTGAACGCAGGCCGGACTGCCGTCAACCGGTGGTCGGTTAAAATCTTAACCAAGAGATGACAAGACCTCGTAAATGAGATTCCGCGAACGGTCTCTCTCTGGATGAGGACGCAGGAGAGCTAACGGCTGGGACGTGGAGCGTGAGTTGCCTGCTACTGACCATCAGGCCTAACCACAACAAGGTCCGGCACGGCCCGCTCCTCCGGACATATCTGTTGGCGCATTCCCAGTTGAGCGACTGCTTCCGACAGCCTGCACCTATTTTGCAAGCAAGAGTTCAGTCAAGACGGAGGACGACGCAAAAGCCCCAGCACTACCGAACCTGGCCGTAGGTGTATCAAAGGCGCGCGGAGCGCGCCAAGCCCGGCTGCCCGTCGCTGTTAGCAAGCGCCCGCGTGTAAGGATGACGCTGGCCCGGACGCAGCGCGGCTCCCGCCGGTCACCAGGGCGGCCCTCTCGTGGGACGTCGCGTGCCGTGACGTCGCTTGCCGCTCTCAGGCCCTCCGGGCCACGGCGGCCTCGGCCCGCGAACTGCACGAGCGGACCATCCTCCCGGCGCTCCAGTGTTAAGCCGGGCAGAGATCATCCGCAAGGGCGCTTCGCGTCACACGTGATGGCCTACGGCCACCGTTGCGGGTGATCTTCCCCGGCATCCCTTAGCGCCTATCGGAAGGATGGCAGAGACTGGAACATGGCCACTGCTCAAAGCAGCTGCTCACTGCTGTTTGTAGCTATCAGTTGGCGACTGCTCCATGTCAGAGCCGCTTCTTCAACTGTACGCAGCAGCGAGCAGGCCGTTGAGGGATTGGAGCGAGTTCCGCGGGTGGCACGTCTGGATTGGGGTCAACAGCCTCTGGTATGCACGGCGGATGCGCTCATCTCCGCCGGTGATCCTCAGAGCAGCAAACCTCACAGAGCTGCCTAAGGCGATCAGGGAACGTTCAGGATCCGCTCAGTCTGCTGACCCGAGCGCTGCCTGGCCGAGTACCGAACGGGCGTCATGGGATCACGGGCCTCCCCGCTGGCAGCCGTAGGCGAAGGATGCCCCGGGCCCTCTTGACACTGCAATCTTGCTAACGCCTTGCTAACAACGGCTGTGGAAACCTGGGGTTGATCCTGGACACCGATGCGAATCGGCACGTCGTATGGCCTGGTCAGGCAGCCTGTGGTGGACACTCCTGGACGAGCCAAGCCTCCTGAAAGCGGAAGGTCGGCGGTTCGACCCCGCCCCTGACCACCACCTCTGACCAGGCGGAACGCCTCGGCGGATTGGTCCGACTTGGACGTTTGACGGCAACCGTGACGGCAACCCGGCTTCAATAGCTCCTCGGGCTACGTGAGCGCGTCGCCCAGCTTGGCGAGTGCTTGGCGCTACCACCACCCACTCACGAGACGTCGCACCTACGAGAAGATGGAGCAGGCTAGGAATGCTCGGCCATCAAGCCGCAGCTGTGCCTGTTCTAAGGTCTAGCCATGCTGACGCCTGCGGAGGTCGCGTTCATCGTAGCTGGGATCGCGCTATTGGGAACCGGGGCCACAGTTGCCCAGAAGCGCTTTGCTGACCGGCGAGATGCCTGGTGGGGGCGGACCCAGTGGGCACTAGAACGTATTATTGCAGCTCAGGGTGATGATATGCAGCGCACCGTTGGACTCGTAGTGCTGACCTCATTGCAAGCCAGCAGCTTGGCTACCGGCGAAGAACGTAGGATGTTGAGCGAGGTAGCCGATGCAATGCTCCCTCCGCCACCGAGTGCGCTGCCATCAGCGATGAGTCAATGACAATCAAGCCCTCACACATAGCTGCTGCGAAGCTCAAGGTCGCCACAGCGGCGAAGACGGGCGAGAGCGTGCCTGACTGGATACGCGAGTTGGCTACGCGCAGTCTGACCGACACCATCCCTTCGCAGGAATCCCTATCCATTCCCGCCTTCCGTACTGACGCGGACGCCGGGAACACGAATGCGATGGTCAACCTGGGTCTCCTATACATGGAGCAGGGAGAGCCCAACCAGGCCAAGGAGTGGTATCGCAAGGCCGCCGATGCCGGGAACACGAATGCGATGGACCACCTGGGTCTCCTACACATGGAGCAGGCAGAGGCTGACCAGGCCGAGCAGTGGTATCGCAAGGCGGCCGATGCCGGGAACACGAGTGCGATGGACCACCTGGCGCTCCTGCTCAGGCAGCAGGGAGAGCACGACCAGGCCGAGCAGTGGTATCGCCGGGCCGCCGATGCCGGGAACACGAGTGCGATGGTCAACCTGGGTTTCCTACATGTGGAGCAGGGAGAGCACGACCAGGCCGAGCAGTGGTATCGCCGGGCCGCCGACGCCGGGAACACGAATGCGATGGACCGGCTGGGTCTCCTACATGTGGAGCAGGGAGAGCCCGACCAGGCCGAGCAGTGGTATCGCAAGGCCGCCGACGCCGGGAACACGAATGCGATGGTCAACCTGGGTCTCCTACTCAGGAAGCGGGGACAGGCCGACCTGGCCGAGCAGTGGTGGCGCAGGGCCGCCGACGCCAAGCGTAGCGAGGCTTGACGTAGGTCAGTGGCGGGGCTCGCAGAGCGGGCCTGACCACCATCCTGACCACAACAGCATCGACGCCGCCCGATCCCAGCAGACGTACCGATGGCCGCAACCCCAGGTGAGCGACGGTATCCGACAAACTGCGCCTGTTTTGCAAGCAAGGGGTCATGGCCGTCGAGCACAGCGAGACGGCCGGACGATCGTGTCCGCTGAGGTGTAGGCACGCGAGTGTGGACACCCCAGGCAACCGTCAGGCGGTTAGGACAGCGCTCGCGCGCTCGCATCCGCCTGCTGCGAGTGTCTGCCGGGCGCACGTTGTGGACCACTGACGCGCTCCTGGAGGTGACTGCGGGCGCCAGGACTGCGGCCGCTGCGGTGCTTAGCCTCGGCCTTTCGCCTGAGTAGCATCCGCGCCGGGTCGTTCACGTAAAAAGTGCCTTTGAGCTGGAAGGATTGGGCTTGTCGAAGGTCCATCCGTACCCAGCCGAAGGCACTTTTCAGATGAAGGTTACCGCCCGCCATGCCAAGATCGCAGTGTCCGCTGACGGTTCGGGGATCGTGTCCCAGGGCGGGGCGCTGCTGCTGACCCAGACGCTGCGGGCGACCGGCTTGGACCGGGGCCTGATGGTGGCGCTGGAGCGGTGGCGGGCGAGCCGGGCGGTGCATGACCCGGGGAAGATCATTGCTGATCTGGTGGTGACGCTGGCGCTGGGCGGGGACTGCCTGGCGGATATTGCGGTGCTGCGCGCCCAGCCGGAGCTGGCCGGGCCGGTAGCGTCTGACCCGGTGGTGTCGCGGCTGGTCACCGCGCTGGCGGCGGATGCGCCGCGGGCGCTCAAGGCGGTCCGCAAGGCACGCGCTGGCGCCCGTGAGCGTGCCTGGTCGCTGGCCGGTGACCGCGCGCCTGGCGGGGACGGGCCGCTGATCCTGGTGGATATCGATGCCACCATCGTGATCGCGCACTCGGAGAAAGAGCAGGCGGCACCGACGTGGAAGAAGACGTTCGGGTTCCACCCGCTGGCTGCCTTCGCTGACCACGGCGCGGGGGCGGGCGGGGAGGCGCTGGCCATCGTGCTGCGGCCTGGCAACGCCGGGTCTAACACCGCGGCCGAGCACATCGAGGCGGCCCGGCTGGCACTGGCGCAGTTGCCGCGGCGGCTGCGGCGGCAGGTGCTGATCCGCACCGACTCCGGCGGCGGCACCCATGACTTCCTGGCCTGGCTGGCCAGCCCGGGCCGGCGCCTGCACTACTCGGTGGGCATGACCATCACGGAAGACATCCAGGACGCGATTGTCGCCCTGCCAGACCGGGTCTGGGAACCGGCGTATGACACCGGCGGCCAGGTGCGGCCGGGCGCGTGGGTCGCCGAGATTACCGGCCTGCTGGACCTGGGTTCCTGGCCGCAGGGGATGCGGGTGATCGTCCGCAAGGAACGCCCGCACCCCGGCGCCCAGCTGCGGTTCACCGACATCGATGGGCACCGGTTCACCTGCTTCGCCACCGACACTAGGAAAGGGCAGCTCGCTGACCTGGAACTACGGCACCGCCGCCGGGCACGCTGCGAAGACCGCATCCGCGCCGCCAAAGACACCGGGCTGCGCAACCTGCCGCTGCACGGCTTCGCGCAGAACCAGATCTGGTGCGAACTGGTCGCGATGGCCAGCGAACTGACCGCCTGGATGCAAATGCTCGCCCTCGACGGCCCCGCCCGCGCCTGGGAACCCAAACGGCTGCGGCTGCGCCTGTTTTCCGCCGCCGGGCGCCTCGTCCGCGGCGGCCGCCGAACCCGGCTGCGCATCGCCGCCACCTGGCCCTGGGCGGCCCAGCTCACTGCCGCGATCAGCCGCCTGCAGGCCCTCGCCCCCGGCTGACCAGCCCCAGCCGCCTCTGCCATCAAGAAAGGAGACCCCGGGGCCCATGGAACCCCGCCCACCCGGCGCGACAGCCGGGCAGCCAGCCACAGCCAAGCACTAAACGGCAAACAGCCGCGGCCTCAACCCACCCCAATCAAGATCACGAAAGATCGAGGTTAGCATGACGAGCTGCACTAAGTTCCGCTTATGGATCCCGCAGTCCTCGCAGCGCTCATCGCAGCCGGCGCCAGCCTGGTTACTCTGGTTGGTACCTGGTATTCGCAGCATGCAACCAGCAGGGATACCGAAAAGACGCTCAAAGAGCAGAGTGACCAGCTAAGTGCCTGTTTTTGAACCTCAGCCGGGGCGGGCGAGGCGGCGGGTCATGAGGGTGATCATGGCCCAGTAGACGGCGGCTTCGTGGGTGGCGGGGAGGCGTTCGTAGTCGCGGGCGCAACGGCGGTAGCTGGTGATCCAGGCCAAGGTGCGTTCCACCACCCAACGGCGGGGCAAGACCTCGAAAGTGTGCTGGTTCTGGGGCCGTTTGACGATCTCGACGGTCAGCTTGAGGTAGGTCGCGGCCCAGGGCTGCAGCTTCCCGGCGTAGACGGCATCGGCCCAGGCCCGGCGGATGCGGCGGCGGGCCCGGGTGAGGTTGAACAGCAGCGGCCGGGCCGCGTCACGGTCCTGGACGGACGCGGAGGTGGCCAGCACTTCCAGCAGCAGGCCGGTGGTGTCCACGGCGATGTGCCGTTTGCGGCCGTTGACCTTCTTAGCGTTGTCCCAGCCGCGGGAGGCTTTGGGCACGGTCGCCGCGGCGCGCACCGACTGGGAATCGATCACCGCGGCGGTCGGCTCGGTGTGGCGGCCCGCCGCCCGGCGGGCCTGGCCGCGTAACGCATCGTGCAAGGCGATGGTGGCACCAGTCACGTTCCACCGCTGGTAAAGCCCGTAGACGGTGGGCCAGGGCGGGAAGTCGGCGGGCAGTGCCCGCCACACGCACCCGTTGTGGATGACATACCGGATCGCGTCCACCACCGCGCGGCGGCAGTTGGTTTCTGGCCGGCCGCCCGCGCGCGTCTGGCAGGCCGGGACTGGCAACAGCGGCGCCAGCAGCGCCCATTCGCCATTGGTGGTGTCGGAGGGGTAGCGGCGCGATCGGGCGCAACCCGGGCGGGCGCATGCGCAGGCCCGCATGGCAGGGCAGACTGGCACCAGGGCTCCTGGTGTTTCTGGCAGGTTTGGTCACCGCCGTAGCTACCAGGAGCTCCTCTCACTCTCCAGACGGCACGCCGCCTCTGCCCAAAGATCACCAACCGCCACCCGGCACTGCCTCACCGGGTTCAGAAACAAGCACTAAGCAGGACGCTTGAGGAGCAGCGCACTCGAACGCTGAACGAACGGTTCGCCACGGCGGCCGAGCAGCTGGGTAGTGATAAGCCGCCGGCCGTCCGGCTAGCGGGCGTGTACGCGATGGCGGGTCTGGCAGACGACTGGGAGGAGAACCGGCAGACCTGCGTCGATGTCCTGTGCGCATATCTCCGCATGCCGTATGAGGCTGACCGGGGCGACGAAGCTTCCCAGGAGGAGCGGCTTGCCTTCCGGGCCAGCCGCGAAGTCCGCCACACCGTCATCCGGGTCATCACCGCGCACCTCAAAGAAGGCGCAACGGTGTCCTGGCAAGGCCTGGACTTCGACTTCACGGGCGTTGTCTTTGACGGCGGAAGTTTCGATGGCGCCGCATTCCCTAGCGGCACAGTCAGCTTCGACGGCGCCGCGTTCCCTAACGGCAAGGTCAACTTCGGTCACGCCAAGTTCTCCGGTGGGACAGTCAGCTTCGTCGGCGCCGAGTTCTCCGGCGGCTGGGTCAGGTTCGTCGGCGCCGAGTTCTCCGGCGGCCAGGTCAGATTCTTCGACGCCGAGTTCTCCGGCGGCGCGGTCGACTTGGCCGTTGCCGAGTTCTCCGGCGGCGAGGTCGGCTTCAGCAGCGTCAAGTTCTCTGGCAGTACCGTGAACTTCGGTAGCGCCGTGTTCTCCGGCGGCACCGTGAGCTTCGCCGGCGCCGTGTTCTCCGGCGGCACGGTCAGCTTCTACGGTGCCGTGTTCTCCGGCGGCGTGGTCTCCTTCGGCAACGCCAAGTTCTCCGGCGGCCGGGTCGGCTTCGGCGGCGGCGTGTTCTCCGGAGGCCGGATCGAATTCAGCGGCGCCGAGTTCTCCGGCGGCGAGGTCGACTTCAGTGCAGCTAGCGACTGGTCAGTCCCACCCAGACAGCTTCCGACGGACAGACCGCCCCAAGGCCTAAAGCTCCCCAAGAAGGCGGATCAATCCCAGGCGTAGGCCTGCCTAGTCGTTCCTGCCCATCAGACTCGCCGTCCGCTGGGACGCCTCCGCTGGACGCCCGTTTGCAGACAGGCCAGTGTGCAGCACCAAAGTGCAGCAGCCACAGCGAACTCTGCCGTCCGCACGCGACCGGGACAGGCCTCGCCGCTAGCGCAGAGACCTTCAGCGATCGTGCTGCCACTGGCTACGGATCAAGCGGCTGGGCGACACGTATCTGGCTCGCCCTGCCACGTCCTGCCTGCGTTCAGTCGGCTGTCTCCCTGTAAGCCAGTGTGAGTGCGTCCAGCAGTGGCTCTGGGAATTCGTGGGTCGAGATTCCCTGTTTCAGCTCGGCTCCGAGCGCAGCTTCCACGGCGGGGATCGAGTGTGGGGCACGCCTCTGGAACACGCTGGGCCAGAACTGCATGAAGCTGGAACGTGGGCCGCAGACGATCGACACCAGTCCCGCGTCCTTGGCCAGAAGGTAGGGCCGCAGCGTGGTGTCGCTGTTGCCTCGGGCGGTGAACAGCCTGACCAAGCCCTCCCGTTCGAGGGTTTCCGCCCAGTCGGCCAGCAGGTTCAGCGCGTCCCGCCGGGCCGGGGGAAGTGTGGCAATGGCGGCCCGGAACTCGGCCGACCCGGGGTGCATGCCACTGGACTGGCGGGCGGTCACCTCGGCCCCGGACAGTTCCCGCATCCGCCGACCTGGCCATGCCCACGTTTCGGCCACCTGCCTGAGCTCATTGATGTTGAACAGCCAGGAGTCCATGGAGTGACCACGCTCACCCTTGGCGTTGTCTTCAAAGATCAGCGTGTACGCGGCCAACATGCGCTCGTAGGCGGGGAGACACCGACTATGTGAATTGCCGCCGTCGCCAATCTCCGCCAACCGCGGTTTGATCTCCGTCCATCGGTCGGTATCCACCAGGTGGCGGACGTAACCGAGCAGTCGGCCCTCACGGGAGTCGTTCAGGTCGAACCCGGCAAACCGAAGCCGCTCTTCGTCGCGATCTCCCAGCGCTGCACGGTCGTCCGCTGACAGCCGGTCGATGCTTGTGCTCAGCACACGAAACATGTCGAGGATGTCCCACAGCAGTTTGCACTCGGACCTCGACATCTCTGATGGCATGCCGCCGAAAACCTTGTCGTACTCCCCGGCATATCCCTCGCGAAGCACCTCCGCCATTGAGTGGTGGTGCTGCGCCTCAGATTTGTCGGTCTGAAGCAGCGCCAGGATCTCACTCTGCTGCGCCAGCAGCTGCCGCTGTTGGAACGAAAGAGCATGAGGCGCGTCATCTCGCATCGGGACCTGTCGGCCCAGCAGGGCGTCGATCTGGTCCCGGAGAAGGACGCTGAGGGTGACGCCTCGCGTGCGGGCGATCTCCTCCAGCTCTTCCCTGGTGTCGTCATCAAGTCGGATTGTCACTGCCGCCATGGAGGCTCCATCGTAGGTCCGTCTCACGTCTTGTCTAACGATAGCATGATTGTAAGACGGTAGGACGCTCGCGGGTAGGGGTCACCGGCTGGTGCTGGCCGGATTTTGGCCGCACAGTAGCGCTCAACGTTGCTGCCTGCCGCACACCAGTGAACGGCGTTCCACAAGGTCAACGGGCGTATGGGCTGGTAGGGGACGTGCCCAGAACAATCTACGGATCAGTAGGTTGGCTTGCCGAATCCAGCCGTAGTTCATCAAGCGGCGCCATTGCGCGGCGCCGGGCTCAGCCTTGAAAGGCCGCCTGGCGCACGCCAGGCCACAGCCGCAGGCAACGTAAATTGGGACGTCTCACGCTACTGGTCCAGCGCTTCTGCAGGTGGCGGTGTTTGCCTCACCCGCTTTGGATCATGACTGGGTGACGGGCCGATCAACCGGTCATAATCCTTTGCCCAGGCCCCTCCACACCAGCACCTCGCTGGCGCGGAGCCTCTGCCTCGCCAAGCATCATGCCGCCGCTGCACGGTCCGGCTGACAGTCCAGGCACCCTCCGGGGTTCTGGCAGCGGCTGGGTAAGCTATCCAGCCGCCGACCCCACTAAGCAGACATGCGCCAGCCCTTCCGCCTCCTCGTCACCGACAGCCGGACTTGGAACGACACCCGCGCCATCCGGCACGCTATGGCAATGATCCTGGCTCGTCATACGGAGGGAGCTCTACTGGTCCACGGTGCCTGCCCGCGTGGAGCCGACGCCATCGCTGCGGCCTACACCGACCGCACACCCGGATAACGCGCCGGGGCTCACCCGGCGGACTGGCGCCGTTACGGCCAGGCCGAAGGCCCGGCCCGACAGGCGCACGGCGAACCTCCACTTGACTCGGTGCGGCCTTCCCCCTAAAATTCGCGCTCCAAGGATAAGCTGGTGCGGGACTTCTAAGGGGGGGTTTCAGGAAGTGAAGTCACCAATTATTATATGGCTTTCAAATAACTGGTTCGGAATACTTAGCTTGCTCGTTGGGGTATGGGTGGCACTAGCGCTACGCCCACGTCCTCGGCTCCGGTTTTGGACAGTGGGCCAAGGGGCATCCCAAACCTATTTTCCAGCTTCAACTCGTACAACTCTGTACATTCGTAACGTTGGAAACCAGCCGATCGATAACCACCAATGGCGGACGCCTCTCTCGGTCGAGTGCAAAGCTGATATCAGTGACATTGATGCGACTGGAGTATCAAACGCCGACATAGAGGCATCTGCTGAGCTCATAGAAGACAACCCGAAAGAGGCCATTCTCAAGCTGTCACATCTTAATCCGGGCGACGAGGCTCAATTCAATATCAAGCACGGTAGAGTATCCTCTCCGCCGCAGCTTAAAGGTGAACTGCTGAGCACTCGCGACACTCTAGCGCGAGGCCGGACGCTAAAACAGCGCTTCGCGGGCACTTATTCCTTGGCGTTCGTTCTTATAGTGGACTACGTGGAGATTACCAGCATCGCCTGGCTGACTCATTCGAGACTCACATTCGGCGGGGTAATGCGAGGCATTGTGTTTCTTCTCGCATCCCCATTCTTGTTCATAGCGACTGCTCCAGCGATGCGCCGTCGCACATTGCAAAAACGGCCTATGCGAGTTCTGGCTGTAGCCGGCATCGTCTTCATCGTAGGCATGATCATGAAAATAGCGGCGGTGTGCATTGCGTGGCTAAGTGGATTTCAGCTGTGGTACCCGGAGTTCGCTATCTATGTCGTTGCGACATATATTATTATGCTTACGATGGGGGTACAAGAAGCTAAGATGGACTTTGGGCTCAGTGGTCCGGGAATAAGTGTATCACCGGCTATCGCATCTTTCTCTGCTGCACTGGGCCAAACCATCTTTGCCGTGCTAGTAATTGCCGGTGCCTCGAGAGATGTTCTTATACCAGTTGGGCTAGCAAGTATTTTGATAATCGCAGTTATCCGGCTCGACCGCCAGCGGCTGCGTCAAAGGATATCAATCGCTATAGGTACTCCCCGCGGGCGTTCAATGCTATATCCGCCACAGAAAACAGGGCCTCTGCACGTGAGGAATGACCACGAATCCATTGATGAAAATGCGCTGAGGAAAACCACTCCGCACGACGAAGAGTGAACCGAAGCCAATGATGGCGGTAACTCACGGATCAGGCACCCGATCCACCAGCGCATACATCGGTCCTGCTCAGGCTTGCTCAGCGGTACCGACCTTCCAAGCCTCTGATATCCCTGCGTGGATGCCGGTTCTGGTCGGAAAATCGGCGGTGGCCGCCGTCCGCTGACGCCGACCCAGCTTGATCGTCGAGGTCGTTTCCAAGCCGGGCGCTGGGAGCCAGCTCACGGGCCGTTCAGTGTCGCTTCGAGCACGAGGATCAGATTTCTTCACCCCTGCCCTTGGCTCCTGCGGACGGCGGCCGCCTTTCCCGATTCTCCCGAAGGAGGCGTGCCAGATGCTGGCCAAGACGCAGGACAACGAGGAGATCATCGAGCGGGTCGCCGCGCTGGACATCGGCAAGGCCGAGCTGGTGTGCTGCGTGCGCGTCCCTGATGAGGGGCGCCCGGGCAGGCGGCTGCAGGAGGTGGAGAGCTATTCGACGATGACTCGGCCGCTGCTGTCCATGGCCGACCGGCTGGCTTGCCTGGGGGTGACCCGGGTGGTGATGGAGGCCACCAGCGACTACTGGAAGCCGGTGTTTTACCTGCTGGAGGCGGCGGGGTTCGAGACCTGGCTGGTGAATGCCAAGGACGTCAAGCATCTGCCCGGGCGGCCGAAGACCGACAAACTGGATTGCATCTGGTTGTGCAAGGTCGCCGCGCGGCAGATGATCCGGCCCAGCTTCGTCCCGCCGCCGCCGTTTCGCCGGTTGCGGGATCTGACCCGTTACCGCGCCGATTTGGTCGCGGCCCGCACCGCGGAGAAGAACCGGGTGGAGAAGCTGCTGGAGGACGCGCAGATCAAGCTGTCGGTGGTGGTCTCGGACATCTTCGGCGCTTCGGGGCGGGACATGCTGGCCGCGCTGGTCGCCGGGGAGCGCAACGCCAAGGTGCTGGCGCAGCTGGCCCGGCGCACGATGCGCAAGAAGATCACCGTGCTGGAGGAGGCATTCACCGGCTCCTTCACCGATCACCACGCGTTCTTGCTGGGGGTGATGCTGGCCCGGGTGGATGCGATCACCGGCGATATCGCCGCCCTCGACACGCGGATCGAAGAACAGATCGCCCCGTTCGCCGCCGCGGTGGCCAAGCTCGACGAGGTGACCGGGATCAGCCTGGCCGCTGCGCACGCCATCATCGCCGAGATCGGCCTGGATATGGCCCGCTTCCCCACCGCCGGGCACCTGGTGTCCTGGGCGAAATACGCGCCCGGGGTGACCGAATCGGCGGGCAAGAAGAAAGGCAAGAACTCCACCGGCCACGGCAACACCTACCTGGCCCGGATCTTGGGCAACGCCGCCGCAGCCGCCGGAAGGACCGACACCTTCCTCGGCGAGCGCTACCGGCGGATCGCCCGCCGCCGCGGCGCCAAGAAAGCCAACGTCGCCATCGGCCGGTCCATCCTGGTCATCATCTGGCACCTGCTATCCGACCCCGACGCCCGCTTCCACGACCTCGGTTCCGGGTTCTACGCCAACCGCATTGACCCCGACCGCCGCCGCCGCAACCACGTCCGCCAGCTCGAAGCACTCGGCTACACAGTCACCCTCGAACGCGCCGCCTGACCAGCACCGCCAACCCACCCGGCTCCGCCGCGCGCCCGCCGGGTGCTGCCACGCGCCCGCTAACTCACCGATTTTCGGATCAGCTGGTGCTCTTACATTGGCGCGGTTGACCGAGGAAACCCAGCAACGGTCTGGCGATGACCACCTAGTCCCGGATGACTACGGCAGCTGCAAAGACCCCCACCAGACTGCCACCGGATTGTGTGACACGCCTCCGGTACGGCATCGAACGATCAGACCGAGGGCTTTGGCAGCCGGGCCGACAGCCGTACAGCGCACAAGTACAGCGACGCCACCGACCGCGAACGGCTCTATCGGACTCCAGTCGACCGCTGACCAGCGCCAGTGACCGCGAGCGACCTCGCCGCCGAGAGTTCGCATCGAGGGGGTCAAGAACGAACGGAGTGAACCTGGCCCGAGTCATGTGTGACAGCTGGGGCGGCAGTGGCTACTCCGGCGTGGCCAGGGCAAGCTAGGCTGCCGCAGCCTGTTCCAGCACGGCTGTTGAGCGCGAGCGCAGGTTCGCTGAGGGGCAGGGCCCATAGGGCATGGACTAGGCACTGGACAACTACAGTAGTGGCGCCACCCGGCTAGTGAGGGGGTGCCCAGGGCCATCGTCTGGGTCTAAGATTCTTGTGCATGGGAGTAACTCAGCTTCTCCTGGGTTTTCACCCGGACCTTGGCGTCGCAGCGGGGGCGGCAGGGCAGCATGGTCGTGCTGTCGCGAATTCTGGCCTTAGTAACATAAATACTATTGTTGATACAATTAGTAAAGCTGTAACGGCAGTGGCCGTAATCATTGGCGGCGTCTGGGCATACTTCAAGTTCGTGAGAGGCCGGACCTATCGCCCTAGGCTTGAAGTAGACCTAGCGGGGCAGTGGTGGCCGGTGAACGGAAAAAGGCTATTGTACGCCAGGGTTATAGTAAGAAATGTTGGCGCCTCCAAGGTTGAGTTGCTCCAGAGAGGCACGGGACTTAAAGTCAGTATCCCCGCTAATGATCAACCACCTCCTCCAGCTCCCACTGTATGGGATAGTAAAAAAGTATTCGTTATCCTAAAAGATCATGAATGGATTGAGTCCGGGGAAAAGATTTTCGATGACCTCCTTCTTGATCTTGGCGTTTCGGACACTTGCCCTGCCTTGCTTGAGGTACGCCTCGTGTCACATCGGCGAGCTGGAAATGTCGTATTCTTTGCCCGTGAAATCACCCTCGCCAGCACGCCTCTAGATGAAATCAAACGAGACGAAGGGACAGGCACTAATGGTCAGCGCAGACAAGCTTTCGAAGTTGCTCAAGAGAGCCCTGGGGGTCCAAAAGGGGGTCCTGAAGCAGAAATCAGAAAAAGGTGAGGAGACCAACGAATGGGAGGAAGGTAAAGCGACCTAGCTCGACTCTCCCAGGTCGTTACCGACCCGTGACCTGCAGACATGCACATGCACATGCACCTTGCGCGGCTGCCCGGTGAACGGGCGTAAGAAACGGTGCAGGGCATCGCGGCTGCGCAACTGCACCCCCGCCTGTTCGATCTGGGGCACATACCGAGACTCATCGTCGAGGTCGGCCACGCTGACCTGGATATCAACGGTCGGCTTGGCGGGGAGCCCGGGCACCGCCGTAGACCCAACGTGCTCGATGCGCAGCGCGGTGCCGCTGAGTTGGCCAGCGAGGCGATCGCGCCACTCTTGGTAGCGGTTTGCCAAGATGGATCGTAGGCGACCACCTCCAGACTCAGATCGTCCCGCTCGCTGCCCTCCGTCCTGGCGAACCCCGGCCAAAGGACCGGCATGACCGACCGTGCCAGCTCAACACGCTCGGCGTGAGGGAGTTGGTGCCCGACTAGTCCCCGCTGCCGTGCGACGAGGTCGTACAGGTCGATGATCGTGGTCCGGCGCTCCTCGGCTTCGCGCAGGCGCCGCCAGGCTTCATGCGGCTCAGCCGAGTGCTCCACCAGCCCAGGGTTGCAATTCGGGTTGCAGTTCACTTCGGTACAGCACAGTTCACAGGAGTACGCCCACGCGATCTCACCTGCTGCATGAACGCCTATGAACCCTCGTGAACGCACTCCGCTCAATCTTTAGTCCGCGGGTTCGACCTTCAAGACCTTGGAATTTACGGCTGGTTCGCCCGGGCTGGTCTCATCTGGGGGTCAGCCGCCGTCCTCACCAGTTGTGACAGGACGTCCACCCAGCCCGTGGACCGTTCGCTCGCGAAGCGGTTCTGCAGGCGGGCCAGTGCGTGTCAGAAGCCGGGTGCCCTGCGCCGGTCGAGCGATATGACGCGGCGCACTATTGGTTCGAAGAAGCTGATCGGCTCACTGGGGTAACCGGGATCGAAGGAGACTTGGTCGTACTTCTCGCAGAACCGCACGCAGGCCGCGTAGTAGGGGTGCCCGGAGTACACGTCCCGCGCGTTCCGGTCCTCCCCGAGATGGTGGGCGTAGTAGTAGGCCTGGAACAGGCCGTGATGACGCACTATCCAGCCGATCTCATCGGAGACGTAGGGTTCCAGGACGGCCGCGGCCATCTCCCCGTGTCGATCGGGGGCGAGCCGGTCGCCGATGTCATGGAAGAGAGTGGCGACGACATACTCCTCGCTTTCACCGGCCCGGGCCGCCCGGGCCGCGGCCTGCAGCGAATGTTCATAGCGGGTCACCTGGTAGCCGCCGAGAGAATCTCGCTCCTGCTCCAGGTCCTGCAGGAGCCGGTCGGCGAGCTTCGAGATATAGTCCAGCTCCCGCTGCCGGAGGAATTGGTAGTCCTCGCGTGTCCCGTCCTTCATCCGCGTGAAGCTAACTGCCTGCACCAGACTCCTCCCTTCCTGGCGGGCTGCCTGAGTAAGGTCAGCGGACGTAGCTCCCGCGCTGGGGGACCGTGTAGATCAAGCCCTCGTCCCTGAGCACGGCCAGGGTGCGGCGCGCGGTCGAACGGGCCACCTCATAGGTCTCGGTGATCTCCGCCTCGGTGATCCGGCTGCCGGTGGGCAGCTTGCCCGAGCGGATCTGGCCGCGGATGATCTCGGCAACCTGCAGGTAGGGCGGCACGGGGCCCGTGGGATCGATCTTGGGCACGCCATGATCGTAATGGCTAGAGACCAGCTCCTACATGCTTAGACATCTCGTGCTGTCTCGTATTGTATCGCTATGCTTGATGCTCGTCATGGTGCATACCCGAGGGAGACAGACCATGATCGAGCCTGAGCGCTCGCGCCTTGAGCGGATCTTGGCAAAGCATGGCCAGCGCTGGCAGATCGAACGCGAAGGGCTGGTGTGGACGGCAACCGAGCATCCGAGCCCGACAGCGCTTCATGTCGTCGTCGCGCACGACCTGGATGCATTAGAGCAGAAGATCATCGAGTCAGAACTCCCGGGCTGAGCAACCTTCGGGACCTTCGTCCGCCGATCTTGCTAACGCCTTGCTAACAGCGGCCGTGGAAACCTGTGGTTGATCCTGGACACTGGCGAGGACCAACTCGTCGTATGGCCTGGTCAGACGGCCTGTGGTGGACACGCCTGGACTAGCCAAGCCTCCTGAAAAGCGGAAGGTCGGCGGTTCGACCCCGCCCCTGACCACCTCTGATCTGCGGCAATGCCTGCATTTCTTGGCGCTCATGACAGCAACGTCGAAGTGCGCCAGTGGCGGACTGTCAATTAGCTGATAGTGCCGGTTCGATTCTCGTCACCCGCTCCAAGGATGAGGTCGATGCTTCAAGTCCACCCCGGGCCCATCTCGATCGGTGCGTGTAGGGTCCTCGATCGCCGTTCCGGCCATCACGGGTACGATCGCTCAGGTGACCAGCCAATTGGCCGTGCGCCGGGCGTCGGCCGCTGACGCAGACCTGGTCACTGAGATTATTACGCTGTCGTTTGCGCGCGACCCGCTGTGGGCGCACGCGATGGCCCGGCCAGGCGGCGGGACCGCCCATCACGGCGAGTTCTGGCGGCTGTCCGTCGAGGGGGCGCTGCGCTACCCCTGGACGTGGCTGGTCGGCGGCGGGCAAGCCACCTCCATCTGGATCCCGCCCGGTGGCACGGAGATGGCACCTGAGCAGGAGCAGCGCCTGGCGGAACTGGCTAGCGAACGCCTTGGTCCCATCGCGGGCGCCTACCTGGAGCTGGTCAGCCGGTTCGACGCCGCCCACCCGCGGGCAGAGCCGCACTACTACCTGTCGCTACTGGGCACCCACCCCGATCACCGGGGAAAGGGCTTTGGCATGCGGGTGCTCGCCCACGACCTTGAGCTCATCGATGCCGAGCACATGCCGGCTTACCTCGAATCCTCCAACCCGGCCAACAACCGCCGGTACGCCAGCGTCGGCTTCGAGCCGCACGGCGAGTTCGGCTATCCCGGCGGCGGACCAGTCGTAACGACCATGTGGCGGCCCGCCCGCTGAACCCTCGCGCGTTCACACGCTTCCCCGCCGGGCGGCGCGTGAACGTCACCCACTTGGGATTGAGGCGATCAGACCTCGGCGACCACCTCATAGCGACCGGTGCGGTCGGGACCGGGCTGGGTGCCCCGCCGGGCGGTCTCACGCTGGGCCTTGATCCGCCACGGTCGACGTGATTGAGTCGGGCCGCGCGCCCGGGACAAGCACGTCGCACTCGAGCTCAAACAGCGCCTCGCGCGGGCGCACCTCGCGCGGGCCGTGCTCGACGAACCAGTCACCGTGGAGCGCACGAAGCGCGAGGAGCTCCTCGACGTCGAGCCCCTCCTGATCAGCGAGCAGACCGCCGACCGTGCTCACACCGACGATCCGCGCCCCCGCCCGTGCGCAGGCCCGCGCCGTCCCGGCGCCGACCTTGCCGAACCCCTCGAGGGCGACCGTTGCCCCCACGAGGCCACGGCCCAACTGGGCAAGCGCAGCCTCCGCCGCTGCCTTGACACCGTGCCCTGTGGCGAGGTCGTCCATTCCCAGCCCCTCGTGGCTGCGCGCCCACAGCGGAACAGGATCTTCGGTGCCGTCGAGGAAGTCGGCCGGAACCGTCCCCATGTCGGGGCCGGTCAAGAAGATGCCACGGTGTGGCTCGAGCGCGCGCTGGTACGCCGCCAGCACTGCCGGCCGGTCGCCGCCGGCGAAGCGGATGCCGGCCTTGGCGCCCGCGTACGGCACGCGGCAGACAGCCACTTCCATGTCATCGCCCGCGCCAGGCGGGCGATTTCGTGCCGGTCGACATCGGGCAGCATCCGCGTTCCCCCCGCGGCCACCGGAAAGAGTTCGTGATCGATAACGACAACGGCATCGAGGCCAGCATCGCGGTCGCCGAACTCGATAACGCGCATGGCTTGGAGCCTACGCCGTCTGTACGGTCACATTCTGGCGTCGCGGCCCGACCCATGGCGGGCGGGGCGGCGGCCTTTGTGGCACCGGCTGGCCGGCCCGGGCGGAGACTCGCTGCCTGCGCCGGGCGGAGCAGATGTCGATCTCGGAGATCGCGCGGGTGCTGCGGATTTCGAGGAACACCGTGCGCTCGGCGCTGGCCAAAGGATGCGGCGCCGACTGGGAGGGCAGCAAGACCGCTAGCGCGGTGCAGCAACCGATGCAGCAACCTCGCCGCCCTACAGCGCCCGTTGGAACCGTTCGCAGACCGTTGACCTGCGCCAACGACCCTTAGCGACCATCATGCAACGAGTTCAAACCGAGGAGATCACTGGCCCTCGATGGGCGGCTGCCAGCTGAGTTCGAAGAACACCGACCTGCCGTTCATGGCTTCGCGGCGACCCCAGCTATCAGCCACGAGACTCACGAGGCCGAGACCGCGGCCTGCCTCGGTCAAGTGATCCTGCGGGCACGCCGTGGGCACCTGGCCACTCGCGGTCGCTATGACGCCGACCCAGCCCGGATTCATGATGGCTATTCAAGTTTGCCCCGGGCGGCCGCCAGATATCGCGCTGCTTACGCGTCTGCAATCGTCGTCCCCTGTAGCGCATACGCGGCGGCGTTCCGCAGCTCGGGATCGGGACTGGACAACTTCGTTACGAGCAACGTCGCGGCCGGGCCATGGGTGATGGTGCTGCCCTGTAGCGCATACGCGGCGGCGTTCCGCAGCCCGGGATCGGGACTGGACAACTTCGTTACGAGCAACGTCGCGGCCGGGCCATGGGTGATGGTGCTGCCCTGTAGCGCATACGCGGCGGCGTTCCGCAGCTCGGGATCGGGACTGGACAACTTCGTTACGAGCAACGTCGCGGCCGAGCCATCGATGGTGCTGCCATGCAACGCAGACGCGGCGGCGTTCCGCAGTTCGGGATCGGGACTCGACAACTTCGTTACGAGCAACACCTGATTCGCCGAAGTACTCATGATTGAGTCTCCCCCTAGATGACTCTTCACTCTGTGAGGCCGTGCGGCCTTCGCCTGCCAATCGTCTGCGGTCAGAGGCTTCGAGTCAACGATCAAAAGGTCAATGGTGGTTCGATCACTGCGCCACGGGCCGCAGCTGATCAGAGCTGATATGAACAGTCAGCGGCGGAGCAACCGGCCGGATGGACCTGATCACCGGCCGCGAACTC
>Ga0306920_100002106_pt1 | contig 25016 bp, 18 predicted proteins | sample flu12Cox44000170_FD_204666 | JGI IMG/M metagenome (GOLD analysis project Ga0306920, IMG submission 204666) | Lab enrichment of tropical soil microbial communities from Luquillo Experimental Forest, Puerto Rico - flux4day.12C.oxic.44.000.170 (v2)... | ecosystem: Environmental > Terrestrial >...
AGCGTGACCACCTGCTCGGGCTTCATCCGCTTCTTTGCCATGACCAGCCTCCCTTCCCAGGGTGGATTCTCTCATTCCCCCTGGTACAAAAATCGCCGGTCACATCACGAGGGCCTCCCCGGTCAGGGTGAACTCGCCGAGCGCCTCGGAAAACTCCATCGAAGTGTGTGGCCCCAACGGGATTCGAACCCGTGTTTACAGTCCGCCACGCGCTAGCTGTTCTGAATCACGCACTTCGAGGAAGTTGACTCAACGTCGTGTATCCGGGGAATTGAATTCTGAGGGTGGTTCGAGACCCTCCCCCGGCCACCGGGCCGCGCAATCCTAGCCAATCTACATCCAGGCCCTAGCACCAAATCTTTCTGAGCCCCTGGTCCAACGCCGAGTAAGATGGATCTTCGGGCGTTCTACCCGAAGGCCCTCAGAGCGGCGATGAGCTGGCCGCACCCGGTTTCTTCGGCCCCGAATAGTAAGCCGAAGCGTCCTACCTGTATTTTGGGTCCTTGCAATTGCTTGTCTCGAGAAACACGCTCGGCGCCGGCTCCTTTCCCCAGAGCGTGCGCCCAGCTCTCCGCGGAGTCATTCGGAAGCTTGTGTTTCTTTCTTCGAAATAGCGAGAGACCGCCTCTTTGGCATCCTCAACGCTAGCATAGTTGCTGTTGTGGATGATGGCCCGCGCTATTCCACTAAACACCGACTCAATGACCTTGAGGAACTGAGCCCCGCCGGAGAGTGGCAGGATTTTGATCTCGGGAGCGTCTCCACGAGACCCGTTCAGCTCACCGATCCGATCGTGCAATTTCTTCGAGCGGTGCCAAGGAGCAGCGTCCCAGGACAGATAGATCCGCTGAAAGCCTCGATATCGGTCTCTGATCATTTCAACCAACTTGATGATCTCAGCAGTGTTCTTCCGTTCGGAATAGAAGTGGCTTATCTGATTCCTCGAAAGCTCCAATGCTGCGGTGACGATGAGGTAACCCTTGGAGGTTTGCCACTGCGGCACCACACGAACCTCGCGCGGGCCACACAGTGACCTGCCGCCACTGACCTTGACGGGGAATGGTCCAAATTCGTCTATCGAGAAAAACGCCTCACATTCTTGGAGACGCGAAAGCGCCGATCGTATGGCATCCAGCTTTTCTCGGTAGTTAGGATCGGTACTCGTCAGTGTGACGCAGGCCTCTTTCCATCTGTATCCAGCAGCGTGGATCACGGCGCTAGTGTTCTTCTGGGTTGATGGCTTGCCTCGCGCTCGAAGCACACTGCCGAGATCCGATAGCTTCCAGCTCGTTCGATTGAATCCGTGACCGCTTGGCGGAGTGTGGCGAAGCGCAAAAACGGCGTCGTGCAATTCCTCGCCAGGTTGAAGGTATCGGCGCGGAATGTGGTTGGGGCGGCAGCTTCGATCTGTTAAACCGGCCGGTCCTTCAACACGATACCGTCTCAGCCACTTGCGCACCGTGCGTTCAGTTACCCTGAACTCGAGGGCGACGGCTCTGGGCTTCTGTCGACCATCGGTGACTCGGCTAACGATAAGAGATCGAAACTAAATTAGGGAATCTCTGAATAAGTCTCTCGCGTTCGCGTCTGCTGTGCTGTGATGGGACGCGCAGCATCACGCGACAACGGGAGGTGGCGATGACTCGTTCGCAGCTGACACTGGCCGGGGCCGGCTTCGAGAAGTACACCACGGTGACGCGCCGGGCGCAGTTCCTCGCCGAGATGGATCGGGTGGTGCCCTGGCGCGAGCTCTGCGCGCGCATCGACCCCGTGTACCCCAAGGCCGGGAACGGCCGGCCGCCCGTCGGCCTGGAGCGCATGCTGCGGATGTACTTCCTTCAGCACTGGTTCAATCTCTCCGATCCGGGGGTCGAAGAAGCGCTCTACGATTCCCCGACGATGCGAGCCTTCGTGGGCATTGACCTGGGCCAGGAGCCGGTGCCGGATGAGACGACGGTGTGCAAGTTCCGCCATCTCCTCGAGGAGCACGGGCTCGGCCCCGCCGTGTTCGAGACCGTCGCCGCGCATCTGCGCGCCCAGGGCGTGACGGTGAGCACCGGCACGATCGTGGATGCGACCATTATCGCGGCCCCGTCGTCGACCAAGAACGCCACGGGCACGCACGATCCGGAGATGCACCAGACCAAGAAGCGGCAGCAGTGGTACTTCGGGATGAAAGGGCACTTCGGGGTCGATAGCCAGAGCAAGCTCGTCCATTCGGTCGTGGGCACGGCGGCCAACGTCCATGACAGTCACGCGCTGCCCTGGCGGCTGCACGGGCGGGAGCGAGGCGTGTGGGGGGACGCCGCGTACACGGGCCAGCGCGTCGTTCTCCGGGTCCGCGCGCCGCACGCCCGCGACTTGACCCAGCGGAAGGCCGGGCGCGATCGCCCGCTGAGCCGTGCGGAGCGGGCGAGGAACCGCTGGACGTCGCGGGTCCGCGCCAAGGTTGAGCACCCATCGGGGTGATCAGACGGATCTTCGGGTTTACCAAGGTCTGCTACCGCGGGCTCGCGAAGAACAGGCATCGGCTCGTCGTAGCCTGTGCGCTGGCCCATCTCTTCATCGCCCGCCACCGCGTCCTGCGGGGGCAGGAGGCGTAGTCTGCCCATGAGCGGCAAGGAAGTCTGGACTGGGCACAGCAAACCACACCGGGCTCCCGCACGCCCCGCCTGTCGCCTCTTTTGCTCACCGCTCCGTCGTCTCATGTTGTCACGATGACTTATTCAGACGTTCCTGAGATCGTGAACCCGCGGCGACCTGTCAATACGAGAAAGAAGGGCGCGTGGCCCCAGATCTCGTGACCCGTGGCGCAGTGATCTAAAGGTCAGCTACGGCCCGTGTGCTGAGGTGGTCCTGCCTCAAGCGCTCACTTTCAGCTGCATGGCCAAGGCCTGTAGCATCACATCGAGGACCCTGGACATCCCGATCCGGGGGGAATCAAACGCGACTTCGAATCCCATTCCCTGCTGGTCCTTGGGCTTGGTCGTTGGTTCAAATCGAGGACCCGCAGTCACCGATATCAAACATGCTCACGTTCCAGATCGATCGATCTGAAAGCGTTGCGCAAGCCCGCAACTACCGGGCGGAGCCCGCGCTCGAAGCGGAACACCAGTAACTGAGTGGTCGGGTCTGGTGTGACACCGTCCACTTCGACACACTTCGATCGGGTCCGGCTCGCATCGCGGACCCCACCCGGTCAGCGCCCGAAGCGCGTTGACACGCCCCACCGATTCGCCCTACAGTCACGCCACGTTCCCGCTTCTCACCGCCCCCGCAAGCGAGGAGAAGAGGCCATGAGCGATCCGATCCGGCCCCAGGGATTCTCTGTCACCCGCCGAGAGCTGCTGCGCCGCAGCGCCTCGGTCACCGCTCTCGCCTCGCTGGAGACCGCCGCGCCCTCGCTGTCGAGAGTGGCGCATGCGCAAGCGCCGAAACGTGGAGGAACCCTGACCCTGCGGCTCTGGGATCCGCCTCACTGGGATCCCTACCTCACCACCGCCTTCAAGACGCAGATCCCGTACAGCTTCACGCACAGCCGGCTCGTCAGGCACAAGGCGGGCCCCGCGACCCCGCCGGGCAGCTTCCCGCTCGAAGGCGATCTCGCAGAGTCGTGGAGTCAGCCCGATGACACGACCTACGTCTTCAAGCTCCGCCGCGGCGTGCGATTCCACCCGAAGCCGCCGGTGAACGGCCGCGAGCTGACCGCCGAAGACGTCGTGTACTCGATGGAGCGCTTCCGCACGGTGCCGGGCAATCCCCAGGCGTACATGCTGGCGGCCCTCGACAAGGTCGAGGCGCTCGACCGCTACACGGTCAAGTTCACCGTCAAGGAGCCGTTCGCCTGGTTCCTCGACACGCTCGCCAATCCGGTGACGCTCGCCATCGTGGCGCGAGAATGTGTGGAGAAGTTCGGCGATCTCAAGAAAGCTGAGGCGGTGGTGGGCACGGGCCCGTGGATGCTCGACAGCTACCGGCCGAACGCCGGCTACACGCTGGTCCGAAGCCCGAGCTACTTCCTGTCCGGGCTGCCATACATCGACCGGGTCGAGGTGTCCGTCGATGAGGACAATGGGTCGCGGCTTGCCGCGTTCCTCGGCGGCAAGTACGACCTCGGCTGGGAGTTCCCGGGAGCGATCAACCGGACCGACTGGGTCCAGATCAAGGAGCCGCTCACGCGCCGACGGCCGGGGATCCAGACGGCCGAGTATCCGAGCAATGTCGCTCAGAAGGTCATGATGCGGACGGATCGGGCGCCGTTCTCCGACGTGCGCGTGCGGCGCGCCATGTCCCATGCACTGAATCGCCAGGGCCTCATCGAAGCGGTGCTCGAAGGAGGCGGCATCACCAACGGCGCGGTGCCGGCCGCGCTCAAGGAGTGGGGCCTGCCCGTGACGCAGCTCGGCGAAGGTTCTCGCTATTACAAGTTCGACCCCGTCGAAGCCCGCCACCTGCTTGCCGAGGCGGGATACCCGCACGGCTTTTCCGCCACGATGGACTTTCACGCTTTCGGTTCGACGGCGCTGATAGACGCGATGCAGCTCGTCGTCAAGGACTTCAAGGACGTGGGCATCGAAGTCAAGCTGAACCAGAAGGAATACGGGGCCTTCGTCTCCAGCACCGTCGTCGGCAACTACGAGGGGATGTACTTCGGCCCTTTTACACCGTTTCTCGATCCCGACAGCTATCTCTTCACGAACTACTATCCCGGTCACCCGCGGAACATCGCGCGAATCAACGACCCAGCCCTCACCGGGATGCTGACCCGACAGCGGCGCCTCCGAGAGCCGGCCCGACGCCGAGCCGTCATCCACGATATCCAGCGTCTCATCGCCGCCCAGCAGTACCTCGTCGAGGTGTATTCCGACGTGCTGATCTTCGTGTGGGACGGCGCCCTCAAGAACTACGGACCCAACCTCGGCTTTGACTACGGCAGCCGGTTGCTCTCCGCCTGGCTCGACCGGTGACAGATCGTCTGGTCATCACCGGCCGGTCGCGCCTCAGGCCAGCCCGGCGGTTCTTTACAGTCGCTGATCAGCCTCTCGGCCTGTTCAGCAGCGCCTTGGCCTCCTCGAGGTCCTTCGTATCGAAGCCTTCCGTAAACGAGGCGTAGATCGAGCGAAGAAGGGTGCGCGCTTCGCGACTCCCATCGCGTCCCTGAAACAGGCGTGTCAAGCTCATGGCGGCCCGGAGAGCGAGGGACGCCGACTCTTGCTGGCGGGCAATCTCGAGCGCGCGCCGAAAGCAACGCTCGACAGCGTCGACCGTTCGTTGGGACCCGGTGCTTGTTCCCTGCCTCGACATCTGGCCCTTCCCGAGGAGCAGCTCACCTTTGACCCTCCACAGTTCGGCAGCAAACACGCGCTCCAGATTCGTCTCGCTCATCGCGATGCCTTCCTCGACGCACCGGAGTCCGTCGTCCCATTTCCCGCTTCGGCCATGCGCACCCGCGATGGCCGTGAGCATGACATCGCCGAGAAAGGGTCCCATGGCCGTGCGGTGCCCGAGCAGACTCCGCTCCATCTCGGAAAGACCACCCTCGAGGTCACCCCGCTCAGCCAGCGCGGCGGCCGCAAAAAACTGGCTCATATGCAAAAAGAAGACGACATCCTTCTCGCGACAGACGGCAAGCGCGCGCGTTGCCGCCTCGAGGACCGCATCGGTGTTCCGACAGAGATGCTGGACGAGTGCCAATTGGCAGAAGCCGGAGGCGACGTCGAGGGGTTCCCCCCGCCGCTCCGCGTGGGCCAGGGCGCGCACGACCAGAGTTCGCGCCTGATCCGGGCAGCCGTGGAACCACAGGGCGAGGCTTCCTTGCCCGAGCGCCGCGAACTCGGGGTGGATACCGTACGCATCGGCATGAAACTCGACTGCGTCCCTCTCGATGCGCTCTCGAACCTCGGCGAGCACCCGGACCGCCACGCCGAAGTGTCCGCTCCACAGCTCGGTCCGACCGCGCGCCAGGTCAGAGCGAAGCTCGAAGTCGACTGTTTTCAGCCGCTTGGCGATACGTATGAGCTCGTCGGCGCTTTGCCGCGCCCCCGCCTCGTCGGTCCCGGCGAGCTGCGAGTACCAGATGGCGTGGACGATCTCGAACAGCTGACGCGCATCACCACCCACCTCCATGCAGAGCGTGCGCGCCCGCTCATAGTTTTCTCCCACCTGTCGCGATAGATACCCCTGCGTGACGTTGAGAGAGACACCCTGGAGCATGCGAATCTCGAGCTCCGTTTGCTGACGGTGGGGAGTCTCGGGAAGGCCTTGGAGAAGGTCCAGGGCTTTCCGTGCGTAGACGACCGCCTCCCGATGGGCGAAGCGCTGCTGGGCGCTCCTGATGCACAGAGCCAGGTACTTGATGGCTCGTGCATGGTCGTGGCTGCGCTCGAAATGGACGGAGAGTTCAGGCGCGATCTCGGGCAGGCGGTCGCCACAAGCGGATTCGAGGACCTCGCCGATGGCCTGGTGCAACCGCCGGCGTGCCCCGTCGGTGACCTGCTCGTAGATCACTTTATGATGCAACGCATGGAAAAACTCGTACAGCCTGACCGAGGCGGGGTCTTCGACATGCCCGGGCACGGTCAGGAACAGCTGCGATCGGACCAGTTGTTGCGCGATCGCCTCTACGGCCTCGACGTCACGGCCGACGGCGCGGGCCACCGTCCACGGTGCGAAGGTCACGCCGGCCACGCTGGCCGCCTCCAGGACGGTGCGCTCGTCGGACCCCAGGCCGTGGAACTGCAGCGCGACCATTTCGGTGAGGTTGTCGGGCACCTCGAGATCTAGTCGGTCGGCAACCACCCAGCCCCGGTCGGTGTTCGTCAGCTGCCTCCGGCGGATCATCTCCTCGACGATCGCGACGGTGAAGAGCGGGTTGCCGTCGGTGCGCGCGTGAATCAGGGGGGCGAGATCCTGGGCCAGCTCGCCGAAGCGACGGTGAAGATATTCGCGCAGGTCGGCGGCTGACAGGTAGGGGAGCGCGAGATCAACGCAGCGACCATGCGACCGGAGCGTCTGCCGGACTTCGCGAATGGGGTGGTCCTGCACGCTGGCTTCGGTTGGACGGTACGTCGCGATGATGAGCAGGCGAGCAGGGTCGCGCCGCTCGGCAAGAAACGAGAGGAGATCGGTGGTGGCGTGGTCGCTCCAGTGCAGATCCTCGAGCAGGAGGACGACCGTCGACTGCGCCGCCATCGACTCCAGAAACGCGCAGAGCTCACGGAGCATCCGCTGGGGCGCCGCATTCATCATCGCGCCCTGAAATTCCGATAGTTCACCCTCGACGAGGAGCCACGGGATCTGCGCGTACCAGCACGGCGCGACGCGCCGAAGCAGCGGGATCAGCGTGGCGCCGCGCGACGAGCGGAGTAGCCGTTCGAGGGCTTCCAGCACGGGCATGTATGGCTCGCGCGGACCGTGTTGCTGGATGCACTGCCCTTGCAAGATAGAGATGCTGGGGTCCCGCGAGGCCGTGGCGCGGAGGAAGCTTTCCGAAAGCGTCGTCTTCCCGATACCGGCTTCGCCCGTGATGAAGACGAGCTGCCGGGCTCCCTGGCCTGCGAGGTCGAGACACTCGTGCAGCCTGGCCAGCTGGGCTCGCCTCCCGACGAATGCGAAGGCGCTCTCACCGGGGGGGGGAGCAGCCATCGGCGCCCAGTACTTGGCGGAAGTAGGCGTGCCCGTCTCATTGCCGAGACTTCTGACCTCGGCGACGAAGCGGAAGCCGCGCCCGTGGACAGTTTCGATGATCCGCGGGGTTCTGGGATTGTCCCCCAGGGCCTGCCGTAGCTCGGTGATCACCTGGGTGAGCGTGTTATCGGACACCGCGGTGTCGAGCCAGATCTTGCGGTGGAGGGCCTCCTTGGTCACGAGAAGGCCGGGCCGCGCCACGAGATAGCAGAGGGCGTCCCAGGACTTCGGACGGAGTGGGATCTCCTGCTCTCCGCGCCACAACCGGTGTCTGTCGACCTCCAGGCGGTAGGCGTCGAAGGCGACCGAGCGCCCGAGGATCAGCGACGACGACTCGCTCATCGGCTGGGAAGTCTACCCGGAAAGAGCCAGAAAAACATCAGACAAGTGTCACGACTCGCGCTGCGGTCATGTGCAAGCCTCCACAACGAGCATAGCCATGAAAGAAAAGCGTGAAATGCGGGATGAGTCAGGAGCCGTGGCCTCCCCAGCGGAGACGCCCGATCTTCGGACGGAGAAGGCCTTCCTGGTCCAGCTGAGCCTCGAGACCGGCCCCACGTTGGAGCCGTTAGCCCCTATAGGGAAGGAGGAGGAGCTATGCCCGAGTCGATTGGAGATCTTATTGCGCTGGTCCTCGGTCTCATAGTGATTTGCCTCTGCGAGGCTGGCTCCCAACCAAGGCGCGGCCGGGCCGCCGCCAGCCGTCCCAGCGCACGCGCAAGGCACGAGCACGCGCCGAAAGCAACGCTCCGCCCCCCGGGGCACCGTGCCCGTCCCATGCCTCGACATCCGAGCCTTTTCGAGACTTCTGACCTCGGCGACGAAAAACCACCCCGTGGTCCCCCAGTGCCGTGCTCTCCCGCCACCACTACCGGTGGTAGGCGTCGAAGGCGACCGGGGCGCGGGGGACCAGCGACGACGACTCGATCATCGGCTCGGAAGCTTACCCGGAAAAAGCCAGAAAAACATCACGCAATTGTCACGACTCGCACCGCGGTCATGTGCCAACTTCCGTAGCCGTGAAAGACGAGCGTGAAATGCCGGATGAGTCAAGGGCCGAGGCTTCTCCGGCGGAGGCACCCCAGCTTCCGACGGAGAAGGTCTTCTTGGTTCAGTTCCGCCGCGAGACCGGCCCCACGTTGGAGCCGTTCGCCGGTCGCGTGGAGCATCTCGCCAGCGGCCGGCGGGTTTGGTTCACAGACGTTGCCGCCTTCCGAGCGGCTCTGACTCGATTCCTCACCGAGGCAAAGCAGCGATGAGGGCGCACAGGAGCCGTTGCGCGCCGGAGCTCCTCTTCACCGGGCGTTCCGCGAATTCTACCGGACTGGGCGGCGCGGTTACTTCCAGCTGTCTCACAACACTCCCGTCCGGATGAAAGGGAGGTCGCACCGTGGAGAACCGCCGGCTTACCGGACTGATCCGATGCTGTTTCTGGCTGAGCATCCTCACCCTCTGCGGTTGTGCGGATCTGGGCGTACGCGACACGCAGAGCCTGCTCGTTCCCACGATGCGCCGGTCCGAGGTCGTCGGACTCCTGGCAGGCTTCGGGACGACCTGCGCCGCTCTGCCCGACCTGATCGGCATGCTCAGGCGGCGATCCAGCTCGGGCATCAATCCAAGAATGGCAGCGATCATGGGCCTGTTCCAGATCCTCTGGGTCTACTACGGCTTGCTCATCCTCTCGCGGCCGGTGATCGTATGGAATACGATTGCCGTCGTCATCAACTCGCTCTGTGTGGGCGCGTACTTCCATTTCCTTCGCCGGGAAGCGGAGGTCAAAGCGCTCTGAACGAAGGCCACAACCTGGACAGAAGGAGGCACCGCATGGACGCCGAGCATCTTCGCCTGGAGGAGAGCCGCAATACGGCAACGCCGTGGAAGAAGTGGGGGCCGTATCTCTCGGAGCGGCAATGGGGAACGGTGCGCGAAGACTACAGTGACTCAGGGGACGCGTGGGGCTACTTCAGTCATGACCAGGCTCGCTCGCGGGCGTATCGCTGGGGCGAAGATGGGCTCGCCGGCATCTCCGACGACGGGCAACTGCTCTGCTTCGCGCTGGCCCTGTGGAACGGCAACGACCCCGCTCTCAAGGAGCGGCTGTTCGGGTTGACGAACAGCGAGGGAAACCACGGCGAGGACGTCAAGGAGTACTACTTCTATCTGGACTCGACGCCAACCCACTCGTACATGAAATACCTCTACAAGTACCCGCAGGCCGCGTATCCGTACGGAGACCTCGTCGAGGCCAACCGGGGCCGGGGCAAGCACGACTTCGAGTACGAGCTGCTCGACACGGGCGTGTTCGATGCCGACCGGTACTTCGACGTCTTCGTGGAGTACGCAAAGGCGACGCCGGAGGATATCCTCATCCAGATTACCGTCGCCAACCGCGGCCCGGAGCCGGCCACGCTGCACGTGCTGCCGACGCTCTGGTTCCGCAACACCTGGTCCTGGGGCGGCGAGGCACCTCGGCCGTCACTCCGGCAGGCGGCTCCCGGTGTCATCGCCGCCTCACATCCGGACCTGGGCGAGCGGTTCCTGTCGTGCGAAGGCGCGGCGGCCCTGCTCTTCACCGAGAACGAGACCAACATCGAGCGTCTCTTCCAGGCTCCCAATCGCACGCCGTTCGTCAAGGACGGAATCGACAGCTACATCGTCCATGGCCGCCGGGACGCGGTGAATCCGGAGCAGACGGGAACGAAGGCGGCGGCCCATTATCCCCTCACGGTCGGGGCGGGAGAGTCGCGTACGGTTCGAGTGCGGTTTCACGACGGCGCGCCAGCCGCGCCGCTCGACCGCCGCTTCGAGGTCGTGATGGAGGATCGCCGGCGGGAGGCGGACGAGTTCTACGCGACGGTCATTCCGAAGTCGTTGAGTGCGGATGCGGCCAACGTGATGCGCCAGGCGCTGGCCGGGATGCTCTGGTCCAAGCAGTTCTACTACTACGACGTGGACAAGTGGTTGGAGGAGCGAGGTTCTGGCCCCTTCGATCCCAAGCGTCGCGCCGCCCCCCGCAACGAGCAGTGGCACCACGCGCTCAACGCCGACATCATCTCGATGCCGGACAAGTGGGAATACCCGTGGTACGCCGCCTGGGATCTGGCGTTCCACGTGCTCGCCCTGTCGCTGGTGGATCCGGACTTCAGCAAGCAGCAGCTCGAGCTGATGCTGTCAGACCCCTACCTGCATCCGAACGGCCAGATCCCCGCGTACGAGTGGAACTTCGGCGACGTCAATCCGCCCGTGCACGCCTGGGCGACCATCTTCACTTACCGGCTGGAGCAGGTCCAGCGCGGCCAGGGCGATCTCGACTGGCTCGAACGCGCCTACCACAAACTGTCGCTCAACTTCACCTGGTGGGTGAATCGCAAGGACCGTGCCGGCGTCAGCGCCTTCGAGGGCGGCTTCCTGGGGCTCGACAACATCGGCGTCTTCGACCGGAGCGCGCCGCTGCCAACTGGCGGTTACCTGGAGCAGGCCGACGGCACCGCCTGGATGCTGCTCTTCTGCCAGAACATGATGGAGATCAGTGCCGCGCTGGCCATGAGCAAGCCGACGTATGTGCACTTGAGCAACAAGTTCACCTCACACTACATGTGGATCGCGAGAGCCCTGATCCACGCGGGCCAGAACACGGGGCTGTGGGACGAGGAGGACGGCTTCTTCTACGACGTGCTCCGGCTGCCCGACGGGAGCGCCCAGCGGTTGAAGGTGCGCTCGATGGTCGGGTTACTTCCCCTGTGTGCGGCCACGGTCTTCGACGGGAAGCTCATCGACGAGAATCCTGAATTCGAAAAGAGATACCGTGAGTTCCTCTCGCCGCGCCCGGAGCTGAGGGCCTTCATCCACGATCCTATGAAGCGCGGTCACAGCGGCCGTCGGCTCAGCACGGCGCTGGACGAAACCAAGCTCCGCCGGGTGCTGGCAACGATGCTCGACGAGAAGGAGTTCCTGAGTCCCTATGGCATCCGGGCCCTTTCGCTCTACCACGCGGAGCATCCCTACGTGTTCCGCGTGGGGGACCAGGAATACGGGGTGTCGTACCTGCCGGGCGAGTCCGACAGCGGCATGTTCGGAGGCAACTCGAACTGGCGCGGACCGATCTGGATACCCGTGAACGCCCTGATCATCCGCGGGCTCCTCCAGTACTACACGTTCTACGGCAAGGACTTCACGATCGAGTGCCCGACGGGGTCGGGACGGTATATGAACCTCTACCAGGTCGCCGAAGACCTCTCGAACCGCCTCGCCAGCATCTTCCTGCGCGACCGGGACGGCCGGCGGCCGGTCTACGGCGGCGCGCAGAAGTTCCAGGAGGATCCGCACTGGCGCGACCTGATCCTGTTCTACGAGTACTTTCACGGTGACAACGGCGCCGGCCTCGGCGCGAGCCACCAGACGGGGTGGACCGGGGTCGTCGCCCGGCTTATGCATCTATTCGCGACGAGCACGGCCGAACAGTTCCTAGAGCTCGGCAAGGCGGCGGTCGCCGTGGACATGGAGCCCGCCACCACTGGCCGGAGCGGAGGCGCGGCTGGCAGCCGCGGGCGCTGACATGCAAAAGCCACTCTATCCCTCGCTCTATCAGATCAACACGCGCGTCTGGCTGACGGAGCTGTCCCGAGGGCTCGGGCGACCGGCGACGCTCGACGACATCTCGGACGGCGAGCTCGACCGTATCGCGAAGATGGGATTCGATTGGGTCTGGTTCCTGAGCGTGTGGCGGACGGGGCTGGCCGGCCAGCGGCGCTCGCGCTCGAACGCCGAATGGCGCCGCGAATTCGAGGAGACGCTGCCGGATCTCCAGGAGGACGACATCGCCGGCTCCGGCTTCGCGATCACGGGCTACTCCGTGCAGCCCGGACTGGGCGGCAATGAGGCCCTGGCGCGACTGCGCGAACGCCTGCGGGCGCGCGGGCTCCGGCTGATGCTCGACTTCGTTCCCAACCACATGGCCCCCGATCACCCGTGGGTCGAGGACCACCCCGAGTACTTCGTGGCGGGGACGGAGCAGGACCTGGCGCAGGCGCCGCAGAACTACACGCGAGTCAGTCGGAAAGGCGGTGACCTGATCCTGGCCTATGGCCGTGACCCGTACTTCGACGGGTGGCCGGACACCCTGCAGCTCGACTACAGCAATCCCGTCACGCAGAAGGCGATGACCGGAGAGCTGCTGAACATCGCTCAGCAGTGTGACGGCGTGCGTTGCGACATGGCGATGCTCGTGCTGCCGGACGTCTTCCAGCGAACCTGGGGACGCCCGGCACCGGTGTTCTGGCCGGAGGCGACCCGGCGCGTGCGCGAGCAGGTGCCGGGCTTCCGCTTCATGGCCGAGGTGTACTGGGACTTGGAATGGACGATGCTCCAGCAAGGCTTCGACTACGCGTACGACAAGCGGCTCTACGACCGGCTGCACGAGGGGCATGCGCGCCCGGTGCGCGAGCACTTGCACGCGGGGCTTGACTACCAGAGCAGGCTCGCCCGGTTCATGGAGAATCACGATGAGCCCCGGGCCGCCGCGACCTTCGCGCCAGGAATGCACGAAGCGGCGGCCGTCATCACGTATCTGTCGCCTGGGCTGCGCTTCTTCCATCAAGGGCAGTTCGAAGGCCGCAGGAAGCGCATCTCGCCACACCTGGTCCGCGGTCCGGCGGAACCGGTCAATGAAGCGCAGCTGCGGTTCTACGAAGGCCTCCTGGCGGTGCTCCGGGAGTCGATCGTTCGTGACGGAGAGTGGCGGCTGCTCGAATGTGCGCCGGCCTGGGATGGCAACTCGACCTCAGATTGCTTGATGGCCTGGTCGTGGGAAGTTGCTGGCGATCAGCGGTGCCTCGTCACAGTCAACTACGCCGCGAACCAGAGTCAGTGTTACGTGAAATTGCCGTTTTCCGACCTAGCTGGCCGGGCGGTGCGGCTCGAGGACCTGATGAGTCCGGCTCGCTACGATCGTGAGGGAAGCGACCTGGTATCGCACGGGCTCTACCTCGATCTGCCACCATGGGGCCACCACGTCTTCAGGATCAGTGCCGGAGGATGAAGACCCCTGATCTTTCGGATTTGCCACGGCCGCCGCGTGACCAGGACCCCCGCCCCTGGGCCAGCGCGCGCGGCCTGGTGAAATCGCGGCCACCAGCACGCGTCTGGTGTATGGCGATCGTGCTCGGGGCGGGGCTCCTATCCGGCTGCGCTCAGATGGCCGCTGAATCACTCCTCGCTCAAGCGCGTCGCACGTTGGAGAGCCGGTACGTCCAGGACCTCGACAACATTGCCATGTTCCTGGTCGTCCCCGATGGGTTGCCGCAGTACATGCGGATCCACCGTGGGACAATCGAGGCGCGACCAGAACCCAAATGGTCGATCGGCACCGACACATTCATCGCTGGAGGAACCCGCAGGGGTATCGTCTGGGAGGTGTCCGCGGTCACGGACCCTGGCGATCTGCAACGGCTACGGCTGCTCTTTCAGTGGGTGACCTCCCACATCGATTTCGACGAACTCGAACGGCAGTGGAACACCATCCAGGATCAGCCGGAATTCGGCGCTGACGGAAGACAGCTATTCAGCCGCGACGGACGGCCCATCCTGCTCGCCGCGCCGCTCCCCGTCTGGAAAGACCTCGGTCGAGGCTGGTTCACGACGGACGAACAACAGGCAGTGAAGGAGCTTGACCCGGGCGCGTTTCGGAAGAAGAAGGTCTGGATCAAGGATGTTAATGATGCTGTCACCTTCACTCTGGCCGTCCAGCGGGCCATGCCTAACTCCAAGCCGCCGCTCGCCTTGCCAAAGCCTGGGGGCTGAGCCCATTCAGATCACGCCTTTTCGAACGACGGAGGAGTCCATGGTGCGTCACACGAACTGTTCGACAGCGCACGAGAGCACAGACTTGAACTCAAGTCGCACGTCCCGGGTCACTACGCAAAGCCCACACTGCTGGGCCATCGTGCTGGCGGGCGGCGAAGGTGTTCGCCTCCGGCCACTGGTCCGCCAAATCGTGGGGGCTAATCGGCCCAAGCAGTATGTGCCGCTGTTCGACCAACGTTCCCTTCTTCGACAGACGCTGGACCGAGTCTCCCTGGCGATGTCTCGTGAGCGAACAGTGGTGATCACGGCCCACAGCCATGCTGGCTACGTCAGCGAGGAGTTCGCATCCATTGCCCGCCCGACTATCCTGGCCCAGCCGTTCGATCGCGGGACGGCGGCCGGCGTTCTCTATCCAACTCACTGGATCGCCGGGCACGACCCGGAGGCCATCGTGGCGCTCTTCCCGTCCGATCACCTCGTACTCGATGAGCCAACCTTCATGGCGCACGTGCTTGAAGTGATCGCGTGGATTGAACACCATCCGGAGCACATGGTCCTTTTGGGCGCGCAGCCGACCTATCCTGAAGTCGATTACGGCTGGATCGAGCCCGGCAGAGCCCTCGGTCACCTATCCACGGGACCCGTGCGTGCAGTCACGCAGTTCAAAGAAAAACCACCCCTCCCGCAAGCCAAGACGTACCTCGAGGCCGGTCATTTGTGGAACACATCGATCATGATTGCCCGGGCTGCCACGCTCATTCAGGCGGGTTGGCGAACGGTGCCGGTTCTCAGCGAGCGCCTGTCCCGGATCGAGCGATACCTCGGCACACCCGACGAGGCGGCCGCCGTGCGTCAAGCCTACGAGCTCATGGCGAACGAGAACTTCTCGCGTTCGGTGCTCGAAGGCTGTTCTGATCTGCTCGCCGTGTCACGCCTGCCGCGCGTCGTCTGGTCTGACCTCGGCAGTCCAGATCGCGTCGTGGAGGCTCTTGCGTACATGCGAATTCGACCGGAGTGGGCGGCGAGACTACGCCCGACCGCTCCAGATCTACCGGCCGACTTGCCCGAACTGCATCTCAGGAAAAAAGATTGCCGGTGATTGTTCCCAAGGAACGGTGGGCCGAGTCACCTGCCACAAAATCGCAGGCGCTGGGCAAAACCTGGTTGGGCCAAGCGCTGGCGTCGCGATCGCGGGAACATGACAGGCGATGACGAGTGCGCAGTTGTACGTACTCGCTCTCGTGCTGACGGTCGGTGTTCTCGTGCCACCCGAGGGTAAGGGAGGCCTGGCGGGCGCGCAAGAGCCCAACGTGGTGAGCGACCTCGAACGGGAGATCTCGCCGCGTTCGGCAGCCGCCTGCCCCGACGCCGGAGCCTACTCCCTTACCCGTCCGGACCCGGCAGGGGGACCCACCCTCGTCGGAGTGGGCATCTTCTTCCAGGACGTGGCCGCTCTCAGCGATGTCGAGCAGACCCTGGAGACGGACATCTATCTGACCGTGCGCTGGCGCGACCCCCGGCTGGCGGATCCTGCTCGGGGCGAGGGTTCCGCAGATTGCCCGGTGCCGGAGGGCCGCCTCTGGATGCCCGCGCTCGAGCCGGATAGCCTCAGGAATCGACAATCGTTCTATCCCGCCCGCTTCCTGGTGGACGGCCGAGGAGTCGTCACCTATGGACGACGGCTCTGGTGGAAGGTCGCGCAGCCGCTGGACTTGCACGCTTTTCCTCTCGACCAACATCGGTGGACAATGATCGTGTGGCCGGTCCAATCCCGAACCGATGAGATCGTGTTCCATCCCCTCCGACGGATGATTGGGATCAACGATCAACTTTCCATCCAGGGCTGGCGCGTCGGGGCGCCGCGGGCCCAGGTGGGCATGGCCCCTCGGATCGCGCGAGGGGGGACCTTCGCTCGCTTTGCCGTCGAGCTCGACCTGGACCGTGATTGGAGCTACTACGCGTGGAAGCTCGGCCTCCCCCTCACCCTGATCGTCCTCATGGCCTACGGCGTCTACTTCATCCCCGCGTCGGCGGTAGGACAGCAGATCGGCCTGGGGATGACCTCCATGCTGACTCTCATCGCCTACATGCTGACCGTCGGCAGCACACTGCCCCGCATCTCTTACCTGACCCGGGCGGACCGTTTCTTCATCGGTTCCGCCCTTCTTGTTTTTCTGGGTCTTGTGAAGGCCGTGCTGACCACCGTGCTCACAGAAGACCACCAGACGCGCTTGCTGGCTCGCACGGACCGATGGGGCCGATGGATTTTCCCCCTCGCTATGCTCGCGAACTTCGCGCTGGCATTTCTCTTCTAGGACATCCGACCGGTGGAATGACATGCTGCAGCCGCCTCTGAGGGCCGACGAGAATGCGAGGGTCACCGGGGTCACCCTGCTGCCGACTCAGCCTGGAATTCTTCCTCGCCGACGAGCCGGCGGACACGGCCGGCCGGCACAATGGTGAGTGGTGAATCACCACAAGGAGATGGATTGAGCCGACACTCGATGATGGGACTCGCCCTGCTCGTGATCATGGCCGCCGCTGCCGGCCTGCTCTCTCCCGCCGTTGCTCGCGCCGACGACCGGGCCGCCGAAGCCGCCCTCAAGACCCTGTACAAAAACACGCCGGAGGCCAAGACGCTGGAGGACTCGGCCAAGGGCATTCTCGTCTTTCCGAATATCAAGAAGGCGGGCTTCGTCGTTGGCGCCCAATACGGAACGGGGACGCTCTTCGAGGGCGGCCGACCGGCCGGTCATTACCGCATAACGGCGGGGTCGTACGGCCTGCAGGCGGGTGTGCAAGGGTTCTCCTACGCGATGTTCTTCATGACCGACGACGCGCTCAAGTATCTCGACAACGCCGCGGGCTTCGAGATCGGCGTCGGCCCGAGTGTCGTGGTGGTGGACGCCGGCAAGGCCAAGACGCTCACCACCACCACCACCGCGCGAGCCGATGTCTACGCCTTCATCTACGGCGCCAGAAGGGGCTCATGGCGGGGATGGGGCTGCAGGGCTCGAAGATCACGAAGACCAGTCCCTAGCCGTCCACTCGAGCGCGAGACGGTCTCTTCCGCGAGCGGAGCCCTCGGACTGTGAGGGGACACTTCGATGAAGCGGTTGGTGAGGTTGAGACTTCACGATCCCTTCAAGCCGATGACTGACACACATAACCGCACGGATCTTCGCCACGCGAGAGCGACACCACTAGCATCGATTTTCGGCAGCGGATTCCTTGTGATTGTGCCGATCTTGAACGCCGCAGTCGGACCCTACTCTGTCGTTGCCATGGCCGCAGTATGCGCTCTCGCCTACGCGATGGGCTCGGTCATCCGTTTCAACATTCGTCATGCGGAGCCGCTGTTGGCGGCAGGCGAGACATCGGCCCGGGTCGCGCGCCATGAACGCACGTCCAATCTCGCTTTGGTGCTTGCCTACGCGATCTCGGTCGCGCTGTACATCCACATCCTCGCCGCTTTCCTCTTGGGTGGGCTGGGAATCAACACGCCGGTTCGAGAGAACATCGTCACCGTGATCATCATCGCGGCGATTGGCACTGTGGGCCGAGTTCGCGGCCTCCACATGCTCCTGTTCTTGGAGCGATGGGCTCTTCGGGTGACCGGCGTACTCGTTTTGGCGCTGATCGCGGGATTTGCCGCTTTCAATTGGCGAACATTTAAGTCAGGAACGCTCCAGTGGCCAGCCCTGCCTCACCAGGACTTGTGGACCGTCCTCACCGTCGTGGGGGGAACACTGATCGTGGTGCAGGGCTTCGAGACATCACGCTACCTCGGTTCCGAGTTTGATCGGGAACTGCGCATCTGGTCATGTCGCAGTTCGCAGATCGTTTCGACAATCATCTACCTGCTCTTCGTTGCGATGGCGACGCCACTGATGCATTTTTTGGGCAACCAAGTTGAGGACAATGGGCTTCTGGTACTGGCGGCAAAGGCGTCTTCCTTGCTCCCTATTCCACTGGTGGTTGCTGCCGTGCTCAGCCAGTTTAGCGCGGCCGTAGCGGACGTTGTCGCCGCGGGGGGGAACGTGGCCGAAACCACCGACGGCCGTGTCGATGAGCGGCGTGCCTACGCCTTGATCTGCGGAGTTGCGCTTGTACTGGCGTTCGCCTCCACGCTCACGATCCTCTCGTTCGCGTCCCGCGCCTTCGCTTTCTATTACTTCCTGCAATGCCTCGTCGCGATCTCCGTGACCGAGAGAAAAGGCCAGAAGGTAGCGATTGGCTTGTTAGCTGCGGTGCTTTTGTTTATCACGATGTTCGCCGTTCCGGCTGGTTAGGCGCCGAAGCAGTGCCACGTTGACGAACCCCCTGAGCGAAGTCGGGCAGGAGCATCGCCGCATCGGTAGCCGGCGCTGGGCTCAACGCCCGCTGCAGTCCGCTAAGCCGCCCGCTCGCGACATCGAGCTGCGCGAGGCATCATAGAAGCGGCTCGATCGGAAGCAGCGAGTAGAGCCAGCACCGGAAGCGCCGCCATGTGCTGGTCATGGGCGCCGACGCATAGTGGATCTCGCGCCCATCCTCCACCCCGACCCACTCGATCTGCGGCTCGCCGGGCTCCGCCGCGCGCAGCTCGAGCCGATACGCGCCTTGCGGCAGCGCCCTGTCCAGCCGGACACAGAGCTGGGCGGCCTCGGAAGGCGCGTCGACGATCAAACCGATCTCGGTGTTCGTGAAGGCCGAGCGTGGGTCGAGGTTCATGGATCCGACAAAAAATGTCCGGCAGTCGAAGACCAGAACCTTCGCATGGAGCGCGGCGCGAGATCTGCCGCTGCCGTGCGGCTCGTCGTCGGATTTGTGGCGCTGCTTGCCGGAGCCCTCGCGCACCGCGGCCGGGCTGAATTCATACAGCTCGATGCCCGCCTCGAGCAAGGCGCGCTGGTACTTCGCATAGCCCGCCTACACGGCGATCTCGTCGGTCGAGGCCAGCGAGTTGGTCAGCACCCGCACTCGGATGCCTCTCTCGCGCAGGCGGCGCAGGGTCTCGACGCCTGCGTCCCCGGGCACGAAGTACGGAGATATCAGCATGAGCTGATCACGCAGGCCGCCGAGTTCCGGCAGCAGCTGAGGCCGGAGGTTCTTCGAGCGATCCTCTTCGGGCCGCTCGATCTTGGCGGCATCGTCGGCCAGCACCCGGACATCAGCGGCGGTGAAGGAGACCCTGCCGTCTCGGAGCTGCTGGGCCAGAGCGCTCTCGCGGAGCGCCTGCTCATAGGCCAGCCCGCGCTGACTGCGCTCGAACGCCTCCAGCTCCGCACGTACCGCCGCATATGCCTCGGCGTCCGGACGGACCGTCGTCAGATCGCGGATGGCGTAGGCGGCCGGGCTGTTCCAGTAGCGATCGAACAGGCTGGAGACGTCGGCCACGACGGCCCCGACGGTCAGGGCATCGAGATCGCTGAAGTCTATGTCGGATTGCGCCTCGAAGTACTCGTCCCCGATGTTGCGGCCGCCGACGATGGTGAGCTTGTTGTCGGCCGTGAAGGACTTGTTGTGCATGCGCCGGTTGGTGCGCGCAAAGTCGAGCATCATCCCCACGGACCGCGCGGAACGGGAGGCCAGGGGATTGAACAGGCGCACCTCGACGTTGGGGTGCCGGTCCAGGAGCAGCAGGCGCGAGTCGTTGGGCGCCGAGCCGACGTCGTCGATCAGTACGCGCACGCGCACGCCGCGATCGGCAGCACGAAGGAAGGCGGCGATCAGCAGTTGCCCCGTGACGTCTCCGTGCCAGATGAAGTACTGGGCGTCGAGGCTGCGCTCGGCCGTCTCTGCGAGCACCAGGCGTGCCAGAAAGGCATCCTGACCCCTCGACATCAGGTGCACACCGTTCGGCCCCTGGAGGCCGGCCAAGGCGCGCTCTGCATGGCGTCCGAGGGTGGTGTCGGCCGTGTCGGTGAGCGCGTAGGAAGGGGTAGCCGAGCGCTCGGCTGGCAGCGTAGCGCAGGCCGCAAGCGCAAGCGGTACGAGCCAGGTCCAGAGGCGCGTCCTGCGCGACAAGCAGTGGAGGATCGGGGAGATGTGGGTCAACCAGAGTGCTGCACGTTCCAGCGCACTCGCAGCTGGAGCGCCACTGCGAACAGCAGCACGCCGAAACAGAGCGAGGACACGCCCAGCCGCCTCGTCAGCGCCAGGAGGCCACCCCACGGCAGGCCGAAGGCCGCCGTCAGCACGCCGTTGATGACCAGCACCATCCCACGCCGGGAAGGAAACCGGCGGGGGACCGAGAACGGGTCTTATGTCTCCTACGATCTGGTGCGCGATCTCATGCCCTCGCGGCTCGAAGTTCACGAAGTACTCCGTGATCAGGAAATTGGGAACGGCTGCCGAGACCTGCAGCGTGGCGGCCAGACCGACGGTGGTGCTGTTGTAGTTGTGGGGCGAAACGGTCACGAACGACGGCTCGGCCATCTGGGCGATGGCGCGTAGCTCCATGGTCCCGCCGCAATTGCAGACATCGGGATGACGATGTCGGCCGCACGAAGCTCGAAGGCGCGCCGGAATTCGGCGCGCGTGTAGAGCTCCTCACCGGTGACGATCGGAATCGCGATCTGTCGACGGCACTCAGCGAGCGCCGGGCCGCCCTCCGTCTCCAATCTTGACGAAGAGCAGGTTCTTGGCACCCCCGAGGTCGGCCAGGAAGGGCGTGACCGCTTGACGCGCATGTCCGCGACTCTACCAGAATCCGGGCGGCGCGATTGGAGCTACCCTACGCGTGGAAATTCGGCCTCCCCCTCACCCTGATCGTCCTCATGGCCTACGGCGTCTACTTCATCCCCGCGTCGGCGGTGGGACAGCAGATCGGCCTGGGGATGACGTCCATGCTGACTCTCATCGACTATATGCTGACCATCGGCAGCACACTGCCCCGCATCTCTTACTGACCCGGGCGGACCGCTTCTTCATCGGTGCGCCCTTCTCGTTTTTCTGGGTCTTGTGAAGGCCGTGCTGACCACCGTGCTCACAGAAGACCACCACGCGCACTTGCTTGCTCGCACGGATCGGACCCGAGGGGAACAACCGCCCGTGACAAACGCGCCGGTCAGCGTCGAGAGGAAGCGCCACGCTCGACGAGTGAGTCCGGCTCCGTGCTGCCACCGCTCCCGCCAGCAGTGTTTCCCGGCGAGTGCGCCCCGCGGCCGAGGTGGTGGATCTGGGCTCGGTGGTCGGTGGGAACATTACGTTCTTGGGAGACCGGATCGGTTGCAAGATCCACGTTGAGGACCTCTATGCGGATCTTGATCGCCACGCGCGGCAGGACAAACTCGATCAGGTCGCGGCCTTCTTGAAATCTCGCTTTTCGCACCTCAACGAGAGCATCGACGCGATCTTGTGTTGGGACGTGTTCGACTACCTCGATCAGGCAACGGCATACGTTCTCGCCGAAGAGTCGATGCGGATGCTAAGGCCGGGCGGTATCCTGCTCGCGTTCTTCGGCGGGGGCGGATCGAGTGATCTACGCTACACCCGCTACTGCATCGTGGACGAAAGCCATCTCCGCCACACGCTCCACGCCGCCGCCTGCGCCCGCCGGCTCGTGCTCCAGAATCGCGACATCCTCAATCTGTTCGGCAAACTCGCGGTGCTCGATTCCATCTTATTGAAGTCGGGTGTCCGGGAGCTCCTCTTCCAGAAGCCCACGAACTGACGGATGCGCGCGCCGGCGTTTCTCCGGGGGCCTGAGCATGACCAGGCCATAGGTCCAGTCTCGCTGCCGCCGGGCGAGTGCCTCCTCGCCACTTGCACACCTGGCGCCGATAAAGCCGCCGGCATCGCCGAGGGGAGGAGCACCGAACCTTCCCCCAACGAAGGCCGGGGAGGGTAAGGCTCTATCTCAACATGCTAGGACTTCGAGAAAGGGGAGGTGTGCTTTGCCGCTTCACTCCAGAGCATAGGAAACATAAGCGACATTCTCAGGCATGGCTCGGCCTCGTTGTCGACCTTGGCACAGAGTGTGACCTCGGATCCGTGTCGCCCGCCGAGCCCGTGACGGTCGAGATCGAAGCCATGATCCCGGCAACTGCCCTTGGCCTGAAGCGCTCTCAAACTCAGAGCCGTCACGGCTCCAGACGGATCTCCAGACCGACCTGGTGTCGGTCTGGTTCCTCTTCCCGGCTGCACACCCTCCGCAGCTACCAGCTCGTCCGTTACCCCATAGATCGCAGCGATCCCCCGACGACCATGGAGTCCCGCTTCACGATCGATCATCCCTCCCGTCGCCTCATCGGCTGGTCCGTGGTCAATCCCGAGCCCGATACCGTCTACGAATGCCGTTGGCTGTTGTAGGGTGCCCGTAGCACCACCAGCAGCCCTTGAGGGTTATCTTGGTATAGTCGTCCTCCTGGCTCATGTCCATTACCTGGCCCAGGCTGGAACGAGATGTGATCCACCGTCGTGAATGGTACGGACCCGACCGAAAGTCAACCGCGCAACGATCGTACGAGCGGCGGGCTTGTGGGGCGAACTGAGGACACCATGCCACATGAGAGAATCGTGGGTACATGCGGACACGATGGTTCTACCTGACCGCGGGCGTGCTGACCGTCGTGGCCCTCGTCGCGGCGGCGATGCTACGCGACCCTCTGCCACCGAAAACCGTGGTCATGACAACCGGAACTCCGGGCAGCGCCTATGAAGCCTTTGCTCAGGAATACAAGAGAATTCTCGCGCGCTCGGACGTCGAGCTGCGACTCATGCCGTCGGCCGGGGCCGTGGAGAACCTGCACCGGTTGAACGATCCGCGCTCGGGCGTCAGCGTGGGGTTTGCGCGAGGCGGCTTGACCGATGAAAAGCAGTCCCCCGACCTGCTGTCCCTCGGCACGTTGTTCTACGAGCCCCTTTGGCTCTTCTACCGGGGCATCATAGTCAGGTTCCCGCTCACGGCCCTCCATGGCAGGAAGCTCTCCGTCGGGCCAGAAGGTAGCACTACGCGAGTACTGGCACTGCAGATTCTCGCCCTCAACGGCATCGACGGCAACGTCACCCAGCTATTGCCCTTGAGCCCCGCGGAGTCAGCCGCCGCACTGCAGAGACGAAAAATCGACGCGGCCATGATGATCGCCTCATGGGACACGGCGGCCGTGCGCCAGCTGCTCGCGTCCCCTGAGATCGAGCTCGCCAGTTTCCAACGCGCCGATGCGTACGTGGCGCTCTACCCGTTCCTGACCAAGCTAACGCTACCGGCTGGTGTAGGGAACGTGGCGGCCAATCGACCACCAGCGAGCGTCAACCTGATCGCGCCGACGACGAGCTTGATCGTGCGCAAGGATCTGCATCCCGCCATTCAACATCTGCTGCTGGACGCGGTGTTGGAGATTCATTCGGCGGCCGGCATCTTTCACAAGGCAGGACGATTCCCGGCTCCTGAGCAAGGGGACGTGCCGGTCTCCACGTACGCGTACGAGTTCTACAAGTCGGGCCAGCCGTTTCTCATGCGCTCCTTGCCCTTCTGGCTGGCGGCGTTGCTCAGCAGCTGGCTCGTCGTGCTGATCCCGGTCGTCGGCATCGCGTATCCCTTGCTCCGGTTAGCCCCCGCTGTGTACAGCTGGAGCATGCGACGGCGGATTTTCGGCCTCTATGGCGAGCTCAAGTTCATCGAAGTCGAGATCGAAGCCCACGGCGGGCACGTCACGAAGGATCTCCGTGAGGGACTGGATCGTCTCGAGGAGCGTGCCAATCATCTGCGCATTCCGGTTGACTACGCGCATTTTCTTTATGCCCTCCGCATGCACATCGATCTGGTGCGTACCCGGCTTCAGCAATCCCCTGAGGAGGATGTCCCGCGGGACTCACGAGACATCGAGTCTTCAGCACCCGGTCGGCGGCCGTCTTGATGTCATCGCGGTGCAGGGACTGCTGGGGAGCCACAGCCTGGAGCCCGACGACGCGACCGGCCCGGCGGATCGGCTCGCGGACGAGTCCTGCGGGGACGGGAACCCGGAGCGGGGCCACCGCCGCCGGAGGGCGCTAATTTAGTCTTGGCTATCCTCTTCCGCCGTGCTGCGGCGATCTTTGAGTTCTTGCCCGCCCGCTGTTTTTGGACTGCTTCACGATGAGCCCCAGCCCGAAACCATGCGTGGTATCGGGACGCGTTGATCCTCGCGTCGGAGCAGGTTTGGAAGGATTGCACGCGACGAAAAGAAGAGCCGCGGGGCACGATCTACTGTGGCATCGGCTCTTGGGGGCTCCTGGGGGGGCGGTGTCTGAGAATGGCAGATTACGTCAGGGGCCGGCAGGCACCCGGAAGGCGCCCGCCGCGGCAGCGTGCTAATGTTGCCTACCCTCTTGGGCGTGCTCACGATCGTCGTTCGCCGTAAGGATGACAGTCCCCAGGGGTGACTTTCGGCGTCCGGCCGATGAACTGGTTAGGCATTAGCCAAATACATAAGATGTGCCCGTAAGCTTCCCCCTTCGGCAGACACTTCGACGGTAGACTTTCCGGGGCCAAGGAGGCGCCCATGCGAAAGTCACGGTTCACGGAGAGCCAGATTGTCGAGATCTTGAAGCAAGGCGAGGCAGGG
>Ga0306920_100002108_pt1 | contig 25008 bp, 15 predicted proteins | sample flu12Cox44000170_FD_204666 | JGI IMG/M metagenome (GOLD analysis project Ga0306920, IMG submission 204666) | Lab enrichment of tropical soil microbial communities from Luquillo Experimental Forest, Puerto Rico - flux4day.12C.oxic.44.000.170 (v2)... | ecosystem: Environmental > Terrestrial >...
TGTCGAACGGCATCTGCTCGGGCCGCACGAGATTTCTTCTGCGCACTTCGTGCGGCTCGATGCCGGCCTCGCGCGCGACCGCGTCGAGCACGAGCTCGAGGGCGAAACAGACGCCGGTGCGCGCCACCCCGCGATACGGCAGGATCGGGCACTTGTTGGTGGCGACCGAGAACGTGCGGCAGCGGTAGGCGGGAAAATCATACGGCCCGGGCAGGATGCTCGCCACCTGCGCGGCTTCCAGGCAGGCGGAGAACGGGTAGGACGAATAGGCGCCGGAATCGACGGCGGCTTCGCAGTCGATACCGCGCAGACGGCCGTCGCGCTCGGCATAGGCGGTGATGCGGTAATGGTGCTCGCGGCAATTGGCGCCGGCAACGAGATGTTCGCGGCGATCCTCGATCCAGCGCACCGGATGCTCGCAATGCATGGCGAGCCAGCCGAGACAAATCTCCTCCGGCAGCAGGATGCCCTTGTAGCCAAACCCGCCGCCAACGTCGGGCGCGATGATGCGGACCTGGGCCTCGTCGAGGCCGAGACACTCGGACAGTCCGGTGCGCACGATGTGCGGCATCTGACAAGCCGAGTACACCGTCAATTGCTCGAGCCGCGTGTCCCAGAAGGCGACAACGCCGCGCCCTTCGATCGGCGCCATGCATTGCCGAGCGGTGCGGATCTCGCGAGTGACCTTGATCGGCGCATCGACCGCCTTGCCGATTTCGATATCGAGGAAAGTTTCCAGAAACACGTTGTCGGCCCAGTGCTCGTGCACCAGGGCGGCCTCGGCCTTGCGCGCTTCCAGCATGTCGTAAACGGCCGGCAATTCCTCGAGCTCAAGCGTCACCGACGCGGCCAGGTCCTCGGCCTCCGCCCTGGTCGCGGCCGTGCACATGGCTGCCAATTCGCCGACATGGCGCACCTTGTCGGTGGCGAGCGGCGGCTGTTCCGAGACCTTGAAGCCGCGCAGGCCCGACACCGCGCGGATCGGCTTCACGCCCGTGAGATCGGCCGCCGTGAACGTGCTGGCGCGCTGTTCGGGCGGGATGGAAATGCCGCGAATGCGGGCGTGCGCGAGGGGGCTGCGGACGAAGGCCACGTCCTTCATTCCCGGCAGGCGAATGTCGGCAACGAACTCCCCGCGACCGCGCACGAGGCGGTCGTCTTCCTTTCTGGCGACGCGGGCTCCGACACCTTGTGAGGACATTGCGCTTCCTGCCGCGCTTGGGTTCTTCACTTCGGCGCCGCCGCCATTGCGGTGCCGGGCGCCGGCGCAGATTTCGTCAACGCCGCAGCGGAGGTGGAATGAGCGAGCAGATCGATGTGCAGCCTGATGACCTCGCTGCGATAGGTGATGTCGGCCACATAGATGGCCACGCCGCTGCCATCGATGACGACGCAGCGGCATTCGGCCGTCGGCGCGCCGAGCGCGATCTTCAAGAGGTCGGCGGTCTGCACGCTCGCGCCGCCGATCACGATCGTCTGATAGGCATGCTGAACGTCGATGTCGGTGAAGCTCGCGAGAATTGCCAGCGCGGGCCGCGTCAGAAAGGCCTCGGGATCGCGGTCGAACACCGCGCGGGCAAGATGCACATTGACGATCCCATAGGGCTCGCCGTCCTTGTACTGCAGGCTGCGAATGAACCGGTATTCCGGGGCGAGCGCGCCTTCACCCTCGTGCAACTCCGGATATGCGGGCGGACGATCGACCTTGATGCGCTTCGGGACATTGTCCTTGATGGAGTCGATCAGGATGGCCCAATCGGTTGCGAGCTCGAGCCAGTGCCGGCTCGGAGCCTTCTCCGCGACGAACGTGCCGCGGCCCTGATAGCAGTGCAGCAAGCCTTCCTGGCGCAGGATATCGACGGCCTGGCGCACTGTGACGCGCGCCACCTCGAACTCGCGCTCGAGCTCGACCAGCGTGGAGATTTTCTGGCCGGGCTGCCATTGCCGTCGTTCGATGCGCTGACGCATGACCGCCGCGACCTGGATATAGAGCGGAACGCGGCTGCGATCGTATGCCTTCAAGAGCTTGGACATGGTCGTTGCCATCAGGTGGTGTGGACGTGAACGTGAACGCGAAGCGTTCCATGCGATGCGAGCGGGTCGATAGCGATCGCGCGCGCGACAGGACGGGGAAACGAGGCCAAGGCCGGCTGCAATCGGCGCATCGAACGGTATCTAAACGCGCTCGCTTGTATCATCGGCGCAACTTGCCCAACAATCGCGTGAACGTCTTCTTCACGCGGGCGACCATGACGGCGCGGTGCAACGAGCCAGCGGGTATCGGGGCCGCCGTCGATACTGAAACCTCGCCGCCCGGCGGCCCGGCGTGGCGCGAGCCGACCGGGCCGAGACCCCGTGGCGCGACCGCGGAGGCTGCAAGCGCGCCGGCGCGACGCTCTTCCAACACGCGGCGGATGGCGCGCACGATGCCGACATATCCGGTGCAGCGGCACAGGTTGCCGCTGAGCTCGAGGCGGACGCGCCGCTCGTCGGCGTCGGGAAGGCGCGTGACGATGTCACGCGCCGTGATCAGCATTCCCGGCGTGCAGAACCCGCATTGCAAACCATGCTCGGCCATGAACGCCCGCCGCAACGCGATCATGACCGGGTCGTTCTCCAGTCCTTCGATCGTCGTGATCTGCGCGCCCTCGCACAGGACGGCATAGGTGATGCACGACCGCGCCGGCTGGCCGTCGATCAGCAGCGTACACGCACCGCACGCGCCCTGCTCGCAGCGAAGATGCGTGCCGGTCAAACCGAGCCGTTCGCGCAACAGGTCGGCAAGGTGCATGCGCGGCTCTACGGTCTCCATGACCGGGATGGCGTTCACGGTGAGGCCGACGGGTTTCATTGGGCCATCGCCTGGGCGGCCGCCCGTGCCAGGGCGGTGATGTGGAGGCGCGCGGGCGTGGTCAGCCCGGCGCGCTGCAGCAGGTCATTGGCGGCACTCTCGTCGAGACGGACGGCGGCCCCCGGTTGCGGCATTTCTCCCCATATCGCGCGCGCGTCATCGACGACGACGGGCCGCCCTTGCGTCGCCCCGATGACCGCTCTGAAGCGATCGCGCTCGCCATCGAGCAATATTGCGCCGCTGGCAAGCGCAAACTCGCCTGCCTTGCGGCACACCTTGTAGTAGCCGCAGCGCGCGGTGCGAGAGGGACGCGGAATGCGGATCGCCTGCAGCAGTTCTCCTGGTTCGAGCATCACCTCGAACGCGCCGGTCACGAATTGGTCGATCGGCACGCGTCGCGACCGACGGCCGTCGGTCACAATGCATTCGGCGGCCAGTGCGCACAGCGTCGGCAACCAGTCGCCTGCTGGGTCGGCATGACAAATACTGCCGCCGATGGTGCCGCGATTGCGCACCGCGCGATAACCAACGCCGCCAGCGACGGTGGCGAGAATCGGCAGTTCCTCCATGCGCACGCGTCCATCCTCGATGTCGGAGGTGGTGACGCAGGCGCCGACGGTAACTCCGCCCGCGTCTTCTTCGATGTGGGTCAATTCAGGAATCGCGGTGATGTCGACCAAGATGCTCGGCTGCGCCAGGCGCAGGTTCAACATCGGGCCGAGCGACTGACCGCCTGCGACGGCTCGCGCGCTGCCGGCCGCCTGGCGGAGAATTGTCGCGGCCTCGGCGAGATCCGTTGCGCGCGCGAACTCGAAATTGGTCGGCTTCATGGTCGCCGCGCCTCGCATGGCGTCGTCCCGGCGGCAATCGCATCGAGGATTCGCCCGGGCGTCAGCGGTAGATCGTGCACCTCGGCGCCGACCGCGCGCAAAGCGTCGTTGACCGCGCAGACGATCGCCGCAGGAGCACCCACCGCGCCTCCTTCGCCGATGCCTTTGATGCCGAATTCGGTATGCGGCGAGGGCGTCTCCATGTGCAACACGCGGATATCCGGTACGTCCGCCGCCCCGGGGATGAGATAGTCGAGCATGGTCGACGCCAAGGGCTGGCCTTGCGCATCGAACGACACCGCTTCCAGCAAGCACGTCCCAATCCCTTGCGCGGTCCCTCCCTGCACTTGGCCGTCGACGATCATCGGATTGACGAGCTTCCCGCCGTCTTCCACCACCACGTAGTCGAGGATTTCGATGAGCCCGGTGCCGGGATCGACCGCGACCAGCGCGGCATGGGTGGCATAACTGAATGTCCCCATGTCGCGCGCCGGCCGATAGCCGGCGGTGACTTCCAGACCGCCTTCATCGACGTCGGGCGGCAGACTCTGCGGTTGCAGATACCAGGCGCGCGCGACCTCGCGTAACGTGACGCTCGCGCCGCGTCCGACCACGCTACCATTGGCGATGCGCACGTCCGCAGGTTCGGTTTGCAACAACCATGCACCGATCCGGCTCGCTCGCTTGGCCAACATGCGTGAAGCCTGCGCGACGGCGCCGCCCGCCATCACCATCGAGCGCGAGCCCCAGGTTCCCGTGGAGAACGGGCTGTAAAGGGTGTCGCCCTGCAGCACCTTGATGCGGTCGAGGTCGACGCCGAGGATCTCGTGCGCCACTTGGGCCAGCGTGGTCTCGTGGCCCTGCCCGTGCGAATGGGTGCCGACGCGGATCTCGAGATCCCCATCCGCGGTCAGCCGCACCGTCGCTTGCTCGTACCCCGGCACGACCGGACGGCCCCAGCCGGCCAGCACCGCGGTTCCCATGGCGCCTTGCTCGCAGAAGATCGAAAATCCAACGCCGAGGAGCCGCCCGTCGGGCTCGCCCCTGCGCTGCCGCTCGCGGACGGCGGGCAGTCCAATGGCCGCAACCGCCTGGCGCATGGATTGCGGGTAATCGCCGCCATCGAATTGCTTCTTGGTCATGTTCTCGAACGGCATCTGTTCGGGGCGCACGAGGTTTCTCAGCCGCGCCTCGTACGGTTCGATGGCGGCCTGGCGCGCGATCGCATCCATGATGACTTCGACCGCAAGGCACACGCCTGACCGCGCCACCCCGCGATACGGCAGGATCGGGCACTTGTTGGTCGCGACCGCGGCCGAGCGGCAGCGGTACGCGCTGAAATCGTAGGGCCCCGGCAGCAGGCTCGCCACCTGCGCCGCCTCGAGCGCGGATGAGGTGGGATAAACGGAATAGGCGCCGGCATCGACGGTGGCGACGCAATCGAGCGCCAGCAGCCGCCCATCCCGGTCGGCATAGCCGGTGATGCGATAATGGTGCTCGCGGCAATTGGCATTCGCGCTCAGGTGCTCGCGGCAGTCCTCGAGCCAACGCACCGGCGCTCCGACGCGCATCGCGAGCCAGGCCACCGCCACCTCTTCGCGACAGAGCAGGCCCTTGTAGCCAAAGCCGCCGCCCACGTCGGGCGAAATCACGCGAATCGAACCGTCGTCGAGGCCCAGGCACTCGGCCACGCCGCGCTGCACGACATGCGGCATTTGGGTCGCGCTGATGAGGGTGAGAAAGCCCAACCGGGCGTCCCAATGGGAGAGGACGCCGCGTCCCTCCAGCGGGAACATGCAATGTCGCGCGGTGCGGATTTCGCGCGTGACCGTGATGGCGGCGGTTTCGGCGACGCGGTCGATCGCGCCATCCTGGAAGAATTCGATGAAGACGTTGTCGCCCCACTCCTCGTGCACGAGCGGCGCATGCGCTCGGCGTGCGGCCAGCATGTCGACGACGGGCTCCAACTCCTCATAGTCGACGGTGACGCTGTCGGCGATGTCCTCCGCTTGCGCGCGCGAGGGCGCGACGCAGATGGCGACCAGTTCGCCCACGTAGCGGACCTTGTCGCGGGCCAGAATGGGTTCGGAGGAATGCTTGAAGCCGCTCAGCGCAGTCGCGGCTCGAATGGGATTGACGTTGGCGAGATCATGGGCGGTGAAAACGGCGCCCTTGTGCGCGTCGGGAACGTGGACGTTGCGAATGCGGCCGTGCGCCACCGAGCTGCGCACGAAGGCGACTTCGCGCGCGCCGGGAAGGCGGAAATCAGCGACGTATTGGCCGCGCCCGCGCAGAAATCGGTCGTCCTCCTTGCGCAGAACGGAAGCCCCGACCCCTTGGCCAGCCATGCCTCAACTCTAGCTTGCGGTGGAGCGCAGCGGTGCGGCACCGACACGCCGGGGGGCGACGCGCGTCCTGATGGTTTCGGCGCCGGCGGTGGGATGCCCAAAGAAGGAGCTTGCAAGCGCGGTCAAGCGCGGTCATCCTGAGAGTGACGGTTATTAGTATGATAGTATGATGGGGCTGTGAAGGTCTCCGCGCCAACTCGGCACAGAAATCGCCCAACCTCGGCGTGCGCGGTTTCGAACCAACGGTTATGGCTGCCGACAGCGGGATTGAGGAGAGCCATTCGATGCGGTCGGCAGTCGCCTCGCCGCCGCCCGGACTAGCTCCCGGCCGCGCCCGCGACGATGGCGCGGCGATCGTGCGCATCGCAGCTCTCAAGAAGACCTTCGGCGACCTCGAAGCGATCCGCCAGATGTCGTTCGACGTCGCCGACGGGGAATTTCTGAGCGTGTTGGGTCCGAGCGGTTGCGGCAAGAGCACGCTGCTCATGATGATCGCCGGACTGATCGATCCCACCGCGGGCGAAATCCGCATCCAAGATGCGAAAGTGGCTGGGCCTCGGCGGGAAGTCGGCGTGGTGTTCCAGAGCCCGGTTCTGTTGCCCTGGCGGACGGTGTTGCAAAACGTGCTCTTTCCCATCGAGCTGCTGAAGCTGCCGCGTGCGCAATACCGGCGGCGAGCGATGGACCTGCTGCGCATGGCGAAAATCGACGAATATGCCGGGCTGTTGCCGCGTCAGCTGTCGGGAGGCATGCGGCAGCGCGTGGCGGTTTGCCGGGCGCTCGTGCACGACCCCAGCATCCTGCTGATGGATGAGCCGTTCAGCGCGTTGGATGCAATCACGCGCGACGAAATGGCGGTCGAGCTGCAACGCATCTGGCAGGTCAATCGGAAAACGGTGATTTTCGTCACCCACAGCATCCGCGAAGCGGCATTCCTCTCCGACCGCGTCGTGGTCATGGGCCGTCGACCGGCGACGATCATCGACGAACTCGCGATCGATCTTCCGCGGCCGCGGCACATCGCCGTGACCGAGGACCAAACGTTCAATCGCTTGGTTCGCCATCTGCGCAAGGCGATCGAGGCCAGCCATGCGGAATAACGTCGGCAAATACGCGGCTACGATCGCTTGGCCGAGCCTCGTCACGGCGCTCATCCTCGTGGCCTGGGAGCTCAGCGTCAGAGCATTGGGCATCCGCAGCATCATATTGCCGCCGCCATCGGCGGTCTTCGAAACGATGGCGCAGCGGCATGATCTCCTGTTTGCGCATTTGTGGCCTTCGCTTTATCTGACCGTGCTGGGATTTGTGCTCTCCGTCATCGGCGGCATCGTCGTGGCCGTGTTGATCACCTACTCCGCCATCGTTCGAAAAGGCTTTTACCCGGTCATCGTGGTCTCGCAGGTCATCCCAAAAATCTCCATCGCACCCCTGTTCATCGTGTGGTTCGGGACCGGAACCATGTCGAGCCTGCTGCTGGCCTTCCTGGTCGCGTTCTTTCCGATGACGATCAACGCGGCCATGGGTTTCGAGTCGATCGACGAGGATATTCACCGCATGGCGCGCACCTTCATGGGCTCGCGTTGGCAGATCTTTTGGAAGATCCGCATGCCGAACGCGTTGCCGTATATCTTCGGCGGCATGAAGATTTCCATCACGTTGGCCATCATCGGCGTCATCGTGTCGGAGTTCGTCGCGTCGCAGGAAGGCATCGGCTATTTGATCAAGCTCGCCGGCGGTCTGTTGGACACCCCGCTGATGCTGGCGGCGATCGTCGCGCTCAGCATCAGCGGGCTCGCCCTCTATGCGATCATCGCCGCGGCGGAAAGCTGGGCCGTTTACTGGCAGCCGCCACCCGAGGCGGTCGGGGTTGGAGGAGGATGATGCGCCGGACCGAACGCAGCTTCGCAGCCTCCCCCAGGAAGGCTAGTGAGGGCTAAAGCTTGACGCCGGCCGCCGCCAAAATAGCGCGCGCACGCGCGCGCTGATCATCGGAAATCGCCAGACGTTCGGCAAAATCGCGTCCGGTCGGGCGGGTGGCGTCGATGCCCATCTTGGTCAGCGTGAAGCGCTCCGGGTCCGACGTGGGGTCGAGAATCGCGCCCTTGGCCCCCGGGATGAAGACGATGTCTTTTTCCGCCCGCACCCGCGTGGCCACGGCCCACATGACGTCGTTGATGTTGAAGACATCCACGTCGTCGTCAACGACGATGACGTATTTCGTGTACTGCTCGGTGCCGAGAGCGGCCATGATGGCCATCTGCGGCTCGCCTTCGGCGATCTTCTTCATGGAAATGAACGCCATGAAGGCGCCGCAAGTCGTGTGCGGCACGTGCACCGCACGCACGTTCGGCAGGTTGCGCCGCAGCGCGTTGAGAATCTCGCCTTCGCGGGTAATGCAGGAAATCAAGATGTGATCCCGCGACATCCCCGACGTGACGCTATGGAACATGGCGTCGCGGCGCATGCGAATCCGGTGCGCGACGAACACGTTCTGCGTGCTGCGGTACGAGGCGTAGCCGGTGAACTCGCTGAACGGGCCTTCCGGCTCGTGCACGTTGGGCAGGATTTCGCCTTCGATGATGATCTCGGCGCCGGCGGGCACTTCGAGATCGGCGACCCCGCAGCGGGCAAGCCGGTAGGGTTCGCCGAACAACCCGCCGATGATCTCGAATTTTCGCACGTGCGGCGGATAGGCGTAGACCATCGAGCCCATATAGTGCAGCGGATGGATCCCCAGCGTAACGGCGGCGGGGAGCGACTGCCCCCGCTCCTCGGCGCGGCGGTGGTATTCGTACAGGCGGCGGCGTGAATGCAACGACACGCCCAGGCGGTTTTTGCCCTTCAACATCAGACGATGGAAACCGGTCGTGTCGATGCCGGTCACCGGATCGCGCGCCACGATCTGACCGGCCGTGATGTACGGCGCCGCATCGACGGTGAATTGCAGCGGGATCGGCAATTTCGTCAGGTCGACGTCGTCGCCTTCGAGGATGACGTCTTCCCATGCGCCGCGGTCGACGATCTCGCAGGGAATATACTTTTGGCAGCGCTCCCGAAATGCCGTGGGCAGGTTGGCGGGTTCGACCCCAAGACAGGCCGCCAGCAGCTTGCGATTGCCGGCGACGTTCGTGACCAGCTGCATTCCGCTGCCGCGTACGTTTTCGAACACGACGAGCGGGCTCTTGCCCGCGTGATCGAGCTCGAACACCAACGCCGTGGTATCGAAACGCAAGTCGACCGGCTCACGCACGCGCAGCAATTCGTCCGGATATTCCGTTTCCACCAGCCGCAAGAAGCCGCGCAGACTTTGCCGGTCGCTGTCGACATTTCCTTTCACGGTTTTCCCCTGCTGAGTCCGCGCGCGCTGTCATCGTACACGATCTGCGGCCCAGCAAGAAGATCGCGAGAGGAGGCCGTTTTCCGCGTCGTGCCCCATGCGGTGTGCAAAGACTGACGGAAGAATAGGCTTGAACGGATCGGTCATTTACGCTTGAACGCACCAAACCTTTCGGAAGAGGGAAATACCCATGAGACTTCCGCGCCGTCGATTTCTGCATCTCGCCGCCGTCGCGATCGGGACGCTTGCCGCACCGGGGCTGGCATCGGCGCAAGCCTATCCCACTCGCCCCATCCAGGTCATCGTTCCCTTTGCGGGTGGCAGCGCGAGCGACGTAGTCATGCGCATTCTGCTCGACCGGATGGGAAAATCCATCGGGCAGCCCTTCGTCGTCGACAACCGGCCGGGGGCAGGCGGCAATATCGGCACCAACGCGGCGACGAAGGCGGCGCCCGACGGCTACACGCTGGTGATGGGCTCGACCGGGCCGATGGCCGCCAACAGAACGCTTTACCGCGATCTCGGCTACGATCCGGAGAAGGATTTGGAGCCGATCTCGCTGTTCGCGCACTTCCCCATTCTCATCGTGGTGAGCTCGAAGCTGCCGGTGAAGTCGGTGGCCGAATTCGTCGCCTATGCCAAGGCGCGGCCGAAACAGCTCAACTACGGCTCTGTCGGCATCGGAAGCTCGCAACATCTCGCCGGCGTCTATTTCGAGCAGGTGGCGGGACTCGAGCTCACCCACGTGCCGTACCGCAACATCGCGCAATACGTGCCGGACCTGATCGCGGGCGCGGTGCCGGTGGGATTCCAGTGGCTGCCGAACGTCAGCGCGCCGCTCCAGAGCGGCGACGCCAAGGCGCTCGCCGTTGCGGCGAGCAAACGCATGACCGCGCTTCCCGACGTTCCCACGGTCGCGCAAGCGGGGATCAAGAACTACGAGGCGTCGGGATGGCTCGGATTGTTGGCGCCCCACGGGACACCAACGCCGATCATCGCCAAGCTCAATGAGGAGCTGGTCGCAGCCGTCAAAGATCCGTCGGTAACCGCTAAGATCATCGAGCAGGGCGCGGAAGGCGTTTCCACCACTCCCGAGGAACTCGCCAAGTTCATCGCCTCCGAGTCGGCCAAATGGCGCGACATCATCGTCAAAGCCGGCATCCCTCCCATTCAATAGCGAGCTTATCGCCCATCGGATCAAGCATGCGGCGGCCATCCGATCGGATGCGCCTCTTCGATAAGCTTGGCCAGTGACAGAATGCGCGGCTCCTCGAACCGCGGCGCGACGATTTGCAAGCCGACTGGCAGCCCGTCTCGAGTCTTGCCGGCGGGGACGCTGCCGGCTGGCAGGCTGACGAGCGTGATCAGGAACGCCGGCGCGATCCAGTCGATGTAATGGTCGAATTTTCGTCCGTTGATCTCGTTCGGAAAATTCATCTCGACCGGATAGGGCTTCACCGGCGCGGCCGGCGTCAGCAGGATGTCGAAGCGCTCGAACAAGTCGAGGAAGCGGTGAAACAGCCGCTGGCGCGCGTGCTCGGCGGCCGCGAGGTCGAGCGCGGTGACCTTCATGCCGGCCTTCACATTGCCTTTCAGGTTCTCGCCGAACGCTTCGACTTGCGCGAGCCGGGTGAATTGCCGTCCGACCATCCAGGCGCCGCGCCAGGTCTTATAGGGATCGCGGCCATCGGACGCATCGAAGGCGATCTCCTCGACGGCCGCGCCGGCATCCTGCAATCGCCGTGCAGCTTGCCGGCAGATGGCATCAATCTCGGCATCGACCCCGATCCCGGCGATGTCCGATGCATAGGCGATGCGCAACCCGCGCGCATCCCTGCAGCGGTCCACCTCCGCGAGCGCACTCAACCAGGGTGGCGCAACCGAGATCGGCGAGAGGCGGCTCAACCCGATCATCGCGTCGAGCACGAGCGCCGCGTCCTCGGCCGTGCGTGCCAGCGGACCGTGCACTTGCCCCGGATCCCACAACAGCGGCGTCGGATGATTTGGGATCAGGCCGGGCGTCGGCCGTATGCCTATGATGCCGCAAAACGCCGCCGGAATTCGGATCGAGCAGCCGAAATCGGTTCCCTGCGCGATCGGCACCATGCCGGTCGCGACCGCCACCGCCGAGCCTCCGGAGGAGCCGGCCGGGCTGAGCGCGGGATTCCAAGGATTGCGCGTCGCGCCGAAGATCGCGTTCACCGTGTTGGCGCCGGTCGCAAATTCCGGCGTGTTGGTCTTCGCCACCACGATGGCGCCGGCGGCTTTGAGCCGGCGGACCGCTTCGGCATCCTCTGCGGGGACGTGATCCTTGTAGAGCGGCGAGCCGAACGTGGTGCGGATGCCGGCCGTCGGCGTGACGTCCTTGATCGCGACGGGAAGCCCGGCAAGCGCTCCAAGGCGCTCCCCGCGCATCACCGCGGCCTCGACGGCGCGAGCGCGCTCGTTTGCCTGCTCGGCCGCGAGCGTCACGATGGCGTTAAGCTTGGGGTTCACGCGCGCAATCACTGACAGATGCGCGTTCAAAACCTCGACCGGGCTTACTGCGCGCGACTTGATCATGGCGGCGAGCTCGCGCGCGGCCTTTCGCGTCAAACTCTTATCGGCCATCGATCCATCACTTTCCCGACCAGTGGACGAACTGGCGCTCGACCAGCAGAAACACGAGATTGAGGCCATAGCCCAGCCCGCCGGCCGCGAAGATCGCCGCGTACATGTCGGGCATGGCGAACAATTGCTGCGCCTCGAACACGCGCTGACCGAGGCCGTCGGTCGAGCCGATGAACATCTCGGCCACGACCACGATCACCAGCGCCAGCGAGACGCCATTGCGCAACCCGACGAAGGTCTGCGGTAGCGATTCGAGCAACATGACGTCGGTGAGGACGCGGATTCGCGACGCGCCCATCACCTTGGCGGCCAAGAGCCGCGTCTTGCGCGCGTGCATCACCCCGTAGGCGACGTTGAACAGAATGACCAGCGCCGCTCCGAACGCGGCGACCGAGACCTTGGTCTTGTCGCCGACCCCGAACAGCACCAGGAACAGCGGGAACATGGCGGAGGCCGGGGTGGAACGGAAGAAGTCGACGACGAACTCGACGGAGCGGTAGACCTTCTCGGACGCGCCCAGGAGAATGCCCAGCGGGATTGCGATCGCCGCCGCGATCAGCGTTGCGAGGATCGTGCGCTCCAGCGTCCGCATGAAATCGAAGCCGAGCCGGCCGCCGGTCATCCCGCTCCACAGCGCGCGGAACGTGTCGATTGGCGACGGCAGCAGAACGGGATCCACGACCTGATACCACACGGCCAGATACCAGACGACGATCAGGCCGACGACGCCGATGATCGGAAGGTAAGGATCGAAACGCGTCATCCCTTGCGAACCTCCCGCTGGAATATGTCGAGGCAATGCGCCTTGATTTGGACGAAGTCGTGCTGCGACAGCGTCGCGTCGGTGCGGGGTCGCGCGGCGTCGTAGTGCACGTAGTCGGCAATGCATGCCGGACGGCGCGAGAGCAGGAGAATGCGGTCGGCGAGATAGACCGCCTCCTCGAGGTCGTGCGAGACGAGTACCGTCGTCGTTCCCGTCTCCACGAAGATGCGCTGGAGCTGGTCGCGCATGAACAGCGTCATCTCGTAGTCGAGCGCCGAGAACGGCTCGTCGAGAAAAAGAATTTGCGGTTCCACCACGAGCGCTCGCATGATCGAGACGAGCTGCTGCTGGCCGCCCGACAGCTCGTAGGGATAACGGTTGAGGTCGATCTTGACGCCGAGGCTGGCGACCATCCGCTCCGTGCGCGCACGCCGTTCGGCCTTCGGCAGCTTCATCAGTTTGAGCGGATATTGGATGTTGTCGATCGCGCGCAGCCACGGGAACAGCGCCTCGCGATAGTTCTGGAATACGTAGCCGAACTTGATGTCGAGAAGGGGTTTTCCGTCGAACAGGATTTCGCCGCCGTCGGTCGGGATCAAGCCGGTGATCATGTTGATCAGCGTGCTCTTGCCGCAGCCGTTCGGGCCGAAGATCGACATCAGCTTCCCACGGGGGATGTCGAGGTCGAAGCGGTCGTAGACGACCGCGTCGGTGAAATGCTTGGTCAAGCCGCGGATGGTGACGTGGGCGGATGCCGCAGACTCGGCAGCCGCCTCGACCGTTCGCACCACCGAACTCTCCCGCCCCAGGGGCAATCGATCCCTCAGAAGGTTTGCAGATATTTGCTCACGTCCACCTTCTCGGTGAGCGTGCCGGTTTGCACCGAGAAGTCGATGAATTTCTGGTAGTCCGCCTTGTCCTTGGCCGTGAGATCCTTGGCCATGAAGTATCGGATCATGGGAACCGTATCGACGACGTCGTCGGGCGTGAACGTGTTCTTGAGCAGGTGCTTGCGTGCCTCTTGCGGATTGGAGTTGATGAGCTCGACCGCCTTGCCCCAGGCCGCCGTGAAGCGTTTGGCGACATCCGGCCGGCTCTTGATGAAGTCGCTGGTGAGCGCGCAGCCGCCGACGAAGGCGTTGGCATCGGGATCGCCCAACACGTAATGGGCGATGACACCCGCTTCGATGGTGGTCGCGATACCCATCTTGCGCATGGTGGAGGCGTTGGGCTCCAGCGTATAGCCGGCATCGAAGGTGCCGGCCTGCATCACGTTGACGTGCTGGCCCATGTCGAGCTGGTCGATGGTGTAGTCGCCGTCCTTCAGCCCCACCGCTGCCAGCGCCGCCTTGGCCATGGTGACGTTGGCGGGTCCGGGCGCGGACATGATCTTGGCGCCCTTGAGATCCTTGAGCGAGGTCGCTGGGAAGCCCTTGCGGACGACGAACTGCTCCATCTGGTAGGTTTTGTTCTGGCTGTTGACCGAGATGTACATGGCGACGCCGGGCTTTTTGATATTGGCGTTCATACCTTCGATCGTCACCAACACGGCGGCGCTGTCGATCTGATTGGTGATCATCGCGGCCACGTTCGGCGGACCACCGATCAGCCGCACCATTTCAGGCTCGAGGTTCTGTTCCTTGAAGAAGCCGCGCTCGAGTGCCACGAAATAGGGCAGCGACGAGCTTACCGGGAACACGCCGACCTTGACCTTGTCCTGCGCCGCCGCCGGCGCGGCAAGCACAACGATCGCCGCGAGGGCCGACATGACGCGCCGTAGCGTTGACACATGTTTGTTCATGGTAACGTCTCCATCTCTTGGCGGGCCGTATCTATGCGAGAGACCAAGCAAGCCGCGTGCCGCCAGCCCTAGTCTCCCGCATCGATGATGGCAATCACCGGCCCTCCGCCTTGCGGGCCCTGATGCATCGCATCGACTGATACGAACACCGCCGGATCCCCGATCGCTGCCGCCGCTACGCCGCCGACCGCGGCCTTCGCGTGCCGATGATGGTGCACATCGGAATCGTCGAGCATGATCTGGCGACGCCCACGCAGCGTGCCGCGGCGGTCGGCCTCGCATTTTATGAAGCAGTTCACCAGCCGACCCTCGAGATCTTGGAAGCGGGGGCGCGCCGGCAGATCGAGGCCGGCATTGCCGATGGCGTCGTAGATGCCGTCGATGTCGAGCGCATCCCGCATCACCGCATGGCCGATGCGATAGCGCCCGCCGGCACCGGCCCTGTTGCCGAGAAGCACGACCTGCGCCTGCGTGAGCTCGACCCCCGAGGAGCACGAGGCAACCGAGGAGTAAAGGTTGAGATCTTGGCAGATTTGCTCGGCGCGCGGCATCGCGATCTCGCCGAGCGCCACCGCGATCCCGAGCGCGGTCGTACCGTTCGAGACGCCCATGGAGTCGTGGACCTCGCAGGCGACGTGCTGGCCGCGCGATTGCGCGTCGCGCACGGAATCGATGGTGAGCAGCGGCGTCTTGGTCTGGACGAAGTGCACGTCCTTCGGATCATCGATGGCGGCATCGCGCATCGCGGCTTTGACCGCTTGCGCGACCTTCTCCACCATCGCCGGCCGGCCGATGTCCTCCGGCAAGAGCTCGGCGCTCATCGCGGTTCCGATCGTCAGGCGTGACTTCGATGCCGGGCCGGTCTTGCCGTTCTTGGCGAACACGGTCGCGTGTGGCGTGATGACGCCGTCGCAGCCGCCCGACCACACCATCGGGATGGTGGCGATATCGGCTTGGCTGCGCTTGCCGTGCCGTTGCAGCGCGCGGCGAAAGGCCTGATCGGCCAGGATGCGCGTAAAGTCGTTCACGCCGCCGTTTCCTTCGGTCTTGCCGATGACGGCGATCACTTCGTCCGCGGTGAACTGCCCGCGGGCGATGCATGCCTCGAGCCCGGAGGCGTCCTGCACCGTCTTGAGCTCGACCTTTGCGACCTCGATCGCCATCCGCCCTTAGCCCTCACGTCTTTGTGTGCATTCGCGGCGCGCATTCGCCCCGCACCATCCGTTCGTAGCCTGGCCCGCGGTCGATCATCGGCGGTGGCGAAGCACGTTGCGCGCGCAGATCGGAGCGCAGCTTTGCCGTCGCCGCCGCATCGAGATCATAGCCGTCGGAAGCCGCGCGGGTGCGCAGCACGACGCCATAATCATCCCGCGCCGCCTCATACGACACGCGGCCCTCGGTCACATCGCGCTCCACCAGCTCCGGCTCGCGCTCGAGCGGATCGCCCCAGCCGCCGCCGCCCGTCGTGACCACGCGCACCACCTGTCCCGCCAGGACGGGCTCGCCGTCGACCAGGCCGCCGAGGTCGCGCGCCACCCCTTCGAGGTCGAGCGTGACGCAGAACGGTCGTCCGGCCGCGCCGCCGTTGACGCCGTAGCAGCCGAGCCGCACCCGGTCGGCGGTCACGATGGTGCGGCAATCCACCAGCGCGCGGTAGTGCTTCTCGTATCCCAGCCCACCCCGCCGCTTGCCGGCGCCGCCGGAATCCGTGCGCAGCGCGAGCTTCTCGACCAGCAGCGGAAACCGCGTCTCGGTGAACTCGGCCGGCTGATTGCGCGAGTCCGGCACGATGTGGATGGCGTCGCTTCCGTCGGCATAGTATCGGCCGCCCGAGCCACCGCCGAGCACCTCGCGCGAGAGAAAGGGCTTGCCGTCGGCGTCGCGACCGAAGAAGCCGGTGTAACGAATGGTCTCCTGGTCGGCCGGCATCCGGCCTTGGACCGCCTGCGCCACCACGCCCGCCAAAAGTCCGAGGCAGCGCAGCAGCACGAACGAGCGCGCATTGGTCGCGGCCGGCCATTGCGGCGTGATCAGCGTGCCCTTCGGCGGGAAGACCACGTCGAACACCTCGCACACGCCTTCGTTGACGTGAATCTCGGCGGCGCGCTCCGGCGTATCGGCGAGGTTGCGCAGGATCGGCGCGATCCATTTGATCAGAAAGGCGCCGCCGGCATAGTCCGCCGGCCAGTTGATCGGACCGCTCGACTGCGGATCGGTGCCGGTGAAATCGAGCGTGATGCGCTCGCCGCGCTTGATCATCTTCAGCGCGAGCTTGTGCAGCTTGGGATCGCTGACGCCGTCGTGCTCGACATAGTCCTCCCAGGAATATTCGCCGTCGGCGATCTTCGGCAGCAGATCGTGGCGGTAGATGTCGCGGCACTTGTCGAGGATGGCCTGGAAGCAGGCCTCGACTGCCTCGCGTCCGAAGCGCGCGAACAACTCCTCCATGCGGCGTGCGCCCATGACGCAGGCCTGCACCTCGCTGTCGAGATCGGCAGCGAGCATTTCGGGGACGCGCGAGTTGCGCTTGATGATGGTGAATACCGCATCGTTGCGCACGCCTGCGCTGTAGAGCTTGATCGGCGGAACCGCGAGGCCCTCCTCGAACACCGTGGTCGCGGTTCCCGGCATCGAACCCGGGACGCGCCCGCCGATGTCGTCGTGGTGGCCGAAGGCCTGGATGAAGGCGACGACCTCGCCATCGTGGAACACCGGCACCGTGCTGCAGAGGTCGGGCAGATGGCCGATGCTGCCCTCGGTCAGATACGTGTCGTTCATCAGAAAGACGTCGCCCGGCCGCATGGTCTCCAGCGGAAAGTCGCGCACCACCGCGTTCGGCATGGCCGAATAGGATCGTCCCGTGAGCTTGCGGCAATGGCGGTCGAACAGGCCGACGCGGTAGTCGTGCGCCTCGCGGATCATCGGGCTGCGCGCGGTGCGCTCGATGGCGTATTCGATCTCCGCCTCGATGGAATTGAGCGTGCCCTCGACGATCTGCAGCACAATCGGATCGACGTCGCGCGCTGCCGCCGGCTCCGAAAGCTTCGCCATCGCCGACATCGTGGTCATCGAACGCCTTCCGATTTCACTTGAGCGGAACGGACCATCAGGATGCCGTGCGGGTCCACCTCGAGGTGCTGAGCGGGAAAGACCACGGTGGTAGAGCCGAATTCCTCCACGACCGCGGGCCCCTCGAGCCGAAAACCCGCCGGCAGCACCGCGCGCTCGTAGACCGGCGTGTCGCGGAACGCGCCGTCGAAGTAGACCGGGCGGACAGACTTGCGCGCCGGCGTCGAGGCCCCGCGCGCGGCGAGCTTGGGTATATCCGGCCGTTCGATGAGCCCGAAGCCGGAAACACAGAAATTGACCAGCTCGATCTTCTGTTCCCCGGCGTAATTGTAGCCGAACGTGCGCAGGTGCGCGGCGTGGAAGGCGTCGATGAGCGCGACGAGGAACTCCGAATCGACCGCGCGGGCGGGCGCCGCGACGCGGACCTCCATCGATTGGCCGGCATAGCGGATATCGGCCTCGCGCGTGACGCGGATGCGCGCAAGATCGATCCCATCGCGTTCGAGACTGTCGACGGCATCTTTCTCCAAGCCGGCATAGAGCGACGCGACGGTCGCGAGATCGATCGCGTCCTCGTGCATCACCTTGGTGATGATGCGATCGGTGCGCCAGTCGACCGCGAGCAGCCCGAAGGCGGACAGATTGCCGGGATCGCGTGGGACGATGCACGCCGTCATGCCGAGCAGCTCCATGACCGCCGGCGATTGCGCCGGCCCGGCGCCGCCGAAAGCCAGCAGCGCGAAACCGCGCAGATCGATGCCGCGCTGGATCGTCATCTGCCGAATGGCGTTGGCCTGGTTCCAATTGGCGATCTCGATGACGCCGTGGGCCAGTTGCTCGACGCTCATCGCGCCGGGAAGCCGCTTCGCCAAGATCGCTAGTCCTTCGCGCGAACGCGCGGCGTCGAGCGCCACGCCGCCGCCGATGAGCACCGGAGGGATGCGCCCGAGAACAAGATTGGCATCGGTGATGGTCGGCTCGGCGCCGCCGTTGGGATAGCACATCGGGCCGGGTTCGGCGCCCGCGCTCCTCGGCCCGACCTTGAGGTGGCCTTCGCGGCTGATCCAGGCGATCGATCCGCCGCCGGTGCCGATGGTCTTGATGTCGATCATCGGGATGCGCACCGGATACGCGCCGACGGCGCCGCCGTTGGTCACGTGCGGCTTGCCGCCTTCGATTAGGCAGAGGTCGGTCGAGGTGCCGCCGGCGTCGAGCGCCACCACGTCGGGGAAGCCGGCGACCTCGGCGACCACCGCGCTCGCGAGCGCGCCGGCCGCGGGACCCGACAGCGCCGTCGTGATCGGCTTGCCCAGCACCTGATCGGCGCTCGCAACGCCACCGCTCGACTGCATGACGAGGAATGGCTTGTCCTTCAAGCCGGGGCCGAGCTTCTCGTGCACGCGATTGAGATAGCGTTCCATGTGCGGCTTGACGAAGGCGTCGACCAAGGTCGTGACCGCGCGCTCGTACTCGCGGTATTCGGGCAACACCGCGCAGGAGAGCGACAACGTGCAGCCGGGATAGTCCTGCGCGAAGATGTCCGCGACGCGCCGCTCGTGGGCGGGATTGGCATAGGAGTGGATGAGGCAGACGCCGATCGCGCGGACGCCTTGGTCGCGGAAGAAATGCGCGGCAGCGTGCACGCTCGCCTCGTCCAGCGGGCGAATTTCCTCGCCGCGAAAATTCAGGCGCCCGCCGACCTCGCGCACGCAATGGAGCGGCACGATGCGCTCCGGCTTCACCCAGAAATAGGAATTGCCGTAGCCCACGGGTACCGACTGGCGGGCAATTTCCAAGAGATGGCGGAAGCCGGCGGTGACGATCAATCCAAGCCCGCTGATGGGGCCCTGCAGAAGCGCGTTGGTGGCGACCGTCGTGCCGTGGGCAAGGCCGGCGACGTCGGCCGGCGAGACGCCAGCCGCCTCGAGGATCGCGCGTACGCCGCGCACGAGGCCGATCGCTGGATTAGCCGGCGTGCTCGCAACCTTGGTGACGCGCATGGCGCCGGTGCCGCCATGGACGGACACGATATCGGTGAAGGTGCCGCCGGTATCGATGCCGATCCGCAAACGAGGCTGCTGGACCGCTGGTGACATGCCGCATCGGCTCCCGAGGGGATGCAATCGACCCTGTTGTGGCCGAGATACGCTGATGCTTCAACTCCCCGGAATGAGGCCTTTCGGCAGCGAGAAGCAGTACTTCGCGATGTCTCCGGCGCGCGTGTACCAGACCCGGTCCTTGTGCTTGTGCTCGACGCAATGCTTGATGGCTTGCCGCACCGGCCGAAGGCGGAACGGCTGGCCGACGATGAAGCCGTGCAAGGACAGCGCATAGACGAGCGGCTGGCGCTCGGATTGCTCCAGCAGTTCCTCGAACTGGTCGACGATCATCTCGGCGAACTGGCGGCCGGTGTGATCGCGATGCGCCTGCGCGCCGGCATCGTTCAATTCCATCGGATAGGGCACCGAAAGCAGCTGTCCCGCGCGCGTCTGCATCCAGACCGGCTGATCATCGAGCGGCCAGTCGAGCAGGTGCGTATAGCCGGCCTCTTTCAAGAGGTCGGGCGTGACGTTGGATTCGAGTGCCCCGGGTCCCATCCAACCGGTGGGCCGCACGCCGACGTGTTTTTCGATGACCTCGGTGCACTCCTTGATGGCGCGCGCCTCGTCCTGCTCCCACATCGGCCGCAGGAGTTCGGCGTTGGTGCGGCCGTGGCCGAGCACGTCGTCGCCGCGGGCTTTGATCTTTTCGACGATCTGCGGGTAGTGATAGCAGACGCTGCTGTTCAAAAGAATCGTCGCGGGCAGTTTGAGCTCGTCCAGGATTTCGAACAGGCGCCAATTGCCGATCCGGTTGCCGTAGTCGCGCCAGGCGAAATTGCGCGTGGTCTGCTGGCCGCTGCGCACCGGGTCCATGCCGAGGCCGGCCCCGAACGCGAAATGCTCGATGTTGAGCGCGACATAGAAGGCGAGCCGCTTGCCTCCAGGCCAATTGTAGTCTTTCCGCTCGACGATCGGCGAATAGGCATACCGGGCGTGGCCGGGAAGTTTCAGCATGGGGGTACTCCATGTGGGCTCGAATTTCTGGCGGCGGGTGGATGGATCGGCGGGCCGGGGCCATTCCGGCTAGCCAGCCGCGGCAAAGCCAGGAGCCGGCCGATGGATAGCAAAATGAGGTCGCACCAAACTTAACGGCTAGCCAGAGGATGGAGATATCGCCCTATCACCATGCTGCCCGAGGTCATCGAGCAGTGCCCGAGCGGTGATGAGGTCTGCCGTAGCCCATCCTTCCGTAAACCAGTCGTAGATCGGCGCCAACAATTTCCGTGCGGCAGCACTGTGCCCCTCGTCCCGCAACAAGCCGGCTAGAGTGGTTGCCGTCCGCAATTCCCACAGTTTAGCGCCCTGCTCCCTCGCCGTCGCAAGGCTGGCCTCCAGCAGGGCGACGGCCTCCTCTGAATTGCTCGCGCCGAAGCGAGCTCGAAGACGCATGATCTCGGCCTCACACCAACGCTCGCCCGTGATGCCCACGAGTTCAGCCGCTCGGTCGAGTAAGGCGACAGCGGTGGCGACATGCCCATATTCACCCCTGAGTTCGGCGGCGCAGCCCAGGAAGAAGGGCAGCAGCGCCCAATTTTTGCTAGCGTCAAGCTGGCGAAGAGAATCTTCCATGCGCTCAAAGGCGGCCGGCTCTGGCCGCGTACGAAGTTGCGCCCAGCTATGAAAAATCGCGCCCTCGCGATTGCCTTTGAATGTTTCATACGAACTACGAACCGCGAGCAGCCGCTCAGAAAGTTCGCTCACTCGCTGGGTGTTTCTTTCCGACATTCCTTGAACGCAAGCGCGGCGCAGCGCAAGAGTTAGGCTGATGGCGTGGTTCAAAGCCTCGGCGTGCTTGACGCCTTCCAAGCTCATCGCAGCCCCGGAGTCGGGATAACCGAGTAACGTGAGACACGTGCCGAGCACGGTGCAAATGGAAACTCTTGGATCCCGCGTGCTCATTCCTCTGTTCGGACGATCGCGTTCAGCATTATATATATCGAGCACAAGTTGCATCTCCTCGCGCGCTTGCTTGAACCGACCGAGCAGCAGGTTCGCCAAGCCTCCCGCCCGTCGTGCCATGAGCAGCGCCTGAGCGTCTCCGGTTCGCTCATGTACTGACATCATCTCGCTGGCGTAGTGAATCATCTTTTCCGGTTGAGAATGAGTGAAATGATAGTTCAACATCAGGCCGTCGTAGACACCAGGTAACAGTTGCATTTCATCAAGCGTAAAGCACAGCTCACGCGCACGCTCGAACGTCACCCGGACCTCCTCGCTGCCCGAGCCCTGATGGTCGATCAGCGCGCGGCCAAGCGCTACTTGAAGGGCGAGTTCGCGGCGCTGCTTTTCGGTCGAATCCGGAAGATACGCGACTTGCCGGAGCGCCTTGCGAAGATGGCTAACCATTTCGGCCAGCGCAAAACGACCGGTCGCGTGATCTGCGGCTTTCGAGTAGTAAGCGATTGACTTTTCGGGTACGCCAGCCTCGGCAAAATGCCAAGCGATCAGCTGCGGCTCCGCGGCAACGCCGCCTACCTCCTTCTCAAGTCCCTCGGCCAGGCGCAGGTGCGTCTCCCGGCGACGGTCGCGCAGCAGCGAAGCGTAGGCGGCATCCTGCACCAGCGCGTGTTTGAAGGCATAGGTGGCGAGAGGTGGCTGACCATGCGGTATAATGATTCCAGCCTCGACCAGTTCGCCCAAAGCGTGCTCCAAGCGCGCCGTTGGCAGTAACGAGAGAGCCTGCAGCCCTTCGAAAGAAAATTCCCGGCCGATTACCGCTCCAATCTGGGCGACCTCCTTGCCGACGGGAAGCCGATCAAGACGTGCCATTAGCGAGGCATGCAGCGAAGTCGGAACCACGTCGGCCGAAAGCGAGTTCATGGGCGAGGCGCGCTCGCCATCATTGGACGTAAGCCCCTTATGCAAAACCGTTTTGGTCAGCTCCTCGATGAAGAGGGGGATTCCGTCCGCGTGCGCCACGATGCGATCGACAACGTCTTGAGGCAGTTCCTGGCCGCCAGCCACCTGTTTGATGAGGGAACCGGCCATGGGTCGATCTAGCCCACTTAGCAGCTGCACTGTGACATGCGGTCGAGTGGCCCAAGGAGGCTGCATTTCCGGACGCGTCGTGACGACCAGGAGCATCGGCACCCGCGGCACCCTCTCGATCAATCGATCGAGCAGATCAAGGGTAGTGGGATCGGCCCACTGCATATCCTCAAGTATGGCGAGAACGGTCGCCTGTCTCGCCATGTTGTCGATCTGCCTGATGATTGAGGCAAAGGTCATGGATTTCAGATGCTGTGGTGATATTGTTTTTGGCAGCTGAGCGGTGGGATGCGGAATGGAAAGCAGGTCCGCAAGAACTGCGACGTCTTCCTCAGAAGCGCTCGGCCCCAGCAATCTCGTGAACTTCTCCCATTTAGCCGCCGGCGAATCTCCGCGCTTGAGTTTGGCGGCACGTTCGACGTGACGGATCACGGGATGCAAGGGCGTGTCATGATGGTGAGGTGAGCAGAGAAAACGAAGGCGCTGATTTGACGCTACCTTGACCTTTTGCTCCAGTGCAGCGATCAAATGAGATTTTCCGATGCCGGGTTCGCCCGCGAGCAACACGACGCGCCCTTCGCCGGTCTTGGCTTTCTCCCACCGGCGCAGCAGCAATTCTAGTTCCTCCCTGCGGCCAACGAGGGACAACCGACCGCCACGTAGCGCCTCGAAACGGCTGTCGATCATGCTTTCGCCAAGCACCATCCACGCCCGTTCTGGCGCGAGACGTCCTTTCAAATTAGGCAAAACGAGCTCGCGGTACTCGAAGAGATCGCCGGTGAGGAGCCGCGTGGACTCGGAAATCACGACCATGCCGGGCTCGGCTACTGCCTGCAGGCGGGCCGCAAGATTGGGCGTGGCTCCCACCGCCGTAGTCTTTAGCGCAGAACCGGCTCCGGTGAGATCGCCTACGACCACAACCCCGCTAGCGATGCCAACGCGAGCGGAGAGCGTGCCTGGCGGTCCGGCAATCGTGTGAAGTTGGGCGACAGCGTCAATTATTGTGATGCCCGCACGGACCGCCCGTTCCGCGTCCTCTTCGTGCGCCTGCGGGTAGCCGAAATAGGCCAGAACGCCGTCCCCCATGTATCGAGCAACAAATCCCTCGAAACGGGCCACTAGGCCTGTGACGCAGCCATGATAGGCGGCAATAACATCCCTCAGCTCTTCAGGGTCGAGTCGTGCGCCGAGTGCCGTCGACCCGACTAGGTCGACGAACGTGACGGTCAGCAGGCGGCGCTCGGGCAAAACTCTGGAGGCGGAAGGTGCCTGCTGCGCGCTGGGGTTGGCCCCAACAGCGGCGCCACAGTCACCGCAGAACCATTTGTCAGGCGGGTTCTCTCTGCCGCAGGCATTACACCGCCAGGGCAGCGGCGACCCGCAGTCGCCGCAGAATTTTCCGCTGTCCAGAACGGTGGCCCCGCAGCGCGGGCAGATCATGCGATCCCCCTCTTTCGGGCGGCAGGCGGGCCCCTTTGTAGTGACGAAAACATCGGTTCACAAGCCGCAGAAACGTCGCAATGCGATCAATCCCTGCGTCGGCGAGTCGCGCGCAAACGGCTTGTCGTTGCGTCGACACGACGTCCGCTACCCATTGTTGCAAATCCGCTTGCTCCCAAACCCGGTTCATCTATTGTAGCGTCGCTGGTATCCCAATGGCTGGAGGAGTGTATGTCTAGGACGCTGAGGAAGATCATCCGAGCGATGGACCTGGCGAAGCCCAAGCTGCATAAGATTGCCAGAGAGCTCGATGTCGCCAAAAGAAAACCAGGTCGGAAAAAGAGACGAAAATCGAAGTAGGGCAACGCGGCAAAAGTGACCACCCGCGCGATGAATAGAAGTCTGCGTTGGGCGTAGATCGGTCGATGATAGTTCGGGGGAATTTATGTCTTCTACGCTCAAGCTAGCCCGGCACATCAGCTCGATACAAAAAAGACTCGATGCGGTGGCTAGACTTCTGGCCGTTCGCAAAAGACAGAAGAGCAGAAAGTCGAAGTTTAAAGGAAGAAAAAAGACTAAAAGGCGCGGGCCGCGATAATCTGCACGATGCACAGGCGAACGCTTCCGACTAACGTCAAGAGGACGTCGGTTGTGCGGCGAGTTCCGCCAATGCGCACAACGCGACTCGTCGCGGCTCCCGGACTTGAGGGTGGCGTGTGTGCCTTTAAATTGGCACCCCAGGGGTCACCGATCATCGTAGAGGCGGTTTCTGGTCGCTCGATGACATTGGCGCCCGGAGACGTCTTTCTCGCAACACCTGGACATCGGGAGTCGACCCGTTGGGTGGTGGGCGGGATCCCGAGACGTGG
>Ga0306920_100002109_pt1 | contig 25004 bp, 26 predicted proteins | sample flu12Cox44000170_FD_204666 | JGI IMG/M metagenome (GOLD analysis project Ga0306920, IMG submission 204666) | Lab enrichment of tropical soil microbial communities from Luquillo Experimental Forest, Puerto Rico - flux4day.12C.oxic.44.000.170 (v2)... | ecosystem: Environmental > Terrestrial >...
GGCGTCTTGACGAAAAAGGCGATGGCGAAGGCGAGGTCCCGCTCGGACACTCCCTTGACGCTGACATTGACGAACTCGCCCGCCATGACGCTCTGCCGGTCACCCGCGGACAGCCCGGCGTCCGTCAGCACCTGGTCGGCGGTGGGCTGAGCCTGCCCGCTGCCCACGAGACAGACCAGGCTGAGAAACCCCGCGGCACTCCATCCCGTCATGATTCTTCGCGCGATGTTCATCGGCGCTCGCTCCTTTCGCCTACGCGAGACCACGTTCATTCCGCGGGCTGATAGATCTTCACGAGCACGTGCCGATCGCGCGCCCGGCCCGACGCCGTCTCTCCCGTGGCCCGGTCTTCACCGAAGCCGATGAAAGAGAAGCGGTTCAGCTCCGTCCCACGCTCCACCATGAACCGGCGCACGACTTCCTCCCGCCGCCAGCTCAGGCCGACGTTGGACCCCGCCGCGCCCACGTCGTCCGTATAGCCGACCACGTCCACGCTGTACGGGGGATTGTCCGCGAGAATCTTCACCGCATCCAGAATGGCGCTCTGGGCCTCCCCGGAGAGATCAGCCCGCCCCATCACCCGGAACTCCTTGACGGGCGTGCGCTTGAACCGGCTGGCCAGAGCGTTGGCCACACGCAGGTCGACTTCGTCGACCTTGCTGACGGCGGTGTCGGCGCGCTGCCGGGCCTCCGTGCCGATGCGGGTCGCCTCCGTGGCCGACGCGCGCACGTCGCTGAGCTGCGTGTTCAGCTCGGCGACCTGCATGTTCAGGGTGTCCACCCGTTTCTTCTCCGTGGCCAGCCCCGCTTCCATCTTGGACAGCCGGTCCCGGAACTCCGACTCCATTTCCAGGAGCTGCTGGCGTGTCGCGCATCCCATGGGCATCAGCCCCAGGAGGGCAAAGAGGTACATCCCGAAGATCGGCTGCGTCGCGCGCATCGCATCTCCTTTCCGCGTCACTTGAGGATGAGCCTCACACCCTCCGGGGAGACCTTGACGTTCAGTCCCTCCGTCGTGGTGAAGAGCTTGATGACCACCCCATTCTGGTTCTGCATGGCGGTGGCGCCCGCGCCGGCCACTACGGTGCCCTCGATGCTCGCCGCCACGTAGGTGCCATTGAAGTCCTCGATCTTCTTGAGGTTGAAGACCTCGCCGGTCGCCTCGGCCCTGACGAATCCGATGGCGAGGATAGAGAAGCCGTCGACCTCCACGCGATACGTCTTGTCCGCGTAGGCGAGGGACCCACTGCCCCACGTGTAGCCAAGAAGGAGGGCGAGGGAACTTTGCGACAGTTGCAGGATGGCGTCGGGCTTCTCGTCCTCGGCGCCGGCGACCGAGGTGAACATGAGGACGGTGACGAGCACCGCGACGCAGACTCGCGTGCCACGCATAGCGAACCCCTTCGGGTGAGCAGCAGCGGTATTGGTCAACGAGAGCCTCTTCGTTTCCGGTATCATCGGCTGGCGCACACGCCCAAGTCCCGACGAAATCCGGAAAGTTCTACGAAAGTGGCCACGTCTGGCCGCGGACGGACGCCATGATCGTTATCTCTCGGGACGGGCGATGGAGGGAGAGGAGCGGCTCGCGCGTGAGGACCTGGCCTTCAGTTCTCACCAGGACCAGGGGCGGGCGCGCTGCTCGAGCGCACGTGCTCCCTGGGATCGCGCCACGGATCGGGCCTGCTCGAAGCACTCGCTCGCCTCCGCGTGCGCGGCCGTCCGGGCGCTTCCCCGGCGTGGCCCGCGTCGCACGAGAAGCTCGCCGCGGAGCCGCCACAGCTCGGCATCGAACATGGATTCGCTGCTCTCGCGAGCGTAGGTCAGTCCGGTCTCGATCGCGGCCATCCCTTCATCGACGCGATTCAGGTGCAGACAGGCTTCGGCGAGGAGAGCGAGCTGGGCGGAGTTTCCGAGCCGCAAGGCCGCGGGCCTCAGCAGCTCCAGCCCTTCGCGCATCTCGGCGAGGCCGCGGTCACCGTCGCCTTCCCCCACCATGGCCCGACCATGCATCAGGAGCGCACTGCCCCGCCAGCGCGGGAATCCGTATTCGTCGGAGAGATCGAGCGCCCTCGTCGCGAGCTTTCCGGCGGCGCTCCAGTCCTCTTCGAGGAGGAGGATCCAGGCGCTGAACGTCGCGGCCTGTCCGATCGTGAACGGTCGCCCAGTCTGCTCGGCAAGGGCCAGCGCCTCGGCCTGTATGGACCGCGCCCCCACGGCATCCCCGATGAGCCACCGCCGCAGGCCCTCGAAGGAACGTGCGCCCACGATCGGATTGACACCATAAGGCCGATCTGCGTCCTCCAGCGTGGCGGAGGTGGCCAACGCCTGGGCGAGGAGAGGCGCCGCCGCGTCCAGACGGCCTCGCCAGAGGGCGACCGACCCGCGCAAGAAATGACCTTGCAGGGCCGCGGAGGGGCCGAGACGGTCCGCCATCGGCGAGAGCTGATTTCCGACGGCCTCCGCGCGAACGAGATCGCCCCCATTGGCGTGGTGCAGAAGAAGCTCGCACAGGACGTCGAAGTGCGCGGCGAGGTCCCCCCTTCGTCCGCAGAGAGCTTCCGTCCGCTTCAGGTTCTCGAGCAGCCCCTCGGAGGCATAGCCGGCGGTCTGGGACAGCACCACCGCGTACAGCCGTCGAAGCCTCAGCTCGTCGCGCGCTCGCTCCGGCGTGTCCGGAAGATGCTCGAGGAGACGTAGGGCCGGCTCGAGGCAGGCGATGACGTCCCGGTAGGCGCGTCGATCGTAGGCTCGAGTAGCCGCCTGCTCCAGATAGACGAGAGCACGCGGCTGGTCGCGGCCGCCCTCGAAATGTCTGGCGAGATCGCTTGCCACCTCGGCGGTCCGCCCGGCGAATCCCACCTCCAGCCGCCGGCCCATAAGCTCGTGCACGGTGGCGCGCCGGCTCGGTGAGAGACGATCGTGAAGCGTGCGTTGATAGAGCACGTGCCGGAAGGCGTAGCGGGCGGCCAGCGCTCCATCCGGCCACTCGCGGTTCCCGAGATAGTGGAGCCAGTGCGGCGTGCCGCAGAGGCGGTGGCACACGGACTCGATGGCCTCCGTGGCGCCGCCCACTCCGGCCGCCACGGCGGGCGCGTCGAAGACCGCTCCGGCCACGCTCGCCACCTCGAGTACCTCTCGTTCCTCCGGCGAGAGGAAGCGCAGCTGTCCTTCGATGAGCTCCCGGATGTTGTCGGGCACCTCCTGCGCGATGGCCGAGCGGCTGACCATCAGACGCCACGTCGTTCCCTCCTTGGCCAGCCAGCCGTGGGCGACCAGATGGTCGACGAGGACGATCATGAACAACGGATTGCCGTCCGTGTGCGCAAGGACCATGTCCGCCACCTCTCCCTCCACGCGGGAGGCAGGGAAGCGGCGCTCCAGGTAGGCCGAGACGTGGTCGAGACTCAGATACTCAGGGGCAATGTCCTCGCAGCGACCCCGAGACCTCAGCAGGGTCCGGACCTGCTGGATCGGATGGTCGAGCGCCGCCGCCTGCGCCGGCCGGTAGGTGCCCACGAGCATCATGCGCGCCGGCTCCGGACGCTGGGCGAGCACGGAGAGCAGGTCGACCGTGCCCTGGTCGCTCCAGTGGAGGTCCTCCAGAACCAGCACGAGGGAGCGCTCGGCTGAAATCGCACCCACCAGCCCGGCGAACTCGCGGACCATGCGCCGCGGGGTGGTGTCGGCATCGCCGCGCCGGAGACGCTCGAGGTCGGCCGGCCTCACGAGTGAGGGCATCTGCGCGAGCCAGCTCGGAGCCACCGAGCGCAAGGCCGACAGGACCATCTCCGCGGACGGGCCCTGGCTAAGTCTCTCCAGGGCCTCCAGCACGGCCATGTACGGCTCCTGAGGCCCGTACTGCTCGACGCATTGGCCGTATCCGATGAGCGTGCCCTGCCTCGAAGCCTTTACGGCACGGAGAAACGCTTCGACGAGCACACTCTTCCCGATGCCCGGCTCTCCCTCGATGAAAACAACCTGACGCCGTCCCGCGGATGCGCGAGCGAACAGGACACCGAGCCTCGCGAGGTCCTGATCTCGCCCCACCAGGGGACCCACCTGGAGGTTGAGCGTGGGCTCGAACGGAGGAGGCGGCGATACCGCCGTCATGTCCTCGGACGATGGCTCCAGTCGGGCGATGAAGCGAAACCCGCGCCGATGCACGGTTTCGATGATTCGTGGCGTCTGCGCATCGTCGCCGAGCGTTTGTCGGAGCTCGCCAAGCGTGCGGGTGAGCGTGTCGTCCGATACCACGATGTCGCCCCACACCGCCGCATGCAGCTCGTCCTTGGTCACGAGGATGCCCGGCCGTTCCGCGAGGTAGCAGAGTAGGGCCCAGGCCTTAGGGCGCAACGCCATCGCCTGGTCGTTACGCCACAAGCGCCCCGCACGCAGGTCGAGCCGGTAGGGCGGGAACTCCATCTTGCGCCGTTATCATATCGCCCTTCGTCGCCGTGTCGAGTGGAGGGCGCGGCGGATGTTCGGAGAACTTTCCGGGTTTCGTCGGGACTTCACGCGAGAATCCCGCCATGGTTGGGCACCATGAATGACGCGACGGGTGGGAACATCCCAGAGCCCAAAAAATCCGCGACGGCGGAGCAGCTCAGGTCGGTAACCGCTCCGTCTCTGCCGTACGGGAAGGCCTTCATGGTGCAGTTCAGCTCGGAGACGGACCCGAGCCTGGAACACGCCACGGGGAGGCTCGAGCACTTGCAGTCGGGCCGCCGGGCTCCCTTCGCCTCCGCCGCGGAGCTCCTTGCCTGCATCGTCGTGATGCTGACCGACTCCGACGCGGCGAGGCCACCCAGCATGACGGAAGGTCGGGGTCAGGTCTCGGGCGCTCCCCTGGAAGGGCCGAGCTGAACGATTCGAGCCCGACCGCGGGCTCTTTTGCCGCCAGCAACCGTTGGGTCGAGCACTCGGAGGTAGCGCTACTCGAACTTGTACTTGAGACTGGCGCCGAGGATTTGGGCGGTGTAGTTCTGCCAGTTCTGGCCGAGGAAGATGGAGCCGCTGCCGTTCGGAGTGAGAGCCGGGGTGAGGGCGCCGGTCTGCCAGTCGGCATTGACGAAGCTCTCGTACGCATAGAAGAACTTGGCCGTCCAATTCTTCGCGAAGGTGTAATCCACCGCCGCGTCCAGGCGGGCGAGCTGGTTGTAGAAGGCCGGCCAGCGCCAGGTGACGTCGTTCGGCTGGTTCGCGTTGTAGACGGTGCTGCCCGTTGCGTTGGGGCTGTACTGTTGTACCCGGCCCAGGGCCTGCGAGTACGCGGCGCCAACCTTGAAGACGAGCTTGTCGGGGACCAGGGTGGCCTTCATCGAGGCCGTATAGGTGTTGAATTGATCGGTGTTGTCCGAGACCCAGTCCATGCTGGGGTCGTTGGGCCCATTGTTCCGGTTGCGCTGTTTCTGGAAGATCGACTCATACATGTAGCCCGCGCTGAAGGTGAGCCGATCCGTCGGGGTCCAGCTGACGTCCATTCCCGCCGTCCACGAGATCACCGTCTGCAGTCCGAGCATGGCGGTGTTGAACCAGGTTCCGTTGTTGGTCAGCCCCGAGGCCATGTACTGGGTGTTCTTGTAGCTCGCCGACGGGGTGATCGAGACGGAGTCGATGGGTGTCACCTGGACCAGCTGCGAGATGATGTACTGGTTCCGATCTGCCTCGTTGAACTTGCGGAGTTCCGCGAGCTGGCTGCCGCTGCCCGCAAAGCCAGGCGGCTGATTCTGGTTGGCTTCCCAGAATGCGACATGATTGTAGGCGTTGCCCCGTCGGTAGCCCGCGGTGAAGGAGCTCCGCGCGAGCAGCCAGTCGGTCGGCGTGTAATCGAAGGACGATTTGGCGAGCGCCTCGTTGGTCTGTGTCACCTCCCACTGATGGCTGCGATTCCAGCCCTCCCAGCCGATCCCCAGCGTCAGGGCGGCGGGTGGCGCGATCTGGTAGCGGCCGCTCAGGTCCGCGTTCTGGCGGAGATAGCTGTACCGCCCGGCCGTGAGCGGAGTGCTCGTGATGGTGTTTTGATCGTTGATGACGAAGGCCTGGAAGCGGATCTGATCGCTGAAGTCCATGTAGTCATACAGCCGGTACTTCAGCGCGAAGGTGACGGGAGCGGCCAGGGGCCGGCTGGTGGCGTCCAGGTTGAAGAGCAGCGTCTGGACGTTGCCGTTCAGGCTGTTCTGCGGATTCTGCAGACTGACGTTGTTGGCGACCAGCGAGTTCGAGTAGGTCTGCTTCAGGAAGTCCTGATTCTGGAGGCGCCACTGGTACGTCAGGCTCGAGTTCACCCGCGTCTGCATGGGAAGGTTGACGCCACCGGCGATGTTCACCGTGTGGGCCTGGTTGTTGGGCGGCAGTGAGGTCGTGCCGAACTGCCCGCTGACGCCCGGCGCCGCACAACCACCGGCGATCGTGGTCACCCCGTCACCGTTACAGGGGTTGTCGGCTCGCACCCAGGGACCATGGGTGCCTGCGTCTTGTTCTGCGCCGTGTGCGTCACGTCGCCGGACTACATGTCAGACCATGGTACTGACCCACGGGTGAGCGTGCCGAGGACACTGGCGAGCCCTCTCCGCACCGCCGGCGCCATCGAGGCAGATCTCAATCGCGACGACGCTCCAAACAATCTTCGAAACAACGCCAAACGCCGTAAGACTCTTACGTTATCCTCGGCTGTGCGAACCGTGCTCCTTTTCGCGGCTCCAGGGCTGGGCGCACTATCGGCCCCGTCTAGAGAGAGTGGCCGCGCGCCGCGAACAAGCGTGGTCGCGGTAGTGGACGGCGAGATGCTTTGGCGGGCGAGCTCCCGGTTCGTTGTCCACGAACTCTTCTTGTGGGAACTCGAGCCGCTTGCACGCGGCGAGGCCTTCCGCGCCTGCGAGTGGCACAACAAGGACACGACGAGCATCATGCGCGCCTGGTGCAGCGCCGCTTCACGCCTCTCGGCTCTCTCATCACTTCGACGGAGGTTTCATGATCGACTGCGTCCGGACACGGCCGTCCAAGCACGGCTGGTTTCTCCTGGGTCTCCCCGGGTGGCCGTCCCCCGCCGCCGCCATGACCGGCAACGAGTGGCGCGCCCTGCCCATAGCCGCCCGCACCACCTACGTCACGGGGGTCGTCGATAACCTCGTGGACTGGTCGGCCGATCGGGCGAGACGGATCACTGGGCACAGGGCTACTTCGGGCGGAATCGCGCTCACTGGGAGTGCGTCGAGAAGGCGGAGCGAGGTGTCCCGACACCCTGGCCCGGCCGAGCCATGAGCACGCACGGGCGGAGCGGCCTCGGCCGCCCTGCCGCTTGCCGCCTGCGGCAAACTTGGCCACGGCGCCGCGCGGCGTGGCCTTGCGCTGGCCAGAGGAACTGGTCAGAGAAAGGAGGATGCCGTGAGAGCGATGATGCCGTGGTCTGGGATGAGTAATCTGAAGCACGAACTCGAGCGCTTTTTTGGCCCATTTGGCGAGCTGAAGCTCGACGAGTTCCCCGCGCTGGGCGACTGGGCGCCCAGCATGGATGTCTCCGAGACGAAGGAGGCGCTCGTGGTCAAGGCGGAAGTGCCGGGCCTCGACCCCAAGGACATCCAGATCTCGCTGCAGGAGCAGTACCTGACGATCAAAGGGGAAAAGACTCGGGAGACGATGGACAAGGAGGAGCGTTATCACCGTGTGGAGCGCTTCTACGGAAGCTTCGCACGCAGTGTGCGGCTTCCCGTGGGGGTGGATGGAAGCCGGGTGACCGCGAGTTTCAAGAGCGGGCTGCTGACCGTGATGCTGCCCAAGACTGTCGCGGCCAAGGGCACGACCATCCCCATCAAGGCGGAGTAGCGTGATGGGACGGCGATCTGACGTCTCCCGGGACGCGAGATCGCCGTCCCCTGGGTCACATCATGGCTGGATCCGGCACGACAGCGATGGATCAGTCGAGCGAGGCTCTGTAGGAAGGCCCCCATACCCAGCGGCGGAGGGACGCGAGCAGGCGGACGACACATACCTGGCTCTGGCCCCGCCTCTATCGGTGCTCTTGTACTGGGCGGCGAGGCCGTGAGGCGTCCAGAAAGCTGGGCCGGACAGGAGAGGACGATGAGAGCGCGTGATCTCATGACCCCCAATCCCGTGACCCTCGCACCGGAAGCACGCATCGCCGAGGCCTGGGATCTCATGCGGGAACTTGAAATTCGGCACATCCCTGTGGTCGCCAACGGTGCTCTCGTCGGCATGTTGAGCGACCGAGATCTCGCCCACCTCGACATGACGAGCGTGCTCACCTCGGACGCCCCCGACGTGCTTCGACAGGAGCTGGCGACCCCGATCGCGAAGGTGATGCATCCGGATGTGGTCGGCGTGGAGCCGGAGACCGGCCTGGGCGAGATCGTGGACCTGCTCCTCGAGCACAAGGTGGGGGCGTTGCCGGTGGTCGCCTGGGATACGTACAGGGTGTTGGGCATCGTGAGCTACGTCGATGTTTTGCGGGTCATCCGCGACCGTCTGGATGAAGCATGATGGGACGCACTGCTGGTCCACTTGGGAGGAGGCCAGGCCATGACAAAGACCCAAGCAGTGCTTGAAGCCGACGCGGTGCCCGAATTTCGCGAGCGACTGCGGAATGCCCGGGGCGAGTTGCTGCGCACCGTGCTGCTTACCGGCGATGAGATGCGGGGCTTGGGCGACCGGGAGCCGGGAACGCTCATTGAAGACTCGGCGCGAGGGGTTATGACCGATCTCGTGGCGTCCCTCAACGGTCGCGAGCGGCGCGAGCTGGACGAGATTCAGCAAGCGATGGCTCGGCTCGAGACGGGCAGCTTCGGCGTCTGTGAGATCTGCGGCGCTTCGATCTCGCTTTCGCGTCTGCGCGCCATCCCGTGGGCTCGGCACTGCCTTGCCTGCCAGTTCCAGCAGGAGCGTCGTGCATGAGGCGGGCGGTGGGCGTGCGGCTAGAGACGTTGGATCGCGGGGACGGCGGTGGGCGCTCGGCTTCTTCGTGACGATGGCGTTTCGGCAGGACAGCGCGCTCATTACCCAGGGCAAGGAAATTTTCAATGGCCAGGGTTTGACCGCGGGCCGGCGATATGACGCGTGCCGCATCGCCAGGGGGATTCGATGCGGTTGCGTGATGCTCAGAAGCCAAGCCTCCTACCGACGACGACCAGCGCGCGGCGAATTCGACGACTTCGCCGAGGCCGTCCGACGCGAGTACCCCAACCTTACCGAGAAGGAAGTGCCTTCTCGGCCGAGGAGCAGCGCTCCTACCCGTCACTTCACGACCAAGCGCCCCTTCATGCCGAGCTTGAAGTGACTCGGAAACGTGCAGACGAAGTCGTACTCGCCCCGCTGCGCCGGGGCCTCGAAGCTGACCTCACCCGTGCTCCCCGATTTCACCAGGGGGATCTCGGCGATCACCTGGTCCGTCATCGCAGGAGGAATCGCGCCGGTCTTCTCCGTCGCGTCGGCGGCCTTGTCCACGAAGGCTTTCGGCTCAGTCCCCGCCTTGAGCAGAATGAAGTTGTGGCCCAGCGCCTTTATCTTACCCACGGGCTTGAGGACGACCCTCAGGTGCTCACCCGGCTGGGCGTCGATCACGGACGGCGTGAAGCGCATGTTGTCACCGATCTCCAGCTCGATCACCTTGACCTCAGGGCCTTGCCCCGTCGCGGTGGCGAGCGCGCACAGTAGGAAGACGCCGGCGGCCGCGATCGGGAGCAGACATCGACCGGCCTCCATGCTCCTGACCCGGGTCACTTGTCCCATTGCCCTTCCCCTCCTGCCAATTCCTGGAGCCATCCACTACTGGAAACACCGCGGGCGGCGCCTCGGTTGCCTAGCTGACTGCTGCTCACAAGCAACAGTTTAGCCTCGTGAGCAACGACGCTGCCCTCAAGACGGGAGACCGCTCTCGGCTGGAGGTATACGGTCGAATGTTCGTGAGATAGATGAACATTTCCGGAATGGAGGTGCGCCTGGGCATGAGGCCACGAGTTTCATCGTCTCGGCGAGATCCCCGGGGTGGATGAACTGCTCGAGCGGCGGTCCAGGCAGGAGGGCGAGCCAAGTGTGGATCATTCGGTAGCCAATGGCAGCGCGGCACTCAGGTCGGCCTTGGGCAGCTGCGATACTGAGTCAGGGTTCTTCGCCCCGGGCCGGCCAGGAGACACCCCTTCGAGCACGTGACAGCGGTCCCGGGAAGGAACGCGCTGCAGCTTTCTACGTCGAGCAAGCGTCCACCGCAAATCGCCTGCCGAAAGTGGACGGTCACGGTACGGTCAGTGACCGGGCACAAAATTGACCGCGCGGCGCGTCGGGTGATCCCCAGAAGCGCCACGAGCAGCAGTCCAAGAGCGCCGAGAATCAGAATCCCGATGAACGGTGCCATCGGCGAACCTCCTTTCAGGCCGCCCGCATCGAGCCAACCCGTTAATACTCTGAGCAATCGCTTTGCCAGGAAGAAAATCCAAAAGATCCAACTATTTAGAATTTCACTGATGCGACATGCTGGCCCCCCCTGGGGCGTTGTCGCCGCACTACACGAGCTCGACGCGCACCGCGTGGACACCTAGTTCGTCGCCTACATCACGCGGTCCCTTTGAGAACGCCACCTCGAGATGGGGTGCCCCTGCATCGGCCCAAAGTAGGGGACGTTGATCCGCACCACCTTCCCGCTGCTGCGCCGCGACGGCAAACGGCGCGACGAGGAGGCTGCCTGCAATCGGACCATGAATCGGCGGCATCCACGTCACTGTGGACGCAGCTCCAGTCGCCCTCCCGTCACCGGTCCCTGGCAGTCCGTGCCGTGGTAGGTCGCGATGAATGTGGTATCTGTGATCTCGGCGGATCCCTCGAGGAGCCCGGGACATTCAGCGGCGATATTCTCCAGGCGCAGCGACACGCGTCCGCCACTGGGCTCCACAGTGCCCGTGAGCGGGCCCCCGCCGCCCGTCCGCATCTTCCAGCTCCCCGAGAGCGTCAACTCCCCACGAATGAGCGTCACCGCGATGTCGCCCGTGCCGCGATTGTCCGTGTACCGCCCCACCCACGCGCTCGGGCCAAGCGCCCTCGCCTGCGGACTTGGGGCCGCTGCGCGTGGCGCCGCTGGTCGTGGGGTCGGCTCGGTCTGAACGGGAGGCGCCGGAAGTGGTGGCGTCGTCGCCTTGGGTGGCACCTGGGCCGCGGTCAGGCACGTGACACTCGTTGGATCGATGATCTGATAGTACGAGCCGATCAGTTTCGAGCTAAGGCTCAACGTTCCCGTCACTTCTACTTGTTGCCGTGCCTCACACACCGGGAGCCGACCAGTCGGACGCTGCACGGTCACCGTCACCTGGCTGCCATTGCAGTCGAAGAGCATGGCGAACGCAAACGTCCGCGCATATTGCTCCTCGGCAGGGAAATACGTGCCGGTGACCTGTAGGGGTTTCCGCACCCAGTCTGCGCACCCTGCCGCTCGGCTGGGCTGGGGTACGAGGGCCACCAGCACGGTCATGAGTGCGATGATGGCCCCCAGCTGCCTGACGTATCCGAAGGTCGTGTGCCGGCTACTCATCATGCGTGCTCGGTGGCAAGCTCCCCCTCTCGGATTCTCCTCCCCGACCATCCGTCCCTCCTTCGTCCTCCTACCGTGAGCTCAAAAAAGCTGCAACCTGCGAGATCTGGAGTGCCGTTAGATTCTTCGCATTCTCGTGCATGATCGGGTTGGCACGCAGCCCTGTCGCAAAGACCTCCAGTTGCCTTTCGAGATAGCCTCTGTGCTGTCCGGCCAGCCGGGGAAACACGGCGTTACCCTCGGCGTTCTGCAGGTGGCAGCTCTGGCAGGGCGCCACATTTTGGGCCGGAATCCCCTCCTCAAAGATCTTCTTCCCCGCCGCGACTTCAGCAGGATCGGCCGGGATCCCCTTCGCAGGGGGCTGGGCGGCAAAGTAGGCCGCAATGTCTGCGATCGTGGCATCGGTGAGCTGCGCCGCCATGCCCCACATGAACGCCTGGGCGTGCGGGTCAGCCCGGGAGCGATCTCGGAAGGCCTTCAGCTGCACCTCCAGATATGGCGCTTGCTGTCCGGCAAGATTTGGGAAGGTCGGCGACCCGCTGATGCCGTTCGCGCCGTGACAGGTGGAGCATTCTCGTCTGATCAGATCTCTCGCCACGTTCTGCGCGGCGGCGTCTTCGATCGCGATCGTGGGCGCGATGACAACGATGGCCAAGCCCATCACGAGCCATTTCATGGCGCCTCTCCTCCGTGTGGGATGGTGCGTCTAGAAGGCGGTCCAGACGTAGAGGAACACGATGTTGTTGTTGTGAGCATCCCGCGAAAACCCGTCATAGTTGTTGGCTCGCCCATTGAACCGCGTGTAGACCGTGTACTGGACCCCGAGCTTCGTATTCAGCCACGGCAGGAAATTGAGCTCGAACCTATAGCCCTGGACATTCGGCTTGCCGTTGGCGCTCCCCAGCACCTGCGTGCCGGAGGCGTACAGGGTATGATCAGTGGTGCCGGTCTGCGAGAACGCCTCGACGTAGCCGCCGTACTTCCGCCGGAAGAAGTAGCTGGCCGTCAGGCTCCCCGAATTGAGCCAGTTATCCTCGTGATCCACCAAGTTACGGTTGTTGAAATGCCGGTGCTCATTGATCCACGTCCCATACACGGAGACGAGATGATCGTCGCTCACGTACTGGTACTGGGCATCGCCGGCGATGTCCGTGAACGTGTTGAGCGGCCCGGAATTGCCGACACCGGTCGGGTGGGTCGGCGCGACGATGCCGTAGGTGCCGACGGACAGGCTGTGGTAACCCCAGGCCTCTTCCCATGCGACCCGCCAATAGGGGGCGGTGCCGCTGATGCGCATGAGTGGAGCGGTGCTATCCAGCGGCCCCGGCCCGCCGGTCGTCGCATTCGTGAAGTGCGTTTGCGCCGACCAATAGCCGCCACCTTCGACATACAGATGATTGGAGAGAAAGAGATAGCCCGACAGGCCCGCCGATTCCTGCGAGAGCTGGCCGACGAGAATTGGTGCGGCAACCGGTGGCACCCCGACGTTCGTGGTGATGAACGGATAGCCCCAGGCCGGCGTGCTGTTCCACACATCCTGGACTGTCGGGTTGTTGTTGACCGAGAGGCCGTAGATGAAATCCCGCACGCCGATCGATTCGAACATGCCATGATTCGCGAACCGCAATTCGGAATTATCGATGCCGACGGCGTTATTCGTCTGAATCCACGTCAACTGAAGAAAGGAGCCGAGATAGTCGGCGATCTTGCCGGTGTAGAAGAGGCTCAACGCCTGGGGAAACTCTGTCGTGCTCTCATCCGACAGACTCGTGAGAGTAGGATTCGCGTCTGGGATCGCTTTGCCCAGCCAGGTGTTCGACCCTTGCAACTGGACGGAAATAGGCGGGAGATCACTGAGCGAGAGCGTCTTTTCTCCCCGCTCGGTCGTGGGCTCGAGCTGCCGCACGTTGCTGAAGACGTAGGCATTCATCTTGAACCGCCGTCCGAAGGACGTGAGCTCCGGGAAGACAGTGTGGCAGGCCTGGCAGGACAGGCCTGTCTGCCGGGCAAACCCGGGCGTCGCATTCGCACTGGACAGCCTCAACATGGCGGTGGCCGCCAGCCCGATCGCAATGGCGAACGCTAATGGCCATGTGATTGTCACGATTCTGCCGATTCTTGCTCTCATCGCGCTCCCCTTTCTCCTGGGGTCGCACGAGCGTCGCCCACGCGACCCCGTTCCGCACGGAGCCACCTTCGGTGTCCCGTTGCGTTGCGGTCACGATTGTCGGGCTTCGACGCGCTCATCCCTGTGGGGGGGGCGGCGCCCGTGCCGTCGCGGGAGGCATGTCACGCGTGGCCACGGTATTGGCTCACCCGCTGGCAGGAATGCCGAGCCACACGCCGCGCGAGGCAACCTGCGCGAGCGTGGCCGCATCCCTGACGGTCCGAAGCCGCGCGGCGATTGGGCACCCATTCTTGATCCAGGACGCAGCCGCACGGCGCGGTGCAGCAGCGGGAGGAAAGGATGCACCGGCGTAACACCCTAGGTCCTTCGATACCCTCGAAAATCTCGCGGAGCGTGATCTCACGAGGCGGACGGGGCGAGCGCATAGCCGGGGACCGCTCCGCGGGAGGACTGGACGAGGGTCGACGGCGAGCGTGGCGGCCGCAACCCCGAGCATGGCTGCGGCTCCGATCGGCTTGGCACCCACCGATTTCGTGATCATTCGGGCCTACTTTCTCGCTCATCCAGGCCCTTGGACGCTCCTCGCCAGCTCTGCCTCATCGAGACATTGGGCAAATGCTCTGCCAGCCCTTCAGGCAACCGCGATGGGCGCAAAATCGGAGACTTGAATGTGAGCGCGCTCATTCGCGGCCTGGCATGACAGGCTCAGATGCGGGGCGAGGATGCCTCAGTGTGGTGGCTCCGCCCCTTGGGCAGAGAGGTTGCGAAGACGCGAAACCCGCGAGTTATGCGGGCGCCTCTCCGCGATGGAGTCGTCGAGCTTGCTCGCGTTCTCGCAGACGATCTTTCGGAGGATGTCCGCTATGCGCAGCACCAGTCTGCGTGAATCGCGCTGTGGCAGGGCTCCTGGAGGGCGCGCGGGTGGGGGGGACCGGCGGGCGATTGGACAGGGGAGCGGAGGAACGTCAAGTGTGTCCGCAGGTAGTCCAGGGTCTGTGGCATTGGCTCCTAGAGGCTGGTTCCTGGGGCGGTGTCCGAGTCTGGCAGATTACGTCAGGGGGCCGGAGGGCTACCCGAGCGCGTGCGGCAGAGCCATGCCGCGCGGCCCGGCGCCAACCCACTGAGGACGTGATGGGGCATCGCCGCCCCGCTCTGGATGGTCGGCCCCCGCGCCCACGGCGCGGACCTCTCGCAACACCGCGATTTCTGATCGCCGCGCCTCCGGCACGCTTGATGCTCGCTGGTGTTCCGAGAGAGAGAAACAGGCCAAACAGGGGAGGTGCATCATGGCCCTCAAGCACGTGCTCGTCCCGACCGACTTTTCCGAGCCAGGGAATTATGCCGTGCGCTACGCGATGCAGGAGACCGCCCTGTGCGGCGCCAAGGTGACCCTCCTTCACGTGCAACAGTCGTCGAGCGCGGGGACGGACATTTACTACGTCAGTGGGCCGGTAGGCTCCGGCCTCGAAGCCGGGTACGACATCGTCGCCGGTGGCCGCCTCGGCACGGCCCCAGCCACGGAGCCGACGGTCGTGCGTCACGACCTCATCGAAGAAGCGCTGACCAAGCTCCGCAATCTGGTGCCGGGCTCCTTCCGTGGCGAGTGGGCGGCCGAGATCGCCGAGGGTCGCCCTGCCGATGCCATCGTCCGGTTCGCGCAGGAGCGTTCCGTTGAGCTCATTGTCATGGCGACGCACGGGCGCACCGGCCTTGAACACGTGCTAATCGGAAGCGTGGCAGAGAAGGTGGTACGACTGGCGCCGTGCCCCGTGCTGACGGTCAAGCTGGCACAGAGCTTGGATCCGCCGCTTCACGCGACGGCGTAGCGCTTTACCGCGTCCTCGTTCCAGGTGATGCCGCTTCTCGGCCGGTCGCGGATGAGGGCGTGGCCGTTCTTGATCTGGATGGGCTCTACGCTGGCCTATGTCATCGGCGTCGTCGTCCGGCCGCACCCGTGGTGGGAGCCGCAGTATCTCATCCCCATCGCAGGCATGATCCTCGGCAACTCGGTTTTTCCGGCCGCGAGGCCGTGCAGCCGCTCGTGCGGAGCGCGCTCCGCGCGGCGATGATCCCGACCGTGAGCGTAGCTAACAGAGGCTCCACCAGCGCCGTCGCCTGGCCGAGCGGATAGGCACATAGCGCACACTCGGTCACGCGCGGTCACCCTGCATGCCGACGGCGCGACCGCGGCGTCGAGATCGCCAGTGACGACCGGGGCATCCTGCGCAGCCACAACGGCAACATCTCGGCGGCGGCCAAGGAGGCAGGGATAGATCGGCAGACCTTTCACCGGCTGATCAACAAGCACAATCTCCCGTAGTCGACGCCTCCCATCGGGGCGCTCGCTCGATGGGGCAGCAGTGACCCAGCGAGGAGCGTACGTCTCACCGCCCGATCCGGCCCCTTCGCTGTAACTCTCCGATTTTGGCACGCTCTCTGCCGTGACACCCCCGTTGCAGATCATCCCGTTAGCATCCAGGGGGCGAAGACCACCGAGAAAGGCCAGGGCAATGGCGATCCACAAGATTCTCGTTCCCCTTGACGGCTCGATGCTGGCTGAAGAGGCCATCGACACGGCCATCCATCTGGCCGCGGGCGCCCCGTCACCCTCTCGCTCGTGAGGGCCGCGGAGGCCCGCGCACTTCCCGGAGCGGATCCCACGGACATGGAGGTGCGCGTGGTCCGGGAGGCCGAGGACTATCTCGCCTCCGTGCGAGACCGCCTGGCCAAACGGGGTATTACCGACGTGGACACCAGCGTGTGGTATGGGGAACCCGCTCCCGCGATCCCGGAGGCCGCCCGACTCAAGAAGGCCGACCTGATCGTGATGTCGAGCCACGGACGAAGCGGCCTCGGGCGCTTGATTCTCGGCAGCGTGGCCGAATCCGTGCTGCATAGCACGACGGTGCCCCTCTGCATCGTGTGTACCTCGACGATGCCCAGCACGTATCGGGGCGTCCTGGTCGCTCTCGATGGCTCTCCGGAAGCGGAAACGATCCTGCCCCTCGTCATCAAGATCGCGGGCACCCTCAATCTCGAGGTGACGCTGGTCCGCGTCAACGTGCCGGTGCGGCCGACCATCGTCGAAGGAGCGGCGTGGACGGTGCTCGATGACCCCGAGGTGGAGCGGATCGATGCGGAGGAGTATCTCGCCCCGCTCGCGGTGGACTTTCGACGGGCGGACATCCGCGTCAAGACCGAGGTCCGCCGCGGCCCGGCCGCCGAGGAGATGGTCAAGGTGGCGTCGGAATCGAATGCGGACCTCCTTGCCATGACCACGCACGGCCGAAGCGGACTCGGGCGGTTCTTCCTGGGCTCGGTCGCCGAGACGGTGCTCCGCACGAGCACGCTGCCCGTTCTCCTGATGCGGGCCACGGAGGCGGACGTGGCGCGCGCGGCGAGCGCCGCCCAGCGCCGCGACGAACGGAGATGAGCCGTCTCCGGCGCATCCTGCATCCGACCGATTTCTCGCCTGCCTCGCGGGCTGGCTTCACTCGCGCCGTGTCGATGGCTAGGAAGGAGAGGGCGGAACTGCTCCTCGTTCACGTGGTGGCGCCCCTCGTCACCGTGGCGGGGGCCGCCCCACATGTACGACGGCCGCGAAATCGAGACGGCCGCGCGGAATTATGGCGAGAAGCAGCTGAGCATGCTGCAGGCCAAGGCGCAGAGCGCCGGGGTGCGGGCCACGACCCTGGTCGTCCCCGGGTTGGCGGCGCAGCAGATCATCCGGGCCGCGCGATCGAAGAAGGCGGATCTCATCGTCATCGGCACCCATGGTCGGACGGGGCTGGCGCGGCTCTTCCTGGGCAGCGTGGCCGCGCGCGTGGTGGCCGGCGCAACCTGCCCCGTGCTGACCGTGCGCGGACGCTAGGAAGAAAGGAGCATCTCATGAAAGTGCGTGAGCTCATGACGGGCGCCCCGATCACGGTGAGTCCCGATACCTCTGTCTTCGATGCGCGACGACTCATGCTGAAGGAGCGCATTCGACACCTCCTCGTGACCGACGATCGCCGCCTCGTCGGCATCATCACGGACCGTGACATTCGCCTCAACCTGCCGTCTCAGGCCAGGAGCCTCTCCATGTGGGAAGTCTACTATCTGCTCGCCAAGCTCACCGTGGGCCAAATCATGACCAAGAGCGTGATCATCATCGGTCCGGACCGGGAAGCGCGAGCCGCTGCCCAGCTCATGCTGGAGCACAAGGTGGGCGCCTTGCCCGTGCTCGACGGCGATGTGCTGATCGGCATCCTCACCGAGACGGACATTCTGCGGGCGTTCGCTCGCGTTCCGGAGGCGGCGGGACGGATCTGATCGACCGGGCAGTCTCAGCCTGTTCAATGTCCGCCTGAGGCGAGAACGCCCCGGATCGCTGTCTGCGAAATCGGCGCGGATCCTGGGACCGCCGGATCCGCGCCGCTTGCCGCTCCCCCTGCCACCACTCCCCCGTAGTGCTGGGCGTGATCACCCTGAAGAGGTTGGGCTGCTCGGCGCCTTCGACGTGCCGCATCCCGAGCACACTCTTGTCCAATGGCCCGCACGATGCTGTGGTCCACGAGGAAGAAGCGGCCCGGCACCTGGAGCTTCAGCTGGGCACATGGGCAGGGTGGGCGGCCGAGTCCGCCGGCGAGCCAGTCGCGCGTCGTCTCGCTGGGGACGGCGCACCCCAGTTGTCATCCGAGTTTCCCTACGCATCGCGCGCGGCCGTCCCAAGTACTTGAATCGGCAATCGTTTGCCGTGGCACCTCGCTTGCTCCCCCAAGAGGGGAGGGCCTCGCCCCACCATCACGCGGCGAGGCAAAGGAGGGAGCTATGCGAGGGATGTTGCCGTGGACGGGGATGGCCAACCTCAAGCAGGAGCTCGACCGCTTCTTCGGCCCCTTTGGCGAGCCGAAGCTGGACGAGTTCCCCGCGCTGGGCGACTGGACGCCCAGTATGGATGTCTCGGAAAGCAAGGAAGCTCTGGTGATCAAGGCCGAGGTGCCGGGGCTCGATCCTAACGACATCCAGATCTCGCTGCAGGAGCAGTACCTCACCATCAAGGGCGAGAAGAAGCTGGAGAAGGACGAGAAGGACGAACGCTACCATCGCGTCGAGCGCGTCCACGGGAGTTTCGCGCGCAGCGTGCGGCTCCCCGTCCGGGTGGACGCGAGCCTGGTGACGGCGTCCTTCAAGAATGGGCTGCTTACCGTGACGCTGCCCAAGACGCCGGCCGCCAAGGGTACGAGCATTCCCATCAAGGCTGACTGAGATGATGGTCAGGTCCCGGTTCGACGGCACCAAGATCGCGGAGTTCAGCCGGCGTTTGGGCGAAGCCCGCCGGCGGCTCTCGCGCTCCGTCGCAGTGACGGGGCAGGAGCTCCGGGGCCTGTCCGCGCCCGAGCTGGAGCCGAGCGAGGAAGCTGCCCGTCGAGCCGGGGCCCGATTCCTGGCGGACCTCGAAGGCCGGGAGCGCCAGGAACTCTACGACATCCAGGCGGCGACGGCGCGACTGGCCACGGGCACGTTCGGGCAGTGTGAGACCTGCGGCGCCGCCATTCCCCTCTCCCGGCTTCGCGCGGTGCCCTGGGCGCGCCACTGTCTGGCGTGCCAGAAGAAGGAGGAGCGCTCCGGATTAAGGCCGACCTTCGGCGAGCCTAACCGGAAGTGAGCTCAGCCGACAAAACCGCGAGCCTCCGGCCTAGCACGATCGGAATGATGGCATCGGGGTAATAGGACCCGCTCTGTCGTAGGGAACTACCAGGGCCCTCGAGAAGCTGGCGGCCCTGATCCCACGGCGCGAGGTGCATCTGCTCCTCTACTGATGCTGACCGACGCCGCCGCGGCGAGGCCACCCGACATGACGGAAGGGGGGGGGCAGCTCGCGAGCGCTGCCACGGAAGGGCCGAGCTGATCGATTCGAGCTCGACCTAGTCGATGGTTTCCTTGCTCTTGCTGTAGATGTAGCCCGCGCCCATGCCGGCAGCGCGGCCCACCGACATGCCAAGCGCCGCATTCCCTCCGATCGCGCCGATGGCCAAGACGCCCACGCTGCCGACCATGCCGCCCTTGGTCTGCTGGGTCTCCGTGCAGCCGCCCAGGGCGAGGCCCGGGGTCCAGAGTGTGACGGAGCACAAAAGGAAAATGACCGCGGCTTTCGCGGCCCAAAGCTTCACCGTGCTACTTGGCGCCGGGGTAGTTCTTCAGCCAGCCTGCGTTGATGTCCTTGGCCTTGGTCTTGTCCTTCTCGCTTATCAACCACTTGCCGCGCTCGTTGAGATCGTCGGGCTTGAAGGTCTCCTTCTTCGGGACAGCCACGGTATGGCAGTACTGGCAGTTCTGTGCGGGCAATCCCGCATCTTTCGCTTGCTTGAGCATCGGAGGAGTGGCATGAGCGGGCAGCGTCATTTCGCATAGCAGGGAGACAAACGTGATACCCACGAGCTTCGATCTGGTCATCGGTCGGGCCTCCTGTTTGGCGCCAGCTGCTCTCGCAGAGAATCGAGCGCTTCGTCCAGATCGCTCGAGGCAACTAAATAAGTCTATCACGCCCGAAGGGCGAATCGACCGGCGACGGTCTACGGAAGCGTCCTCGATTCACCAAAGTGCACTGGCACTAGTTTGTAGCTATTAAGGTTTCTCCTGGACAAACAGGCAGCTTCTCAAAGCCCTGGTCCAGGAGGACCATGATGAAACACACGGCGAAGGCGAGGGAGCAAGAACGCCGGGCGCAAAGCCGGCTCCGCGTGCTCCACCACTATGAGCAGGTGACCCGGAAGGTGAGCCAGACTTGTCGGTTCTTCGGGATCTCACGGACGCTCTTCTACCGCTGGCGTGAACGCTACCGCCAGGAGGGGCTGGTGGGTCTCCGCGGCGGCCCTCGTGGCCCTCGCCACCATCCGTTCACCACACCCGCGCCTGGTACCCCGTCGTCGCGACGTAACCTGCCAGACTCGGACGCTGACCGCCCCAGTGGCCCAATGCCACAGCCTCGATCTCAAGATGCGGACGCTAGTCTGCGTGGTCTCACACGCCGCGACCGGGGCGGACCCCGACCTGGCGATTCACCTGCGCATGGCGCTGCGCCAGGACTGGACCGAGGAGGAGCTGATGGAAGGGCTCTGCACCTCTCCGGCTACGTGGGGCCAAGTCGGTGCGAGAAGCTTTTCTCACCGCGCGGCACGCCTTTGCCGAGGTGAAGGCGGGAAACTGACGAAAAGAAGATGCCCGTTGGATTGAACCCTGCCATCCACCGGGCAAAGTGCGGCAGGCTCTCGGCCTGCTTGCGTCCCGGCCAGAGCCGGGATTTTGGCCCTGCGTCTCTCGACGGGTGCCATCGGATGAGCCGAGCCCGATGGGCCTCGTCGCGCACACTCAACACGAGAGTGGAACTTCGGCGCAATGAGCAGGGTGCATCAATTTTCGGGGACATTCGACCTCCCCGCGTCTCGCGCTCCCTTTGGGGCACCGTCTCCCCACGTGCGACCCCGGCGCTACGCCAAGCTTGCACTAATTGATCCTGCGTCGACCCAAGCTCGCGATCCATTGTCGGTTTTCCCAGCGTGCCGGCGGCACTTCAATTGCACCATTCATCGGCAGCGGAGGAAGTCATGGAATGGCCCATGCCGTGGACCGAGTGGGGGGCAGAGGACGTCTGGGTTCCGAACGCTGCGGACGGGGTCTGGTGGGTGCTGGTGATCTGGGCGCTGATGGTCTTGGGCGTGCTGCTTCTAATGCTGCTGGTCGTGGACCCCACTCTCAAGCGTCGGCGCTTCGTGTGCCTCGAGGCCGGTCGCGAGGTCGAGGTCGAATTCGAAGAGCGGGGGCTGGCCGGACTGCGGCGGGCAGTGGCCGTGCGGAGCTGCAGCGTGTTCGAGCCTCCGTCCGCCGTGGAGTGCCGCCGGGCCTGCCTCAGTCGCGACGTGAGGCTTCAGCTGCCATTGTCGCTCGTGCCGTCGCACGAGGGGAGGACACCATGATTGAAGGATGCCTGACCCGCAATGACGCCGACGGTTTCGATCCGGCCGACTGGTGGGGCGCCACAGACGGGGAGATCCTGGACTGCCTCAGGGGGCGCGGAGTTGTCAGCTTAGACGACCTGTGTGAAGAGCTCGGCCTCACGGAAGGCACGGCGACCGCCTTCGTTGCCATGCTCGCGCGCGAAGGCCGCGTGCGGATCTGCCAGGTCGAACTGGCCGCCTGAGCGCTCACCGAGGCAGGCGCCCCCTCGCCCGAGGGTGTCCGTGTCGGGTGGGGGAGCTGTGCTGCTTACGCAGGCAATCGCTCGTCCATCCGGCGCACGTCGGCGGCGTGGAAGCGCGCCACGTGGTTTGTCTGAGGCAGGGCCTCCTCGTAGAAGAACGCTGGCACCTCGTCGTCCTTCTCCGTGAAGCTGGCTTGCCGGTTCAATTCTTTCTCGAGCGGGGCTCAACGACATCGGACACTTCTTGGCAGCGCCTGTCCCTGAGCCCTCGACGCTCGCACTCGTTGCAGTCGGCTTTTTTTGTTTGATCTGCGTGGCCTTCATGGGTTTTGCTCAGAAAATCCCGCGGGCGCTGGACCTCGCGCTCAGGCGGCGGGTTCGAGCGTGACGCGGAAGCCTTGGCGTTCCAGCGTATGAATCGCGCGGCGGCGCACGCGCTCGGCATGGCGACGATCGTAGTAGTCGGCCCCCGGGTCTTGGTACGTCGTCTGCTGCGCCAACAAGTGGTAAGCGGTGGTGAGGATGGCGTGGGCGACGGCCACGACCGCTTTCTTGTGCCCGCGGTGCCGCATGACGCGTCGGTAGCGGGCGGCGAGGGCGCCGGTGGCAGAGTGCGTGCCGGCGCTGAGGGCGGCCTCGATAAGCGCGCCGCGCAGCCAGCGGTTGCCTTTGCGCGTCCGGCCCGATCGGTGCTTGCCGGCACTCTCGTTGTTGCCGGGGCACAAGCCTGCCCAACTGGCGAGATGCCCCGCCGTGGGAAACACGCGCATGTCGACGCCGAGCTCGGCGATGAGGACCTCCGCGGTGCGCTTGTTCACGCCTGGGATCGTGTCGAGGCGGGTCAGGTCGTCCGCGAAGGGGACGATCACCGTGTCGATCTGGGTGCTCACCGCCTCGATCGCCTCGTCGAGGTAGTCGAGGTGGGCCAGGATCTGCGCGACCAGAAAGGCGTGATGCCCCCGGAAGCGCCCGACCAGCGCCTGCCGCAAGGCCGGCAGCTTCTTGCGCAGCCTGCCCCGCGCAAGATCGGCCAAGACAGCCGGATCGGTGGTGCCGGCCACCAAGGCGTCGAGCATCGTGCGGCCGGAGACGCCAAGTACCCGACTGGCGACCGAGGCGAGCTTGATGCCCGCATCTTCCAGCACCTTATGCAGCCGATGGGCTTCGCGGGTGCGCTCCTGAATGACCGCCTTGCGATAGCGCGTGAGATCCCGCAGCTCCCGAATCGGCGCCGGCGGCACGAAGCTCTCGCGGATGAGCCCGTGCTCGAGCAGTTGGGCGATCCACACGCAGTCCTTCACGTCGGTCTTCCGGCCGGGCACCTGCGCGATCTGTGCGGCGTTGGCCAGGACACAGATGGCCGTCTCCTCGAGGACATAGAAGACCGGCTTCCAGTAGACCCCGGTGCTTTCCATGGCGACCCGCGTGCCCTGGAAGGCTTCGAGCCAATCGCGCAGGCTCAGCAGGTCAGCCGTGGTGGTGCCGAACGTCCGCACGTGTTGCTCGCGCGCCCCGTTCGCGCCCGGTACACGTACACAGGCCGTCACCGTCTTCTTGTGCACATCCAACCCGCAGCACCGCTCGATCAGGCGCTCCATGGCGCACCTCCGCGTTGAGAGTGCGCCGCGCGCCCGCAGGAGCATCCGTGTCACGACTTTGCTCGGCGGGCTCGGAGGCACCACTGCGGGGTGCCGGAAGCTCCCACGTCAATTTATGTGCGGCCTCGAGGGACCAAAGCCCTGCGACGCATCCGAGCGCGCGACGCGCGGAGACCATACCCCATTTTCATCCTGCAGGGTGGACGGCCCGTCCATGATCATTTATGTCGTCTATGCTCTCCTACTCGCCAAGTGAAGGTGAGCTGACGGTTCAGATTGCCGAGCGAACATTTCAAGCCGGCGCCGGTAGATTCGTCCTCTCGCCCGGAGGAACTGTCCATACTTCGCTAGCGGTAGTCACGCAGGATGCGACGAGCCACCACCATCCGGTGCACCTCGTCGGGCCCATCGTAGATCCGCGCGGCGCGCGCCGAGCGATAGAACATCTCGAGCGGCGTCTCCCCCGACACGCCCATGGCGCCGTGCGCCTGGATGGCGCGGTCGATCACGTCGTGGAGCACCTTCGCGCCGAAGAACTTGATGAGTGACACATCGACGCGCCAGTCGAGCTTCTGGTCCATCTTCCACGCGGCCTGGAGGGTGAGCAGCCGCGCCGCTTCCATTTCCGCCCGCGAGTCGGCGATCCAGTTCTGGACGGTCTGCTTCTCGGCAAGCGGCGAGCCGAACGCTTCTCTCCCGACGACATGGCGGCACATGAGGTCCATGGCGCGCCCAGCGACGCCGAGCCATCGCATGCAGTGCTGGATGCGCCCCGGGCCAAGCCGCGACTGCGCGATCTTGAAGCCGGCGCCGCGCGGACCGAGGAGGTTCTGCCGCGGCACACGGCAGTTCTCGTAGCGCACCTCGCAGTGGCCGCCCCCCTCGACCGTGTGACCCATGGTCCTGACCGGGCGGATGGTCACGGCGGCCGAGGGCAGCGGTACGACGATCATGCTGAACCGGTCGTGCGGCGTCGGCGCGTGCGGCTCGGTCTTCGCCATGACGATCGCGAAGGAGGCGCCGATTGCGCCGGAGGTAAACCACTTGTGCCCGTTGATCATCCACTCGTCTCCGTCCAGCATGGCCGTAGTGTGCAAGTTCGTCGGGTCGGCGCCGGACACCTCAGGCTCCGTCATCGAGAAGCAGGAGCGGATCTCACCCGCCACGTTCGGCAGGAGCCACGCACGCTTCTGCTCCTCGGTGCCGTACATGTGCAGGATCTCGCAGTTCCCGGCGTCGGGCGCCTGGCAGCCAAAGCTCACCGGGCCGAGCGGACTCCGGCCGATGATCTCGTTCATCAGTCCGAGCCCCACCACGCCGATCCCCATGCCGCCGGCGTCCTCCGGCATGTGTGGCGCCCAGAGCCCCAGCTCCTTGACCTTCGCCTGGATCGGACGCAGCACGCGGTCCGCGATGCCCGGGAAGAAGCTGGGCGCGGCGGCGTCCCACGTGTCGGTCAGATGCTCCTCCGCCGGGTACACGTAGCGTTCCATCAACTGGGTGGTCAGCTTCCGGAGTTGTTCCTGCTCGGGCGTCGGGCTGAAATCGATCATGGTCGTTACACCTCGA
>Ga0306920_100002110_pt1 | contig 25002 bp, 26 predicted proteins | sample flu12Cox44000170_FD_204666 | JGI IMG/M metagenome (GOLD analysis project Ga0306920, IMG submission 204666) | Lab enrichment of tropical soil microbial communities from Luquillo Experimental Forest, Puerto Rico - flux4day.12C.oxic.44.000.170 (v2)... | ecosystem: Environmental > Terrestrial >...
GCTGCGAAAGAAGTATGCCGGCATCGTCCATCCCCCAAACATGGTACACTCCCCTATTAACTATACCACATCTGGGGATCACCGGAAGACCGTATTACTTACCGGTTCACCGTCCACCGAGAGGGCTGCAGACCTAAAGGAATCCGACACGTGAGCGGCGACTAGCGCCTGATCACCGCCGAAATAGCTGTAATCATGGAATGGACCCTGTAAGAAATTCCGTCACCCTCGCTTGCGCTCAGGCGACGCTCCTCACGCGGACATGTGGTCTAGGACGGGGTCAGCGCGGCATGTCCATCATGTTCCAGTTGAGGTTGGCGATGATCCAGACCGAGCCGACGATGACAAGAAAGACGATCAGCACGCCGAAAGCGAGAGCGACGACATTGTTCGTGTGATCGGGCCCGGTACCGATATGCAAAAAGAAGACGAGGTGGACACCGATCTGCGCAAAGGCGAGCACAATAAGCCCAACCGGTATTCCCGGCGGCCACAGCAAGTTCGTCTGCGAAACGACGAACGACATGATCGTCAGTAGGATCGCAAGCCCGAGCCCCACCGTGTACGACAGGTAGCTGGCAGTGGGCTCTTGTTCCTCGACGCCCGGCGTCCGATCGTCGAACATGCGGCTGTCACCGATCATCAGCGGGCTCCCATCAGATAAACCAGTGTGAACACTCCGACCCAGATGATGTCCAGCGCGTGCCAGAACAGGCTGAAGCACAACAGGCGCCGCAGCACGTGCGGCCGCAAGCCCTTGGCAACGACCTGCGCCACCATGTAAACGAGGAAAATGAGGCCGCTCGTGACGTGGACGCCGTGCGTGCCCACCAACGTAAAGAAGGCGGACAAAAAGCCGCTGTGCGATGGCCCGGCGCCTTCGGCCACCATACGGGCGAATTCCCGCGCCTCGATGACGAGAAAGGCCGCACCGAGCACGAAAGTGAATGCGGAGAAGATCAAGAAGCTTCCCGGCTGCCGCCGTTCGGCAGACAACGCCCCGAGCCCGGCTGTGTAGCTCGAAAACAGCAGGCACATCGTCTCGATGAAGACGTTGCGGAGATTGAACAGCTCCGCTCCGGTCGGTCCACCGGCGGTGTTGCCCGACAGTACCGCGTAGGCTGCGAACAGCCCCGAGAACAAAATGAAGTCGCTGAGCAGAAAGATCCAGAACCCATAGGCGACGACCGTACGCGTCGAGGCCGGTCCGCCACCACCTCGCCCGCGCGCGAGTTCGGTGGGAACGAAGTCGACCGTTGCTATCGTCATGCCGGCCGCCCGAGGCCGAGGCGCGCGCTCTCCATTCGCGCTATCTGGCTGGCCGGGATTTCACGCTCGCGGTTCTCGCTCCAACCAAACACCAGGACGGTAACCACGGCCGCGAGAAGGCCGAGGATCACGATCCACCAGATGTGCCAGATCAGCGAAAAGCCGGTGATCACCGCAAAGAAGGCTATGATAAAGCCGATCGGGCTATTGCGCGGCATCTCGATCGCTTGATAGGTCGGTTCGGCCGGGGGCAGTCCTATCCGCTTCATGTTCCAGAACGCGTCGATCGTCTCGACCCTGGGCAGCACTGCGAAGTTGTAGGCCGGTGGTGGTGACGAGGTTGCCCATTCCAGCGTTCGACCGTTCCACGGATCGCCGGTTAAGTCGCGGCGGTGTTCACGGGTGCGAATGCTGACATAGAGCTGGGTAATCTGGCACAGGACGCCGAGAAAGATAACGATCGCACCCAGTTCTGCGACCAGCAACAGTGGCTGCCAGCTCGGGTCCGCAATGTGCTGGAGGCGGCGGGTCATGCCCATCAGACCAAGCACGTAGAGCGGCATGAAGGCGAGATAAAAGCCGATCAGCCAGCACCAGAAACTGGCCTTGCCCCACCGCTCGTCGAGCGTAAAGCCAAACGCCTTCGGGAACCAGTAATTGATCCCCGCCAGCGCGCCGAACACCACACCGCCAATGATCACATGATGAAAGTGGGCGACCAGGAATGCGCTGTTGTGGAGCACGAAATCGACCGGTGGCACCGCCAACAGCACGCCGGTCAAGCCGCCGAGGACAAACGTGATCATAAAACCAATCAAAAACAGGACCGGTGTTGTGAACACGATCCGACCGCGGAATAGCGTAAATAGCCAATTGAAGACTTTGGCGCCGGTCGGCACCGCAATGATCGAGGACATGATGCCAAAGACGGAATTGACGTCGGCGCCTGCGCCCATCGTGAAGAAGTGATGCAGCCACACCATGAATGAGAGGATGCAGATCCCCAGGGTCGCCCATACCATCGAGCGGTAACTGAACAATCCCTTGCCCGAAAAGGTCGCTGCCACCTCGGAGAAGACGCCGAACGCCGGCAGGACCAGGATGTAGACTTCGGGATGGCCCCACGCCCAGAACAAATTGGCATACATCATCTGGTTGCCGCCGGCCTCGTTCGTAAAGAAATGCATGACGAGGTAGCGATCGAGCAGCAGCATCGCGAAAGTCGCGGTTAGAACAGGAAAGGCCGCGACGATCAGCATGTTTGCGGCCAGCGCGGTCCAGCAGAACACCGGCATGCGGAAATAGAGCATGCCCGGGGCACGCAGTTTGAGAATGGTGGTTACAAAGTTGACGCCAGTGAGCAACGTGCCGATGCCGGAAATCTGCAATGGCCAGAGGTAGTAGTCGACACCCTCATCGGGGGAAAAAGCGAGCTCGGACAGCGGCGGGTAGCCCCACCAGCTTGCCCGCGAAAAACTTCCGATGACGAGCGACACGTTGACCAAGAGCGCGCCCGATGCTGTGAGCCAAAAACTCACCGAGTTGAGTGTGGGAAAAGCGACGTCGCGCACACCGAGCTGCAACGGGACGACAAAGTTCATCAGCCCGATGACGAGCGGCATCGCCACGAAAAAGATCATGATCGTGCCGTGCGCCGAGAATATCTGGTCGTAGTGATCGGGCGGCAGGTATCCCTGCGCGTCGCCGACAGCGATCGCCTGTTGCGTGCGCATCATGATCGCGTCGGAATAGCCACGCAGCAGCATGACCAGCCCCAGGATCACATACATGACGCCGATGCGCTTGTGATCGACGCTGGTGATCCACTCGCGCCACAGATAGGGCCACCAGCCCTTCACGGTGACGATCCCGAGCACGACGAGAATGACGATACCGACCACCCCCATCGCGTATAGCGGAAGCGGCTGATCCAACGGGATTGCCGCCCAGCTCAATCTGCCTAGCATGTCAGCCTCCCGTTTGCTGTGCCGGGGGACACCAGGCTGCGCTGGTTGACCCTTTGGGACCCGACAACGTCTGCTCGATAATACGGTCGAACAGCTTGGGCTCCACCGAACGATAGGTTTTCGGCGGCACCGCTTCGCTCGGCTTTGCCAATTCGGCATAGGCGGGAAGATCGAGCGCAGATCCCGAGCCGCGGACCTGAGCGACCCAGCTGTCAAAATCGCCGGTGGGCACCGCCTTGACGACGAACCGCATATCGGCAAAGCCGTCGCCGCTGAACATTGCCGAAAACCCGGGATATTCGCCGGGCGCGTCCGCGAGCAGGTTGAGGTGAGTAGTCATCCCGCCCATCGTGTAGATCTGGCTGCCGAGTTGCGGCACGAAAAAGGAATTCATCACGGTCGCCGACGTCAGCCGAAAACTGACCGGCGTCGCCGCCGGGATGACCAGCTGATTGACTGTCGCGATGCCCTGATCGGGGTAGATGAACAGCCATTTCCAATCGAGCGCCACGACCTCGACCCGGAGCGGGTTGACATTCGTTGGGATTGGCGCCCGCGGATCGAGCTGATGGGAACTGATCCAGATTACCCCGCCCAAGAGGATTACGATCAGCGTCGGGATCGACCAGAGGACGAACTCGGTACGCCCTTCATAGCCCTCGTCCGTGCTCCGGCTGGCTCGAGCGTTTGATGACCTGTACCACCAGGCGAAGCCCAAAGTAGCCAGGATCACCGGGATCACGACGACGAGCATGATCGCCGTGGCGTTAAGCAGGAGAAGCAGCTGCGCCGATGCGATCGGCCCCTGCGGATCCAGAATGCCCTGTTGACGGCAGGAACAAACGAGAACCGCCGCGCCTACGACCAGCCAGCGCAGCAGGCGCGAGCGCCGAGCCCCGTGTCGCACCTTGGATGCGGGAGCGTGCAGCGCGTCCAGGGTCGCGTAACGCCAGTCGTGCATGAAGGCCTCCGCCGCAGAGGGTGGCACGAAAACGCCGCTCACGTCGCGCCAAATGCTCAACCACTGAGTCTATTGAGAACGGCGCGATCTGCCAATCGGGCGATCAGGTGAGATTTTCGAGCCGGCTGGGCAACACCGCGGGGTCTATTTCGCCGGTGCACGAGCTTTCCAGGGTTGGTAGAGCATTGCCACTGCTTAAAACTCCGGAGTTGCTGTAAGATGGGTCCTGGCTTTCGCCGGGATGACGAGGGATATTTGATCACGTCCGCGGCGATTTCGATTTATTCGCACGTTCTTTCGCGGGAATGACAAGTTTTGCGTGCGAGGCCTTGATTTGACGAGGCTCGCGGGGAGGGCTGCGAGCGTCGGCCAGTGCGGCCGGTATTCCGCGCCGGCCGTCAGCCGCGGGCGGCCTCGAGGGCGGCGGGGTTTTCGAGGTCGTCGAGCAGGGTGCGGGCGGCGTGCAGATCGGCGGTGTCGAAGCCTTCCTCGAACCAACCGAGGATTGGGGCGAGCAGGGCAGCCGCCTCTTGCGGCTGTCCCTGCTGTCGGCGCAAGCGGGCGAGGCTCATCGCGCCGCGCAATTCCCAGGACTTTGTGTTCTGCCGGCGTGCGACGTCGATGCCTTGCTGCATGGCCGCCTCAGCCCCGCTCAGCGTCCCGGCGCCGGCCAGCAAGGCCTCGCCCTTGAGGCGATAGAGCTCGGCTTCAAGCGGCGCTCCCCCCGTCTTTTCGACCGCCTTCAGCCCGGCGGCGACCGACACAAGCGCCGCTTCGGGCTCGCCGATCGTCAATTGCGCATCGGCCTGCAACGCCAACAGGACGTGTTGGTTCACCCCAAGACCGTAACTGTGTAGCCCTTGGCCAATCTGGGCCAGTCCCTTCTCGCTTTCGCCGGAGGCGTTGAGCGCCCATCCGTGCGCGCAGAGGGCATGCGCGTGATACTGCGCGATGCGGTACTCCTCGCAGATCCTTAAAGCCCGTTCGGCATGGTCGGCGGCCGCCGATGGCTCGTGGCGAAAGGCGTGAATGAACGCGCTCCAACACAGCACCCAGGCGAGGGTCAACGGGTGCCCGAGCGTCTCAGCGCTTCCTACCGCTGCCCTCAGCTCATCGAGAGACCGATCCGGGTAACCGAGCATCCAGGTGATCAGCATCGGGAAGACGTGGCATTGCGCGGCGGGATGGAAACCCGGCCAATCCAGAAACTGTATGTTCGGATCGAATAGCTCGAGGCCCCGCCCAAAGTGCGCAAGCGCCGGCTCGAGCTTCCCCTGGTTGTACAGCGTATCGCCCAGCGCCATGTGCGCCCCGACGAGACGGGCCGCTTCGTCAAGCCGTTTGGCCACACGCAGCGCCTCCTCGGCAAAATGCTGCGCCTTCTCCATCTCGAGTAAGTTCGCATGGTGGAGCATCAGGCCGCGGAGCGCCGTGAACTCCCGGGAGTGATCCCCGAGTTGTTGACAGAGCTCCCAGGCCCGCCCATAGGCTCGGCCGATGTCGGGGTGGCTGAAGCTCTTGGTCGCGAACAGGGCGGGGCCGAGCGCCATTTGCAAGTCCAGCTCACGCTCGGCCTGCTCGCGCATATCCGAAAGCGCTTCGATCAGTGCCAGGCCTCGGTGAAATTGGTCGATCGCTTCGACGTTCGCGAACTGCCTCACCGCCGCCACGCCGGCTTTGTGCCAGAACGCGATCGCGTGCGCCGGACAGTTCGCTTCGGTGTAGTGATGAGCGACCAGCTCCGGCTGCGTGCTCGCCACCTCGGGAAATTGATCCTCCAGCAGTTTTGCCACCTGCTGGTGATATTGCTGGCGGGTACGCTTCAGCAGCGATTGGTAAGCCGCATCCTGGATCAGCGCATGCTTGAACAAATAGCGCGAGCGCGGCGGGCGGCCGCGCTGGTAGAGCAACTCGTCTACCACCAGTTGACCGAGATCGCTCTGCAGCATCTCTTCCTCGATCCCGGCCAGCGCGCTGATCATGTCGTAGGCAAACTCGCGCCCCAGAACCGAGCCCAATTGTGCCAGTTCACGCAGACGCGGCGCCCGATCGAGCCGTGCCATCAGCGAATCCTGCAATGTCTCCGGGATGTGCAATTGCGCGAGCGAGCCCGTGAGCACGTAGGCGTCGCCGCGGGCCTCGAGCACCCCCGAACCGAGGATGGCCTTGGTCAGCTCCTCAACATAGAGCGGCACGCCGTCGGCCTTGGCGACGATATGATCGACCACCTGGCGGGGCAGCGACCGGCCGCCGGCCAGATGACTGACCATCGTCTCGACCTCCGACCGTTCCAGGCGGTTGAGCGTGATCGGCGTCATGTGCGAGCGTTGCGGCCAGCGCGGCGTCAATTCCGGCCGATGGATCGCGAGGACCAACAATGCCGCGGTCGGCGCCTGCTCGATCAGCATGCCCAATGTTTCCAACGTCGTCGGATCGGCCCAATGCAAATCCTCCCACGCCATCAGCACCGGGGCACCCTCGGTCAATTCGATCAGCCAGGCAACGATCGCATCGAGGGTCGCATCGCGCTGCTGCTGCGCCGTCATCGACAGGCGCGGGTAGCGGTCCTCGGGCGCCGGCACCGACATCAAATCGGCGAATAACCTGACACTCTCGGCGAGCGGCATAGCCTTGAAGCCGGCGAGCCCGGCTTCGAGCTTTGCCAGGTGATGAGGTGCCGTATCCTCCGGCTGCCAGCCGAACACGCGCGTCAGATGTTCGATGATCGGATGAAAGGCGCTCGCCGTGTGAAACGGAGAACAGCGGATCGCCACCCAGATGTGGTCCTTGGCGGCCGTCTCTCTTAGGCTCTCCACCAGGCGGGACTTGCCGACCCCGGCCTCCCCCTGGATCAGCACAACTTGGCCGCGGCCGTGACGACTGCCGTCCCAGGCCCGTAATAGCAGCCCCATCTCCTCCTGGCGCCCGACGAGGGGTGCGGCGCTCCCGGTCCGGGTTGCGGCAAACCGGCTTTCGACATCCCGCGCCGACAAGACGCGCCAGACCGGCACCGGCGCGGCGAACCCCTTCAGCTCAGATGCTCCCAGATCCTCGAGGTCGAAGTGGTCGCCGAGCATCGCGCGCGTGGCCGAGCTGACGACGATCTGGTTCGGCTGCGCCAATGCCTGCAGACGCGCCGCCAGGTTCGGGGTCTCGCCGACGACTGCGGTTTCCGATGCGGTTCCTTCGCCGATCTGGTCTCCGACGATCACCGGTCCGGTGGCGATGCCGATCCGCACTGCGAGCTCGACCCCGGGCGGCCTCGGGACCGCGGCATTCAGCTCCGCCATCGCCTCCACGACGTCGAGACCCGCGCGCACCGAACGCTCGGCCTCGTCCTCATGGGCTCGCGGGTAGCCGAAATAGACCAGGATGCCGTCGCCCATGTATTTCGCAACAAAGCCGTCGTAGCGCCTGATCGCGGCACTGCAACGGCTCTGATACGACGCAATGACATCGCGCAGATCTTCGGGGTCCATCCCGGTGGAGAGTGCGGTCGATGCCACCAGGTCGCAAAACATCACGGTCAGCTGACGGCGCTCGGCCCGGGCTGGCACCGATGCGGGAGGCGGCACCGATGCCGGTGTCGTTGTCTGGGCTGGGGCCGGCGCTGTGGCGCCGAGCGCGGCGATGGCGGAAAGCAGCTTGCGGCGATGGCCGACCAAGGTGACGCCGAGGCCAATCAGGTCCTCAGCCGTCAGGTCCGGCAGGACGTCTCCGTCGACCTCGTTGTCGCGGAACGCCGGCTCGTATTGGGCAAGCCCGAGCTGCTGTAGCCAACTCGCGACATCGATCGCCATCGCCGGTCCCGTTCATCAGGGAGACCCAGCATCCGCCGCTCGCACCACGACCGCAATAGGGCCGTTTCGCCTTGCCTCGAATCGCCGCCCGGCGGCCATGTACCCCTTGCGCGGAAGTAATGCTTCATTTTATGGTCAGATTAAGATGACCAATGGGCATAAGACAATGACCAAAAATAGGTACGTTGCCGCAACGGACTTCAAGGCCAACTGCCTGCGCCTGATGGACGAGGTGGCGCAGCAGCGTCGGCCAATCATCATCACAAAGAGGGGCAAGCCGGTCGCGAAGCTGGTGCCGGTGGAAACGGAGGCGATTGATCTCTTCGGTCGCATGGCCGGGAGCATCAAGATATGTGGCGACATCATCAACCCGATCGAGGACGCGGGCTGGACTGGTGATGCCGAGAACCTCTGATCCGGACTTGCTCTTGCTCGACACTCATGTGTGGCTTTGGCTCGTCGCAGGCAGTTCGGATCTTTCGATGGAAGCGCGCCACACGATCAGCGGGGCTGCCACAGCGGGTACCCTCCGGATCGCGGCTATCTCGCTTTGGGAGATTGCATTGCTGGCCTCGCGCGGCCGTATCGTCCTGGGCAAGTCCATCGGCTTGTGGCTTGAGGAAGCGCTGGCCGATCCTGGCCCCGCCATCGATCCGCTCAGTCCGCAGATCGCGATCGAAAGCTACGCTCTACCAGACGTATTTCATCGCGACCCGGCTGACCGGCTGATCGTCGCCACGGCGCGAGTGGCGAATGCCATACTGATGACCCGCGACCAGCACATTCTCGACTACGCCGCCCGCGGGCACCTGACGGCGATTGCCGCCTGAGGGCCTGCGCTGCTGCTCAGAGCTTGTGAATGGATCCCGACCATCCCGGTCATTGATCATCGCCCCGTGGGCCTTCAGCCCGCGGACTTGTTCCGTTCGGCCGAGGGGAGTGCGTCCCTTTCGATTTCGAGGTCGTTGAGGAGGGTGCGGGCGGCCTGCAGATCGGCGGCGTCGAATCCTTCGGTAAGCCAGCCGTAGACAGGCGCGAGCAGCGCGACCGCCTCTTCGTGCCTGCTCTGCTGTCGGTGCAGGCGGGCGAGGCTCATGGCACCGCGCAATTCCCAGGACTTCGCGTTCTGCCGGCGTGCGACCTCGATGCCTGTCTCGATGGGCCGCCTCGGCCTCGCCCACCGTCCCGGCGCCGGCGAGCAACGCCTCGCCGCTGAGCCGATAAAGCTTCGTCGACCGCCTTCAGCCCGGCGGCGACCGACGCAGGGGCGTCTTCGGGCTTTGCCGATCGCCAATTGCGCATCGGCCTGCAACGGCAGCAGCATATCTTGGCCCATCCCTAGACCGAAGCTGTCCATCCTTTGTGCAATTTGGGCCAGCCCCTTCTCGCTTTCGCCGGATACGCCGAGCGCAGGACCGCTTTCTACGTCGAAAAATCAACGGATACGCATTCGAATCGCTACTCAGTAATATACCGACCGTCCGGCCCCACCGCTCGCCGCCACCAGCTCGCCGGAGACCGCCCAGGCCTTATCCGAGGCCAGGAATACCGCGACGAACGCGACCTCCGAGGCGTCGACCATGCGGCAAATGGCATTGCCGCGCGGAGAGTCCGGAGCGAAGTCTTGCCGCTCCGCATCTTCCGGGGATACGCCCAGCTGGTTGGCGCGGGCGGCAACCAGGTTCGGGGTGCGCTCGGTGCGGGTCGTGCCGGGATGGATGCAATTGACCGTGATCCCATGACGGCCCAGTTGGACTGCCAGCGTCTTTGTCATGTGCACGAGGCCCGCGTTGCGCGCCCCGCCGCTGAGATTGCCGGCGTTGCGGGCGTTGCCGCCGCTGATGTTGATGATACGGCCCCAGCCCGCCGTCTTCATGAAAGGGATGACAGCGCGCGAACAGCGCAGCACGCCGACATATTTCACGTTGAAATCCTGTATCAAATCCTCGTCGATGACCGTTTCGATCGGGCCGGTCGCGGTGGCCGAGCCCCCTGGCGCGGACCCGCTGTTCACCAGGATGTGCAGGCCGCCCAGTTGCTGCGCCGCCTCGGCGACCGTGCGGTCCACCTGCTCCTTGCTGGTGACATCGGCTGCGAGGGGAACGATGCGCCGGTTCGTCGCGGCAGCCAACTCCCGCGCCGTCGCCTCCAGATCCCCCTTGTTCCGCGCCACGATCGCCACATCGACCCCTTCGCGAGCCAATTCCCGCGCAATGGCTTTGCCAATGCCTCGACTGCCGCCAGTCACGATCGCATGCTTGCCTTGCAATCCGAGGTCCATGGCACTCTCTCCTTGGCGGCGTGACCGCAATTTTATTGCTTCGCTGCTCATTGTTCTCTCTGAGGGAACCTGGCGCAAGGGTGTTGCCAGACACAGGAGGATGTATGGAACGTGCCTACATGCCTCCGGCAGAGCAGCCGCCGCTCGAGCACGATACATGGGGCGCACCCATCCAAAGCCGCGGTAGTGGGGCTCCCGGCCCAACCGCCGGATTCGACCCACAGCAGCCCTTGGGGGAGGGGTGAGAACGGCCGCTCGGCCATTCTGGGCAGCATCCAAACTTCACAGTGCCTTGCGTGCAACATGCTATGTGTATCATCGCGCAAAGCGCGGTCCAGCGCAGAGAAGGCAGATCAGACGACGCGAATTCATTACGCTCGTGGCGGCGCGTCTCGTTAGTTTGGCTTCATCTGAGAAAGCGGGCCGGACGTATTGCCTCGGTCACATGACTTTCTCTCTGCGGGAAAGCCCTACCGGCGGATCAGCTCCATTTATTGGGGCTGCGTGACCATCAACGGAGGAATTGCCAATGAAGATTCTGCTCAAGGCCGCTGTCGTCCTTGCCGCCACTGCGACGCCCTATGTTCATGTCCAAGCGGAAGCGGCTATGCGCCAGGTGCCGGCGCGCGAGCTTCCGGTTCCGGAGACGGTCAGTCCCGAGGACCAAGCGCTGATCGGCGCGCCGTTGTCGCCGATCTGGAATGTTCATCCGACATCGGCAGACGAGTGGAAGGAGTTCGTCGCGAAGGTTGCTGCCCCGGCGATCGCTGGGATGCCCGAGCTCCTCGCCAAGCTGAACGTGAAACGCGAACAGGCGAAGATCGCCGGAATTAAGGTCTACGTCATCACACCGGAAACGGTGCCGCCGGAAAACCACGACCGGCTCTTGGTTCACGTCCACGGCGGCGGCTATGTGCTCGGCCCAGGCGAGGCCGGCAATCGCGAAGCGATCCTGATGGCAGGATACGGGCGGATGAAGGTAATCTCGATCGACTATCGCATGCCGCCGGATTTTCCGTATCCCGCCGCACTCGACGATGCGATGGCCGTTTGGCGCGAGCTGGTCAAGACCAACGATCCGAAGAAGATGGCGATCTTCGGGACCTCGACGGGCGGCGGGATGACCTTGGCCATGGTGCTGCGCGCCAAGGCGGAGAAATTACCCCTCCCGGCGGCGATCGCTCCAGGCACGCCATGGTCGGATATGACCAAGACCGGAGACAGCTATTTCGCCAATGAGATGGTGGACAATGTCCTGGTCAGCAATGACGGGTGGCTTGGCGACGCCGCCAAGCTCTACGCCAACGGACACGACCTCAAGGATCCGCTCTTGTCGCCGGTCTATGGCGATTTCCACGGGTTCCCGCCGACCGTTCTGACCACCGGCACGCGCGACCTATTCCTCAGCAATACCGTGCGGGTTCATCGCAAGCTGCGCGAGGTCGGCGTCGAGGCCGTGCTCAACGTCTTTGAAGGCCAATCCCACGCTCAATATTTGGCCAGCCCCTACGCCCCCGAAACCAAGGAAGCCCTCGGAGAGATCGCGCAATTCTTCGACGCTCATCTCGCCAAATGAGCCAATCTCCACGGGTTGAAGGGTGCTAAGGCTTGTACGTTTGCATCTCCGTGACTTTAGGACGGCGTGCCGTGATGGCCCCATCCTCATCCGAGAAATTCGGGTTGAGGCCGCTCCAGCGAATGACGCCTTTCCACGACAGCTGACCTTTTGGGTTGGGTAGCATCCGTCGGGTTTTCACCCCGGCTCTCTACGGCCATGAGGGGCTGGGAAATTATCGCAGATGGCGGGCGAAGAACTGTTCAGCGAGGCCCGCCGTCTGCGCATGGATGGCGCCGCAGTCAACGCCCGGCGTGTCGATGCACAGTGCCGGGAGGGCGGCGCGCCCGGCTTCGGTGCAATCGACGAGGAAGACGTGGTGCCCGACACCACCTGGGAAGATTATCAGCTCGGCATGCGGGATATGCGCGGCGTAGGATCACGCGCTGCTGCCGACCGGCACGATCGCGTCCGCGGCACCGCGACGATCTCAATGGGTCGCGGGCAGTGCTGAGGAATGATGCCGAACGATCGTCCATCCGTGCGGTGTCTTGCGGTAGACGAAAGTATATCGGGCCGGGAGCTCAACCAGCTGCCCGTCCTTCCTGTAGCTGAACGTGTAGAGCCCGCTGGCGACGGCGGAATCGCCGAAGAGATCGATCTTCTCGGACTGCACCGTCGCCTTCAGTTCCGGGTTCTGTGTCAGTTTGTGGAAATAGGCCGCGATCTCGGCCGGTGTCTCCAGCGGCTTTGGGTCAAGTGTCGCGAGCAGGGTTGCATCGTTGTCGTAGAGCGCGGTGACCGGTTTTTCGTCGTGACCGTTTCCCAGCGCCTCGGTCCATTCGTGCAACGCCCCATGGATCTCCGCTTGCGCTTGGTCGAGCCTCGCGGGGCCAGGCAATTCCGCATGCGCTGCGGATGAATTCTTCGCCGATGAATGCGTTGCGGAAATCAGCGCTTGGAGCGGATTGGATCCACTATCGAACCCTGCCTCAGCAAGCAGTCTATCGATAACCGGGGCGTTGGCCCGGTACGCCAAGAGGCTGCCGAGAAGTCCGTCCATCGGTCCGCCAACCGGGCCGGTTGCAATCCCGTTGCCGCCACCGGCGCGCCCGGATAGACCGCCGCCGAGGTCGATGATTTTCACGTCGCCGATCTTCTCGAGCGGGCGAACCGTTTCGGACAAGGCCTGGGGGATTGTCCGCAACCGCTCCTTGGTCAGATCAAAATCGATCACAGTGGTCGAAAGCGTATTTCGCGCCTCGTTGATCCGCTTTTGGCCCTCGGCCTCGACCTCATAGTTGCGCAGATTGGCGGCGGCGCGGGTGGTGACGGCGAGGGCGTGGTTCTGCGCCGCGTCCTTTTCAGCTTCGGCAGCTACGGTGATCGCGATTGCCTGCTTCTGCGCCTCGCGCTGGGCCTCGACCAGCTCGACCTCCTTCTTGCGTTGCGCCTCGGCGACTGCGCCCGCGGTGATCACCAGCTGCTCGGCCTTGACGTTCTCGGCGCGGGCCTCGTTGGCGCGCGCCTCGGCCTGCGACTGCTCTTCCGACTTACGGGCGACCATGATCGCCTTTTCCTGGCCAGCGATTTCGGTGGTGCGCTGCTGCTCGATTGTCGCGACCTGGATGGTGCGTTCCGAGTCGATCTGCTTCTGGCGCACCGCCTGGTCGCGCAGCACTTCGGCCTCCTTGACCTGACGCTCGGCGTCGATCCGCGCCTGTTCTGCCTCGCGCTTGCGCTGGGCCTGGGTCGTGGCAACCTGGGCCTGCTGCTCAGCCTCGCGCGAGGCGATATCCTGGTGCTGCACCAGGGTCGCAAAGCGCTGGTTCTTTTCGATGTCGAGCTTCTGCTGGGTGGCCTCGAAGTTCTTCTGGGCGATCGCGACCTGCGTGTTTTGCTCGATCTCGTTGCGCTCCTTGGTGCGGCGCTGCGTGGCTTCGGTCAACCCGGTCAGGCCCTCGGCGTCGAAGGCGTTGTCGGCGTTGAAGAACTGTTTGGCCGTCTGGTCGAAGCGGGTCAGCGACACGCTCTCCAGCTCTAGCCCGTTCTTCATCAGATCCTCGGCGACCGCGTTCTGAACGCCTTGGATGAAGTCCTGCCGCTTGTCGAGCAGTTCCTGCATCGTCATCGACACCGAGGCCGCGCGCAGCGCGTCGACGAACTTGTCCTCGACCAGCTCCTTCAACGCCTCCGGATCGAGCGTGCGCGTGCCCAAGGTCTGCGCGGCGTTGGCGATGCCTTCGACGGTCGGGATACAGCGCACGAAAAAGGCGACGATGACATCGACGCGCATCCGGTCCTTAGTGAACAAGCTGTCCGCCCCCGAGCGATGCACCTCGAGCTTCAACGTGTTCATATTGACCCAGATCAGCTCGTGAAACACCGGCAGGCAGACAGCACCACCGTCCATGACGACCTTCTGGCCGCCCAATCCGGTACGCACGAACGCCCGGTCCTTTGATGCTCGCTGATAAAGGCGCGCCAGGATCAGCCCGATCGTGACCGCGCCGATCAGCATGATCGCCGCAAGAAACGCGATTCCGAACAAGTTGCTGTCGATCATTTCACTCTCCCTCAGCCGACCTCAGAGAGACCGGCAAAATTTGCTTTTTGGCTACGACCGGATCACAGCAGGTCCGGCCGCGGATTGCGGATGGCTTGGAAACGGGTGGCGCTCAACCGCTTGACCAGCAGCACCGCGTCGTTCTGGGCGAAGGTCACGTCCGCCATATCGGGCTCGACCATCACGTAATGGACCTGGCCATGCTCGCTGGTCACTTTTCCTTGCGCCGGATAGCCGAGGCGCGCCGTGCCCGAAACGATTACGGCGACCCGGCCGACCAAGGTGTCGAGCGAGACCGCGTAGGTCTGGTCGCTCGGAATAAGATGGGCGATGCCGCCGGCGCAGACGCGCATCAGCGGCAGTGCCGCGACCACGGAGACCGGTGCGGCGATGACCGGCGGGATCAACGCCCCGAAGACACCGGCCGCCGCGAGGTTGAGGGCAAACCCGACGAGCGCGAACAGCGCCAGAAACAGGACCACTAATACAAGCAGCGGGACCTTGCCGAGATGGAGCCACCCGAGCCAGCTGTCAGGGGACTCCGGCGCATCGGGCGAATGGTCCAACAGGCCATCGGGGGAATGATGCAGGAGGCTGTCGACCCAGCCCGTGGCCGAGGCGCCGATCAGAAGTGCGATCCCCTCGATCGCCGCAATGCTCACCATCAGCAAGCCGGCAACCGCGAACGGCCAGGTTTCGGGGGCGAGAAGAAGGTTCATCGCCGGATGTCCGGTTGCCGGCTCGCGCCGCTGTTTACCCCGGTCCGCCGCCGGATTGCCGCGAGAGTTTGAGCTGGGCGAGCCGTTCCTCGATGCGGTTGGCGCGCTGCAGATCCTGAAGCTCGCGCAGTTTGGCGGCGTCGCCGGTTGCCGTCGAGGCCAGGCCACTGAGGCCAGTCTGCTTTGCCAGCACGCGATCGAAGACGGCACCGGCATTGGCGACGCGGTCCTCGCTTTTGCCGCGGCTCGTGGTCGGCCCAGCAGCAGGACCTCGGCCCGCAGTATGAGTCGCGCGCGCGGCGACGTAATCGCGCAGCGCCTGCTCCATCTCGCGCTTTTTGGCGAGTAGCGGCGCGATGTAGCCTTCGAGCTCCTTGCCGGCGTCGCGCTGGTCGGCGAGCAACTTCTGCAGAACCGGCACCTGGTCCTCGATGTTGAGCTGCTTTTCGAGCCCAGCGCGGGCCAGATCCTCGCGTCCCTGGCCGAGTGCCGATTCGATCTGGGAGGCGAGCTGCTCGTGCTCGGTGTTGAGCTTGTTGAGCTGGCTCGTCGCCAGGTGCTTGGAGGCTTCGACGCGGCCGAGCTCGGCCCGGACATCATCGATGACGCGGTCGACCTCGCGGATCGCCTGCGCCATGGTCGCCTCGGGTGCGGCGTTCTCGACCGCGTCGAGAAGCGCGTGCACGCTGCCGCTGACCACGCGGGTCACGCGGCTGGCAATCGTGTCGGTCATGATTGCGTCTCCTTCAGGGTTTCGCGATTTGCCGTAATCAGCTGCACCAGCTCGATGATCCGAGGCAGATGCCTTTCGATCGCGTCGGGCGTGTAGCATTCGGCCGACGGTGTGACGCCGAGCCGCAGCAACGCCATCAGCAAGCGAAAACAGGACTGCACCAGGGCGTCCTCGACCTCGCGGGCGCGGGCGACGCCGTCGTCGCCGAAATCGCGCGCTGAGAGCATTGTCGCCATGACCTGCGGCGCCCAGGCGATGATCGCGCTAACCGCCTCGGAATGCGTCCGCTCGCGGTGCTCGATGCCGCGCAGCGCAATCACGAACGGCGACAAGAGGTCGCGCAGCCATGCGAGGCAGGCAGCGTAGTCGAGCGCACCCTCGTGCTGCTTGCGCATTTGGGCGATCAGCGCGCGCAGCTTGTCGCTCGGGGTAACGGCACCCGGCAACTCCAGCGCCGACAACCACTGCAGATCTTCCGATGGCAGGCGCGCCGACACGGTCTGCATCTGAACGGGCATCGCGCCTCCAATGGAATCGTTTGCATACGATTGCAAACGTATACCCTCGACAGCAATTTGTCAAGTCTCCGCTTGGCCGCTAATCATCGTTCGCGGCGAAGACATCCGGATGCGATCGGGTCTATAAGGCCTTGCGACGGATTGGCACGCCTGATGCACAGCAGCGACAGCAATGAACCTGACCCCCCGCGAGAAGGATAAGCTGTTGGTATCGGTCGCGGCGATGGTCGCCGAGCGCCGGCTGAAGCGCGGCGTCAAGCTCAACTATCCCGAGGCGGTGGCGCTGATCACCGACTACGTCCTCGAAGGCGCGCGCGACGGCAGGAGCGTGGCCGAGCTGATGCGCGACGGCGCCACCGTCATCGGACGCCAGCAGGTCATGGAGGGCGTGCCGGAGATGATCCGCGAGATCCAGGTCGAGGCGACCTTCCCGGACGGGACCAAGCTCGTCACCGTCCACGAGCCGATCCGGTGAGGCGGCTTGGCGGAACACTTACGCCGCCTTCTTCGCATCAAAATCGAGTCATATGATCAGCCCTTTGGCAGTTGGCGGCGTAAACGCGCCGCAGCCTCCCAAAAATGAAATTCCCGGTTATTTCCCGGTTATGGGTTTAATTCCCGGTTCGGCGAGCAGGAAATTCCCGGTTCGCGGCAACCGGGAAACGTTTGTAACTGATTGATCAGGAATGATTATTGGAGATGATTCGAACGACGACGAGATCGATTTTTTTCCCGGCTTTTCCCGCAAAAGCGGGAATAGTCGAGCCATGATCCCGGGCGAGGTCCTCACCGCCCCGGGCGACATCGAGCTCAACGCCGGCCGCCCGACGGTCACGCTGACCGTCGCCAATACAGGCGACCGCCCGATCCAGGTCGGCTCGCATTACCACTTCTACGAAACCAACACCGCACTCGCCTTTGACCGCGAACAGGCGCGCGGCTATCGGCTCGATATCCCGGCCGGCACCGCGACCCGCTTCGAGCCGGGACAGAGCCGCGAGGTCCGGCTCGTCGCTTACGCCGGAGAGCGCCGCGTCGTCGGCTTTAACGCCAAGATCAACGGCAAGCTGTGAGCGCCTGATGGCGATGAACATCCCGCGGCGCGCCTATGCCGCGATGTTCGGCCCGACCACCGGGGATCGCCTTCGGCTGGCCGACACCGAGCTCGTCATCGAGATCGAGAGCGATCGCACGATCTATGGCGAAGAGGTCAAGTTCGGCGGCGGCAAGGTGATCCGCGACGGCATGGGACAGAGCCAGGCGACCCGCGCCGAAGGTGCGGTCGACACCGTCATCACCAACGCCGTGATCCTCGACCATTGGGGCATCGTCAAGTCCGATATCGGCATCCGCGACGGCCGCATCAGCGGTCTCGGCAAGGCCGGCAACCCCGACATCCAGCCCGGGGTCGACATCGTGATCGGGCCGGGGACCGAGGCGATCGCGGGTGAGGGCCGCATCGTCACCGCCGGCGGCATCGACTCGCACATCCACTTCATCTGCCCGCAGCTGGTCGAGGAGGCGCTCTACAGCGGCATCACAACGATGCTCGGCGGCGGTACCGGGCCCGCCGCCGGCACCGCGGCCACGACCTGCACGCCGGGGCCGTGGCATCTGGCTCGTATTCTGCAAGCCGCGGAGGGGCTGCCGGTCAATCTCGGCTTCTTCGGCAAAGGCAACGCCTCGGACCCGCGCGCCCTGGTGGAGATGGTGGAAGGCGGCGCTTGCGGGCTCAAGCTCCATGAGGATTGGGGGACAACACCGGCAGCGATCGACACCTGCCTGGGTGTCGCCGAACAGCTCGACATCGCGGTTGCGATCCACACCGACACGCTCAACGAGTCCGGTTTTGTCGAGGACACGATCGCCGCCTTCAAGGGCCGCAACATCCACGCCTTTCACACCGAAGGGGCAGGGGGCGGCCACGCCCCGGACATCATCAAGCTGTGCGGATTGCCGAACGTATTGCCGTCCTCGACCAATCCGACCCGACCGTTCACGGTCAACACGGTCGACGAGCACCTCGACATGCTGATGGTGTGCCATCACCTCGACCCGCGCATCCCCGAGGACGTGGCTTTTGCCGAGAGCCGCATCCGCCGCGAGACGATCGCCGCGGAAGACATCCTGCACGACCTCGGCGCCTTTAGCATGATGTCGTCGGACAGCCAGGCGATGGGCCGGGCCGGCGAGGTCATCATCCGCACTTGGCAGACCGCCGACAAGATGAAGCGCCAGCGCGGCCGGCTGCCCGAGGACGGCGCCAATAACTCCAATGGGGCCGACAATTTCCGGGTCAAGCGCTATGTCGCGAAATACACGATCAACCCGGCCCTCACCCACGGGCTCGCCGAGCATGTCGGCTCGGTCGAAGTAGGGAAACTCGCCGATCTGGTGCTGTGGTCGCCGGCGTTTTTTGGCGTCAAGCCGGATCTCGTGCTGAAAGCGGGGGTAATCGCCGCGGCGTTGATGGGAGACCCGAACGCGTCGATCCCGACCCCGCAGCCGGTCCATTATCGGCCGATGTTCGGCGCCTTCGGCCGTGCGCTGTCGGCCTCGGCGGTGACTTTTCTGCCGGCTCTTGCGGTCGAAAGTGGGGTGCCCGATCAGCTCGGGCTGCAGCGCATGGTGCTGCCCGCGCGCGGCATCCGCGTGATCGACAAAGCGCGCATGATTCACAACGCTGCGACGCCGCATATCGAAGTCGATCCGGAGACCTATGATGTGCGCGCCGACGGGGCGCACCTGACCTGCGAGCCGGCCACGGTGCTGCCGCTGGCGCAGCGCTATTTTCTCTACTGAGCCGCACGATGCGGCGGGCCTTTGCTGTCCATCCCCGCGGCCGGTGGCCGGAAGACAGGATGGTCGACGCGGTGACCTTGGCTTATCTCGACCGGCATCGCCGCCGCATCCGCCTCGTCGCCGATTCAGGTGCGGCCTTTCTCCTCGATCTGCCGCGCGCCCAGCATTTCGCCGAGGGTGACGGCCTCGAGCTTGACACCGGCGGCCTTATCGTCGTGCGCGCGGCGCCCGAGCCAGTCCTCGATATCGAAGCCGCGGATCGGCCAAGCTTGTTGCGCATCGCCTGGCATCTCGGCAACCGCCATCTGCCGGTTCAGGTCGTCGGCGACCGCCTGCGCATTCGCGAGGATCATGTCATTGCCGAGATGGTGTCGGGGCTCGGCGGCCGGATCACCCGGCTCGAGGCACCGTTCGACCCTGAATTTGGCGCCTACGCCGGTGCTCCGCATCACTCTGCCGACGATGACCGCGGTCACCCCTGAGACTCAGGGGTTATCCGGGGACCAACTCTATCGAGTCCTTACTTGGTTTTCGCCCGGCTTCCCTATCGGCGCCTTCAGCTATTCGCATGGTCTCGAAACGGCCGCCGCGAGCGGCGGAGTACACGATAGGGAGACCCTGCAGCGCTGGATCGCGGCGATCCTTACTCATGGCGCCGGCCGGATGGATGCCGATACCCTGCGCGACGCCCATCGGGCAGCGGCTGCACAGAATCTCGAAGCATTGACCGCCGCCAATCGGCGCGGCCTTGCCTTCCGCGCCACCTCGGAAATGGCGCTGGAGACCATAGGTCAAGGCGAAGCCTTTCTCGCCACCTGCCGCGCGGCTTGGCGCGATTCGGTTCTCGAGCAGTGGGGCGCGATGCTGGGCGCAGCCGGTGAAGGGGTGTGTCATGCCGCCGCTGCCGGCGCCGTTACCGCGCGTGCCGACATTCCTCTCGGCTGCGCGCTGACCGTGTATTTACAGGCGATGGCGGCCAATTTGGTTTCCGCCGGGCTGCGCCTCGGGATCGTCGGCCAGACCGACGGCCAGCGCATCCTCGCCGCACTCGAGCCCGTCGTCGGCACCGCCGGGGCGAGCGCGCTGACGCGAGACCCCGCCGCTTTCGGCGGCGCGACACTCGCGATAGAGCTCGCCTCGATGGCGCACGAGACCCAATATTCGAGGCTCTTCCGCTCATGACAGCCAAGACAAAGCGCGATCCGCTGCGGGTCGGGATCGGCGGCCCTGTCGGGTCCGGCAAGACCGCGCTGATGGATTGGCTGTGCAAGAGGATGCGCGAGGACTGGGAGATCGCCGCGATCACCAACGACATCTATACCCGCGAGGACGCGGAATTTTTGACCAGGAGCGGAGCCCTGCCGCCCGAACGGATCCGCGGCGTGGAGACCGGCGGCTGCCCGCACACCGCGATCCGCGAGGACGCCTCTATCAACCTCGCTGCGGTGGCCGAGATGAACCGGCTATTCCCGGCTCTCGATGTGATTTTGATCGAGTCGGGCGGGGACAACCTCGCCGCCACCTTCTCGCCCGAGCTCGCCGATCTGACGATTTACGTGATCGACGTCGCGGCCGGCGACAAGATCCCGCGCAAGGGCGGACCCAGCATCACCCGGTCGGACCTCCTCGTCATCAACAAGATCGATCTGGCGCCGATGGTCGGCGCCAGCCTCGACGTCATGGATCGCGACGCGCGCCGTATGCGCGGCGACCGCCCCTTTGTCTTCAGCAATCTCAAAACCGGTGGAGGGTTGCACCGGATCGTCGATTTCCTTGTCACGCAGGGCGGGCTGTGAGAAGTGGCACACAGCGGCCGGAGACGAAAACGCCCCCGAGATGTTCGGGGGCGTTTCGATTTACCGATGAACAATCGGTCAGGCGGCCTTCTTTTCGACCACCTGAGGCTGCTCGGGCTGTCCTGTGCCGATCGCGATCTTACGCGGCTTGGCCTCCTCGGGCACCTCGTGCACGAGGTCGACATGCAGCATGCCGTTGGCGAGGCTCGCGCCGACAACCTTGATGTGGTCGGCGAGGCTGAAGCGCCGCTCGAACGCGCGCCGGGCGATGCCGCGGTGCAGATAACGGCCGTTCTCGGCCTCGTTTTTCGCCTTGCCGGTCACGAGGAGCGAGTTCTCGTGCACGGTGACATCGATCTCGTCAGGCGAGAACCCGGCCACCGCCATCGTCAGCCGATAGGCGTCTTCACCGGTCTTCTCGATGTTGTAGGGCGGGTAGGCGAGAGCCGCCGTGTCGACGCGGGCCGCCGCGTCAACCAAGCGCGTCAGGCGATCGAAGCCGATCGTCGAGCGGAACAGGGGAGAGAAATCGAAACGATCCATGACCACATCCTCCTTTGAGCAATATGGATCTGGCACCCGCTGTAGTAGCCAAGTGCCGGTTTCAACGCGTGCGGTCCCAATATGGCGACCGCACGAGATTTAGATGGTAAGCGCTAGGCGAGGGTCAAGGGGTAGGCCGCGCAGACCCTCAGGACTTGATGCCGAAGCCCTGGAAGCGCTTATTGAAGCGGGCGAGTTGGCCGCCGCTGTCGATCAGACGCTGCTGCCCTCCGGTCCACGCCGGATGCGACTTCGGGTCGATGTCGAGGCGTAGCGTGTCGCCCGCCTTGCCGTAGGTCGAACGTGTCTTGTACGAGCTCCCGTCGGTCATCACGACCGTGATCTCGTGATAGTCCGGGTGGATGCCTTCTTTCATTGTGCCGCCCTCAAAAAGCGGCCGCGCTTATAGCAAAGCGCCGTCGCTCGTGCAATGCGTCAATCCTCAGAAACGAGGTAATCCATTGCCGCCTGCACTCCACCGCGGCCGTGTGGTACGCCGGTCAGCTCCAGAGCCATTTCGACCGCGGCGATGGCGCCGAGGATCATCGGCTCGTTCAAGTCGCCGAGATGGCCGATGCGGATGATCCGGCCACGCAACCGGTCGAGCCCGCCGCCCAGCGAAACGTTGAATTTGTCGAGGCAGAGCTGACGCGTCCTCTCCGCGTCGTAGCCTTCGGGCAATTGAACCGCGGTAATCGAATCGGATTGGCCACGCGGGTCGATAGCGTAGACTTCCGGTCCGTCATTCTGCCGCCAAGCGCGCACCGCACGCCGCGTCGCCTCAGCGAGGCGATGGTGCCGCGCGAAGACCTCGTCGAGACCCTCCTCCTCGAGCATGCGCAACGCTTCCTGCAGCCCGTAGAAGAAGTGTACCGGCGCGGTGCCGTTCCACACCGACTGCGACGACCCGCCGAGCAACCGCCGCCAATCCCAATAGACGCGCGGCAGCTTCGCTTCTGCAGTGGCGGCGATCGCGCGGGTGCTTATCCCGGTAAACGCCATGCCAGTTGGCAGCATAAGTCCCTTTTGAGAGCCGGCGACAACGACGTCGACGCCCCATTCGTCCATGCGAAAGTCCATCGACGCCAGGGACGAGATCGTATCGACGAGAAAGAGGGCCGGGTGCCGAACAGCATCGATCGCACGGCGCAATGCGGCAATGTCGTTGACGACGCCGGTCGAGGTCTCGTTGTGTACCACCAGCACGGCCTTGATCGCGTGCTCGCGGTCCTCACGCAGCCGGCTCTCGAGCTTGGCCGGATCGGCGGCGGTGCGCCAATCGTTCGCTAGTGTCTCGACCTCGAGCCCGAAGGCTTCGCCGCGCATACCCCAATTGAGCGAGAAAAAGCCGCTCTCGACGACCAGCAGCTTGTCGCCCGGTGAGAACAGATTGACGAGCGCTGCCTCCCACGCGCCGTGCCCGGATGCGGCGTAGGCGAGGATCGTCTGGTCGGTCTTGAACACGCGCTTGAGGCCCGCAAAGCACTCTTCGGCGATGGCGCGGAATTGGGCGCCGTTAAAGTCGATCGCCCCACGATCCATCGCTCGCAGTATGCGGTCCGGGATGTTGGTCGGCCCGGGGTTGATGAAGAAATGGTATCCGCGGTTGACCGCCATGCGTGCTCTCCGGTTTTGTCTATTGTACGCGAGCCGGTGTCCGATCTGCGTCCGGCCCATCTCCGCTTGGAACGAGCGGAACATAATCTGGTCGCGAAGAGATGTCTCGCTGCGCCGTCCGTTAACGCAAAGAGGCAGGGCGCTGCCCTGCCTCTGCCGACCGTTATCTTAGCGCGGCGTTCGAAACTCCCTAAACTTGGGCGGCGCTTGCTCGCGCGGTTTCGTAGCGATGCGATCTTACGCGCCCGCGAGCCCGCGGTCACGCAAATTTTAACCATAGCTGCGATCTCGGCGCACGACGCGAGGATTCGCCTCTTCGGGGTCCGCAACCATGGCTCATACGCATCTAATCAATGTGAGCTTCAGGGAGCGGACCGCGCGGTTTCTCGCGGCGGCTGAGCTGTCGCGACCCGGCTATGAGGTGTCTGTCAAAAGGCCTAGCCGCCTCGTCGCCCAGAGCCAAACGACTGGTTCCCGATAGCGGGTGACCGTGTGGAGGCCTTCCTGGAGCAGCTCCTGGATCAGGCTGGGTGCCCGACGCCTTGCCCTCGATCAGCACCACACTCGCCTCGAAGACTTGGCATTGCTCGCGCACGTACGCTTCGGCCTGGGATATTCCATGCGCTTGCGCAGCACGTGTAGGAGATCGAGGTCCTTGCCCTTGATCCCCCAGCAGGTGCACACGCTGAAATCGCTGAGCTTGCTCGCCTTGTTGGCGGTGTCCCAGCTCTGCACGACGCGGTCGAACTTGTTGGGCCGCTCGTTCGCCGCGCAGCTGCGGAACCTTGACCATGCCGCCGCCCTGCGGCGAAGGCGCCTGCTGGTGCTGGCCGGCGAAATTATATTCGCCGAGCGTGCGGCGGATCTGCTCGAGCATCTCGGGCGACTCGCGCTCGGAATGCAAGGGCTCGCCCGCCTCGCGGCCGAAGGATTGCCGGCCGAACACTGTCTCGACCCGGTGCAACTCGTCGTCCTCAGCGACCGCCGCAAGGCGCACGACGTCCCACGGCTCCTGCGCCAGCACATGGCCGGCGAGGTCATCCCTCGGGTCACGCCCGGGGGCAGGCGCGACGCGGACGACACTTGCCGCCCGCTTGCCAAAGCAAAGTTCCGTACCATATGGCGACAATGCGAAAACGCCAATAGACATAATTAATATGATAGCACTGATGGATCGATGCCAACGGGCGATCGGGCGGTTTTCAGCTTTCCCTGCCGCTTCCCTGCCGCGCCTTCGATTCGGCCGAAAAATCGTGTATAAGATGTTGATTATGAAAACTTTCCGCTTCGGGGCGAGCCTCGGAAAAAAATTTTTCCCTGAGTTTCCCAGAGCGGCAGGGAAGGGGAGGGGTGGCGCTACTCTGCCGACTTTCGTCCTTTCGACGGCGCTGCCGACCCCGGCTCGATCGCGGCCTCCTACTTTTTGCCTTCTTGCCGATCACAGGGCCAGGCGTCGGAGCGCGGCCGGGACGATTGCCAGTGTGCTCGGACTCGGGACGCGTCGACGGCGGCAATCGAAGCCCCACCGGCAGGCTCGATGGACAGGTTCTTGCGTCTTGCCTAGAGTGCGCCGCCCGACCCAAGGGTGAGGTTCAATGCGGCTTTCCGAATACTTTCTGCCCTTGTTGCGCGAGAACCCCAGCGAAGCCCAGATCGTCTCGCACCGGTTGATGCTGCGCGCCGGGATGATTCGGCAGTCGAGCGCCGGCATCTATTCCTGGCTGCCGCTCGGTCTGCGCGTTCTCAAAAAGGTCGAGCAGATCGTCCGTGAGGAGCAGGATCGCGCCGGCGCCCAGGAGATCCTGATGCCGACGATCCAGCCTGCCGAGCTGTGGCGGGAGAGCGGGCGCTATGACGATTACGGCAACGAGATGC
>Ga0306920_100002112_pt1 | contig 24990 bp, 22 predicted proteins | sample flu12Cox44000170_FD_204666 | JGI IMG/M metagenome (GOLD analysis project Ga0306920, IMG submission 204666) | Lab enrichment of tropical soil microbial communities from Luquillo Experimental Forest, Puerto Rico - flux4day.12C.oxic.44.000.170 (v2)... | ecosystem: Environmental > Terrestrial >...
GGTTCCTCTGGGACTAAAGGCTGCTGAAACTGCAGGCCCAATGTGGGAGCGTTAAGTTCTACTGGTAATCGGTCTGACTGAGCGATAAAGAGGCGCGCCGGTGCCGAGCCTCGCCCGGATTTGCCCGCGTGTTAGGCTGTTCTCGATGAGACACGGCTCGAGGGATTCGTTCATTCGCCTCAATAGGCTCTTTCCCATGGCGTCCGCGCTAGTCCTGAGTCTTGCTTTTCCGGCAGCGCTTTTTTCCCAGACGGCGCAGAGTTATCGGCAGCAGGCTGACGAATTCGCCCGTTCCAAATCTTGGGATGAAGCGATTGCCGCTTACCGCAAAGCCCTCGAACTTGCTCCGAACGAAGCGGCGACCCACTACGACTTGGGGCTGGCACTCGGAAACAAAGGAGCAACCCGGCAGGCCGTGAAGGAGTTCGAAACGGCGGTGCGTCTCAAGCCGGCGTGGGCCCAGGCTCATTATGCTCTGGGCGGAACCTACTACGAACTCCACGAGTTGCCCTCCGCTCTGAAGGAACTGCGAAAGGCCGTTCAACTCGATCCGTCGAATGCCAAGGCGCATCAAATACTGGCACACATCTATGTCGATCAAAGTGATTTTTCCTCAGCGCTCGCCGAACTGATCCGTGCCGTCGCGTTGAAGCCTTCGGCCGAACTTTATTTCGAACTTGGTCAGGTGGAGGGACAGCTCGGCAAACTAGATGCGGCTGCCGTCCAATACCGGAAGGCCCTTCGGCTCGATCCACAACTCGCGCGGGCGCACGTAATGCTCGGAATCGTTCTGCGGCGCCAGAGCGATCACAAGGGCGCGCTGGCCGAATTCCGGCAGGCGGTCGCGCTTGACCCCAACGATCCCAATGCGCAGTACAATCTCGGCAAAGAGTTGAAAGCCGACGGCGACGACGCCGGAGCCATTCGAGCCTTCCAGAAAGCCATCGAGCTGAAGCCCGATTTCGAGCAGGCGCACTACAATCTGGGCATCGCGTTACGCTCCCAGGGCGACTCGGAAGCCGCTCACAAAGAGCTGAATGAGCTGAGTGATTTGCGCGAGTTTCGCGCACGTCTGGCACAAGCAAAGCTTCTGATTCTCCGGGGAGTGGACGCGCTAAAACAGGGGCAACTGGACCAAGCCCGGGACCTCTTTCAACAGGCCATCGAACGGAGCCCCGAACTTCCCACCGGCTATTACTATCTGGGCGTCACCTGGGAACGGAAACAAGACATTGCGCAAGCGAAGCAGGCCTATCAAAGGGCGCTCGAGCTAAAGCCGGATTACGCGCAGGCCCACACCAGTCTGGGGCTCTTGTATTGGCACCTGAATGATCGGGCGCTCGCGTTGGACGAGTTTCAGGCCGCGGTCATGTCGGACTCGGATTTGCCCGAGGCGCACTACAACTACGGCCTTGCCTTGGCGCAGTCGGGGCAGCTCGACGCCGCGGTCCGCGAGTTGAACGAAGCACTCAGCCTAGACCCGAAGTATAAGGACGCGCGTGTTCAATTGGGGCTCGCCCTGAGCCAGAAGAACGACCTGCCCGGTGCCGCCAGTGTTTTTCGCGAACTCGTTCGCCGCGAACCAACCTTCGCGGAAGCACACAACAACCTGGGATTGGTTCTTCTGCAAATGGGTGAAGTCACAGCGGCCAGAGCCGAATTTAACGAAGCGATTCGCCTGAAGCCGCGCTATGCCGAAGCGCATTTCAATTTGGCCTTGGCTCTTGAACAGGAGGGAAAGGAGGCGGAGTCGCGCGCCGAATTCGACAAGGCTTATGAAATTTCTCCCGAATTGCGAAACGCGTCTCGCCCTTGATATGAGGACTCGGCTCTTTTTGCTTTGCCTGATCGCTCTTGGCGCCGCGTTTTGGAATGCCGCGTTGGTGTGGCTGACAGCGTCGGCGCACACGCACGCCCGTTCGCCGCAAAACCAGTCTGCGCCAAAATCTTGCGAGTTCCAGCCGCCCGGAGCTTCTTTCTCGGTCCCTCATGTTGCTCAGCCACCAGAGTTGAACACGGACCCGGCTTCGCCGACTTGGGCGCACTCCGCATCGACGTGGATCGAAAAAGACTGCTCGCAGCAGTCCGCGTACCCCAAACTCAAAACTGAGGTTCGCGCGTTCTGGACGGATCGGGACCTCTATCTGCTCTTCCTTTGTCCCTACACCGAGCTGAATCTTTGGCTGCCACCGGATAACAGCAAGGACCGCTTGAAACTTTGGGACCGCGACGTGGTCGAGTTTTTTCTCGGCGATGACTGGGTCAATATCCGCCATTATCGCGAATTTGAAGTCGCGCCGACCGGCGATTGGGTCGACCTGGCGATCGATCTCGATCACGAATCTTATGGCGCCGATTGGAATTCCGGGTGGCAGCGACAGGGTCGAATCGATGAAAAGAATCGCATATGGTACGCCGCGGCTCGTGTGCCGCTAAGCTCGGTGAGCGACACTCGAGTGAAAGAAGGCACGAAGTGGCGTGTGAACTTATATCGGATCGACGGATTGGGAGCGGATCCCCAACGTCATTTCATGTGCTGGCAACCGACCTGCGTTGTCAATCGCGACCCCAACCATGTGCCCGAACATTTCGGAACCATGATCTTCACCAAATAATCTTTTGGGAGACTGCTTATGCCCGTCGAACAAGGATCGAGCCGTCGAGGATTCGTGAAGTTGTTGGTGGCATCGCCGCTTCTAGCTCAGATCACGGCGCAGAATCTGTACGCGAAATCCGCAGCAGCATTCGGAATTGACACGCGCGCCAATGTTTACAGCCGGCTCGGCGTCAAAACCGTTATCAATTGCCGCGGAACCTGGACCTATCTGAGCGGATCGCTGCAACTACCGGAAGCGCGCCAGGCTCAAGAAGAGGCCGGCCGTTACTTTGTCAATATGATTGAGCTGCAGCAAGCGGTGGGACGCAGACTGGCCGAGTTGACCGGGGCTGAATCGGGGCTGATCACTTCCGGAGCGGCGGGTGCCATGGCTGCGGCGACGGCTGCTTGCCTCGCCGGCAGCGATCCCGGGAAGATCTGGCAGCTTCCAGATACAACCGGCCTCAAGCATGAGGTGATTATGGTGGGTGGCCGGAGCGCGTTTGATAATGCCATACGATTGACTGGCGCGAAGCTGGTTCTGGTGGAGAAGGGGAACGATATCGCGAACGCCATCAACAGCGATACCGCGATGATCTACACGACGCACCTGGGCGAGAAACTCGAACACGAAGCCGCCATCGCCAAACAGTACAGCGTGCCGATCCTGCTGGACGATGCCGCGGGAATCCCTCCTATCGACAACATCAAGCTCTACGCGAGGATGAAGCTCGACTTGTACACATTTTCGGGCGGAAAAGGATTGCGCGGACCACAGTGCAGCGGCGTCTTGCTCGGCAGGAAGGATTTGATCGACGCCGCGCTCCGCAATTCGTGCCCCTATGAAGGATCGGTTTGCCGCTCCATGAAGGTCGGCAAGGAAGAGGTCATCGGTCTGCTCACAGCTATCGAAACCTGGCTGACGACGGATTCCAAAAAGCTGTACGCGGAATGGAACGAACGCGCGGATCGTATCGCAAAGCTCGTCGAAACCGTTCCGGGCGTCAAAACGGAAACTTACATTCCCGACGATGGCAACCGCTATCCGACGCTGCGCGTCTCCTGGGATCAAACCGCATGGGGCTTCACGATCGCCGATTGCGTAAAGAACCTTCGCGAGGGCGATCCGGTAATCGAAGTTCTTGGCGTGGATAATCCAAGCCTCGTTTCCGCCGTGCGCGAAGGTGTCGAAAAACCAAAACCGAATCCGAAGGAACTGAAAGAGCAGAATCACATCGAACTCGTCTCGATGACCATTCAGCCGGGCGAAGAGATGATTGTGGGGCACCGCTTGAGAGAAATCCTGAATGATGCGCGAAGGAAGGCCACATGAACCGCGGCTATCGGCGCCTATTCGGCGCCAGCGCATTTGCTATTCTTGTTCTCGCTTCGTCATCGACCGCTTGGACCCAAACTGCGCCGCCATCCAGCGATAAGGCAGCGCCCAAGGCCGTCGAAGCTGCAGGGTACGTGTTCGTCTCCGGCCAGGGGCCGCGTCGCGCGGATGGCACCATTCCGGGAACCTTTGCCGATCAAATTCGCCAAGCCTTTGAGAATGTCAAAAGCGCACTCGAATCCGCGGGGCTCACAGCGGACCATCTTGTCTACATGCAGGTTTATCTCGAAGACGTTCAACGTGTTCGGGAACTCGATGAACTCTTCGCCGGTTACTTCGCGAACGACCCACCCGCTCGCGCTGTGTTGGGCGTGGCCAAGGCCCCGGAGCAGCCCATTCAGATCAATGCGATCGCCGTGCGCGATCTCGAGGGGAAGCAAGCTGTGTCTGTGCCCGGTCTGAGACCGAACAAGGCGTTCTCGGCAGGAATGCTCACCCACGATCAACTCTTTATCTCGACCATGCCAGGTCGCGACGCCGCAACCGGCACTGTTCCGCAAGACCCGGCAGTGCAAGTGAACCTGGCTCTCGATGGAGTAAAGTCGGTTGTTCAGGCAGCGGGTCTCACCATGGCGCACATGGTCTTCGTTAACCCTTACCTTACCGCACAGATTCCAACGCGAGTTATGAATGAGCAGTACGCAAAACGCTTTGAATTTGGAAACACTCCCGGCCGCGCCACCATTGAGGTTTCGAGCCTCCCCGACGGCACACACATTGCCTACACGGGCATCGCCGTTCGCGATCTCAGCCGTCGTCTGGCAATTCGACCAAAAAATATGCCGCCAAGTCCTACTGCGAGCCCCTGCGTATTTGCCGGCGACATCTTGTACTGCTCAGCGAAGAGCGGGTTCATTCCAGGGTTAAACGGTGGTGTCTACGTGGCTTCGACGGCGGACCAAACGCGACAGACGATGCGCAACTTGCTCGACAATTTAGAGGAAGCGGGGATGAGCTTCGATCAGGTGGTTTCGACAGTGATTTATCTTGATGATTTGGGCGACATCCCATCCTTCGTGAAGGTATACAAGAAATATTTCTCAGATAGGCTGCCCGCGCAGACCATCGTTCAGCAACTGCCGCCTGGCAACCGAAATGCCGACGAAGAGGGGCATTACCCAACCTTGGAGCAAGTGTCACTGGTCGCGGTGAGAGGAACAGGAAATCCGAAAAAATAAGTGTAAACGATGGAAAAGTAGTGCGAAGTCGTAGCCGACGCATCCAAGCAGAAGCCGCAATGCACGCACTCATCGAATGATTCCGCGGTCCGGCAGATGATGCGTGTCAAAGGCGCTTCGGGACGCTCGCTCGGTGGAGTTTGCTGACATTCGATCAGATTCCTCCAACGAAACGGCCGGGGTTCAACGTGGCCTTCGGATCAAACTGCTGCTTCAGGGAACGCATGAGCGCGATGGCATGGCCCGCTGATCCCCACGCGTCCAATGCTTCCAACCCAGAGGGCCGGTTAAGAACCACCAGCGATCCTCCGCCGCTTTCCAGTTCATTTCGAACTCGCTCAACGACAGCCTTCAATGAGCTCATTTCGCCGTCAAGCCTCAGCGCGCCTAGTCCGGTTGCCTGGACCACATATTGAAACTGAACCTTTCGCGCATTGGCGATTTCTTCAATCAAACGCAGCGTCTTTGCGATTGTTGAAGGCAAAACGCTCAGCTTCGCAATCGCGGCGTTTTCAAATGCAGCCTGCCAGAGGTCTTCCCTCGCGCTCCACACTCCTTTTTCGGATTTCTGCACCGCTGACTCTCGGAGAAGAGTTCGCAATTGCGATTCCTGCGCAGCGAGGCCTGCTTCGGTCGCTTCAAACAAAATATCGGCGAGGATTTGCCCTGCTGACTCGCCGCGCACTTGAAGGGCAGTGTGAGCAAGCTTTGAATCCTGGATTGCCAGCACCTGGCGCTGTGCGCCTTCGGCGTTGGCAGCGGAAAAGGATAGCGTTCTGACGGAATGGGGTAAAGGGTGTAGGCGGAACACAACGCGGGTGATCACGCCGAGCGTGCCGAGAGCGCCCGTAGCAAGCTTCGGCAAATCGTAGCCCGCAACATTTTTTACGACTTTGCCGCCGCTGCTTGCCAAAGTTCCGTTCGCGAGGGCAAGCGTCACGCCAATGATGAGATCGCGCAAGGCGCCAAAGCGCAGGCGCAGCACACCACTATCGTTTGTAGAGAGTAAGCCGCCAATCGTGGCGCGTTTCGGCCACAGCCCATCGAGAGCCAGCCTTTGCCCGTGCTCGGCCAATTTCTCCTGTAACGTCTGCAACGTGCAGCCGGCTTCGACGGTGACAGTCAGGTCGGCCCAGGCATGTTCGAGAACTCGATTGAGGCGGGCCGTGGATACGACCAGGTCAGCGCGCTTCGGCGGATTCCCCCAGGCGAGCTTTGTTCCGCCGCCGCGAGGGATTACGGCGAGTCCAGCCTCGTTTGCGCAGGAAAGCACGGCGGCGACTTCTTGCTCGTTCGCCGGTTCGGCGACGAGCTTTGGCTGCACTCGCGAGAGTCTGTCGCTGGGCGTCGCTGCGTAAAAATGCCCAACGCCCACAATCGACCGGAGTTTCTCTTCAATCACGCTGGCAGTGATCATGGCGGTAGAGAGAATTCATGCTCACACGTCAAAAACGCTCCGCAATGCCGGCAGACTCCAGAGGATGAGGAACATATTCGCCGGGCTTTTCACCGCACAACCGCGGTGTGGGAAAAACCTTTGTGGGATTCGAAAGCTGCAGCGGGTCAAAGGCGCAGCGCACCAGCTGCATCGTGTCGAGGTCGGGTTCGCTGAACATTTTCGACATCATCATCTTTTTCTCTTCGCCGACGCCGTGTTCCCCCGTAATCGAACCGCCCGCGGCGATGCACAGCTCAAGGATGCGGTACGACAGTGATTCCGCAGCCTGCTCCTGGCCGGGAATCTTCCGGTTGTAAAGGACCAACGGATGCAGATTGCCGTCGCCGGCGTGAAACACATTCGCGACGCGCAGTCCGGTCTCCTGGCTGAGCCGCGCAATCTCGCTCATCACCTGGGGCAGAGCGGTTCGCGGGATGACGCCGTCCTGCACGATGTAATTGGGCGAAATGCGCCCCATCGCCGCGAACGCCGCCTTGCGGCCTTTCCACACTAGGGCGCGTTCGGCGTCAGCCTGCGCTACACGAATTTCCCACGCGCCATTTTTCCGGCAGAGCGCACCCACGTGTTCCATCAAGAATTCAACCTCGGCAACAGGACCATCCAATTCAACGAGCAGCAGTCCGCCGCAATCCGGATAATTCGCCTGGACCGCCGCTTCGGCAGCCTGAATCGCAAGGTTGTCCATCATTTCAATCGCCGCCGGCAACATTCCAGCCGCGATGATGTCGCTGACAGCCGCGCCTGCCTCATTGGTACTGGGGAAAGCGGCGAGAAGCGTGCGGATGCACTCGGGACGCTTGACGATTCGCAGGACTACTTTTGTGGCGATTCCGAGCGTGCCTTCCGAACCGACAAACACACCCGCGAGGTCGTATCCCGGTGTATCCAGCGTCTTGCCGCCAAGGTGGATCAAAGAGCCATCAGGCATCACGACTTCCAGCCCGAGAACGTGCGTTGTCGTGAACCCGTACTTGAGGCAGTGCGCGCCGCCGGAGTTCTCCGCCACATTCCCACCGATGCTGCAGACGGACTGCGAAGAAGGGTCGGGCGCGTAGAAATATCCGTGAGGCTGAACGCGGCCCGTCACATCGAGATTGATGACGCCCGGTTCCACAACAACGCGGGCATTCGGCAGGTCCACTTCAAGGATGCGATTCATGCGCGCGAGGCTGATCACAATCCCGTTACTCACGGGAAGGGCACCGCCGCTAAGGCCCGTTCCCGAGCCGCGCGCGACAAACGGAAGCCTCTCTCTGTGACAGATGCGAACGATGGATTGGACTTGTTCGGCATTTGAAGGCAGCAAAACTGCGAGCGGCATGACACGAAAGTTTGTCAAGCCGTCGCACTCATAGGTGTGAAGCCCTTCGGCGGAGGAGATGAGCCCCCGGTCACCCACGATGGCTCGGAATTCGTCGAGAAGCTTTGCGTCCATGGCGCCGGCACCAAGAAGAATAGTATGCATCTCGCGGCAAGGGAAAGCATAATTCATCGCCGCCATTTCGCGGTGAACTCCGGCCCAGTCTCGTCAATGAATGACGAGCTTTGTGAATGGATAAACGTAAGCCTGGAAAAAGACCAGCACACCGACCAGGCACGCCAGGACGATACTATGCCAGAAAACGTAGCGGAGAATGCTCCCTTCGTGTCCATACCATTCCGTGGCGGTGCTGGCAACGACGATGCTCTGGGCATCGATCATCTTGCCCATTACGCCGCCGCAGCTATTTGCCGCCGCCATCAAGACCGGAGAAACGCCGACCTGAGTGGCAGAAATCCTTTGCAGGCTGCCGAAGAGAACATTGGACGCAGTGTCTGAACCGGTCAGAGCCACTCCGAGCCAGCCGAGCAACGTCCCGAAAAACGGATAAAACATGTGCGTACGGGCGAAGGCGAGTCCCATCGTCGCATCGAGACCACCATAACGGGTCATGAAGCCGATGGCCATCATCGCTGAGATAGTGATGAGAGAGAACCGGACTTTGTAGAGCGTTTTCAAGTACTGCCGTACCAACTGGAGGGGGCCAAAACCCATCACAAAGCCTGCAATTATCGATGCGATCAAAATTCCGCTTCCGGTGGCGGACAACCAATTGAGGTTGAAGACCGCTGCTTCCGCCGTCGGCTTCGCGACAACCGGAGGCACACGCTGAATCAGATTGTGAAGACCGGCGATCGGAAATCTGAAAATCGAGATCTTGTCCAGTAAAGCCTTTACGCTCGGCAGTCCCCACAAAAATACCAGCACGCTCAAAATCGCCCATGGCACCCACGCGCGGATAACCTCATTCGTTGTGTAGCCGTGTTTGCCGCGCGCAGCCCGGTCCGCTTCGTGTCCTTCGAAACCCCAGATTTTCTTCGGATGCCAAAGGAACACAAGAAGGACTACTGCGGCCATTGAGCAGACCGACGCGACCACATCAACGAGCCACGGCCCGTGGAAGTTGGACATGAGAAATTGCGGTATCGCGAAGAACACCCCCGCAACCAGCAGCGCCGGCCAAACCTCAAGCATCCCGCTGAACCCGCAAAAAGCCCACAAAAGCCAAAAGGGCACGAGAATCGAAAAGAACGGCAGAATTCGTCCCGCCATCCCGCTCAACTGAAGCAAGTCCAGCCCGGTTACTGCCTGCAGCGCAATCAGAGGCGTACCCAGCGCGCCATAAGCGACTGGCGCCGTGTTCGCGATCAAGGAAAGACCGGATGCCTGCAAGGGCTTGAAACCGAGACCAATCAAAATGGCCGCCGTGACCGCGACAGGAGTGCCGAATCCCGCCGCGCCCTCAAAAAACGCGCCAAAGGAGAATGCAATCAAGAGCAATTGCAGTCGCCGGTCCTGCGTGATGCCCATCAGACTTTCCTGTAAAACTTTGAACCTGCCCGTCGCGCAGTTCATGTCGTACATAAAGATGACATTCAGGATAATCCAGCCGATGGGGAATGCGCCGTAGGCAGCTCCAAAAACGGCGGTGCGCAGCCCCATCCCCACTGGCATGTTGAACACGCCCGTCGCAACAATCATCGACGTAGCCAGGCCCAGCAATGCAGCCCAATGCGCTTTTATGCGCAGAATCGCGAGCGCCCCAAGCAGGACGATCACGGGCAGTGCAGCGATAAGAGTCGAAAGCCACCAATGGCCGAGAGGGTCATACACTTGAGTCCAAGTCATAGACACTCCTCCAGAGTCTCCCGAGCCTTTCAGGCAAAATGTCCCAAATTGTTCGAGCGAAGGCCCGGCATTTTCAGGTGGATCGTTCTACCCGAACCGTCGTGCAGGGCATCAAATACCTTCTTATGCGGCGATTGTCAAGGAACGACTCTTCCTGATCTTCCCCCTGCGCGGCCGGCGCTCGGGCTCGCGAGGCTTGCCGGAACGGGGTCCCGTTGCACTCGGTTTGTCAGCAGAATTGTGGAGCAGCGTAATTTGCGTGGATGTTCTACGATGATACGCTTGGCGGCACACAGGGCGGCTAACTGCATCGACGCGAGGTAACCAGCAATGACAACGCCTTCCCGATCCCTTCCTGGAGTCGAAATCCTGGCCACGCCGCATCCAGAGCAGGCTCGCATTCTGACTCCGGCGGCGTTGCAGTTTATTGTTGGCCTGCAGCGGAATTTCAATTCGCGGCGGGTCGAACTGCTCGCGGCGCGCGCCGAGCGGCAGAAACACCTTGACGCGGGCGAACGGCCGGACTTCCTGAAACACACCACGAGGACCCGGGAGTCCGAGTGGACCGTCGCGCCAATTCCCGCCGACCTGCAGGACCGCCGCGTCGAAATCACCGGACCCGTTGATCGCAAAATGATTATCAACGCGCTGAATTCCGGCGCGAATGTGTTCATGGCCGATTTCGAAGATTCGAATACGCCAACGTGGTCCAATCAAATCGAAGGGCAAAGCAATCTCATCGACGCCGTGCGGCGGACCATCACCTTTTCCGATCCCTCGACCGGCAAGAGTTACAAGCTCAACGACAAAACCGCTGTGCTGCTGGTGCGTCCCCGGGGGTGGCATCTCGACGAGCGCCACCTTTTGGTCGACGGCCATCCGATGTCCGGCGCGCTTTTTGATCTCGGCCTGTACTTTTTTCACAACGCGAAAGAATTGCTGGCCCGGGACACGGGACCGTATTTCTATCTGCCGAAGCTCGAAAGCCACCTGGAGGCAAGGCTGTGGAACGACATTTTTGTATTCGCGCAGAGAGAGCTGGGCGTTCCCCAAGGAAGCATCCGCGCAACTGTACTGATCGAGACGATTCTCGCAACGTTTGAAATGGACGAAATCCTTTACGAGCTGCGCGACCACTCGGCGGGATTGAATTGCGGGCGCTGGGACTACATTTTCAGCTACATCAAAAAGCTCTCGCACGATGCCAAATTGCTGTTGCCCGACCGCGCCCAAGTCACCATGACCACGCATTTCCTCAGTTCCTACAGCAAGCTTCTCGTCCGAACCTGCCATCGCCGCAATATTCACGCCATGGGAGGTATGGCTGCGTTCATTCCCATCAAAAATGATCCCGCCGGCAACGAGAAAGCGATTGCGCAGGTGCGCGCCGACAAGGAGCGTGAGGCGGGAGAAGGCTACGACGGTACGTGGGTGGCGCATCCGGGACTTGTTTCGGTTGCCAAGGAGGTTTTTGACCGCTTGATGCCGCGGCCGAACCAGATCGACGAAAAGCTCTCCGGGTTTCATGCCACCGCGGCCGACTTGCTCCAGCCTCCCTCGGGCGACATCACCGAAGCCGGACTGCGTCAGAACATCGCAGTCGGTCTCGGCTACCTGGAGGCGTGGCTCCGAGGCACTGGCTGTGTGCCGCTCTTCAATCTGATGGAGGACGCCGCGACCGCGGAAATCAGCCGCGCTCAACTCTGGCAGTGGATCCACCACGGCGCTCATTTGAAAGATGGCCGCAAGGTCGATCTGGCGCTATCCGAATCCATCATTCAGGAAGAACTGGCAAAGGCGAGACAACTCGGGGATCCCGCCCGATTTGCGGCCTATGAAAAATCCGCTCAGCTGATGCGCGATCTGATCCGCTCGCCGGAGTTTGTGGAGTTTCTCACCGTTCCGGCGTACCAGCGGCTTTTGAGCGACGGCGGCTAGTTCCGCCGCCGATGGGCGCCGGCCCTAGGCGCAATTGCCGTACACCTCGGCCGGTTCTGGCTTCGCACCACAGAGGTCAATTGAGAAAACGACCAGTTCCCAGATGGGAGATGGCACTCGGGTTCTTCGCTTTCGGGGCTTCCGGACACCAAACGGTCCTGATGTGCACGTCTACATCGTCGTGTCCATATGGTGCAACGATTCAGCGTGAATTTCGGAGCCGCGGTGGTAAGAGCGATAGAGGCATCGCAAAATCACTAGGACACGGGCTCGTAATTCTTGGAGGGAAGCGCACGGGGACACGATGGAGTTGCCTGCAGCCCTGGCTTTTAGGGAAAGTTGCCGACAATCCGGACCCTTACGGCTTGCTACGCGTTGCTGAGTTCTGCTATTCGCCGACGGAGGTAGCGCCGCTCCACGGCATTTGCGCTAAGGTCCAGTGCTCGCTCGTACGCGGCCAGTGCTTCGTCATTCCGCCGGAGCCGGCGCAGAAGGTCCGCCCGCGCGGCGTGGTATGGGTAATACGAATCGAGGTCACCGGGTGCCGCGATTTGCTCATCAGCTCCAAGCCTGTTTCATATCCCCGGCTCATAGCCACGGCTACGGCGTGATTGAGCGCGATGACCGGAGAACCCGTGGTTCGGGCAAGAAGCGCATAAAGAGCGGCAATCTGGTTCCAATCGGTTTCCTCTGCCGTCTTGGCCTGGGCGTGCACCGCCGCAATTGCCGCCTGTAACTGGTAAGGTCCCACTCTGCCGATGCGGAGGGATTTTTCCACCAACTGCAATCCCTCTTCAATTTGCGCCGTGTGCCAGGCGGAGCGATCCTGCTCCTCCAGCGGCACCAATTCTCCAGCGGCATTGACCCGTGCATCGCGGCGTGAATCGTGCAAGAGCATTAGCGCGAGCAGGCCGAGATTTTCGGGCTCGTTCGGCATCAACTCGCAAAGCGTCCGCGCCAGGCGAATGGCTTCCGCGCACAGTTCACGGCGCAGCAAAGCATCGCCCGCGGTCGCGGTGTATCCTTCGTTGAATACCAAGTAGATGACCGCCTGGACCGCCGCAAGACGTTCCGGTAGCGCGTGTTCTGGAGGTACTTCGTAGGGAATGCGAGCGTCGCGGATCTTACGCTTCGCGCGTACCAACCGCTGGGATAGCGTAGGCTCGGGCAGAAGAAAGGCTCGCGCGATCTCCGGGGTGGTGAGCCCGCCGAGCGTACGCAAGGTGAGGCCAACCTGTGCTTCTGTGTTGAGCGCCGGGTGGCAGCACGTGAAAATCAAGCGCAGCCGATCGTCGGGAAAGCTCATCTCTTCGGCAAGAGCATCGCCATAAGGCAGCAGAGGCGCGACGGACTTCGGCGGTTGGTAAAGCAGTTGATCCTGATTGCTGCGCCGGGTCTGATTGCGCCGTGCGTAGTCGATCAGCTTGCGGTGCGCAACCGCGTCGATCCACGCCGCGGGATTCGCGGGAAGGCCGTTGCGCTGCCAATCGAGGAGTGCCGAGGCCAGGGCGTCCTGCATGGCCTCTTCGGCCAAGTCGAACGACTGCGACACGCGAATCAAGCCGGCAATGATGCGGCCGGACCCTGTCCGGAAGACCTCCTCGGCCGCATTGCGAAAATCAGTCATCCTTCAGTTGTCCGTCATCCGTTTTCAGCGATCAGCTTCCGCTCGTCGGAACTTTTTTGACAGACGCGCGCAGCTATACCTAGGTCAGCCAGTCGCCAAGGTGGGCCCATCCCGCTGGCCCTTAGGGAATTCGTGAATCGGGCGGACTTCGACGCATCCATTGGCGCCACCGCAGCCCGTAGGAATCTTGGCGGCCCATTCGAGGGCTTCGTCGAGATCGGCGCAGTCGAGAATGTAGTAGCCGCCAAGCTGCTCCTTGGTTTCGGCAAAGGGCCCGTCGGTAACAAGCGTTTTGCCTTCCTTCATCCGTACCGTCGTTGCAGTGGAGGTGTACTTCAAAGGATCGGCCGCCCGAAAAATTCCGCGTCGCTGGGTCTCCTGTTGAACAGCGACGTGCCCAGCAAACACCTTGGCCATTTCTTCCGGCGAAGCCTACGTTTTCCTGATGATGGGTTTCGGCAAAAAAATGAAGGCGATGAAACGCAACGCGGTGAGCATCTCCTGCCCGCCTGGTTCGGTGAAGTGCTCGAGAAGCACCGAGGCTCCGGCAATCAGCTCAAATCTGCTATGCGCCTTGCCGCGACTGCTCTCGACATCCCAATCCCCGACTAGAGCCTTCAGGCGCGAAAAGGCCGTTCCAGCATCGACCTCGGTATTGGCAGCAGCTCTTCCCGCAACGCCCGCGCAGACGGCCGCGGCCAAAAACAAGCTCGAAATCGCAAGCAAACGACGGTTTATCATACAGTTCCTCCGGCCGGCGGGACTTCGTATCCCTTCGGCCCTCGAAGGAGCGACGCGCTCGAGGCCTTAAATCGACACCAGAAGCCAGCAAAACTCACGATTTTCGTTGACGCCTGCTCTGTCGCGGATAACTCCCGGCCGTTCCAGCAGCTTAAGAGTTTAAGTCAGGAACCTGCTCATTGTTTAAATCGATAAGGTTGGTGGACGTGGCGGGTCTCGAACTCACGACCCTACTTGCAAGGCAGAAAACCAAATTTACTAAATCTTTCCGGAGCCGACGCAAACCTCTAAGAGCTAGCAGGTTGTAGCAAAACGCAGCAAGCCATTTCCTTCTTTTTGCTCGCTTTGTATTTGAAGTTTGCGCGGATTTGTCGCTGCTTGTAATTTTACTCGGAGAACCCGCGCTTCGTGCAGGGACCTCTCAGGTTATATATAGTGATCGAACGGGGAAGGATTTACTTTTTCCTTTTTCCTGCAAAGAGCGGAAAGAGCCTCAGTGTATTCCTCGATCGTTTGAGGGTTCGCCTTAATGTAGACAAACTGGCCATCTTTGCGCGTCTCAATCAGCCCGGCTTCGAGCAAGACACGCAGGTGGTGATATTGGCAGGCGCTCCGTATGCGTCCTGGAACTATCATCCGTAGTTTGATGATGCGATGAATCTCTCGGCAGACTTCTTTTCTCCTTGAACGGAGCCTGCCAAAAACTTCGTCTGATTCTTCAAGGGTAGACTTCCGGATGACGTAACAATGCGTTACGCCTTGTCTTCGTTGGCTATCCCACCACAGAAGATCGAGCGCGATGTTGTTGATTCTGTTGCTAGTCGACCGCGATGAGGTTTTCGCTAGGCACAGATCAACGCCGCAAGAAGCAGACTCGATTTGTCCAATCCCACCTTGAGGTTTTCCGCGACAGGCTACTCAAGCCTCGTATAAGACCGCCATTATCCGAGGGAGAGATGGTCTTTTCGTCGACAAAAATCACCCCGCCGTGCTTTCGCCCTTCTTCCCCCCAGGTCTTGAGGAGTGGAGGAATCGTCCTCCGATCGCAGGTGACCAGTGTTAACCCTTGCGCGGCGGCTTGTTTCAAACAGGCACGGTCTTGCTGCCCTAAAAATTCTCCGTCTTCCCATTCCGTCATACAAAAAACCACCAGCTGCCGGTTGCGGCGGCGAAGACCATCGGCGACCATTGGTGAGATATGCTCATCCAAGAGGAGCTTAAGCATCTCACCTCTTCGGCGATCTTCTAGAAATGAACTCAGCAGCTTGTGGCAACATCCGCCTCAGTGCCTCAAAATCCGTCGCTGCATTCTCGGACACTGCCCCCTCGATTTCTTCCGGAAAGCTCTTCGCGTAATTGATGGCGCCTTGGACTTTGCCTTCTGGCCATTTGAGATGTCTGGCAACCGCAGAAACATCGCCTCTATAGCTCCGAACGAGGAGCAATATTTCCCACACAGCGAGGCTGCTGCCTTGGATATACGCTTGTCGTCCCGCACCTGAATCGCGAAAGTCGATGTACGCGAATTCCAACCGCCGCAGGCCCTCCTCAACCAACCGAGCACTCGCATCGCTAGGCGTCCATCCGTGCCGATTGGCCATTCGCTTGAGACGATTCCCGCTCTCTGCCGGCAGACGCATGCTGATGACAACGGGACGAGTCGTTTTCATAGATCCTCTCTCTACAACGTAATTATTGTAAGTATTGTAGCACTTCGCTGCGGCTCTGCGCGTCTTGTTTGACTTGACGCGGCAGCATGCTTATCCTATTTTACTCTAGGCATAGAGACGACTATCCTGTCGGTGGGGAGAAGCTCCCGTTTAAATGAAAAAAGCAGCACAGCGTGACCTCTTTCCGGGCGCCTTGGAGATGATGATTCTGCAAATTCTGAAACGACAGCCTATGCACGTCTAAGTCTATGCGCTCCCCAACAGATCAAACGAACTTCGCAGGATCTGCTTCAGATCGAAGAAGGCTCCTTGTTATCCAGCGCTCCAACGCCTTCTCAAGGAGGAGTTTGTGAAGGCGGAATGGGGCGTCTCTTCAACAAACCGTCGTGTTCGTACAAGTTGACGGCCGCGGGCGCAAAGCATCTGAAACGTGAAGTATCGAGCTTCGAGCACATGCTCAAAGGAGTTACACGAGTTCTGGCGCCGGAGGAATCATGAATTGGCTGAAACAATTGTTTTCGCTCCGGCGGTTATACCGTGAGCTGTCGCAAGAGATTCAGGCGCATCTCGACGAGAAGATCGACGAATTAGTAGCAGGGGGAATGTCGCGGGAAGAAGCGACGTACACAGCAAGGAGGGAGTTCGGGAATGTAGGGTTGACTGAGGAGGACGGCCGCGAGGTGTGGCGATGGCCATTGCTGGAAGATTTTTTCGCAGACATTCGTCATGGGATGCGTACGCTGCGCCACAATCCGGTGTTTGCCGCGGTCGGCTTATTGACTATCGCTATTGGCATTGGGGCGAACCTCGGTCTTCAGCGTTGTAAGCAGCGTAGTGCTGGAGCCGCTCAATTATCCGAAGGCCGAAGAACTGGTAGCGCTGCACCAGACCGCGCCGGGCGGGGCAGGGCTTGCGGATTTCGAGAATGGCCTGTTGCTCTCGCCCTCGATGTACTTCACCTACGCGGAACAAAGCCGCACGTTTCAATCGTAGGGCGTGTGGGTCATAGGCACCCCGAACGTCACCGGTCTCGCAGAGCTTGAACAAGTGAATACATCGGCATCTACGGCGTAATTTCTTACACTGTGTCGCAACGCCAGCGCGAAATTGGCATTCGTTTGGCGCTCGGGGCACAACGTGGAGACGGTTTTGCGGCACGGCGCGAGGTTGGCGCTGGTCGGCGCGGCCATCGGAATGTGCGCTGCTTTCGGACTGACGCGCTTGATGAGCAATCTGCTCTTTGGCGTGACCCCATACGATCTGGTGACTTTTGCCGCAGTCGCTGTCCTGCTCATCTTGGTTGCACTCTTGGCGTGCTACATTCCCGCACGCCGTGCGATGCTCGCTGACCCCATCGTGGCGCTGCGCTACGAATAAACCACCCTCTCATCCGGGCTTACACCGTAGTGTTTACGAACAGCTCGGGCATGGTGTTTGGAAACCTGCGGGTGTAAGCACAGATCGTTCACCAATTTGCCACTCCAAGCGGCGAGTTATTGTTGGAATACTGGAGGGGGCCCGCTAACGCGCTTCCATTTCAGGCTGACATTTACTTCGACACGGTTGGCGATCTTGATGAAAGGAATGTTGCTGTTCATGCCGTAGTCTTTGCGATCGAAGGCCATTGTGCCCGCGATGCTCCCGGAGGTTGTTCCCTTGCCGTTATCTGTAACAGTGAGTTTTTCTGCTTTCGTCACACCACGAATCGTGAAGTCGCCTTCCACGTCGAATGTGTTTGGACCGGTCTGAACGATTTTCGTGGACTTGAACGTGATCACGGGAGAGTCTTGCACGTTAAAGAAATCCTTACTCTTCAATTTGTTGTTTTTCATGCCGCTCCCGGTGTCCACACTGTCTGCCTGAATCTCGATGTCCAAAACAGCGCTCCTCACATCCGAGGACGAAAATTTCAAGCTTGCGTTCCATTTCTCGAAGGTACCTTTGAGGGGGACCGAAGACTCGACATCAAATTTGATCGTGCTTTCCACGGGCGTGACCTCGTAGACCGGAACCTGTGCACGGTTTGCCGAGGGCAACGCGCAAAACGCAAGCAGACACAGAATGACCATCGGTAATCCGCAAGTTCTTACTGTCACAAGATCCCGCTCGTTTCCTGCAAACCTATTTGCCAATACACTGCGTTTCGATTTCATGAATGCGTTACCTCCGATTGCGCTCGCATTCGTTTGATATGCCCGACTTTGCGTTACAATGGAGCGTTTGATTCTGCGCGGGCTCTCCGCACGGGAACGCGATCGCCTGAGAAAGTGTAACTCGCGAAAACAAACGAAGACAACGTGGAGCGAGCGAGCCGCGGGCCAATCGAAGGTAACGAAGAAATATATGGTTATTATACGTACCTCATGCGAGATGTTGACCTACTCGTCTTTGGGCGTAAAACCTATCAATTGATGGTTCCTTTTTGGCCTGATGTCGCAAAAAACCATTCTACGACAAAAGCAGCGAACGAATTCGCTCAAACATTTGACTCCATCAACAAAATTGTTTTTTCACAATCATTAGACCGCGCTGAAGGACAAGATACGAGAATTGTTCGCACGAAGCTTCAAGGCGAAATACTTAAATTGAAACACAAACAAGGCAACAATATTTTAATCAGTGGTGTACCTATTCCTTCAAAACTTATACAGCTTGGTCTAGCTAGTTGATGAATATCATTTTGTCGTTCAGCCAATAGTTGTAGGAGAAGGGAGACGGTTGTTAGAAGGTATTAGCCTACAGGAGAGACTACAATTAACACGATTCGGAGCGCCGAGTTATAGCAATTATTTTTGGGGCAGTTCGGGCCGAACGGCCAACCTTCAAGAGTAGAACGGCAGCAATGGTCGCGATCAGTTCCAGGTGATAAGCCCAGCAAATCGGCAATGAGAATTACTGCTTGGACGCCTGTTCTACGCGGCTTCAGAATCTACCCGTTAGCTCAGTAGAAAGGAGACTAACGATGATCACCTCATCCACAGAAAGATTGGCTTCTTACCCAGTAAAGACTACCGCTGCTCAAAACGAGCACAACGGTGACCTGGAAATCAGCTCTCCCGGCGCAGCGCCGGGCGCAACAAACATGAACCCCCCAGAGTCCGTCGGATTTAGCCGCGGACGGCAGTCCCTGGACCATTCGGTTTGGTACAACGGTGCACTAATGACGTTTCTAGCTACCGGTGAAGATACGCACGGACAGTTCGCGTTGATCGAAGCGGTTGGTAGGAGAGGCAGTGATGCGCCCCCGCATATCCATCACAGGGAAGATGAGATCTTCTACGTGTTGGAGGGCGAGATCGTCTTTTCGGTCAGCGATCGCACAATTAAGGGCACGCCCGGCACCATGATCTTCTTACCGCGCGACGTGCGTCACTCGTTCACCATCGAATCCGAGCAGTACCGGATGCTTATTCTTGTTACACCCGCCGGGTTTGAAGCGTGGTTCAGGGAATTCAGCGTACCGGCGCCCGCAATGACGTTGCCGCCGGCAAATGAACCTGCATACGGCGAGGTACAAAGAATGTTGGAGGCCGCTCCTCGATATGGCCTAGAATTTGTGTTGCCATAAACACCATCAGTGAAATTGGGAAGTGGTCGTATAGGGTCGCGGTAGGGACGATCACTTTTGATCCTTCAGGCGAACGCGAAGGCTATATGACCATCCTACGGTGAACTCTTCAATGTCGGTCGGAACCTGGTGGCTCCATATGCCGTTGCTGCCGATGCACTGGTAATTACGGGCTCCCTGAAGTAACGGGGATTGGGTAAGGGTGGCCGACCACGCCGCTATGGGCGGACCGCCGTAGCAAGAGCACACTGAAACCCAAGGGAGGTTGCCACGGACAAGCCTCGCCATCCTAAGGTGATTCGGCCATGGAAAACCGAGCAAACACCGAAAAATAAATGGAGCTCGCCCACGACAGAACCGCGGCGAGAGCGCACCAGGAAACTTCTCAGCCCTAAGCGCAGCTGACCGTCGATGCGGTTTTCCAGAGATTGAGACTCAGCGTCTGGCTCTGCGACGAATCCGTCCCGAGAGTTGCGCCTTTCCAGATACTCATGCAAAATGCCGTTGACTTTTTCACTATGCACGGCATCTCCGAACGAACAAATCTCTTGTCCCCTTTCGGCCCCGCTTTGGCCCTGCTGTCCATCTCCATCCTCATCAACTATGTGGACCGTGGAAACCTCTCGCTAGCCGCGCCGCTCCTGAAATCAGAATTGCACCTTTCCACCTCTCAGCTCGGCATCCTGTTATCCGCCTTCTTTTGGGCGTACACCGCGTTCATCTTCGTTAGCGGATATCTCGTCGATCGGTTTAACGTTAATCTCGTCATCGCCGTGGGCTATACCATCTGGTCGCTCGCGACCGCCGCCACCGGACTTGCACACGCCTTCGTCACCCTCTTTGTCATGCGCCTTCTGCTGGGAGTTGGCGAATCCGTAGCCTTCCCTGCCTGCTCGAAGATTCTCGCTTGCAACCTGCCCGAGCATCATCGCGGGTTCGCCAACGGACTAATCATTTGTAGTTTGAAATTCGGTCCCGCAGTAGGCACTTTCGGCGCGGGTTTGCTTATGACCCGCTACGGCTGGCGGCCCGTTTTTGTCGTCGTGGGACTCGTGGCCCTTATCTGGATTCCCGCGTGGATGAAATGGATGCCGCAGGGTCCGACCGTCAACGCCGGGACGATTGGGCGCGCACCTCACTCGGCCGACATTCTCCTGGTGCGGTCGTTCTGGGGTGCGACGTTAGGCCATTTCTGCGTCAATTACGTTCTTTATTTCACTCTGACTTGGTTGCCCTTTTATCTCGTCCATGATCGTCAACTTTCTATGCAGAGCATGGTTCATATCGCAAGCGTCTACTACGTCGTCGACGCTCTTTCGGCGCTTATCACAGGTTCTGTAACTGATGCCTACATCCGCGGAGGTCGTTCCGTTAGTCTTGTCCGGAAGTCCGCAATGGGCGCCGGGAACATCCTCGCCGCAATCGGACTAGCTGCCTGCGCCTTCGCCGGGCAGCAGACGTATCTTACTTGGCTGCTCGTCGCCGCCCTCGGCTCCGGCATGAGCGGCACTGGTGTCTACGCATTTAGCCAAACCTTGGCAGGGCCGCAAGCCACCGGTAGATGGACAGGCCTCCAAAACGGTCTTGCTAATCTCGCTGGTATCATCAGTCCGGCACTCACTGGCTTTCTAGTTGACCACACCGGTCGTTTCACTGTTCCCCTGCTCATCACTGCTCTGACCTCGATTATCGGGGCTATCGGTTGGACCCTAGTGGTCAGACACGTGCAGCAAGTGACTTGGCCACAACAACTGCGGCACGAGCCTCTCTCCGCACAGTCTATGTAGAACCTTTGTAAAACCCGGAACTCTGCGATTTCCCCGTGATTCAAAATGATGAATCAGCTAAGTCCACCATTTTCCTGCCGCACCATAAATCAACTTCAATATTCTCGAAGGCGCTCAGATCGACATATGCAGCTTTGATCCAAAAGATCCAGCAAACTTGGGACTTGGGCTCTGAAGTTGACCACCTTATGGGAATCGCGGATAAGCGTAACGCCCGATCAAGGGAAGTTCAACGCAGCGGGATGCGGTAAAGGGTTCCAATGCGAAGTAAGTTTGCTGAAGCAAAAATGACTGATTTCACCCTTCCTTATACAATTTCCAAAACAGTTTGATCGTCGCCGGCCACCGCCTTGTCCGAAGTGGTGGTCAGCTCTTCTATCCTTTTGCGATCCCCAAGCTAGCGCACGTAGACAAAAATTGGCGGTTACAAAATCAACCTTCTCCTTGAATTCCCACGGGCCGGGCATGAAAGACGAGTCCTGAAGGACAAGTGCAACTTTGTGCTCGCGCAGAAGATCAGCAAAAACAGCATTGAACCAGTTTTGTTCCGTATCTCGACGGCGAACTTGTGATCCGCAGGAAGTTTCTCCATTACCGGTCTGAATTGAAATTCTCAAGGAAGGATAACTCTCCCCTGGTCAGGCATTTCGAGATTTTCGGGATGCACACCGCGTCCGCCGCAACCACGGACGGCCACGCCTAACGTTATACACCGGACGTACGACGAATCGATTCGTCGGTTACCGGCGTTCAAGACTGTCGGTCCTAGTTTCCATTTTACAATGAACGCCATCCTCAGAGCACTATATAGAGTTACGGGGGAGATCTTCGACACCGCCTCATGCAAAATCTCCCGCAATATCAGTCCCTTCGATATGCCCAACATCACTTGCAAGGAGGATTCCATGCCTACGAACGGAAAAGCTTTCGATAGACTACACAGACTTGAAAAGATACGCCCCACCCTGAAGCGAAAGGTTGCAGCAAGTAAGCTGAAAACACCGAAGGGGGCGCCAGAATGCAAAGAGCCCTGCGTGATGAGCGCGTTCCAGGAATGGCGGGACGCGAACCTGACTCCTTCGTGGAATTACATGCTGTCGTTTACCGTGCCCGCAGGCAAGCGGCTGGTGATTGAACTCGTCACCGCCATGATTCAAGTGCCGGCTGGAGAAAGCACGCGCCTGCGAATGTACACGGCGCTGCCGATGGGACCTCCAATTTAGACTTGTTCGTTACCTCGCAAGGGGTGATCAACGGCCAATCAGTTTACGTCGCCACACACTACTTGCGCTCGTACACCGACGGCTTCCTAGAATTCAACATTAACCGCGACAATCCGTTTACATCCGGCTACGCACTCATTTGCGCCTCGGGCCATCTTGTCACCCCGTGACCTCCAAAATTGCATACGAAGAGACGGCTGCCCAGTTACGAGCGAGCGCCGAAAATATTAGCATTCAGGAAATCATTACGGAATTTGCCGTGCGGATCGAATTTTTCAGCTAAGACCACGAAATCCGGCAGTCTCTCATACACAGGATGGAGCTGTGCCGGAGGGATGGAGAAAAGTTTGCCCCAGTGCGGCCGCGACCGGAACGGCGCAAGCTCTTTTTCGATCACGGAGAGCAATTTGCTGACCGCATGCCAGTCCTGTTTCCAGGTGAAATGAATGGTCACAGAAGGTTGTTTGTAGCAGGGGCTCATCCAAAGCTCATCGGCGGCAATGGCACGAATTTCCGTGATCAAAAGGTGCGGTGATATCTGCTCGTGGAGCCGCTCGATCGCAAAAATCGCTTCCACCGCGTTTTGCCGCGGCACGAAATATTCGGACTGCAATTCCTTTCCCGCACTCGGCGTGAAACCCATCCGGAAGTGCGGCTTTTTTGCCGCCGAAGAACTCGGGCGGAGCTTCGAACACCGGTCTTTGATCCGTGCGGCATTTCAACCAGACTTCGTTGATCGATTGTTTTTGCCAGTCGGTGAACAAGCTCACGCTGTAAGCCGCGGATTCAATCGCTTCGAAATTGTTTTTCAGTTCGCTGAGTGGCAAGTTTTCGTAAACGTACTGTTGCATTTGATAGGTCGGCTGAATGTCGAGCGTGAGCTTGGTGATCGCACCTAGAGCACCAAGTCCCACGACTGCGCCCAAAAATTCCTGGCCGTCTTTGTGCCGGGACAATTGCACGACCTCCCCGGCCGCATTGACGATTTCCAGTCCCGCGACGGCGGTAGCCAGATTTCCATTTTTTTGCCCGGACCCGTGCGTCGCAGTGCTGCAGGCGCCTGCGATGGAAATGTGAGGCAGGGAAGCAAGGTTGTGTAGCGCCCAGCCCTTACTGTCAAGATAGGGAGACAACTGCCCATAAGTCAGGCCGCCCTCCACGGTCACGGTGCGGGCGGCTGTGTCCAGAGCGAGCACCTGGTCCATGTCTCTGAGAGAAATGAACTGTCGCTTGCTGTCGGCAATTTTGTTGAAGCAGTGCCGCGTGCCGAGGACTTTCAGAATACTCTGCTTTTTGACGAACTCCTGGACCTGATCGAGTGTTTGGGCTAAGTACAGATTTTCCGTACTGTATTCCAAATTCCCAGCCCAGTTTTTGATCTTTTCTGCACGTGCCCATGCCGCGCGGGGCACAAGGAAGTGGCTGCTAATAAGAGAGGAACAAACCTTAAGAAAGGATCGCTTGTTCATCGGCTGCGCATGCTCTTTTTCGAATCCATGACGGGATTGTTCGCCGGAAGTATAACCCGTGAAAGGTGTTTCTGAGCAAAGCCGGTATGCGAGACGATCACCCTAAATGGAAGAAGGATTTCTCTTTTCAGCCAAGGGTCGTCGAGTGGTTGGACTCGGACTCAAGCCACAGAGACATTCACAGCAGCGTCGGCCCGCTTAGGCCAGGTGCGCGGTCGCGGGTTTCGGCTATCCCAAATATCGAAAATTGTTCCACTGGCACATAAGGAGTTGCGTTCAAGTCGTTGAAAACAAATGTGCCGGAGTGGCAGAACTAGCAGACGCGCTAGCTCCAGGAGCTAGTGGCCTTACGGTTCGAGTCCTCTTCCAGGCACCATTTTTACCCGACATAATTTCCAGGCTTCCCTTGAAAATAGCGACGGCGCCGGGGTAAGGTTGCGCTTCACACCCATGAGAAAACCTGGACTGATTTTTGCGGTTGTATGCGTCTCTCTGCCATTGCAGGGAGCCAAAGGCCCGGAGGTCGCGGGATGGAACGCGGAGGCGCGGAATGTCTCGATCCTTCGCGACGATTGGGGAATTGCGCACGTTTATGGCAAAACAGATGCCGACGCGGTGTTCGGGATGATTTACGCGCAAGCCGAGGACGACTTCAATCGCGTCGAAAAGAACTATATCAATGCGATGGGACGATTGGCGGAGGCCGAGGGGGAGTCCAAGATTTACCAAGACCTGCGCATGAGATTGTTCATCGACCCCGAGGAGATGAAATCGAAATACGAGGCGAGCCCAGCGTGGTTGAAGAGCCTGATGACGGCATTCGCGGATGGGCTGAACTACTACTTGATGAAGCATCCGGAGGTGAAGCCGCGGGTCATCAAGCGCTTTGAGCCGTGGATGGCACTGACGTTTACAGAAGGGAGCATCGGCGGCGACATCGAACGGGTGAACGTGGACCAGCTTGCGGCGTTCTACGGCAAAGCGCACACGAGCGAATCGGTCTCGGAGGACGACGAAAGTCGCGCTGTGCTGGCATCCGAACTGACGGGCTCGAACGGAATGGCGATTGCGCCTGCCAATACGGTAGATCATCACGCGCTCTTACTCATCAATCCGCACACGTCGTTTTATTTCCGGTCAGAGCTACAGATGGTAAGCGAGGAAGGTCT
>Ga0306920_100002114_pt1 | contig 24976 bp, 24 predicted proteins | sample flu12Cox44000170_FD_204666 | JGI IMG/M metagenome (GOLD analysis project Ga0306920, IMG submission 204666) | Lab enrichment of tropical soil microbial communities from Luquillo Experimental Forest, Puerto Rico - flux4day.12C.oxic.44.000.170 (v2)... | ecosystem: Environmental > Terrestrial >...
CAGGTACCCGATGTCCGGCATGATGCGCACCACGTTCTCGCCGTCAATCTCCAGGATCACGCGCAGAACGCCATGGGTGGAAGGGTGCTGCGGGCCCATGTTCAGGATCATCGTCTTGTCCTGAACACCATCGATCACCGGGGTGGGGGTCATGTGCGCCATCAGCGGTAGCCCTCCACCGGATAATCCTTGCGCAGAGGATTACCCTCCCAATCCTCGGGCATCAGCAGCCGACGCAAATAGGGATGCCCCGTGAACCGCACCCCAAAAAGATCGAAGACCTCGCGCTCGAAGTAGTTTGCCCCCGGCCACACCGATGTGACTGACTCCACCACCGGACTCGCTGCTTCCAGTCTCACTTTCAACCGGAGTCGGTCCTTCTTTGGAATGGACAGCAGGTGGTAGACCACCTCAAAGCGAGGCTCGTTCGGATACCAATCCACGCAAGTAATGTCGGAGAGAAAGTTGAACGGGAACTGTGTGTCGTCGCGCAGCAGTGCGCACACCTCCCGGATGGAGCCGCGCTCGACGTAAATCGTCATCTCTTCGCGGTCGAACTTCACTCCCGTGACCGCTTTCGCGTTCCACTCCAGCAGTCGCACCAGCGCCGGATGAGACTTCAGCTGTTCGAGGTCCGTAATCGGGGGAGACAGCGCCATCAGATCTGCCCTCGCGTGGCCGAGGGGTGTCCCCAGTCGAGCACTCCCTTTTTCCAGACATAGAAGAAGCCCACCAGGACGATGCAGATATACACCAGCATCTCCCAGAAGCCGAACATCTTCAGGTCGCGCAGAATGACCGCCCAGGGGTAGAGGAAAACCGCTTCCACATCGAACAGAATGAACAGCATCGCCACCAGGTAGAACTTCACCGAGAAGCGCTCCCGGGCGTCTCCCACTGGGGCCATGCCACATTCATACGGGGAAAGCTTGGCTCGGGTCGGACGGCGCTTCCCGAGCAGCCAGGAGAGGGTCACAATCGCGCTTGCCACGATTGCAGCCGCCAGCATATGCAACAACAGAGGTAGGTAGCCGGCGAAGTAATTGTCGGGCATGGCAGCGCTATATATAATCCGTGAAACGAGCCACTTAAACGTTCTAGATTAGAGTTCGCGAGGGAGCAGTGTCAAGCGAACGGACACTGCAAAATATGAACTTCTGAGCGTCGTTCAATTTCCTTTTGCGAGTCGCACGGAATCGGCATGATTTTCGGTTTCAATACCGACGTCAAGCAGGGTGACACCGTCTATCACGTGCAGAGTGAAGCGCGCGAGAATGAGCTTGTCCTGCAGACCCAGGTCTTTGTGCGCGGCCGCTGCATCGGAAAACGCGCCGCTTCCTACGCCGAGCAGATCGCCAAAGGCAATTTCACTGATCAGCAGAAGGAGCAGATCCTTCGCGATCAGCACCGCCTGGTGCTCGACTCCATTCGCGAAGGCCGCGTCGAAGATGTTCTTGACCGCAAGGATTCCCCTGATTCTCTCGCTACGGTAAAGGAACTCGACCTGCAATGGGTCAATGCCGGCTCGGTGCATGCCAACGGCAGCCTGACGATGCAGCTCCGCGTTACCGACGGTGGAACCGTTGTCCCAGGTGCCCGTCTCACTTTCCGCTTCGCTCGCCCCGATGCGGCTCCCTTTTATACCCAGGTGGCGACCGACGCCGGCGGCCAGGCTGAAATGAAGATCGATATGGACGAGGCTGCTTTGCCTGACGCCTCTGTTCTGGTGCAGGCCCGCGTCGGCGATCGAACTGCCACACGGAAATTTCGCATCCTCCGAGTAGGCTAGCGACCGGTCCCGTACTCGGTGTCCGGCTCCCTACAGCCTCCCCTCACTTGCGCCAACCCTGCCTGCCTTGCGAAGATCATTACGATGAAACTTATGATCAATGGGGAAGCGCGCTCCCTCGAAGGGCCGCTCACCCTAACCGGGCTGCTCAGCCGGCTCGACATGAAATCCGATCGCGTGGCTGTGGAATTGAACCTCGGCATCGTTCCCCGCGACCAGTGGACCACCACCAATCTCGCGGAAGGCGACCGCCTGGAGATCGTGCACTTTGTCGGCGGTGGCGCCCTCGCTCTGCGTGTCGATGGTGAATTATGAACAAGATCGCGCCTGCAATTTTCACGCTTCTGCTTATCTGCACGGGGTGGGCCCAGGGGCCCACCCCGTTTCATCCCGGATTCAACCTCTTCTCCAAGCAACAGGACATCCAACTTGGACAGGAAAACGCCGCGCAGGTGCGCGCGAAGATGAAGGTCGTTCACGACCCCGGGCTGACCGACTACGTGAACAAGGTGGGCCATCGCCTGGTCGCCTCGCGTGAAGCTCAGGAGAGCGGTTTCCCATTCACCTTCGAAGTCGTCGCCGACCCCACCATCAACGCCTTCGCTCTCCCTGGCGGTCCGATGTTCATCAACACTGGTTTGCTGCGTGCCGTCGACAGCGAAGCCCAACTCGCCGGTGTCATGGGACACGAGATGTCGCATGTGATCCTGCGCCACGGTACAAATCAAGCCTCCAAGAGCCGTCTCATCGAACTGCCTGCAGTGCTGGGCCAGCAGGTCGCTGGTGGCTCGCTCGTCGGCCAATTGGCGCAAATGGGCATCGGCCTGGGTGCGAACAGCGTCCTGTTGAAGTTTTCTCGCACGGCTGAAAGCCAGGCCGACCTCATGGGCTCCCATCTGATGGCCGAGGCCGGCTATGACCCCATGGAGATGGCGCACTTTTTCGAGAAGCTCAATCAGCAGGGCGGCAGCCGGACGATTCAGTTTCTCTCCGACCATCCCAATCCCGACAACCGCGAGAAGGCAATCGAGGCTGAGACCCGGCGTTTGCCGCAACAACAGTACGGCTACGAGACTGGCGACTTCCAACGCATGAAAGCAGTGATCGCGCGCGTTAAGGAGCCGAAGCCGCCCGCTCCCGCGCAAACTCAATAGCTCAGTGCCCCAGGTTCGCTTCCGTTCTGTGGACGCTAACCTAGGCTCTGTGGACGCTAACCTAGGCTCATGAGCGTTGCCGCTCGCGACCGGTCGTGCCCTCACTGATAATCGACAAGTCACTCCACACACTCTCCTCTCGTACATCCCTGATTACTGCCTGTGCAATACTCTGCCTTGACTCCCGCCAAATCAGACCTAGAATGTTTCAAACATTTCTGTATTTTTATGTTTTAGGAGAGGCATTCTGCAGGCGCAGTTCACATCACGCGAGGTGGTTCGGCTCACGGGCATCACCCCCCGCCAGCTTCAATGGTGGGACGAACAAGGCATCGTCGTACCTGCCCGCCAGGGGCATCGGCGCCTGTACTCGCTGGCCGATCTCTCCGAGGTGGCCGTGATCTGCGAACTGCGCGACCGCGGGTTCTCGCTCCAACGTGTCCGCAAAGTGGTGCGCTTTTTGCAACACGAACTCGGCAAACGCCTCGCTGAGCTAGTCGGCGAAGCCGCCGACTATCACCTGCTCACCGACGGCAACACGCTCTATCTGGAAACTTCACCGCAGCAGATCGTCGACATTCTGAAGAATACCCGCCAGCCCATGCTGGCGGTGTGCCTTACTGACACGGTCCGCCAAGTGCGCGCCAATATCGAGGATGGCCGAAAGCGCAACCGACCGGCCCGTGGAGCTATTCGCCCGTCACGCTGGAAGAACGCTTCGTAACGAGGTGACAGCAGGGAGGACCCATGAATGCCGAACTCGATTTCCTGAGTGAGTGGATACCGGAGCAGATGCAACCTGGTACGCTATTCGTGCTCGAGAACGCGGGAGAGGTCGGGGAGAAAGAAGATCCCTATTGGGCTGTCCTGTCCTGCCCCTCCTGTGGGACCCTGGGCCTTGTGACGCGTAAACAAATGGCAGGTTTGTTGGCGGTGATCTGCGGCTCGGATCAATGCTCCGCCCAGTTCTTCATCCACGACAGCCAGATCATCCCCCGAAAACCGATCTAAAGATCGTGTGGGGCGGACACTCGTGTCCGCCAGCCTGTCGGGAAACTCTTACAGGAAATCTCGATGGGTGTGCTTGGAACTCCGACTGCCCAAGCCTCCCTCGGCGCCCTCTGCGTTTTAAGACCTTCGACCCCGATGCCGCCGGTTCAAGAGCGTACCCGTGCCAATGAAACAGGCACCTGCTCCACGATCTCGATATCGAACCCTTCCAGGGCCGCCACGCGCCGTGGATGATTGGTCAGCAGCCGGATCCGCCGCAGACTCAAGTCCGACAGGATCTGCGCTCCAATGCCAATTTCCCGCTGCGTCTTCCGCTCGCTTTCTGGCAGATTCGGCAAGGTCCGGTCCCGATGGAAACTCAGCACCGCCCGGTCCCCGATCTTGTCGATCGAGAACCCCTTCGAAGACTGATGTAGGTAAATGATCGCGCCTCGCCCCGCCTCCGCGATCGCCCGCATGGAGCCCTCAAGGGTCTCCCGGCAATCGCAGGCCGTGGACCCAAACACATCACCCATCACGCAATGCGAATGCATCCGGACTAGCACAGGCTCGCCGAAGCTTTCGATGTCCCCGCGCACCAGTGCAACATGCGACTCGCCGCCCTCGACTTCGCTCTCGTATGCAATCAGCCGGAACTCCCCGTGCCGCGTGCTCACTAGTGCCTCGCCCACCCGGTGCACGTAGCGCTCGTGCGCCATCCGGTAGCGGATCAACTCTGCCACCGTCAGCATCTTCATGTCGTGCTCATGGCAGAACTCCGTCAGATCAGGCACCCGCGCCATCGTCCCGTCGTCGCGCATGATCTCGCAGATAATCCCTGCCGGGATCAGCCCCGCCAGCCGCGCCAGGTCCACCGAAGCTTCGGTCTGTCCCGCACGCACCAGCACGCCGCCCTTTTTGGCGCGCAGGGGAAACACATGCCCGGGCCGCGCCAGATCAGCCGGTCGTGTTGCCGGATCAATCGCCACCTGGATCGTCTGTGCCCGGTCGTAGGCCGAAATGCCGGTCGTCACCCCCGCCCGGGCGTCAATCGCTTCACAAAACGCAGTCCCGTAGTTCGACGTGTTCTCCGCCGTCATGGGCCCGATCCGCAGGTGCTCCAGCCGCTCCTCGGTCATGGCGAGGCAGACCAAACCGCGGCCATACTTCGCCATGAAATTGATCGCCTCAGGAGTGACCTTCTCGGCGGCCAGCGTGAGGTCGCCTTCGTTCTCGCGGTCTTCGTCATCGACCACGACAACCATGCGGCCGTCGCGAATTTCTTCAATCGCAGTGGTGACGTCGGTGAATGGTGGCTGGGGGCTCATATGAGTGCGATTCTAGCAAAGCAAATGTTCAACCCGCGTTTCGGTGTTCGACAAGTTCGGTCTCAGCTCCGCGGAACAAGGAGCGTACAGCCCGCACCACCCATCGAATCAGGAGCACGATCACCAGCATAAAGCCAACCGCGATCGAAGCCGCGAGGTAGGGATGCTGCGTGGCAAACCACGTCAAGAAAATGGCCAACACATCCTCGCCCAGGCTCAGCCCAATGTTCGACAGGGGCTCCGGCGAAGGTGTCACCGCCGCACGCACAGCTGTCTTGCCACCATGCGCTGCTAAGGCAATCAGCCCACCAGCAACTGTCGCCAGCATCTGCTTTTCAGGCGACAGCTGCGCCGTCGCCCCGTACGCCAGTAGCGCCGCCGCCGGCACCCGAATGAAGGTGTGCAGCGCGTTCCAGATCAGGTCGAACGCCGGGATCTTGTCTGCAAAGAACTCCAACAGGAACAATCCCAAGCTGGCCGCGATCACCCACCAGTTGTTCAATAACTGCAAGGCCGGAGGCAATGGCACAGCCCCGGTATGGGACAGCAGTCCCAGCGTGGCGACCGTCGCATACAGGTTCAGGCCAGCCGCAAAGCTGATGGCCACCAGGGCGGCTGCAATTTCATTCGGTGTGAGTTGGATTGACTGCCACATTGCTCAACCTTTGACCCCGGTCCCAAATCAGCATAGCCCTTTCCCCGGGCAACAAAAAGGGCCGCCATCTGGCGGCCCTTCGAGCAGTACTCTGGTTAGATCTATAGGGTGGACTCAATCTCGAAACCCCAGGCCTCCAACAGAGGCTCGGGAATATACTTCGAATTCTTGTTCCGGCGTGCCCACTCCCGCAAACGCGTCGACCTCAGGTACTGGTCGGGGGAGAGCTTATACTCGCGTACTACTTGCTCGAACTCGGTGATCGTGGGGGTGATCGGCCCAATGGGTTCAGGCTTACCCCAGTTTGGGTTTCCGCGTCGCTTAGCCATGAAAATTAACAACCTCGTATGCGTGGAATGAGATTTGACTGCTGAATCGCTTCCTAAATCCTTAGATTCACTGGCTCTTAGGTAAGATGCAAAACCAACACCCGAACGACAATCTTTAGGCGAGATCCAGTGGACAGCTACCTATGGGATATTGGAGACACAGGACTATAAGTCAGTTTTCCGGCAAAGTCAATCGAAATTTCCTCCAATCAGAATTCAAAATGCAGTATAATATACTTATAATCATAAGTTTACGTGCTCAGGAAGCAGTTCGGTCAACTTCCCTTTGTCCCAGAATAGTATCCAGTTTTCCATAGATATTTGGCGTGGCATGGCCCTCCGCGCGAGCAAATTTCCCAGCGCAAAGAACTCCCTTGCTGTCGAGTTACGGGCGTAATCGCAAGTTTCCTGCCTTCATTGACGACCTAGTTATTAGGACCGTAGAGTCCTTGGAGGAGGTAGTGTCGTGAGAGACATTTACGAGGTGCTCCGCAAAAAACAGGCCGAGCAGGCCCAACTTGGCAAGCAGATTGAAGCCCTGCAGACCGCCGCAGAGCAATTGCGCAACGTGGCCCACCTCCTCAACTCCGACGAGGAGGGCGACCGGGACTCCAAGGAATAAGCAGGCGGCCAGAAGTGAAACAGGAGTAGCCAAGTTTCCATGAGCCTCAAGTCGTTGGTGCTCTGCTCAGACGAGAAGATTGTGCGGGTCTTGCGTCGCGTCCTCAGCGATCTGGAGATCAGCATCGAGCACTGCTCCGACCCCGACAGCGCCATCCACAAGCTCACCCGCCAGCGCTTTGAGTCGATCATCATCGACTGTACCGACGTTAAGGTCGCGACCTCTGTCCTCAAAAGTGCACGCTCTGCTCCTTGCAACAAGCGGGCTGTTGCGGTCGCCATCATGGACGGACACAACGGGCTCCGCTCCGCCTTCGACATGGGCGCGCACTTCGTCCTCTACAAACCCGTGTCCAGCGAGCGTGCCCGGACCAGTTTCCGCGCCGCCCGCGCCCTGATGAAACGGGAGCGCCGCCGCAATGCCCGCGTCCCTGTTCAACTCTCCGTCGCTCTGAGCAATCCGAAAACCGGGTTCCAGCAGAACGCGCCCACCACCGATCTGAGTGAGGGTGGCATGGCCGTCCAGTTGGGCCAGAGGCAGAAAGACTCCGGTCCGTGGCAGACCCGGTTCAAATTGCCCGGCAGTGAAAACGTGATCGAAGTCATCGGCGAGTCCGCCTGGCACAATCCTGGCGGTCAGGTTGGCATCCGCTTTGTTGATCTGCAAGTCGACGCAGCCCATGAACTTCGCCAATGGCTGAACCAGCATTCACCGGAAGGCGAGAAGGACGATCCGCCCGTCCGATGCAGGCTCACGGACCTCAGCCTCGGTGGTTGTTATCTGGAGATCGCTTCTCCCTTCCCCTCGGGCACGCGGATCGTGCTGTCTATGAGGGTGGGTGACCTGGAACTCCACGTCTGCGGGATCGTGCGCGTCATGCATCCCGAAGTGGGGATGGGAGTGGAACTCGCCCAGACTACCCGGGAGCAACGCAATCAAGTGGAACGATTCATCCAGAGCTTGATGAACGCAGGAGGGACCCTGCCGGAGCTGCTGGTCGAACCCGAAGGACTGGAATCCGTGCGGCCTGAGGCTCCCGCTCAGCCGGCCGATCTAGAAGATCCTTTACTGGAACTGTTCCAGCGCAAGGCCGCTCTGCCCGCCGAACTATTCCTCAGCGAACTCCGCAAACAGCGCAGCACCCATCGCTCCGAATCTTCCGAGGAAAGCATCCTGCCGGCCTAGCGCCGGGCTGCCTGCCCTGAGCCTGTCGAAGGGTACTCGCGCTCCTCGAGGTGGATCCTGGCGAAACACTAGAGCTGCCGCTTCACCCAGATCCGGTCGGGATGCGCCGGGTGGGAGTTCTCCACGCAGCTCTCAAACGCTGTAACCTCGGGCACCTGTCCTAACAGGGAGGGGCTCCCGCCGAATGACCGGTGAAAAAGACGGTACGCCACTTCGCAGGCATGACACTTGAATGTGTGTGCCGGAGCGAAACCCGCATTCGTTAGGTCCGGATACTCCGCGCTCTGGTTCACTTTCGCCGCAATCATCTCCTGAATCATCGTCGACCTCGATGCGCCTGCTTCGGCGCGGTGTGGGGCTGCCCTTCAGGGCGCACTATCTTAACCCGACAAGCCTCCGACATTCCTCCACCCCGTCCGACTGCCTGCCCACGGTGCCAACCGGCTGAAGGTAAAATCAATCCCGGCCATCTTTTTGCGGAAATTTCCTCATCTGAAGAACGGGAGGATAGGATGCCGTTCATTTCCTTGAAGGTGAACGGTCACGTTCACAGCGTCGACGTCGCGCCCGAAACCCCACTGCTCTATGTACTCTGCGATGACTTGCAACTGCGGGGGCCCAAGTTCGGCTGCGGCCTGGCCCAGTGTGGTGCCTGCACCGTCTTGATTCGCGGCCGGGCGGCGCGCTCCTGCGTGACGCCGGTCAGCGCGGTGAAAGAGCAGGAGGTCATCACCTTGGAAGGGCTGGGGACTCCGGAAAAACCGCACCCAATTCAGCAGGCATTTATCGAGGAAGGGGCAGCCCAGTGCGGTTTCTGCCTTAGTGGCGTCATCCTCACCGCGAAGTCGCTGCTGGACAACAACCCGAAAGCTTCCGATGAGGAAATCCAGCAAGCGATGTCGAACGTGCTGTGCCGCTGCTTTGTGCACGCCCGGATGATGCGAGCAATCAAGCGCTACCAGCAGGGGGCGGCATGAGAAACGAAATCTCACGTCGCGACTTTGTGCAGGCTTCCGGCGCGCTCGTAGTCTGCTTCAGCGCGGCATCTCTGATCGAGCCCCTGGCCCTGGTCCAGGGCCCCTTCGATACTCACCCCTCGCACATTGATCCGAAAAAGTTGGACTCGTGGCTAGCAATCGCCTCCGATGGAACGGTGACCGCCTACACCGGCAAGTGCGATCTCGGTCAAGGGATGTCCACGGTGCAAACGCAGTTGGTTGCCGAGGAGCTGTGCGTATGCATTGACAGGGTGAAGCTGGTCCAATGCGACACGTCGATCACCCCGGATCAAGGAACAACGTCGGGAAGCCAGTCAACGCCAACCAACTTCAACCTAGACAATCTGGCCCAGGCCGCCGCAACGGCACGCGAAGCATTGATTGCATTGGCGGCGAAAAACTTGAGCGTGCCCATCGACCAGTTGACGGTAGAGGACGGTGTCGTTCGAGCAAACGGCGGCCGCCATGTCAGCTGGGGTGAGTTGCTTGGAGGCAAGCATTTCGACGTCGCTGTGAACCCTTCCGCTAAGCGTCGATCGATAAGCGATTGGAAGGTACTGGGGAAACCAGTTCCTTCGCTCGACCGAGTCCCCTTAATTACCGGCAGATTCGAGTTCGTTCACAACGTCCACGTCAGCGGGATGGTTCACGGCCGAGTCGTGCGTCCGCCGGAAAGCGGGGCAACGGTGGCAAGCGTGGACGAGAAGTCCGTGCGGCACATTCCCGGTCTTATCAAGGTGGTCCTGCGAAACAACTTCGTCGGTGTGGTGGCTGAAAAACAGTGGCAGGCTGCGCGGGCGGCCAAGGAATTGAAGCTCACTTGGAAGCCAGGCCCCGGCCTGCCTGCGCAGAAAGATTTGTACGACTACATCCGGAAGCAGCCCTCACGCGATGTCATGCTAGTGGACTCTGGCGATGTGGACGGCAAACTCAAGGCCGCTGCACACATCTTGTCGGCGACCTATTTTCACCCTTACCAGGCGCATGGTTCCATCGGTTCGTCCTGCGCTGTAGCCGATGTGCAGACGGACCGCGCGACGATCTGGTCGGCAACGCAATCCGCATATCCGACGCAGCATTGTGTCTCCAAGCTTACCGGCTTGCCGCTCGATCGTGTGCGCGTGATCTTCGTTCGCGGCTCAGGATGTTACGGCCTCAATCCCGCTGATGCCGTTTCGTTTGACGCAGCTCTCCTTTCCCAAGCCGTAAAGAAGGCGGTTCGCGTGCAACTCACTCGGCGGGACGAGTTCCTGTCCGAGAACTATGGCTCTCCCTGTGTCATCGAACAGCAGGCTGGAGTCGACGCGAACGGCACGATCACTGTCTGGAACTGCGAGACCTGGTCCGCCTCGTTTGGCGGAAGACCGGGGTATGAGAACCCCGGAAATGTAATCACCGGAATGCTGGCTGGTTTCGATCCTGAAACCGTCACTCCCCGAAAAGCAAGCGAGCCCACGGGCGCTTTGCACAATCGGAGCAATGCCGCCCCCTCCTACCTCGCAGGATGTGTCGCTGGCAAGTGTGCTGGAGAAGGATCGATCCGAAGTGAGCGGGTCCTGATGCATACCGTGAAGTCGCCTTTCTTTACCGGACCCCTGCGATCGCCGTTGCGCTTGCAAAACACCTTCGCCCATGAATGTTTCCTGGACGAGATCAGTGGGTACGTCAAGGCAGATCCAGTGGCCTATCGGCTTCAGCATCTTCGCGGGGAACGGCTCATTGAGGTGGTAAAGGCAGCAGCCAAGACGGCAAACTGGGATGCTCGCCCCTCACCTAAGCCCGCAGCCGCGCGCACCGGATCCGTCACCGGACGCGGGTTCGCTTGCGTGGCGTACGAGGGTGATAACGGCTACGCCGCCCTCGTCGCGGAAGTCGAAGTTGATCAAGCCAGCGGGCAAGTGCTGCCCCGGCGATTCGTCGTCGCTGCCGACTTTGGACCGATTTCGAATCCCGACGGGTTGCGCAATCAGGTCGAGGGAGGAGTCCTGCAGGGAGCAAGCCGGGCGCTCGGAGAGCAGATCACCTGGGACGATCGTCAGGTGACTTCGATCGACTGGCTTACCTACAATTCACTGTCACTGGGAATTCCAGTGCCCAGCATCGAAACCGTCCTCATCAACCGAACCTCCGGGGAAGCAATGGGCGCCGGGGAGACGGCGATCACTCTGGCAGCGGCAGGGATCAGCAACGCGATCTTCGACGCAACCGGCGCGCGCCTCCGCGAAGTGCCATTCACGCCTGATCGTGTGAAGGCGGCGCTGTCATCTCGCGGATGAGAGGACACCTTCGCGTCCCAATAAGTCTGGTGCTGAAATGATCTGGGCTGGTGCCTGGGGTGGGAATCGAACCCGCACGGCCCGTGAGGCGTCGGGTTTTAACTCTGACCCATTCAATTTCTAAACCGGCGACCCCCAGACTTGTGACGACTTGGAAATTTGCCACACGTCCTTCCGTGTCCTTCGGTGACCTTTCCTTCCCTGCCATTTAGCGAGTCTTGGCGGAGACGCGCTGGCAATTAGCAAAACTCTAAATAGGGATGTTCTGGACTCAGATGCCGGGCCCCGGTTCCTACGCTCGACTACAGGCGCTCGCGGCAATGCCGGACGTCCACAGAGGTGCCACGGGTCGGCTCTCAGAGTTCGTGTTTGCTCTGCGCAATCTCCCCAAGTGTAATCGGATTACACTCATTGCTCCCCAGCCCAAGGGAAAAGCAAAAGCCGATCAAAGGGGGGCAGAGGTTACACAATTCGAGTCTGAAAACAGACGAGTCCTGCAGGGCTGACAAGTCCTGAGGTGTGTACATCGTCGTGACATAGTGAGCGACACTAAACCGCCCGGCAGCCAGATAAACCGTCAAAATCGTTGAGGCAACCCAAGGGTGAAACACAGCTAGGGGTATGATGTACTTCTTCGATCGAACGAACCCCTCAGAAACGCCGTCGAGGCGTCGGCTGGGCGGACGGCTCCCAGCTACCTGGAGCAGGAAAAAACTCGAAAGAGAGAAACTCGGGTGGTGTTTTGCGTATGAGAGCAGGCATTTTACGATTTGTTGGGGTGTGGTCATTCCCGCATCGGCAATATAGTTTCGCCGAATCGCCCCGGGGTAGTAGAGGTTTAAAATCCGCCGTGAGAAATCCGCGCAGTTGTTGAAGAATAGATTGAAGTGGCTTTTGTTCTTCCGCGTGTTGAGCACAGCGATGAGGTTGTCATCTTGTGCTTCGGTAGTTTCAACCTGAAAGCCGTAAAGCTTGCGATCGTAAGCGACTCCAACCAATTCTACCCATGCCCCTTTTGGAATTTTCTTGTCCGGCGGGTCAGGAGCAATTTCCAACAGATGTTTTCGGCGATACTCATCGCGAAGAGCAGCAACCGCCTCAGCGCTGGCCTGCTCTGGAACGCTCTCCAGACCCTCCACCGCATAGAGATACGGGATCAGCGGGACTGCGATCCAGTCATATCCTCGGATTTTGTAGTACCGGCTTAAGACGACTCCGAACTCTCCCGGACGACAGCGCCTCAAGACAACTGGGCTTTCGGCACACACTCGTGACAAGTAGACCGAAACATGTCCTGTAGGGTTGATCGCGCCAAACGGGCCGTACGGTTCCTGCACGAATGCAACTGCGTCCGCCCGAGCTTGTACTTGCCACGTACACACCACCACTACCACTACCGCCGAGCACCGTTGGAGAAAGCTCATTCACACCTGCCAATGGCAATGGCCTCGCGTGAAACTAGCATTCGTTGTGAGATGCGGACACTGATAACTGTGCCAGCAGAGCCAAGGACACCTGGGGGAGTGGCAGGAGCCAAAATCGAACTGGTGTTCGGCATTTCGCTGGGAAAGAGTTGATAAGCGTAGATTCGGTCCAGTTGCTGGTGCTTGCGTTGAGAAGAACGTGAATACGCTGAGTGAGACACTGAGAGCTTTGCTAGTTTCCGTCGCCCCAGGAAGGTCATTCAATGTTCGTACGCGATGTTCCGTGCACACATGAGACAGCTTCGACAACAGACGATCCTTGCACTGGCGGCTTCACTGCTGATTCAGCCCGCCCTTACTGGTCTTTCGAAGGCGCAGTCGGTAAGAACGGAAGGCATCCCGGCTCCTTCCCCAGAGAAGGCTATTGGCTCCCTGCTCTCAGATGATTCCTCGAATCAGGAGGCTCTTCTGAGCAGGACAGACTACAAATCCGCGAATCGCGAGCAGAACGGTTTCATCAGCGGAACTGTCTTAGATCAGACCGGTGCGGTCAGTGTCGGCGCCAACGTACGCCTTTCCCACGAGGGCGAGGATTCCGCTCGACAAATGCAATCCGGCAACAACGGGCAATTCCTCTTTACCAACGTTGCTCCTGGACCGTTTCGGCTTACTGTTACGGCACCTGGATTTGCCATCCGTGAGTTCTCCGCTGCCCTGCACGCAAATGAAACCTTTTTGGTGCCGCCTATCACGCTCTCAATCCTTACCGCAGTGACTGAAGTACATGTCAAAGACTCTCCGCTTGCAACCGTCGAACTGGCCGACATGCAAATTGGCGAACAAACGAAGCAGCGTGTTCTAGGCATATTCCCAAATTTTTATGTGAGCTACGAGCGAGATGCGGTTCCGCTGAATCCGAAGCAAAAATTCAGGCTTGCCTCGAAAACCACATCAGATCCCTTCACTTTCGTAGGTGTTGCCGCACTTGCGGGAATCGAGCAAGCTACAAATGCATTTGACCGATATGGGCAAGGAGCACAAGGGTATTTCAAACGCTTCGGTGCTTCCTATATCGACGCTATTACCGCTACCTATATAGGAAGCGCCATACTGCCCTCCGTCCTGAAACAAGACCCACGTTATTTCTATAAAGGAACCGGCAGCAAGCGATCTCGCCTTCTATATGCGCTCGCCAGTCCCTTTATCTGCAAAGGCGACGATACGCGCTGGCAACCGAATTATTCGAATGTAGGCGGCGCCTTCGCCTCCGGTGGTATTTCTTACCTCTACTACCCGGAAACGAATCACAAAGGGGCGGGTTTAGTTTTCCAAACCGCATTGATCCGCCTCAGTGAAATGTCCTTTGAAGGCATTCTTCAGGAGTTCTTGATTCGACGCCTGACGCCTCGGCTTCGAAAACGTGCGTCTGACCAGCGCTAGAGCAGATGAGCCAGTTCGAGGCCCGGCCTTCCACGACACAAGTAGTGGAAAACAACGGAGATAGTAAGACCGGTTGCCCGCTTCCGAGCCCTTGAGGATGGTTCTGATGACGATTCTCATGAAACGATGGTTGAGCCAATTTCGCCGGCGACACGACCACACACCTGCTTGGCGTGCAAAGGGCATCCGGTTCCTGCCGCAGGTAGTGATCCTCTTGGGGCTCGGTTGCGGCGGGGAAACGCAAATCCTGCAAGCACAATCATCTTTCGCATCAAACCGCGATGCCGCTGGCATCACTGACCCCTGCACCGATCCATCAACCAATTCGGCTATCAAGGATGCCTTTCGCCTCGTGTGCGCGAGAGAGGTCGTTCCCGTCGCGACTCGTACCGTCCAGAAGGTAATCGTGATCGGATTTCTCGGCGGCTTCGTCAAAAGAAATGATGTGAAGCATCCCGAGGTCTTATTCGCGAATTATCTTCGCAGCCGATATGCCCCGATTGTTCGCGTCGCAGTATTCGGAAACCACGAAGCGGAAAGCGCCTTAAAACTCATTCGCGTAGGTATGGATGCAGACAAGAATGGCGCCCCGGGGTCCACCGAAAAGGAGACGGTAAAGATTATTCTGTACGGCCACAGCTGGGGTGCCTCTCAGGTCTTGGAGTTCGCTAGAGCATTGGAACAACAAGAGATTCCTGTGGCTCTTACAATCCAGATCGACAGCGTTCGCAAGATCAGGCAGGACGATCGAACGGTGCCTGCTAACGTGGCAAAGGCGATTAATTTTTACCAGCGGAAGGGTCTGACGCCAGGGCGTCCCCTTATCATCCCGGAAGACGCTAAGCGAACGAGGATATTGGGCAACTTCCAAATGACTTACAAAGACAAAGACGTTCGGTGTGGCAACTATCAGTGGTTCTCCCGAACACTAAATAAACCTCACCACCAGATCGAGAACGATCCGCACGTTTGGGACCAGATTGTGACGCTGATTGATTCTGAACTCTCAAATCCGGGTAACGGTGAAGCGGCATCAGTAGGCGGCAACAGGCCCCCAACCTGGTGGAGAGCGCGATTCGACTGAACGCCACTCGTGGCTCACAGCAGTACCAGACGACGAACTGACCTTTGGCAAATTCATAAACGCCGCACTTCGCGCCAGCGCGATTTCAGCCTCCCGATCCTCCATCAGGTATTGGTCAACCGGGGCCATGTTCGGAGATGGTGTCGTAGTGTCTGGTGCTTGCGCTTTCCCCGCCGCGCCGAGCCCGACAACCAACGCGAAGCTTCTCACTGCAAACGTCCTGAGTCGCTTCCATCTCATTGATTTCTCCCAAGATCTGGATTTTCGTGATACAGACTTTGGTGCGTTCATTCTCGGACTGCTCGATTACAGGTTGATAGTAGACGCTCGCGGGTGCACTGATTCTCCGACCCTTTCTTGAGGTCGATCCAGACCAACTGGCGCGCGACAGTCGGGTGGGCCGCACGACGCCTATCCACCGAAATCATAGTCGTCTGCCTTTACAGGGCAGAGCGGCTAAGACCGTCGGTACCATCTGCCGCTACGAGCCGTTCAGCGCGGGACCAGTTGCATGAGATGCCCAACCTAGGCGATCGTCATGCACCGCCCGAATTAGTCGTTGAGGTTCAAGGTCACCTTTTCGTTCTCCACCACTTGGACCCACCCGAGGTCGAGCAGAGATTTTCGAGGCATATTTCGTCGTGCCAGTTCCACCACTTGTACGGTGGGGGCTGGGAGGGATGACCTGTCGCCAGGCACGAAGGTCCATCATCCGGCACGCGCTTGGTCCCCTTCGTTGGGTACTTCGGTTTGGTTGCGAGGCAATTCTCGCTGGCTACGATAGAGCGGTGAACGTTAGAGTTCACCCAACGGAGGGTCGATGAAGAGCGCGCTTTTTACGATTCTGGTAACCATCACTGCATTGGCACAAGAGCCGTTCACCATGAAGCATGACCAACTCGGTGAATCTTTGGCCGCTTACCACCTAAACAACGACGATTGTCCGACGGCTGCATTCAAGGCCGACAAAGCAAGCGGCGTCCTCGTCTGTGTCAGTAACGACAAGGCTTTCACATACGCGGGGGCGACACACAACACCAAGCGGATTACCGTGCTCGACGATAAAGTCGTAATGATCAACCTGACCTTTCCTCATGCTGAATACATGACTGTACTCAATTCCCTGCGAGAGAGAATTGGTAACGGCACTCCGAGCTTCACCGAACGCAGCGTCCTCTTGACACTTGCCAAACTGATGGTCGAAAAGGAGATGACGCCACGACAACTGGACAACGTTCCCGCAAGGGCATCGAACTTCAAGTGGTCAAACGGTGTTTCGACGATCCTATTGAGCGAATACGATGCCGCAGACCCATCGTTTCAGTCTAGCAACCTAACATTTGTTCTTGATTCAGCGCTGCAAGAAGTCCGCGACAACGTTGGCAAACACGTGGAGACGCGCAACGGCAACTAGGGATCCGCATCTGGCGCGCCGACAACTCCAGGAGCGCCGCAGGAAAACCGATGGGTTTGCGTCGATTGACGTAGTCAGGTCAGCGTGACCGGATTCCGGTCGCAACGAAGCATGGAAAGAGGCGCCATGCCACCCCTTGTTTGCATTGAGTTACGGCTCTTTTTCAGGGAGGCGTTTGCACAAGCTTGCGCCGTCTGTTCGACTGTTTGTCGTTAATCAAGATCTGATTTCTTGGCCGAATGAGAATTCCTCTTTAATTCATTGGGGCTTTTTAGACAAGAGTCCATCCTTCTCCATCTGCTTCGGGACTTCTTTCACTAGGCCCTCTGCGACCTTCTTTGCAGACTTCGGATTGAACGACTTGCTGGACCCCGTCCACACCAGATCTCCATCGGGCTTACTAGTCGCATAAAAGTTGGTTTCGACCACGACGGTAGTCTCTTCCCGCTCGTATCCCGGGGCGTAAACAACCGGATACACGGCGCTCAAATAGCCGTAGAAAGAGTAGTAATAGGGAAACGGCGCTACATAAGTCGAGCTCGGGACGGAGATCACTTTCTTATCGATCTTGCGAAGGCGTGACACGACTACCGCATCAATATGATTGTCACGAATCTGTATACGGAGGTAGTCAAGATCGGGTTTCGCTTTGGCGTCTGGGCGAAGCAGGATTTGGTTGCCGGGAATTGTCTCGATACCAGGACGCGCAATCTGGGCTGCCATTTCATCCTCGAAGTCGGCACGAACTTCCAGGTCTTGAGCGACACCGATGACCAGAACCTTGTGGAACTCTTGCCCTTGATATTTGGGATTGAACCATGCGGTGACCATCTTAATCGACTTGGCACTCGTGACATCCAGCACAGTCAACAGGGAAGTGCCAAGAACAATCGAGCGGGACAACAGGCCCCAGCCGTGCAGGAAGAAAGTGGAGTCGATTGCAGATGTGGACCTATTCATACTGCGGATCCGTACACTCGCCGCCCAGTGAATTTGCTAGCTTGAGCGGTTGACGTTCCTAAGTGCCGATGGGAAACTCATGACCCTAGGGACATTGGAAAGGGTCCTGAGTGTAATAGAAATCCTTTTGGCGAGGCCGGAGCCCGCGATATTCAAAAACGTTAGCCCGATCCAGATTTGGTGAACCGGGTACCAAAGAGTGAAGGGTGCTCTTGAGCTGGCTCGTCAAAGAACGTCCACCTTTTCCTCTGTTCGCTGCTCAGTTTGCTGCTGAACCTCTTCAGCCTTTTTCTGGACTGCTTCGGCGACCTTCTCCATAACGATCTCTTCAACCTTCCCCTGTAGCTTCTCTGCCTGCACGCCCTGATCCTGAACGGCCTCCGCCACCTCTTGCTGGACTGTTTCGAGCACCTGGGCAACGACCTTTTCCGCTACGTCTTCGTGGACCTCCTCTGCCACCTCGATGGCTTCCAGCTTGTCCGTCTCCTTGACTACCTCGGCGCTGACCTCTGTCACCGCGCTCATCCCTTTTTCCAGAACCTTCTCTGCCTCGACCGCTGTGAATCCTTGCATTAGGAAGGCAATCACGCCGGTCCAGCCGGTCTGATGGCTGGCCCCGACGCCTGCACCGGTGTCGCCATGGAAATACTCGTAGAACAGGACGTGGTCTCGCCAGTGCTCATCGTTCCATCGGCTGTGATTGCCATGTGCCGGACGGCGACCGTGGTCGTTGAGGATGAACAGGCGGGACAGCCGTCGCGCAATCTCCTGGCTGACCTCCAAGAGATTCAACTGCCGGCCCGAGCCGACCGGACACTCGACCTTGAAGTTGTTGCCCAGGTGGGCGTACTGGTTGACCAGAGCGCGGATGAGCATAAGCTGCATCGGCATCCAGATCGGCCCGCGCCAGTTGGAATTGCCTCCGAACATCCCGCTATCTGAATCGCCCGGAACATAGCCGACGCGGTACTCCTGCCCGCCTGCGTTGAAGACATAGGGGTGCTCGGCGTGATAGCGCGACAGCGAGCGAATACCGTAGGGACTCAGGAACTCATTCTCATTGAGCATGTAACCGAGTATCCGGCGAAGCTTGTCCGGGTTGACCAGGGAAAGGATCCGACTGCCGCCCGCACCCACCTCCAGCGGAACCGTGAGAACCGCGGCCGTGTGCGGGTTCTGTTCCAGGAACCACTGCGCCTCGTCGAAGAAGCGGGGCAGCCGTTCCCGCAGGTCGCCGGGCAGCACGGTGGTCGCCGCCAGTGGCACCAGCCCAACCAGGGAGCGGACTTTAAGCCGGACACCGTTGCCGTCAGGAAAGCGCAGCACATCGTAATAGATACCGTCACCGTGGTCCCAGAGTTTGACCCCCGTAAAGCTCAGGTTGTCCATGGCCGAGGCGATCCAAAGGAAGTGCTCGAAGTATTTCAACGCCATGGCCTCATAGAGGGGATCGTCCTCCACTGCGAGCTCGACCGCAATCTGGAGCATCACCGACGCAAAGAACGCCATCCAAGCGGTGCCGTCCGATTGCTCCAGGGAGCCCCCCGTCGGCAGCGGGCTGCTGCGGTCGAAGACCCCGATGTTGTCCAGGCCCAGGAAGCCTCCCGAGAACACGTTGTTGTCGTCCTCATCCTTGCGATTTACCCACCAGGTGAAGTTCAGTGACAACTTCTCGAAGCAGAACTTCAGGAAGGCGAGGTCACCGCGCCCGCGCAACTCTTTGTCGTAGCTGTACACTGTCCAGACCGCCCATGGGTGCACCGGGGGATTGACATCGCTGAAGTTCCACTCGTAGGCCGGCATCTGGCCGTTGGGATGGAGGTAATGGTGGCCAAGAAACAGCCGCAGCTGCTGCTTGGCAAAATCGACGTCCACCAGCGACAAGGGGATGGTGTGGAAGGCCAGGTCCCACACGGCATACCAGGGATACTCCCACTTGTCCGGCATGGAGATGACGTCTGCGTTGTGCATGTGAAACCAGTCCTTGTTGCGGACTTGGGCGCGCACTCCCTCCTCGGGCTTGTCGCCGTGCTCACGTAGCCAATGGGCCAGGTCGTAATAAAAGTACTGTTTGCCCCATAGCATTCCGGCCAGTGCCTGACGCATCACCTGTGCCTCGTCCTTCGTCAGGGTCGCTGGTGTGATGGCCCCATAGAAAGCGTCCGCTTCTGTCTGCCGTGCCCTGAACGGGCCCTCAAACGCCTCCCCGAACGGCGCCTGCAGCCGGTCAGGCGGCTGGTCCGTAAATCGCAGTCGAACTGTCTGACTTCCCTTTGCCGCGACGGCAAGACGGTAATGGGCCGCCGCCTTGGTACCGCGCAGTTCGGGGTTGACGGCGTTCTTGTTCCCACGGACGACAGCCTGGATGATGCCGTCTTTGCAGTAAGGATGCTGATTCGGCTGATTGAAGGCCCGCTGGGTATTTGTTTCGTTCTCAGTGAATAGGAGATCGACTAAGCCGTCACAGTAGAGGAAACGCTCTCCGAGAGAACGATGCCGGGAGGCGATGGCGCACACGTCTTTGCCGGCGGCGAGGACCTTCAGCTCCGGCCTTTCATCCTTGCCACCCCACGACCAGGTGTTACGGAACCACACTGTGGGCAGTACATGGATCTCGGCAGGCTCGGGACCCCGGTTGCAGACGGTAATCTGGATCAGGATGTCCTCCGGCTCGGCCTTGGCGTACTCGACGAAGACATCGAAGTATCGGTCCTCGTCGAAGATGCCGGTGTCGAGCAATTCATACTCGGCGGCCTGTCTGTCGCGCTTCCGGTTGTTTTCGATGAGGAGTGTGTATGGGTACTCGGCCTGCGGATACTTGTAGAGATACTTCATGTAGGAATGCGTAGGCGTGCTGTCGAGGTAAAAGTAGTATTCCTTGACGTCCTCGCCGTGATTCCCCTCGCTGTTGTTCAGTCCGAACAAGCGTTCCTTGAGAATCGGGTCGCGCCCGTTCCACAGGGCCAGCGCGAAGCAAAGCAGTTGGCGATGATCGGAGATGCCTGCGAGCCCGTCCTCACCCCACCGGTACGCACGGTACTGGGCGTTATCGTGGCTAAAGTAGTTCCAGGCATCGCCGTTAGCGCTGTAGTCCTCGCGCACGGTCCCCCACTGCCGCTCACTCAGATACGGCCCCCACTTCTTCCAGGCGGCTCGTCCTTCGCGGTCCTCCTGTAGCCGTGTCTGTTCCGGGTTGGATCCGTTGGGCTGGTTCGTTGGCATGGCGCTCGTCTTGTTTGCCCCCTCTGCTTCCGCAAGTGGAGCGCACCAGATGTGACCATCATCGCAGGATTTGTCAGAGTAACGTCACTGGTGGGACTGACAGTTCCGCAACCACCTGCGGTTGCTTAGCTTCTGTTGCTTTTGCTTCCTAAACCGGGAGAAGTGATTCCTTTTGGTTTTTGTGACAATACAAGGTTGATGGGCTCGCTTACCGAGAGACTGTCCGAGATGGCTCCGATGTCGGCCACTGCACCTGTTGCGGCCACAACGCCATGCCTGCTGATTCAAACTCAACGATGAACTAAACCCGCAAGGTTCCTGGGTCCTGACAAGAAACACAGTCCTGTTCGCCGGAACTCATTGTTGTAATTTTTCAAACGCCAGCGGCGGACGGACAAGCAAGGCGCTCCGCCAACCGAGTTGGGTACGCAGATAGGACGCTCGTCACTTCAGCCCAAAAGTCCACGTGAGCCCTGAACTGGTGCCATAGTCGCTCCCGGAAAGACCAAGGGGCGGCCGGTTGTCCCAGTTGCCATAGAACGAGACGTTCCATTTCAGATTGCCAATGATCTTGATGTAGTAGGACACGTTCGTGTTGAACCGGACACGGCCTGGATCCGATAGCGCGGGCAAAAGTGCCGCAGTCGCGTCGAGGTTAGTCTTGCTGAATTTGAACATCTTTGCGTGTACGTACATCAGAGCGGCCGCCACATGCTGCCCATTAGCTGGGACGGTGGACTGCTTGTAGTCTGTATTTTGAAACGCTGCGCCGCCCAGCACAGCAACACTTGCGCGGTCCGTATTAATCAGGTAGCGACCGACGCCACCACCGAAAGTGCTCTGCAGTGTGATCCCTTGCTCCGAGCTTTGCAGCAAACCGCCAAGACCCGAGTAGAACCAGTGATTCCGGGGCAACAAATGAAGCACGTCGAAATTCACGGAGTTTCGGGTGGAAACCGTGACACCCGTACTGGAAGAAAGGTTGGAGGCAAAGCCGCCTCGAGCGGTCCAGCGCTCTCGAACGTAGGATGCCTCGGAGCTTAAACTGTACTGGGTTGATTCATTGCCTTTGGAGTAGATGACTCCCAAACTTATCCCGCCGTTGAACCGCTGCCAGAAGCTGTCCGATGTCGCAATCATTCGGACAACCTGAGATCGGTCAATCACCGCTTCCCGTTCCGGAGTTTCCGCGACTTGAATCTTTAGCGGCCGGCCCGCACCCGCCTCCGGTGTGCTGAGTGTTCCCGCATATACTGACCCGTCTTGTGTTTTCACAAGAAAAAGCTGATTGCTTTCTAGGCGAGCCACTTTCGACCAATCAACAGACGCTGTTCCGTCGATGTAGTCGAAGTCGACATACAACACACCCGAGTCGAGCCCTTTCACCGCGCAGGTCATGCGGTCGCCGTTCTTCATGACCAGCACATCGGTCTTGCTCCGTGCAAGCAGGGATACGGACAAACAGAGAACAGCGCTCAGAAGAATGTATCGGGTATACATGGTTCCCTCTGGATCTATCGCCGGCATGACGAGGCGGTCTGCTTGTGGTTATGACGGAAGCGTCTGTTGTTGGATTTTTTCCTTGCGAGCGAAATGAGCGTATGCACCGACGCTTAGCGAATTGGTCAATACCGCGATCACGTTCCACAGAATCACGGGCCGCGACATAATCAGCAGACCGTAATAGACCCACAGAACCTGAAAGATGCCCAGGATTGCTGCCATCCTCGGGTTCATGCCGGCACTCGAGCGACGCCTGAGCATAGAGAGCAAGTCCGGCAGGCCCGCAAAAGTCGTTCCGAGACCCGCCACAAAGCCAAAAATCTCTGACCTGTGGAACCTCGGAATCAGTAGACTCTGCGTATCGTGTGGAACCAGCCCTTGGCAACCGCAAAGCGTAAGAAGACTCAGGAAGACAATTGCGAGCATCACTACTCTGTGAAATCGACCCGTCATCTGTACCTCTCATTCGTCTGACGCGTATTGAGACATGACCCTCCGCTCTGCGAAGGCGATGGTCATCGCCGGATTTGGAACTGTATCTGTAAATGTCCGTCCAAAGGCGCTGCGGGATTCCAGCACCGTCGAAGCGCATAACGGCCGCAATCCCACCATCGAGCGCACTTTTGGTCGCATGCCATCGCCATTCGGGAAATGGAGCAGATCGTAGAAAAACCCGTCCTTTCCTGAACTGGGCTCCGTCCCGCGGAGTTCGTGACCCACATAACCTTCGCTCTAGGCGTTGTTTCTGCGCATGCACCGAAAGAAGTGGTAGCTCCAAGGTCTGAGTTCCACGTAGAGGCCTGGCGATACTAGTTCACGCTCGTCACGTTCGTAGATCGTGCCCGACAACACGTCAACGAGGTTCAGTCTTGAGCCGCTGGTGTCAGCCCATGGGACACGAACCCGCGCTTGCGAAGGACAGTCGCTCAGATTGACCACAATCAGGCATCGCTCGTCATCCTTGAGCCAGCTCCATGCCACCAGATTCTGAAAGCTCGCGTTATCCGGCCACCCCGTTTGTTCGCAAAGGCTCCATTGGCCGTCCCGAAAAACGGAATGATTGACGGCTTGGAGCAGCTTGGCATAGAACCCAACCAGGTCTCGATCCACTGGCTCGTTCGGCCGTCTGCCCAAGAACACCGGGACTCTTACCTTGCGCCCTTCAAACTGCCCTTCATGGAACAGTTTTGTTCCAGGCAGGGTAGCCATAGTCAGCGCAAAGACCTGCTGCTTAGCAGGTGAAAAGGTCGTCGCCGCCCGTGGCTCGTCGTGATTCTCGATGAAGCGAAGCAGTCTTGCTTGGTAGGCGAGGCCGGCACAGAGATGAAGGCGGATGCTCTCTGCATCGGCGTGTTCCATCCGATCGTACAGCTTCTTGTCGTAGCAGAAGTCGAACCCCAGTTGCTGGAGCTCCCATTCCAGGTCCCAGTAAGCCTCGGCGATAAACAGGAAGCCCGGGTACCTCTTCTTGATGGTGGGGATCACATCCACCCAATACTCGGTTGTGGGTCGCGGCCCGGCACGGCCACCCCAGGTGCGCTCGAAAATCGGGTTCAGGAAAAGCATCGCCATGTCACAGCGAATGCCATCGCACTGTTGGGCAATACTGGATATGGTTTCAATCACAGCTTGCCGAAGGCCCCGCTCAAAAGCGTTCAACTGCAGGACGTCGGGCCAGGCCGGAAAGTAGGGGTCTCGCCCGCAGGCGCACACACTTTCACACACCTCCATGTACGAGGCAGGATCGTTTCTCACGTCCTCGGCATTGCCGCGAATAAAATACTCCGGGTGCTCCGCGACCCAGGGATGGTCCGGTGCAACGTGGTTCGGCACGAAGTCCAGAACCAGATTCAAGCCGCGTTTTGAGAGTTCTCGTCGGGCAATGGCTAGACCCTCAGGACCTCCCAAATGCTGGTCGACCGCATAACGCCGTACACAGTAGGGCGAGCCCACGTTGTCTTCGGGGCGAAAGTCAGGAAGCGCTCGGAAGAAATCCTGAAGCAGACCCTTGTTTTGATTGGCAATTGCAATACCAGCAGGACTTCGTTCCCAAACTCCCATGAACCAAACGGCATCGAAGCCGTAAGCCCCGAGGGCATCCCATTCGGCCGATGGCACTGAAGACAAGTTAATTGTCTTTCCGTATTTCTGGTTTAGATTTGTGAGCCATACCCACGTGTTGATCTCGTACAACGTGGGATATTGCTTCCACACTGACACGCCAGTCGGTGTTTGTAGTGTTTCAACAAGAGTTCCAGTCATAGGTGCTTTCTCCCCGGCGTCGCTGCGTCTTCGGTTACCTTCCGTCAATAGGCGCACGCGAGGATGTGGCGATCATTACGAGACTTATCGCAGTATCGTCACTGGCAGGACTGACAGTCCGCAGCGGGCTCGGTATTTTTAGGCTCTTGAGTAGACCGGAGAAATGGTTCTTTAGATTCTGGCGAATGATCAGATCAACCTCGGTAGGATCTATGTAAGCGTCCGGTTGTGACCGTCTCGACATCCTCATGAGTAAGGGTCCATGCTCGCGAAGTGGACACTTCGATAGGTGTCCACTTGGGGCGGAGATGGACACTTTCCAGCAAGTTACAGTCATTCCC
>Ga0306920_100002115_pt1 | contig 24974 bp, 23 predicted proteins | sample flu12Cox44000170_FD_204666 | JGI IMG/M metagenome (GOLD analysis project Ga0306920, IMG submission 204666) | Lab enrichment of tropical soil microbial communities from Luquillo Experimental Forest, Puerto Rico - flux4day.12C.oxic.44.000.170 (v2)... | ecosystem: Environmental > Terrestrial >...
CCCGAAATAAATGCCCAGAACTTCCAGCCAAACCGGGAATGAACCCGGCGGAAGCGCCACCAGCGGCGCAGGAAATGTTCGTGCTCGGCTGCAGCAAGGTTCCGCGGGAACTGCTGCGTTCGTTTGCTGCGTTCTTCGGCATGCTGCACTTCCCGTCGCAACGACTCAATAAAGCGGGGCACGGCGACCAGGACCGATACTCGCTCGCGGCGTATGGCGCCAATCAATTCCGCCGGCTTCAGCGAATCGGCGAACAACACCGTACCGGCCAAGAGGGGCGGGATGAAAATACCCAGCATTTGACCGAAGACATGACTCAGCGGAAGCAGATTCAGAAATCGTACTGGGTGAACGAATCTTTCGTATTTCAGATACTTCTGAATCTCTCTTTGCAGAGGTTCGATATTGGCGAGCACATTGCCGTGCGAAATCACGACCCCACGAGGTTCGGCCGTCGTACCGGAAGTAAAAATAATCTCGAGCGTGTCCTGTCTCGAGAGAGCCGGAGACGGGTAGGGTGACATCTCGTGCCGAGCGACGGTCGAGCTGAGCGAGTCTAGCGGGATGGAAGGGACATCGGAGGCCAGCCGGTGGCCACCGCTCTGGAAAGCGAGTTTCGCCTTGACTTCGCTCGAAATCCTGGCTGCGAACTCGGGCGTCGAAGCCTGGTCGATCGGGACCGCTACCACCCCCGAAATCAGGCACGCCAGGAATGCTGCCACCCATTCCGCGGAGTTTTCGCCCCAAAGCAGGACCGCATCGCCCTTCTCAAGACCGCGACCGGCGAGTTCGCGGGCCACGCGGTTGGCCTCCCCGGCGATCCGGCGGTAGGTCCAGTTCTCCCTGCGATATCCGCGGCTCTGCCGAACAGCGACTTCAGCGCCATTGGCTTCGTACTTTTTAAAGAAGTCTAAAAGTGACCCGACGGGCATATGGATCATCTATTTCCGTGAAAGCCGGGATTTCGTGTCGAAGTCGGCCGCCATTCCTAGATAAGGCTACGCTCGCATGGGCTACAAGGAACAGGTCGTTGTCGTCGGAGCTGGACTTTCCGGTTTGGCCTGTGCCTTCCGTCTGAAGAAACTAGGCTTAGCTCCGCTGGTGCTAGAGCAGTCGGACCGTCCAGGCGGCTTGATTGCCAGTATCCACAAAAACGGCTTTTTGTTCGAGAGCGGACCGCAGTGTCCCAGGTTTCCGGCGAATGCCCGGCAATTGGTAAGCGAGCTCAAACTCGCAGGTGAGTTTGTCGCGGGTCCGGCGCGGCCTAAACGCTACGTATTGCGACACGGAACCCTGCATGGGGTGCCGTTTTCCCCTATGGGACTCATCGCCACGCGCCTGGTCGGGACGGCCACGAAGCTGCGCATTCTGCGCGATCTATTCAGCAAAACCCGCCCACCAGATCACGAAGAAACATTGGCGGAATTCGTGCAGCGAAAGTTTGGCGAAGAGATTCTGGACAACCTGGTCGATCCAATCGTTGCCACCGTGTTTCAGAGCGATGCAAAACGTATGGGCATGGACAGCGCCTTGCCGGCATTGGTCGACTTTGAGCGGCAGCATGGAAGCATCCTTCGTGGTGCGATTCGGGCCCGCGGTTTGCAAAGGGAGCATGCGGCAACGGATCGGCCGTCCAAACCATCCCGACGTTTGCACGTAGCGGACGCGCTGCCAGCCCAGGGCTCTTTCCGGCAAGGGATGGCGGCGCTGCCGGCAAGGTTGGCGGAAGAGCTAAGCGAGTCTGTCCGCTACCGAATTGAGATCGCGTCAATCGACCGGGCTCCACAGGATGCGCAAGGCTGGTGCGTTCAGCTGGCGGACGGCGAGAAAATCGAAACCGAGCACCTGATTTTGGCGGTCCCCGCATACGAGGCCGGGAAGCAACTGCGCGGCGCTCACCCGCAGCTTGCCGGGCGCCTGAGCTCGGTCGAGTATTCACCGGCTTGCGTGGTTGGATTGGCCTACCACCGATCGCAGGTGGAAAATCCTCTCGATGGGTTTGGATTCATGGTGCCTCGCCGGGAGGGGCTGAACACCATCTGCACCTTCTGGAACTCCTCCCTTTTCCCTGAGCGGGCGCCAGAGGCTAAGGTGGTCTTGACTAGCTTCGCGCGCAACTCGGAGGACGGAAGTTCCGGGTCGCCCACGATGCTGGCTCGTCGAGTTGAAGCCGAAAATTCCCTCGTTCTAGGCATCAGCGGAGAACCGCTTGATCGCATGACTTGGAGCGCGGCACGCGCCATGCCTCAGTACGCCGTTGGGCACGCCAAACGCATCGCGGAGATTCGGAGCGACCTCGCTTCGCTGCCTAATTTGCATCTGATCGGAAACTATCTGAGTGGCCGCTCGATTGGCGATTGCATTGAAGTTGCAGAGAAAGCTGCAAAAGAGGTCGTCGCGTCAGCTGCAAACACCGCGGGAGCGGAACTTCTATGCCGGTCCTGATCTGGGTTGTGCTCATTGTCCTATGGGGTCTCGCAGCGGGGGCATGCTATCAAGTGCTCGGCACAAGGCGTGACCGCAAAAACTATCCGCCTCCCGGCCGCCTGGTAGACCTCGGTACACATCGGCTGCATCTGCTTGAATCCGAGAGAGGCTACGGCCCGACGGTCGTCTTCGAGTCTGGATTGATGTCTACGGTGCTCAGTTGGACCGATATCGCCGAGCATCTCTCGCAATCTTTCCACATCGTTCGCTATGACCGCGCCGGCCTGGGCTGGAGCGATATAGGACCCATGCCGAGGACAGCCGAACAGATTGCGGAGGAACTTCACGTCCTCCTCGAGCGCGCCGCGATCCCGCCTCCCTATGTCCTGGTCGGCCATTCGTTCGGCGGTCTCAGCATGCCGGTTTTTGCAAAGCGTTTTCCGCAGGAGGTCGCCGGCGTGGTCCTCGTCGATCCGGTTGCACCCTCGGAATGGAATCCGCCCTCAGAGCGCGATCGTAAGCTGATTTCAATCGGCGCTAAGGTCTGCCGACGTGCATCCTTCCTCACTCGCTTCGGTTTGTTGCGACTGGTCGCATTTCTGCTCTCCACTCGAGCCAAAACCGTGGCCGGTCGTCTGGTTCGTTTGATTAGCCGGGGTGCGCCCGAGGATTCCGGTACGGTCTCGAGCCCGTGGTTCTCCGCTTTGCCGCCGCAAGAAAAGGAAATGGCGCGCGTGTTCTGGCTGCAGCCAAAGTTTGCCCTGACCATCGCCAGTCAGCTGGAAAACCTGCCACGCAGTGCTCAAGCAGCGGTCGAGACAGCCGCCTTTTCGGACAAGCCAGTGGTCATTCTAACGGCCGGCAGCGCTTCGGAAACGCGACGGGAAGCGCACGCGAGAATGGCTGCTCTGTTACCGAATGCCATGCACGCCGTGGCGAAACGCAGTGCGCACTGGATCATGCGAGACGAACCGGAACTCCTAGCGCGCGCACTTGAATCGCTTCGCCCCGGCGGGCCCGCATGGAACCACGTCGCTGGGCAAAACGGAAGCCCAACTGCACCGCTCGCCATCCACGAGGCGTGGCGTCAAACCGAAACTTCTGGTTGGCGACTGCCCTCCGGCGCGGCACGCTATAGGTCCTAAGCATTCTTCACTTCGACGGCCGGTATCCAACCCGGGTCTCCGTGACAAAGGATGTCGCATTCCGCCCATTTGACGAGGATGAATTCCACAGGTTCGTCCGTACCCTGCCTGAGCGCCGCGGTCGGTAAGGAGCCATCGGTTCCAACAGCGGTTGTCGTGGGTACTGCACCGCTTTCGCACAACCGTTACACTTCAGACGTAACGGTTCGCTAGAGCGTTATCTCCATTCCCTCGGTCCGCATCACTGCCTCACGCGAATTACGATCTTTCCAAACGCACCGCGGTACAAATGGTCATAGGCCGCGAGCGCGTCGTCGAAGCCATAGACGGTGTCAATCACCGGGTGCAGCTGAAATTTCGCAAACGCGCTGGTCATGTCTTCGAGTGCCCGGCGCGGTCCCACCACGATGCCCCTGATGACGATCTGCTTGGTCAGCAGGGGAAAGATCGGAATCTCCGACGAGAAACCTTCCAAAATGCCGATTGAGGTGATTTGGCCGCCTGCCTTGGTTGCGGCGATGGATTGCGAAAGACTCTTGCCGCCTACAACGTCAAGGACGTGATCGACGCCTCTCTGGCCAGTCAGTCTGAGGGCCTCGTTTTCCCAGTCCCTGGTACGCGCATAGTTGATTCCGTGAGACGCGCCCAATTCCTTGACTCGCGCCAATTTTTCGTCGCTGCTGGACGTGACGATGACCTTTGCGCCGAATGCCGACGCAATCTGCAGGCCGAAAACCGATACCCCTCCGGTCCCTTGTACCAATATCGTTTGATTCGGTTTGAGCTGCCCCTTTTCCACGAGCGCGTACCATGCAGTAAGGCCAGCGCACGGAAGCGCAGCGGCTTCGTTGTCGCTCAAGTAGTTCGGAGCATGCGCAAGAGCCTGTTCATCGAGACGGAGATATTCGGCCAACGCACCGGGAATGGTATTGCCGAGCGTGTGCGTGGCTTCATCCCCCTGGGGATCCCCGTCGATCCATCGAGTGGCGTAATGCGTGATTACGCGATCACCGACGCGAAACCGCTTTGCCTCGCTGCCGGTCTCAACAACCTCGCCCGCGGCATCCGCTACCTGAATCACTGGGAGACTCATCTGCGGGTTGTAGAGGCCATCGACAATCAGTTTGTCCCGATAGTTGAGGGAGACGGCCGCAACTCGAATCAGCACATCCGTCGGACCGGGCTTCGGAAGGGGGCGCTCGCTCAGCTTCAGATTCTCCCTGCCAAAACCACGAAGTTCCCATGCTTTCATATCCCACTCCTTGCTTCGTGTGTACGAGTATAGTCGAACTATGGTACGATCGAAGTGTAGAAAATGACTGACGCGTTGTCAAACGCGCATTTTTTGGGAGGCCGCCATCCGCGTATTTCTGCCCAAGGAGCCCAAACGCAACGAGCTCTCGCTGACATCGGTGCTTTACGCTTTGAGCGATGAAGTCAGGCTGGACATCGTTCGCGAGTTGCACAGACGCGGGGCCTGCGCTTGCGGGGAGTTCGAGATTGACCGCCCGAAGTCATCGTTATCGCACCACTTTCGTGTGCTGCGCGAGTCAGGCCTAGTGGCGACCAGGCGTGAAGGAACAGCGCTCATGAACACGTTGCGGCGGGAAGATCTCGAGGCCAGATTTCCCAAGTTGTTGGACGCGGTGCTGAGTTCCAAACCTCCGGCGGAAAAGCGCCGCAAGTTTACAGACAAGATAGCTACGGTTCCCTAAACGTGGTTCCGAAGAAGCCGCAACCTGTGTAATTAAAGTGCAAACGACTGCGCATCGGGCGAACAAGCGGGGCTATGAAACCATCCGACGACGGACTGCTCTACGGCCACAATGTCGCCAGTTGTGTCAATCGCGAGCAGGGCGTACTTCTGATCGGAAGCATAACCCGTTGCGTACAAGCGCCTACTGTCAGCACTCCGACAGGCGTCCTGGACATGCCAATGCGTGTCTTTGAGCTTAATGGAGCCCAATTTGCCGCTCGGCAGGGCGATGGTCGTGATTTCCGTTACGCTGCTGAGGGGAAGAACAGCTAATCTGGCACCGTCGGGAGAGAGATCCCAATACGGATCAGGGGCCGCGATGCGAACGATTTCTTTGCCTTTCCCCTGCCGCGGATCGAGATAGGAAAAGATGTATTCTCGACGCGCTGCCCGGCATCGCCGACCAGGTATTCGCAATCGACCAGAGTGCGGTAGAGCGCGCCAAGGAAATCGTATTGGGCCATCCTCGTCTCTCCGCTCGCGATGCCCTCCATCTCGCGGTCATGGAGCAACACGAAATCGACCGTATCTTGAGCTTTGATTCCGGCTTTGACGGATACCCGGGAGTTTCTCGCCTCCCGTAATCTAAGGCTAGGCCAATGCCTTCTGGCAGGCAAACAGGCGGACGAGCTTTCTGGTTACTGGAAACGTTCGACCAAAATGATATAGCGGATGAGCCTGTAAGCCGGATTCTCCGGGCGCTTCCCTACTTTCAACAACTTACGGCAGATCAACGACATAGTTTTATCACTGACGTCAAGAAAGTCATTTATGGCAGAATCCGCTGCACGATTTTTGCACGATTTTCTGAACTACAAAGAGGAACCTGGAAAGAGCCGATTAGCGTAGAGGTCGTAGCGGTTTTTATGAGGCTTATCGCCAACAAATCAGGGAGGCGATGATCTGGAGCAAATAACTATGGGGGATGAACTTAAATTGCTAATGCACCGGAACAAACCTTTCCTAATGCTTGTTCGTCGGTCCTGCAAAACGGTTGCCGGGTCGTGACCTACCAGCTGCCGAACCGACTTAACGCTGGCCATACCTGCCTTCCCCTGGCCGGACAAGGCCAAGTATCAAGTCCGGGCGGCCACAACTCCGGTGAAGTTACGTTACCGATCAACACGGTGACTGTCATTGCCCGGGAGCAACTATCGTAGGCATAGGCGAACAGAATTGTTTGGCATGCAGGGGGCCAAAACCAACTTAACCGTACAAAACAAATTTGGTTTCGTAGGGGCGGTGGGGATCGGAATTGCATCCCTACGTTCTAAGTCCAACAAAGAAAATGGCGTAGCTCCCCCGCCCATTCCAATTGGTGCCAATTGGTGCCGAACTTGTTCGTTGTGGCTTCAGGATACGGCAACATGTTAAGGCCCTGAACTTTGGGACGGTATAAGAGACAAAACACGTCTGGTGACGTTAAAGGCGCCTGGGGCAATTCTCGAGGTAGATTGGAATCATGCCGGTGGAACGCATCACTAAGGAGATTTCGATGAAGTTGAGCACTCGAATGGCATTTTGTGTAGCGGTGATAGCGCTTCTGGCGCCCGGCGTGACGATGTTGAGCGCAGGGGCGCGAGCACAAAGCGAAGGCTGGTGGATTGTGCGAGCGGAGTACGGAACACGGACCCAGCACAATGATGTCACGGATATTCTGAAGGATTTGATCGGGCGGGGTGGAGTAAATGGCCGAGTGGCGGTGAATAATCAGACGATGGGCGGCGATCCCGCGATCGGCGCGGACAAGATGCTGCGGATTTTGGCACAAAACGCGCGCAAGGATCAGCGGGAATTCGAATACCGAGAGGGCGGTTTTGTACCTGTGGAGATGTTCCAAGTGCGGCGGGAGGAACGACGCCAGGACTGGGGCGATCGTCCTCCAAGCTATGAAGGTCGCGAGCAGCGGGAGTCTGAGGGGCGCGATGCGGACGGACTGCGCATCATTCGGGCGTACTACGGCGTGCAAGGGAGAACGATGGACGTGACGGAATTTGTTCGCAGCCAGGTGCGCGGAGACTCGGTCAGCATTCTAGTGGCGAATAGGGCGCTGGGAGGAGATCCGGCGATTGGCGCGGACAAGGTACTCATTGTTGTGTATCGTTTCCAGGGAGTGGAAAGCGCCGCAGCAGTGCGCGAAGGTTTTATGCTGACGCTGCCGTAAGAAACGGCGACGTAGATTACGACCAAACAAATGGATCGGTTGAGCGAACCGCCGTGTACGTGCGCCGATTCGGGTCTGCGTTACAACCTTCAAAACTTAAAGCCGGACTGGAACGCCCTGAAAGAACTTCTGGCCGTAGTCCACTTGATTACGATCGAGGTTTGGACTCGTTCGAGCTTTGGTAGGGGCGGTGGGGATCGAACCATCAAGCCGTCAAGCCTGTTGCAAACACGCAAGTTATTGATTCCAAGTTTCGACAAATCCGACAGAAACGCTAGAAACGCTCAAACAAGGTACAAAAAGCGTACAAGCGTCAAGCGAGGTTGCTGGCGACAGTGTCCCGCACCAGCGTTGTACGATTACTAGGAGAGGCTTCACGACAGCGGCATCGCATGCGTCCGTGCCGCCAGTTTCATTCGGCGAAGTAGCGGCTCTTCGTGTCGCGCTCTCGTTTATTATCAATTAGCTTTGGTTACGGCACGATTCGTTGACTAGTCTCGGCTATTTATCATTTGAGCTTGCTCATTGGCTCATTGGGTCCGGAGTAATTGTTGGAATTGGGGGTCGGACCGAAGAGTTTGGAAATTGGGGTAGTCGCGGATTTTGGCTTGAGGAAAACCGTTGACGCGACATTTGGTGAGTAGACGAAGGGTGCTGTCGCGATCGTCGAATTGGATATGGACGAGGGCGGCGTCGAACATGAGGGAAGGATCTTCGGGAGCGAGCCGCAAGGCACGGTTGAGTGTGGCGAAGGAAACATCCTTTTTACCAAGCATGGCCTGGCACACGGCCAAGATTCCCAGTTTCGTAGAATCGTTAGGATTTTGTTGAAGTTGTTGCGAAGCCAATTCGGCGCAGTGCTCGTAAGCGGACGAGGCATCTTTGCGGTGCCCGGCAGCCCAGTAGTAACCATCACCGAGATTCAACCATAGCAAAGGATCATTGGACGAATAGGTTGTGGCCTTCTCGAAGGCGCGGATGGCGTCGTCGTAGCGCTGTTCAAAAAAGTAGGCGCTGGCGAGATTGGAGTAGGCATAGTCCGAAGGTTGAATCTCAATGGAGCGTTGCGCGGCACGAAGTGCCTCATCGTAGAGGCCTTCATCCATGAGAGAGCCTGCGAGATTGGAATAACCCCGAATCGAATCTGGGGCGAGAGCGACGACCTGGCGAAACATCTCGGAAGCTTCATGGACACGAGCCTGGTCGTAGTAGAAGGCGCCAAGCCAGTTGTAGGTGGCCCAATAGTGAGGACGAAGAGAGATGGCTTGCTTGTAGGTGGTCTCGGCTTCGCGGAGCTTACCCATGCGTTCATAAGCGTTAGCGAGACCCCTATACGCGGCATCGTTGGTGGGCTCGTGTTGAAGGACCAGAGAGAACTCGCTGGCAGCTTCGAGGTAGTTCCCACCTGCGACAGCCAGATTCCCTAGACAAGCGTGGGCGGCGGGGAGTTGTGGATCCAGCTGATTCGCCATTCGACAAGAATCGCGGCCCTGCTGAAGCGTCGAAAGTTGGTTAGTAACGGTGTATTTCTGGAGGAGGGCTTCACCGAGACCGGCGTAAGCGAGAGCGTAGCTTTTGTCCAACTCGAGGGCATGCTGGAAAACTTGGATAGCGTTGTCCAGATTCTCCGGGCGGTCGTAGTTTTGGAGGTAGCCAACGCCCTGGAGATAGTAGTCATAAGCGCTGGCAACTTGCGCTCGGTGAGTTTCACTTTCAGCGTGTTCGGTCAGACTAGAGTTCATGCCAAGCATTTCAAAGGCAGCGCTAACGACAGCATCCTCTATGTGGAAAGCGTCGTCGTCAGTCAGGGTGAGACTGTTAGCTCGGAGTTGGCGCCGGGTCCGCGCTTCGACGAGGATAAAGTTGATACGGATTTGCCTACCAGATGTGTGTAGGTTCCCTTCGAGAACGAGGTTAACACCAAATTCCTTGTGTGCGGCGTCGACATTGTCGATGTGACTGCGGCGAACCTCAGGAAACGGGACGACTTGGAGGAGAGGGTCGCGGGTAAGTTGGGTTAGTTTGGCGGTGAGTGTTTCCGTGAGCCCTGCGCCGAAAGCAACTTTTTGTGCGTCGCCGTCAGAAACAGTAAATGGAAGAACAGCCAGCTGCTTTTCGCGAGGAAGCGCGGGAGACGTGAAGCTACTGTCGGCAGAGGTAGATAGAAAATGTCGCAAGATGAGACCAGCCACAAGAAGCAAAATAAGAGAGGCAACAAACGCGAGTTGTTTCTTGTTCGCAGAGACTGAGAGGAAACGCGGTGGCCTCGCACTCAGCTGTCCGCCGCCTTGGTCCTCGACGACGTTTTCTGCCAACGAGCGTCCACTATCCTTGTCACGTTTCAAGCGCTCCAGGTCAGTCCGCATCTCCGCAGCGCCCTGATAACGTAAATTCCTGTCTTTTTCCAGAGCCTTGTTGATGATTCGTTCGAGGTCTCGAGGCAGGTTCGGATTTAAGCTCAAGGGAGCTACGGGAGCACGGTTCAGGATGGCATCAAATATCGTCGCGATACTCTCACCTCGGAACGGGAGTCGTCCGGTCGCCATTTCGTAAACGACTGCTCCAAAGGAGAACAAATCGCTGCGTGCATCCAGCTGTTTGGCCCTTGCTTGTTCGGGAGACATGTAAGCAATCGTTCCAAGTGTGCTACCTGGACTCGTTAGGGGTTCCGGGTCTACTTCCAGCGTAGCGAGTGTCTCTGTGTTCGTGGCACTACTTGTACTGGAGCTGACCTTGGCTAAACCAAAATCCAGAACCTTTGCATGTCCTCCCGCGGTTATGAAGATATTCGCTGGCTTGATGTCTCTGTGGACTATGCCTTTTGTGTGCGCTGCGTCCAGAGCGTCTGATATTTCAATCCCGAACAACAACAGGGCTCCCATTTCCAAAGGGCGCCCTGCAATACGCTGCTTCAGCGTGGAGCCCTCCAGCAACTCCATCGCGATGAAACATTTGCCCTGGTGTTCGCCAATTTCGTAGATGGTGCAGATGTTCGGATGATTCAGGGCCGAAGCAGCACGAGCCTCGCGGCGAAAGCGTTCGAGGGCTTGCGGGTCTTTGGCGAGGTCATCCGGCAAGAACTTGAGGGCAACGAAACGGCCCAGCCCCAAATCCTCAGCTTTATAGACTACACCCATACCTCCGCCGCCGAGTTTTTCAATGATGCGGAAGTGGGAGATGGTTTGTCCGACGAGCGTGTCGGATGCCGCCATAGTGCCGCAATATTATGTTGCACCATGGGACGAGTCAACGAACCGACGAGGCCTCGCAGTCACCAATGGCGCGGAGTCGCACTGAGTCACTTGCTGCAACCTGGGACTAAAAATTGAGAAGTAGTAGCGGTCCTCTTGCCGCGGCCGCCCCCCTCCACGTTGAGCTTGTACGGATGGGACTGGAGGATTACCATGCTTGTACGTTTAATGGGGTAAACTGCTCTTGGACTGATGGGAGGTTGGTATGCGACGAACCATTTGCTTCCTGGTGTTGGCGTTGGCAGCAATGCTTTCGGCCTCTTCGGCGTCTGCGGACACCGCCTGTACTGCTGGCAATTTGTCCAGCATCATGGGTACAAGCTGCAACATCGGGCCGATCCAGTTCACATTTACCTCGCTCTACGCGGTCTACAATGTCACCAACGACGCGACGGGACAGGTCTCCGATAATCTGAACTTTGCAGCAAGCGACTTCTATCTCGCACCCACAACCGATGGTTTCACATTGACCCTTCTCAACGGCCCTCAGCTGATGTCGGCATCGCCGGGTAATATCGCGGGCGAAGACGTTTTCTTGAGTTACAATCTGCTCCTTCTGGACCCCTCTTTGTATGTGACAGGAGAGAGCGTCACCTCTCCGGGGCTCTCAGCCACCGGCAGCGGCAGGCATTCCTTCGCAACTGTCACTGGATGGACGACCTCCCAATATTTTGGGCAGATATACGGCGGGACAGTAATCGACAATAACTTCGGAACGGTGACGAGCTACCCTTTTGTGTATCGCGGAGGCCCAAACGAGCCGTTGTCGGCCGGCTTGTCTGACCCCGGAGTGATAGGCCTCCTCCTGACTGCCTACAGCGGGAACAATGCATATTGGTCGGGGTCGACTGACGTCTCCTTCACCACAGCACCCGTTCCAGAACCCAGATTACTTGTAATGCTTACCATCGGCTTGCTCGGCCTAGCAGGTGCGTCACTTTGGAAGCAGCTGGCGTAAGTTTCTATAGAATGACCTGCCTCTCTTCATGGGTCGCGGCCGATGACCGTCTCCATAGCCAAATTGCGCAGCTTCCGCCGCGTCTTTCGGCGCGTAGGCTCCATGCATCTCCAGCATGTTCATAGCGACGCATCACGCTAAAAGGTGCGAACGGCCTCCTGTTAAAGCGTACAGTGTCGAGGTGACGGACATCTGTGCTCAAGTAATTCCGGAAGGTTACGAGCTCAACTTGGCGCCGTCATTGCTCGGAGGTGCCAGGGAATGCCTTTCCGGAAGGGCTTGCGACCCTAGTTCGGCCGGCGCTGCGCGCTCCTCCGCGGAGACTCAGAGCCTTAGCAAGCCCTCCGCACCTCCTAACCCGACCGCGAGGAGTTAGTTTCAGTGGAAGAATATTGGCGCCCTTGGGAGGACCCTGCTCTCAGCGGTCCCACGTGATTGCGGGGCGGTGGGATCGAACCATCAGGCCCGCTGAAAACACACAAGTTATTGATTCTTCGTTTAGTCAAATCCTGCAGAAACGCTAGAAACGCTCAAGCAAGGTACAAAAAAGGTACAAGAGCTTTGTCAGATTCCTGCTTGGCCGAGGCGGCCCGGCTGCAGGGAGGCAGGCTCGCTGCTCGCAGTACTCGCGCAACTGCATCTCCGGCATGCGCTATCGTCAGAACTCAGGCGTACGCGACTGCCGGGCGGGCATAACGACGAGCACCCATCTGGCCTCCCGCTGCGATGCAGGCCAATTCGGTGAACTTACTCCCGGGCTTGAACAAGCGGAATCCCAGACGCTACTTGAATATCAATTAAAGCCCGAATCCGCCGATCAAGTTGGAAGAACGTGGCAACCACTTTACCCGGTACAACGTTGCTGAAGATCGGCACGTATTTGACTCGTAGTTGAGTAACCTGCTCGTCCAGGGCAAGAGCGCGCTTGATCAGGCTAGACGCCTGCTCGTCGCTCATAGTGCCAGTGTTCCACTGGTCAGCATATTGCTTGATCAGCGCGTTCTTCTGATCACCAATCTTGGTTAGCTCGGCCGAGTACTGGTCGTAGACGGGCCAAAACTTAGTGGCTTGGTCGTCCGTGAGTTTCAGATTAGCGGCGACCAGTTGCTTCATCCCAGAACGGATGTCTTTCCGGAGTAATTCAACGTCTTGGTCAACGCCGGCCTGCGCATTGGCGTTGGATTGAGATGCTCCTCCAGCTTGGGCGCCGCCGCGCGGGGTGTCCACAAAACAGATACCCGCCAAGAGAATCAGGACCACGAGTTTCTTCTTCACTAAACTCCTCCTTGATTCAAATTCACCCAGCGAAAGGGCCTCGTGAGTTAGCTTGGATCCGATTGTGGCTGCTGACCACCAGGCCTCTCGCCAATGGTTAACCTGCGTCGCTCGGCCGCATCGGTACTCCTTCAAAAGCATTTGGTTCTGGGCAACGCTTTGTGGGGGCGAATCGTGCTTTAGCAACCAGAAAACCCTCGGAAGGGTAGTCGCGAGTCACAGGCGCTGAAACTGTTAACACTGCCAGCAAGCAAGCCGGATGTACTGTGAGTGGCCGGACTACAGGCGTCTGACGGTGATCCACAAATCGTATATTTGAGCGCATGGAAACACCTTGGGTTTGCACAGAACAGCTTCCGGCTGGCTGACGGTGCTGGAGACGCCAGAGTGTCCGCAAACACTGCAACACTTCTGGTCTGGACACGCACACGAACACGTTTTCGAGCGCTACAAGAAGCTCAAAACCAATCGGCAATTACGCTTGGACTGGGTAGAAAAGATCGGACTCGGGTTCTCAGTAGGCCCACTCGGCCCACCGCAAGCGGTTCGGAGTGCGGCGTAAGTCCTTTAGATTCCTGGTGGACGAGACCGGGATCCAACCGGCGACCTCCTCGTTGCGAACGAGGCAACTTCCGATCTAAGGTGCGGTGCTGCAACCACTTAACCTTGGTGGAGAGCCTCTCAGTTGGCCCACCACCGCGCTAAAAAGGCGGTGATTAGGTGAAGTCAGCCTTGCCATCGTAATTTGTATGAAGGCCCGGCCCTGCACGCAGAAGGGTGGATTCAAGGTTGAGGTGAGCAGTCACGAATTACTTGCTTTGAATGGATTCGAGGTAGGCGACTAGGTCGTCGATGTGTTTTTGGCCGCTCCGGTCGTGCTCCGGATCTATCTTGCGAAATTTCGCGCCCCATACTGGCATGTCATCCGATCCATGCGACGCTACGCGTTTGCCGAAGATCAGCACTGCCGAAACGTAGCCGCGGGGAAACTTGCCGTCATAGTTTCTGGCCAGAGCCGTCAAGTCCGCCGGAGCAATCTTTAATGTTTCGGCAACCGGGCCGTCCCCTTTGCCCAGCTTTCCATGGCACGAGGCGCAATACTTACCGTACGTTTCGACTCCGGCCTTAATGTCCGGTTTCTGCTTAACGGGTTGGTCCTCGTTCTGGCTGGCAGCCGCGGCGCACCAGCAGGCCACAAACGCGACGGCCACGGCGGTTGCCCGCCCAGGACGTGTGGCCGTTATCCGTGAGAGTGGTGCTGTCATGCTCGGGAATATACCACGACAGCGAGGACGCATGATGGCGCCGTGCCCGGCACTGCAATGCTAAATCGGGAATGAACTAGCTCGAGAATCGTGCTGGAAGCCCGGCATGCACGGAATTGCCACGGGCGAAGTTCTTTGTTGACTTAGCTGCCCAGTTCCGGACAGCGCCCATACCGCGATCGATTGAGGAGATCTGTATAGTCGATCTTTGGAACAGCAGGGTGGAACGATGACTTCCACCCAACCGTTCCGAGCCACTTTTCATAGTGAAGTGTCGCTGCGGCAGATTCAACGTCGTGGAGCGGGGATGTATGCCCAGCGAAGCGTTCGAGGAGCTGGCCCGAAAGTAAGACGAAGTTATCGCCATACAGCGCGTTTAGTACCACTGCGGTTTGCCCTTTGGTGTGCTACGATCCACCTAATAGCTGTACCCATACAACACCACACCCCTAAAAGGCCCGGTGCGCTTTGCTGGGCCTTTGCTTTTCTGAAGCGCATTTATCGTGTCTACCCCGTAGTGGCAGACTCTGTAAACTTGGCGGCTGGGCCGGTAAAACTATCACGGATTCCGGCCTACTCACCTCACCGCATTGCGTAATACATCACCGTCATCATAGCCGCGGAGAAGATTAGAACTGCGCCCCAGAAATAGAAAATTTCATTTAGTGTTCTTCGCTTATCTATACGTCTCATCGATCCGCCCTGAATCCCAGTAGTTCTACTGTCTAGCGAGCGGTCGGTCGTTGCTCTCGCGCAATCAAACAATCAACGCTTCCTTGTGATCGCTTATTCCAAGGATCGAAGAAACAAGTTACCGTCGAAGCCAGTTTGGCAGCATCGGTTGTGGTAGTGCCGTGCGAATCGAGGATTCTGGAGTGATCGCACGAGGTCTAATGAAGTACGAAAGGCCATCGGATTCAAGACGAATTTGTGGCAACCTTGGTGGTGATCCGGAGCAAATAACTTATGGCGGACCAGCCTAAGAAGAACCCGTGCAAATCCGAGGCGGCAAAGAAGGGCTGGAAGAAGCTCGGCCCCACCACGAAGCAGCGCAAGCTGGTGAAAGAACTCGCCAAGGGGAAAACGCCGACCGAAGCCGTAGTGGCTGCTGGCTACTCGCCAAAGAATCCTTCGCAGACCGTGTACCAGGCTATGGAGGGCATCCGCTTGCGCGTGCCAGAGATGCTCGATAAGGCGGGCTATTCAGTGCCTGCAATTATTGAAAAGCATTTAGCACCGAAGCTCGAGGCGAAGGAAACCAAGTTTTTCGCGCATAAAGGCAAGGTAGTTTCCACGCGCCAGGTCGATGATCATTCAACGCAGATGCGGGCCATCGAGAACATGCTCGAGATGCATGGAGCGTATGCGCCGAAAGATCCCAAGGAAGCGGCTCAATTCGGCGTGAAAGTGATCGTCGTCGACATTCCGCGGCCGCGCTACACGCTGCCCGACATCGGGCCTGGAGATCCGCTGCCGACGATGGAAGAGATCATCAAGATGCAGCCTGAGAACAACCAGAACGGCCACAAACCTTAAGAGTGAATCCCCTCTTCCTGAATTTGGAGTCCGCTCCTGAGCGACAATGTTCTAAGAATTGAGTCGTGGTGTTGGCCCGCTTACTGCAGGTAGCGCAGCCCGGTACGACTACTCCACGCCCGCCCTGCGCCACGCTGGGCGGATTGTCCACAAAAGTCCCGAAGTCGTGGCGCAGGATTTCTTTCTGAATCGCCGCAATCAGCTCTGATTTGCTTCATTTGGCTGCCCTTAAATTAGTATCTTGCATACGACGCCGCAAAACCGTATACAGAAGAACTTAAGTCCCTGAATTTCTCGCCGTGGACGTAGAACTGGCTTGACGAGAGTGTGCTGATGTTGCCGGAATACATCATGTCTCAGCTGATCGGCGGCGGTCTGGGGCTACTTGGTACTTTCTTCAATGCGTCGGTAACTTGGGCGCAAAACCGCAGGGCGCCTGTTCGACGCCAGCACCTTCTGGATGAAGAAATCAAAAGGCTCACTTTTTGGGACGCATGGCTGAAAATCCAGAGTTCAACGGCAACCTCTGAGAGTGAAGTAGCCGAGTTAAAGAGAAGGGTCCTGGATGAAGCGAGTGCTGCCGCCGCAAATGTGAAGGAAGCTTTCCAGCGACCAACTGTCAAGAGTCAATTGACTTGGCAGCAAGTGCTAGCGGTCGCCCTTTCCGCCATCATGCCGGGATTAGGCCAGTTCTACAACAACGATAAAAAAAAGGGTGCAGTTATGCTGGCTGCGTACTTCCTCGGTGCAGGTCTGGTAAGCCTGTCCCCTATTCTTATCATCCCTGTTTGTGATCTGGTCGACATTCGACGCCTACCTAGTCTCTAGCGGCAAGGCGCGGAGGTGGTAGATATAAACCGACGGTCAACTATCCTCGGACGCTCCGTCTATGTTCGCAAAAGGAGACCGCCGAAATGAATGATGATCATGCCAATCCACTAGCTGCTGTTGACTTCACGATTGAGGTAGAAGATAACTCAGGAAATGTCCAACAACTGCTAAAACACTTTCCTTCGGTTCATAGCCTTCATGCTGGTGATCTGGTCCGGATCGAAGGTTCGAGTGGAACTTTCGAAGGAGCATACCGCGTCATATCTGTACGGCACAGTTTTCATACGAAGAACGGATACCGGCAATGTATCGTCGCAAGGGTGCAAGAGTTATTGGTCCGCTTGGCTGTATCTCTCCGTATTCGTCAGTGACGGAGTATGCTGCAGTACTCGCATTCACGCCGGAGCTAGTATCATTAATCACGCCTGAAACTGTCACAGGCACAGATTTGCCGTTCGGAGGCCACAATGTGTTTGGATTGGCGCCACGGGCACAAGCCGCAAGAGTGAAACCGTATTTACGATTTGCCGGGTCGGCCCGACCGTGCGGCTTGTCTCTCAACACCACTACTGGTGTGCCGAGCTACAACGCAGCGCCATGGTCGAAATTCGTTGAAGCTCCGCAACGGAATGTCAACCGAGTCGTAGAAAAGGCGCGAAGAGGTTTCGAGTCACGGCATACTGCTCGGTGAACCATTCCCAGAGGGCGACCTGCTCTTTGACAACCGCTTGGAAATCTGGCATCTCGCGATCGTCGGATACCATTCCCTCACGCCTTGTATTGAGAAAGTGGAGACGAAATGCCTTTGTTGAAAGATCCTCCAGGTATTCAGCGATCGAATCATCGAAAAGAAAAAGGGCTTCTTCTGTGTCACGGCCGAATTGCAGGATGGTCTGAAACGTAGGTCTCAGGTCCTTGGCAACTTCCCGCACAAATTCGATCGTCCTTTGATAGATCGGCAACCGTCTGTTGTAGACGTCGATGCCGACACCGACTACATTTCGCCTGCGTTTTGCAAGGCGCAACGAGCTATTTGCAACTTTCGGACGCCCTCCCGCCTGGACGTACTCATGCACCTGCGCCACGGCATGCCTCAGCTCGCCAGGTGTCAGGCGTTTCGACTGGTGTGAAAGCGTGTCATATTCGTCGTGGTGGTCTTTACAAAGGAAAGCCCCATTCTGAATCACAGAGTTGCTGTGATCTCTGTCGATATGCGCAATTTGCCCTTTCTTGATGCCAATATCTCCACGAAAATGTAGGCAGAGTGCGCAAATCCGCTTGCAGGAAATTAGGATTTGTTCTTCCACGTCTGCAGGCCACTGCTTTCGGACCATTGAGCTGCCCCTAGAGTTCTTCGCTTACCTTCTCTTGTAGCAAAACCACAATACTGTCAGATCATTGTACGCATGAGCACGTTCAGCCTCAGAGCTACACTCATCAGCGAGACTAGAAGTATCGCTTCCTTGACCCATCGGGTTGGATTTCAAATTTCTGAAAGTACGACGGCTCGAAGGGCTGCCATTCAAGCTGATACTTGAATCCGTGCTTAACCCGCACCAACACCTGCTTCTGAACTTCGTTAAGAACGTCCTCCAGGGACAGGAAAAGATGCGGTTCATTGGGGAGAAGAGTAATTGCGCGGTTTCTGAAAGCCTTATCTTGCTCGTCCCAATAACCGTGCTCTTCCTTGACAACCCATCGCTTGACGGGATCGGTTGCGCTGTCGGGGATCGTGCCGTTGATCACGTATAGTTCGGATGGCTGCGAGAATGGGTCGGGCGTGTTGTAGAGAACCTGCGGTATGGTGTTATTGGTTAGAGACATAGCCAGACTTTACCATCGCTTGCCAACGCCACAAACACATAATGCACAGACATCCACAACAACCTGGTGCTGGTGTAGAAATCGCAATAATTCGTATCCGCTACAGTACGGCGTCCGGTGGCCGTCTCAGAGATACGAAAAACATCTGTTTCCGGAACCCAAAAATCGTGTCGGGCGGCACGCAGAATCAATAAATTACGGACAGCAGTCGAGTGGGGTTTTCGGAACCCCGGCGGATTAGGCCAAGCCAATCTCACCAAGCTCGGATGCACGCTCGGTAAGGGGCGGAGCAGCAAAGGACATCTTGAGTGGCGACGCTTTAGCGTCGCCATCGCATCTTTACTCGGACGATGAACCCCTTGTTCGACAGATATTTTTCTCTCCCTGCGACTGTGGCACGCCACCAATCAGCCCCTCTGGCAATAGAACGCGAACGGTTCTTAACCCATCTTGAAGCAGGCGGACCTGGCCAGCAAACCATCCGCACAGCGGCCTGCTGCCTCCTGCAGTTCGTCCGCAAGAAGTTGAGGAAGCCGCGAACTGTTGGAAAAAACTTCGCAATCAGGGCAGCAAGAACACCGCAGGCACTTAGGAGTTCAGTGCTTTGCCGCGTTCGGCGCTTCTTGCCGGGCGGGCTTGTGGATCGCAACGCGGGTCATTTCATGAAGGGGCGAATGAAGGAATATGGAGGATTGTCCTTGGGCCACCAGGCAACCGGAGGCCCTTCAGCCAACCGTTTCAACGCACTCAGAAAATTCACATTGACCGACTATTGTGTAGAACTCTTCACGCTGTTGAAGTGCCGTAAGAAGCTTGAGTGCTTTGCCGTAGGCTAATATGGCTCCGGTCAAATTGTGGAATGATAGGGAGTCTTTAGCCGTCATGCGTCTTGCTATGTGGGCATCCGCTGACAACTCAATCATTCGTTCTATGGCTCGCCTCGCGTAACCCGAATTAGATTCCATCGGACTGGGCTCCTTCTAATCAATTAGACGCCCTCGTCCCTACGACGGTTATTTTGCCGCATGTCAATAAAATGTGAAGGGCTTGTCGACGATACTGAAGAATGCTGCAGTCTGAACTGGCGAAACGCGAAAACATCAGTCTTGCCAGCAGCGTTGTCCCTCAAGCCCGTGCCCTCCCTCACAGGAGAGGAACACTGCAATCTGACCACGCTTGCGCACCGCTCGCAGGTGCGTCTCCTCCTCGCGGAAACGGCCCAACCATCGCGAGTCGTAGGGCTGGATCACGATCTCTTCTTTCAGAACACGTTGCACGCGCTGTTCGTCAGTTTCAGCTTTCTCCATCGTTAGCGAGTCTACATCCACGCGGACGTATGACGGGCAATCCGTCAGTTAGGAACTTGAGATTCGCAACGCGAGAATCAGCATTGCCGACGATTCGCTCAGAATCGGCAAATCCTCTGTGCACCGATGAACAGCCAAAATATGTGTGATTCCTGATCGCTCTGACGAACCAGCGGGCCTTGTTGATTTGGGCAAGCCCAGTTGTTGAGGTCTTTGCCACGGACGCACAAGCTGGTATCTACACCTAAGCCCCCGCCTACAATCCGTTCGAGGAAGGAGAGCCCATGAAGCTCTTGATTGCGGTGGTCGGTTGCACTCTCGCTCTCGTTTCGGCCGCCAAGCAATTTCCCGACGCACCTACAGGTTTCGACAACAAGACCAACGGGATGGTCGACGATGCCACGCATCAGGCCGACCAAGTGAAATTCGAGGAAGTCGAGGAGCTAAGAGAGGGTTTGGGACCGCTATACAACGCGCAGTCCTGTCGTGAATGCCACCAGGCTCCCGTGACCGGCGGGGCATCGCAGATCACGGAATTGCGCGTCGGTCATCAGGGGAAGGACGGACACTTCCGCACGCCCGACATCCCGATCGCTCACGGGGCCGAAGTGATTACCGGCCGCTCTCTGGTGAATGATCGCGCGATTTGCCCTAACGCGGCTTTTCCCGACCAGGAAATCCAGGAACGCGTTCCGGAGACCGAGACGATCCGTACCTTACGGCTCTCGCTAACTCTGTTAGGCGATGGCTTTGTCGAGGCGATTGCCGATCAAACCCTTGTTGATCTTTCCAAGCAACAATGCAAATCTTCGCATGGGAAAATCTGCGGTCAGATTCTCTATGTGCCCATCGTGGAAGCGCCTGGACAAATGGGTGTAGGCCGCTTCGGCTGGAAAGATCAGCACGCCAGTCTGTTGTCGTTCGCAGGCGACGCGTACCTCAACGAGATGGGCATTACCAATCGCCTGCAGCCTAATGAAGTAACCAAACTCTGCAGCACCACTTCCGAGCCGAATGACAACCCTGGGCCGGACGGCCTCTCCGACACTGACCACTTCGCCCGCTTCATTCGCGCTACTAAGGCACCGGCGCGCGATGCGCAACTCGCCAGCAGCACGGCTGCAAAGAAGGGCCTCGGCCTGTTCGACAAAATTGGCTGCGCCACCTGCCACGTTGAAACACTAACCACCGCCCCCGCAGGAACAAAGATCAATGGCGGAACGTTTACGATTCCCGCCGCGCTCGGCTCCATCACGTTGCACCCGTATGGCGATTTCCTGATGCACGATGTGGGCACCGGCGACGGAATCCTGCAAGCCACGCGCGAGCACTATGGACACCAAGTCTTCCAGCAGATGTCCGGTTATCTCGCGAAACAAGACTTCGAGAGCAGCCGGAATAAGATACGTACTGCTCCTCTATGGGGAGTCCGCTTGCGTCCTCGTTTGATGCATGACGGTGCTTCCCTGACACTTCTCGACGCAATCGCGCGACACCGCGGCGAGGCCAGCCACGTCACCAAGCAATTTGAAAAACTGAAACAGCCCGAGCAAGATGCCATTATCGAGTTCCTGAAGTCTCTGTGAACTATAGGCGTTTGGGGTCGGATCAAGGGCAATGCGGAAGTTGAACGTCCATCGCGGTTTATCCCGTTTTGGGCCGTGGCCTATGCGTTCGTCGTCTACATGATTGCTATGCTGGAAATGGACTAGGTTGCGGAGTGCCGGGACCCAAGTTGCCGGTTTTGCCGTTACCGGGACCTAGCGCGATTTCTTGCCATAACTTCCGTATTGCCGACAATCCGGGAGCGGGAGCTATCTCGCGTGGCGGCTCGAATCTGGACGCGAAATAGATCACTTCAACAAATCCGTTTTCCGTCCATCAAGCGGCATCCTGAGGCCTGGGCAAGACCACCGCAGCTGTATTGCACGCCCCTGAATGAGGTTCACTCCTCGTGCAGCAGGATGACAGGATCAATGGACAGGGCGCGTTGCGCTGGAATCCACATAGCCACTAGCCCCAGTAATGCCATCGCCAGAACAACGCCAGCCAGTACCAGCGGATCGCGAGGAGTTGCCGAATATACGATAGAAGCCAGCACCCGGCTCGCCAGAATTCCTAGAAGCAATCCTGCTGCGGAACCGAAGGCCAATAATCTGACGGCTCGTCCCAATGCGGCCTGCAACACTTCGTTAGGCTGTGCGCCAAGAGCGACACGAATTCCCAACTCCTTCAGCCGCTTGCTAAGGGAATACGCAGCCACTCCAAAGATCCCGGTAATTGACAGCATGACGCCCATCACGCCCAGCACACCGAGCGATATGGTGGCCACATGCGCAGGAAAGAGAGCGAAGTTGTTCAGTTCGCTGCTCCATGTTTCGATGTAGGAAGGCAGGCCTCGATCCAGGTCTCGCAGTGTATTCCTGATTGTCGCCGTCAGTTGGAGCGGATCGAGCCTCGAGCGCACCACCAGTATTGTCTCGGGGGATGGCGATTGCAGGATGGGAAGAAACATGGCCAGATGAGGTTCTTCCGTAATACCTTTATATTTTCCGTCTTCCACAATGCCGACCACTTGGAGACGCGTTCCGTCCTCGATCTTGAAAAATCCGCCGATTGCTTTCGCCGGGGATCCGAAGAGTTTTCTTGCAAATTCGCGATTCACTACGACGACGCGTGGCGCGCTCTTGTCGTCACGCCAGGTGAACGTCCGTCCAGAGACTAAAGCCGTGCTCGCGGCATCGAAGTATTCAGGCGATATATTAAAGAAAAACGAAACAGCAGCGGCATTGGACGGCCTGAGATCGGCCGTCTCGTCAGAAAAGATATTCGAGTCGCTGTAAGCGCCGCTGATTAGCGGCGCCCAATCGATCAAGCCCACGGACTCCACGCGAGGAATCGACTGCGTGGCCTCAACCATGCGTTTTTGCATTTCGAGCAATTTGTCGCCGTTGTAGCCCGCCATCCGTAAATCCGTGGATACGATCATTGCGTTACGCGGTTCGAAACCGAAATTGCTGTGCAGCGAACGGACGAGTCCACGTACCGCGACCATGGATGAGGTGACCAACACTGCGCAGATCGCAATTTGCACTACCAGCAACACATCTCGCAGCGTGATCCGCCGCGCTGGCGTGCGGGTTGATCCGGCTTTAACGATTTGGTAAGAATCGGTCCTGAGCACCTGGCGCACAGGAACGATGCCGAAGAGGACTCCGCTTACCAGCGCCAAAGCCAACGCTACCGCATACACGTTTGCGTCAGGGTTCACCGGCACACTGATGGGATATCTGGGTAGAGGCCGCCATGCGCTCAGCGCGTGCAATAGCAGAACGCTGCCGAAGAGTCCGAGAGCGCCACCGGCGAGGGAAATCAGCAAAGCTTCGGTAAAAAGCGTTCGGAGAATCCGTACCCGCTTCGCGCCCAGCGCGAGGCGCAAAGCAATATCACGTGACCGGTCGGCGGCACGTGCGGCGAACAGGCCGCCCAGATTGGCTGAGGCGGCGAGCAGAATTAACCCGGCCAGCAGCATCAGTCCCGTAAGGAATGCCTCTACTCGACTGCCGAGGTAGTCGCCGTACAAACTGGGACGCGACAGTGAGAATCTCACTCGGCCATGTTCTTTGGGATAATTCTTTTCAAGATACGAACCGATGGAGTTCAGATCGGAAATGGCCTGTGCCGGAGTGACACCGGCCTTTAAATGCCCCAACGCTAGGTAAATCCAAGGGATGTCGCGGGCCGCGAGGATATTCCGACCCTCTATCTGCTCCTGGTTCACCATCGGTAGAAATAGGTCGGGAGAGGCGAATAAAAGAGTCCCGTGGAATTCGGGAGGCGCCACACCGACGACCGTAAAAGGATGTTTGTTGACCTGAACGATACGGCCCACGATGCGTCGGTCGTCCTGAAAACGGTTGTGCCAGCAGGCGTAGCTGAGCACGATGTATGGAGCACTGTTGGGGCCTCCCTCATCGGAGGCGTGGAAGAATCGGCCAAGGTACGGCTGAACGCCCAGGGTGTCAAAGTAATTTCCGCTGACTTCAAATAAGAAGACCCGCGACGCACTTTCGCCCGTATCGAGCCCAGCCTCCGTGATTCGATAAGCTGCCAGACTCTCGAAACTCCGATTGCGGTCGCGCAGGTCGAGATAGTCGGGGTAGGACTGTACCGGATCGTCCTGACCGACGCGCTCAATTCCGTAGAGGCTCTGCTCCCTCGGCAGATTCATCGGCCGCAGAATCATCGCATTCAGCACGCCAAAGACTACGGCGTTGGCGCCAATGGCCAGCGCCAGTGTCAAAACAGCAGTAGCCACAAACCCTGGTGCCCTGCGAATGGTCCGCCAACTGTATCGAATGTCCTGAAGCAGGCTTATCATGGCGACCCTCAGCCAAATAACATAGGGTTGCAGGAGTGGATCCTGCAATTCTACAACCAAGAAGATGACCCGTAAGAGGTTGATGGCAAGGGCCAACAGAACCTGATCCTTGCGACGCGCTGTTCGCCTGCGGAATTGACCGTCCACAAGTGGACAGCTCTGAACCTCTTGGCGAATGACGAGCAACCCTGAAGTTGTGCCTGATTCGGAAAACCGGAAACTTGCTCTGCCGCCAAATCCAAGCGGGAGGTTATGTCGTTTACCAGGATCTTGGAATCAGAAATGAATTTACCCCTAGAATCTGTACGTCCAGATGCCGAGCGACGCTCCACGCTTCTAAGGAAACCGTGCAAGCCATAGTTTTTCCTCTCACTCTTATGCTGGGTGGACTCCTCGGTGGCGCACTGGGTGCCGCCGCGACGGTCATCCTTTACGTTTCTCTGATCCCGGACGTAAACAAAACTCTTCCCGCAGATCAGAAGATAACCACATTCACGGTGGACCTTCGGCTCCCGGAAATACTGCGGCAACACAAAGCCTTATTTCCCGAAAGTCTAATGCGAACTACATTCTATGTTCTCTTCGTTTCCGCGGCAGCGGTAGTCTTCATAGCTCTTGCTATTACATTGTTATCGGTCCCAGGGCGCCCTTAGAAGTGTCAGCCAGTTCCCGATAAGATTGAAATTGGTGGTGGGTACTGGGAGCCAAGTTACCGCGAACGCCGTTAGGACGTAGCCGCCCGGCGGCGGACGCTACGCGTGAGGTAGCCGAGCGTTGGTAGCTTAATGGCTTGGATATAAGTGTGGGTCACAGGAGGTGTCCCTGTGACCCATCTACGAAAAATAATGCTGGAG
>Ga0306920_100002118_pt1 | contig 24958 bp, 21 predicted proteins | sample flu12Cox44000170_FD_204666 | JGI IMG/M metagenome (GOLD analysis project Ga0306920, IMG submission 204666) | Lab enrichment of tropical soil microbial communities from Luquillo Experimental Forest, Puerto Rico - flux4day.12C.oxic.44.000.170 (v2)... | ecosystem: Environmental > Terrestrial >...
TTGCCGGATCGCCCATGGGACGCAGTTCTTCCCTCGCCGCCGCCTTCAGGACGCGGGCAACCAGCGCACGCACTTCCTCGGCCATCGCCGGCTTGGCGTCCCAGATCGGACGCATGACGTCGAGCACTTCGGGCGTGCCGACTTTCTCAATCGGCAGGTTGTTGATCGCCGTGCAATAGATCGGAATGATCCGCTTCATGCCTGCGGCATCCTTGGCGTTCTTGCGCTTGTCAGCCCACCGTGCGACGACTTTCGTGCCATAGGTTTCGAAGGTCGGGCCGGTCTTGCGGCGGCCCACGCCTTTGGTGGCCTCAGGATAGATGCCCTGCTTGACGTCGTCCTGCAGTTTGAGATGCGCGGCGAGCGCGGCGCTGTAAGAGAAATCCTCGACGCTGCCGAGTGGCGTGAGCTTGGGCTGGCGCTTCTGGCTCTCCTTCAGCATGTGCTTGGGCTTCTCCCACTGCGAATAGAACAGACGCGAGTTGCCGGTCACGAGCAGTTTGAAGCTCCGATGGTGTTCATCGGTATAGAGCTTCTGCTTGCGCTTGCCTTTCTCGTCCAGCCCGCCGTCCGGCAGGGAGTGAAGATTCTTGGCGTTGAAAAACTTGGTCATAATTTCGGAACTTCCCAAGTCGATTGGGCTTAATGCCCAGTCATCCTTCGAGGAAATATCTAGTTTGATTCCGTTTTTAATTCAAGGCGGCCCGAGGCGGGTGATGAGAGATGCGGACGCAAGACATGGCTTGAGGAGAAAAGCCCAAAATTAACAAAGTCTTGTCGTCATGCGCGCGATGCGAGGGAGGGAGATGGGAGGAGGATTGAGGAGGCTTGATAATACCGCTGGCTGGGGCGGGAGGGATCGAACCTCCGAATGGCGGAATCAAAATCCGCTGCCTTACCGCTTGGCTACGCCCCAACTGACCGGGAGGGAATGGCGGGACCTTATGGCCGCAGATTCCCTGACTGACCGCCCGTCTATAGAGTGAGTTGGGCCATTTCAACAGCGCCGGCGACAAAAATACCTGCGACGAAGCCCGTTTGGTCGACCCTCCGTCTATGAGACCACGGCGGCTCCTTCTCGCGCGCCACAAGGACCGGTTTTGGCCGAAATCCGCCCCCTTGGCTCGGCCGTCATTCAACATGGCCCAGGAGGTAGTTGAGGGGGCGCCGGTTTCGTGGGAAGACGGCGGCCTGTTTCCGCTCTTAAGCGAGATATCGCCATGACCTATCGCGCGCCGATCAACGACATCCTGCTTGCGCTGAACCATGGCGCTGGCCTGAAAGCTGCCGTGGAGGCCGGCCATTTCGGCGATTTCGATGCCGACATCACCGCAGCCGTGCTCGAGGAAGCGGGCAAGTTCGCCTCCGACGTGTTGGCGCCGCTCAATCGCATCGGCGACGAGCACGGCATCAAGCTCGAGGAAGGCAAAGTGACCACCGCGCCCGGCTGGCCCGATGCTTATCAGCGTTGGACCAGTGCCGGCTGGAATGCGGTCTCCGGTCCGGAGGGCTTCGGTGGCCAAGGCCTGCCGCTCGCGGTGAATGCGGCCTGCACCGAAATCTGGAGCGCCTCCAACGTCGCCTTCGGTCTCTGCCCCCTGCTCACTCTCTCGGCGATCGAGGCGCTCGACGCGCATGGCAGCGACGAGCTGAAAAAAATCTATCTCGAGAAGCTGGTGTCGGGCGAATGGACCGGCACCATGCAGCTCACCGAGCCGCAGGCTGGTTCCGATGTCGGCGCGCTGCGCACCCGTGCCGAGCGAATGGCCGATGGCACCTATCGCCTCAAGGGCACCAAGATCTTCATCACCTACGGCGATCACGACATGACCGACAATATCGTGCATTTCGTGCTGGCCCGGCTGCCGGACGCGCCGGCGGGCACCAAGGGCATTTCCCTGTTTCTGGTTCCAAAATTCCTCGTCAACGCCGACGGCTCGCTGGGCGCGCGCAACGACATCTATCCCTCCGGCGTCGAGCACAAGCTCGGCATGCATGCTTCCCCCACCTGCACCATGACCATGGGCGATCAGGGCGGCGCGATCGGATATCTGGTCGGCGAAGAAAATCAGGGCATGCGCTGCATGTTCACCATGATGAACCAGGCCCGGCTCGGCGTCGGACTGGAGGGCGTCGGCATCGCCGACCGCGCCTATCAGCAGGCGCTTGCCTATGCGCAGGAACGCCGCCAGGGCCGCGCCGTCGACAAGACCGGCGACGGTTCTGACCCCATCATCGTGCACCCCGACGTCAAGCGCATGCTGATGCAGATGCGCGCGCTGACCGCGGCCGCGCGCTCGATCTGCTATGCGACCGCTGTCGCGCTCGATGTCGCCGTGCGCGCTAGCGACGCGAAAGTGCGAGCCGACGCGGCTGCACGCGGCGCGTTGCTGACGCCGATCGCAAAAGCCTTTTCCACCGAGATCGGCAGCGAGGTTGCCTATTTTGGCGTGCAGGTGCATGGCGGCATGGGCTTCATCGAGGAGACCGGCGCGGCCCAGCACTATCGCGATGCGCGCATCACCCCGATCTACGAAGGCACCAACGGCATCCAGGCGATCGATTTGGTCACGCGCAAGCTCGCCGCCAATGGCGGCGCCTCGGTCTGGAGCCTGCTCGACGAGCTTGAGCGGATCGTCAAGCAGGTCGAAGGTTCCAACGATCTCGCCTTCGGCACGGCGGGCGCAAAACTGCGCGAGGGACTGGCATCGCTGACGCGCACCAGCCGCTGGCTGCTCGAACGCCTCGCCTCCGCGCCGAACGATGCGCTTGCGGGTGCAACCCCCTATCTGCGCCTGTTCGGCTCGACGCTCGGCGGATGCTATCTCGCCAGCGAGGCACTGGCCGCCCGCAACGAAGGCGATGGCGAGCGCTATGTTACGCTGGCGCGTTTTTTTGCCGAAAACATCACGGTGCAAGCAGCTTCGCTGGAGAAGACCGTGACCGATTCGGCGGAAGCCGTGAACGGCGCGGACGCGGTGTTGCTGGCATAAGGCTTCGACGCTCGCGTGCGCCGCGCTCTTCCTTTCCTTCTCCCCTTGCGGGAGAAGGTGGCGCGGACCAAGAACCGCGCCGGATGAGGGGTCTGCGCAGAAAATCACCCCTCACCCGGATTGCATCTTCGATGCAATCCGACCTCGCACATTGGCACGACGGGCAATTTGCGAACGGCAAGCATGCGACAATTGCCCGGCGGGCAGGTAAGGGACCGCGTCAGGTCACGCCACGAATTTGACGCCCAAGGTATTGCCGCGGCGCCACACCACCTCGCACTGCTGGCTCCTGGGATGATTTGGCACCAGTGCCAGCACGAAACGGTCGTGGATATCGATCTCGACATCGGTCACGATCTTGGCCCCGCCCGGCGAGACGTCGAGCACGGAGCATTCGCTCTCCGTCTCGTCGATTGTAATCCAGGCCGGCCGACCGTTCATCTGGCGGCGCGGTTCGCGCTGGACTTTTCTTCGCCCTTGCACGGTCATCATGACCTTCCATCACCAGACATTGCCCGACTGCGATCGGCGGGCTGTCAAAGGAGCGAGCCTGTCCCGTTCATGCCGAGGCTGGCAGCTTTAACCTGATCCTGTAAAGCTCGCCTTAGCGCATTGCGTTCAAGTTTAGACAATCGGACAGCTGTTCCTTTGGGATGCGGCAATCAGATCGCGCTCGACGGCAAAACGGGTGCTCGCCTATTGCACCGTAATCGACCAATGGACGGAGAATTTACCGGTGGTCCGCCCCTGCCGGTATGCGACCTCAACCACAAATTCGTCGCGACCCGCATAGCCTTTCGATGGCATGTAGGCAAAAGTGTTTCCGTTGGCACCGGCGATGCCATGCTGGGCGCGTTTGACGACGCGGTTACTGAAGAACTGGACGGTCTCGCGCAGGTTGGGCGGAGGTTGATAGGTTCTTTCGCAAGCCTGGTCGCGCCCCACCACCATCGTGCCCTCGTACCGGCAATTGTTGCAAAAGATACCCGACGGATTGAATCCAGGACTCATGCAAGCCGCTTGCGCCGACCACGTCATCGACACCAGCGCCAGAACACCCAGCCCGCCAATCGCGACGCCGCGACCTCCCCGAGCGTACCGCAATGGGATCACGATCATGCTGAGTTCCCCCTCATGCCCGACAGTATCGTAGCAGTCCAAGCGGAGGACACACCAGCGAACTGTGCAGGAAACTTACCTGGCGCCCACCTGCCCACAGGCGCAGCGATTGCGGGATAACCGGGCGATCGATATGATGATTCGATTTTCATCATGGGGAGGCTTCGTGCGCTCCGCCGCTCTGGTTGTTTTGAGCTTTTTTTTCATCCTGAATGCGAACCCGGCCTTCGCCGACAAGCGCGTTGCTCTCGTCGTGGGCATGTCCAATTATCAAAGGGTGCCGCAGCTCGCCAATCCGGCCCGCGACGCGGATGCGATGGCCGCTCTGTTCAGGAAGGCTGGATTCGATGTCGTCGACAGCGAACGCGATCTCGGCGTAACCGATCTGCGCCGGATTGTGCGCGAATTTGCCCAAACGGCGGCCGATGCGGATGTCGCGGTCGTCTACTATGCGGGTCACGGCATCGAGGTGGACGGCACGAACTATTTGATACCGGCCGACGCCCGGCTCCTGAGCGACTTCGATATCGAGGATGAGGCCGTCTCGCTGGATCGCGTGCTGAAGGCGCTGGAATCCGCAAAACGCCTCAGACTGGTCATTCTCGATGCCTGTCGCGACAACCCGTTCGCGAAGACGATGAAGCGAAGCCTTGCAAGTCGATCCGTTGGCCGCGGCCTTGCCAAGGTCGAGCCGACCACATCGGACACATTGATCGCCTTTGCCGCGAAGGCCGGCGCGGTGGCGAGCGATGGCGATGGCCAGAACAGCCCGTTCGCGGTCGCGCTCGTCAAATACATCACCGAGCCCGGACTGGATTTGCGGATCGCCTTTGGCCGCGTCCGCGATGACGTGCTGCACAACACCGCCAACCGACAGGAACCATTCGTGTATGGCTCGCTCGGCGGCGAGACGGTTTCGCTGGTTCCCGCGGCGACGAAGCCGGCCGATCCGAATGCGGCGGCACGGATCGACTACGAACTGGCGGCCCAGGTCGGGACAAGGGAGGCATGGGATGCCTTTCTTGGCGCTCATCCAAGCGGCCTCTATGCCGATCTGGCTCGAGCGCAGAACAACAAGCTGACGACGGCCGAGCAGTCACGCGCGAAGGCCGACGAGATGCGAAGCAAGGCAGAACAGTTGGCCGCGCAGAAGACGGAAGATTTCCGCAGGCAGCTTGAGGAGCAGAGCGCCCGCCAGACTGCCGAAGCCAAACAGAAGCTGTCGGAACAAGCGAAGAAGGAGCCTGGATGAAGCGCGCGTCCAGATTGCCGAGCAGGCGAAGAAAGACCTCGATGAGGCCAGGCAACAGGCCAAGGTCTCGCAACAACAGGCCGACGCAGCGCGCGCGCAGGTCGAGGAGGTAAGGCGCCGGGCGGCGGCAGAGGCTCAGGCCCAGGTTGCACAGGAGGCGCACGATACAAAAGAGACCGCCGACAAAGTTGCCGCGCTCACCCCTGCGCAGCCGCCGCCTGCGGCGCAATCGCCGCAATTGGTGCCAGCCGATATCACCCGCCTGCTTCAGGCGCACCTCAAGCGAATCGGCTGCGATCCCGGCAATACCGACGGAAATTGGGATGACAGTTCGAGAAAGGCGCTCGATCGTTTCAACAAGAATGCGCGGACCAAATTCGACGTCAAGCTGGCGAGCCTCGATGCGCTTGACGCGGTCCGTGGCAGGACGGAGCGCGTGTGTCCGCTTGTGTGTCCGAAGGGACAACACGCTGATGGCGATCGCTGCGTGCAAGCAAGCTGCGGAAGCGGTTATATCCTGAATTCGAGCGGTGCCTGCGAGAAGCAACCCGAAAGCGCCCCAAAACCCCGGACAGCAACGCATCGGGAGTCATCGCCGTCGCGTTCCTCAGGCGGCGGCAGATGCTTCAGCTTTAGCGGCAAGACCTATTGTGAATGAGCGGCCCGCAAGCTATTGCGCAACCGGGGGTAGCCTCAGTTGCGTCGAGACGAGCTCACTTCCGACGCGACTGTCCTTTGACCTGCAGGTGTGGAGTCAACGTGCCGCTTGGGATCTCCTGTCGAAGCTTTGGTGCGAGTGACTTCCGCGTTCGTAAGTAGGTGGCTTGCCGAGCAGCAGCCTTGGGGCTGATGCGCTAAGCGTTTCCTGAAAGCCTCCCCGCTTGGCAGCCTCTCGTTATTTCGAGCGTCGCTTGTTGGCCCGAACCTGACCGGCGTCACGAGGGCGACGACGTCCGGTTCCGGGGTAGAGCGGAATGGTCCGCGTGCGGCCACAAGGGGCCGAGCTCGATCGCCATGGGTCTGAAGGCTAGCGCGAGCGGCGTGCCCCCTTCACTCGCTCGTCTCGCCCTTGAGTTCAGTCCTGAAGCCATCGGTGTTTTCAAAATTCACGGTCACCTTGTTGCCGTCGAACGACAAGGTCCAGGTCTGGACTTCGCCGCGTCCCAGAACGCGACGGTCCATCGTAAACGCGCGGTCGCTGATCCACCGCCCCTTGGCGGCGTTGATCCCGTAGGGCGCGGGAGGACTCTTGCGATAGACTCCGTCAAGACCGACCAATCCCGTGAATCGATCGGTGGGACGGTCAGCCTTGCCGGTGTAAGTCGTGATCTCCCATGACGAATCCGTATCGAAAAAATTCAAGGTGAAACTCTTCACGTGCAGTACGTTGTCGGCAAGTTCATAGACCTTTCCCGAAATTCTTTTCGCCAGATCCGGCGTAGCGCCGACAGCGCTCGGCCTCTCGGTTGCCGCCTGGCGTATCGCGGTGGTCAGCAATGCTGTTGCAAGGGGATTGGCGGGCAATGGCTCATCGGATTTGACCGCCCTGGAGATGTCGTCGATCAGGCTCGACGGTGAATAGAACTCGGTATCACGGAGGACACCGGTCATGACCGCGACCACATCCAGCTTCGGCAAGACAAGGATAAGCTGGGAATGACGGCCGCGCGCCATATAGGCGCCCTTTTCGGGGAGCGACCACCACAGATTGGCATAGTGAAATCCGAAGGTCGCCTGCACCTCGCCCCCTTTCACCCGTTCGACCCATGCCGGCGGAATAAGCTGCTTGCCTTCCCAAACGCCGTTGCGGAGGTACAGATAACCAAATCGCGCCATGTCGTGAGGCGAGAGGTAAAGTCCAGCCTCGCCGTCGGTGACACCCTGCGCATCGAGCGTGCCCCACTTTGCGCTCTTGATGCCGAGCGGCTCGAACAGCTCCTTTCTGGCAAAATCAAGCGCGTTTTGCCCGGACTTGTTGTTGATCAGCGCGGAGAGCAGATAGGGGTTGCCGCCGTTGTAATTGAAACTCGCGCCCGGCGCGCCGGCCATCGGTTGGTTCAGAACGAACGCCGTACGATCAGGACTGTTGTACATCCTCATGATCGTCTCATCGGGAGTATAGGCCTTCTCGATCCACTGGATGCCTGAGGTCATGTCGAGCAGGCTCTGAACCGTCATCGCTCTTTTCTTGTCGTCGACATTTTGAATATCCTTGTCGGCAAACAGATCCATCACCGGATGGTCGACGCTATCGAGGTTGCCCTTTGCAGCTGGATAGCGGTCAGCGTGCCGACGACGCTCTTGGTGACCGATCGCAAGTCGTGACTGATGCCCGGAACAAAGGGAGCAAAGTAGGCCTCGGCCACGATCTTTCCATGACGAATGATCATCAGGCTGTCTTGTTTGTAGCCGCCCACGGTTTCGATCAATCGCGCGAGGCCCGCCGAATCCATCCCCTCCTCTTCAGGCGTCGAAACCGGCCACGATTTCGTTGGCCACTGTATCGCCCGCGCGCCCTCGCCCTCCATTGCGCGAGCCGGCATGACGCACCCGGCGAAGAGCTGGGCTCCCGCAACCAAGGTCGCAAGGCCAAGCAGCCTGACGTCAAGTAATCTGCGATGCATTGGCATCCTCCCGATCGATCGGATCATTGTTTCGGGCCCATGGTGCCCGTCACCTTCAGTCTTTCCGACCTGACCCAGCCCGACACGTCGTTCCCGGTTCTGGGGTTGATATACATCACCGACGACCAGCCATCATCGGTTTGCGCGTACGCCACCAACTTATCTTTCGGAATCACAAACACTCCGTCCATGAGGCAAGAGAAGTTCGGCGCCGAATAAAATTGCAGCCGGCCCGTTCCCGTGACGACGTTGGCAAGTGGCGGTGAAAAAATCGGGACCTTGTTCGTGCCCGTTTTCGGCTCCTTGCAACTTTCCGCAAGCGCGGGAAACTGACCAAGCAGAGCGGCGCCGCAGGCAACGGCAAGCAGGGTCCTGCCCAATCTCATCTTCGTCAGGCAAGCGTGTGCACGATGACAGGACCTGCGACCGCCGAGGCTGGTCCGGCCAGGAGCGGCGCCAGATTTTGCTCGATCCAGGCCAATGCACGGCGGTTGGCCTCCTCGGCGCTCGCGAAATTGTTGAAGACGCTGATCGCGGTTACGGTGTCGTCGGGCGCATAGATCACATAATAGGCCATGAAACCTTCGACATCGCTGATGATCGGAATGGCCCCCTCCTTGATCCGGCTGGCCAGCTCCTCGGCCGAGCCGGCTTTTGCCTTAGCCTGACGGATGGCGGCATACATGAAATCCTCCTCCGGCTGCATCAAATGGGGGCGTTGCGTCAGCGCCCGAGCGCATCGTACGCCATGCCGGGAGATGATGCTATCCGCCTTCACCCTTTCGAGTGGCGCCGTGGCTGGCGCGGAAAGCATCGTGAAATCGTCGCCGCGGCTCATTATTATGGAGCGATGAGATATTTGCTTTGCCGGGCGCTTGCGGCGCTCGCCTTCCTCGCTCCCGCTACGCTCGCCGCTGCCGATAACGCGGCGCCGGTGAGTTTACGGATTCTCGCGATCAATGATTTCCACGGCTACCTCCACCCGCCGCCGGGCGGCATCCGGATTCCCGATCCAGACGACAGGGGCAAGAAGATTGCGGTCGCGGCCGGCGGCTCGGAGACCATGGCAAGCCTGGTGAAAGAGCTCCGCCAAGGCCACCCCAACACGGTGTTTGTTGCGGCCGGCGACCTGATCGGCGCCAGCCCGTTGCTGTCGGCGATGTTCCACGACGAGCCGACGATCGAGTCGCTCTCGATGATGGGGCTTGAGATCGCATCCGTCGGCAATCACGAATTCGACGAGGGCAAGGACGAACTGCTGCGGATGCAGAATGGCGGCTGCCATCCGGTCGACAAATGCCTGGGCCCGCATCCCTTCACCGGAGCAAGGTTTCACTACCTCGCCGCCTCGACCTTCGAGAAAACGACCGGCACGACGTTGTTTGCGCCCTACGAGATCCGCCATTTCGAAGGCATCCCCGTCGCCTTCATCGGCCTGACGCTCAAGGGCACCGCTGACATCATTTCGCCGGCCGCCGCAGCCGGCCTCGAGTTCCGCGACGAGGCCGAGACGGTCAACGCGCTGGTTCCGGAATTGAGAGCTCGCGGCGTCGAGGCAATTGTGGTGCTGATCCATGAGGGCGGCCTGCCTGTCGGCGAATATAATGAGTGCCCGGGCATCTCGGGACCGATCGTCGATATCGTCAGGAAATTCGACCGTGCCGTCGATGTCGTGGTGAGCGGCCACACCCACCAGGCGTACAATTGCGAGATCGATGGCAGGCTCGTCACCTCTGCCGACAAATTCGGCACGCTCGTCACGGCAATCGACCTCGAGCTCGATCGCAAGACGCGTGACGTCATTAGCGCCAGGGCCAATAACTTCATCGTCCGCATCGGCGCCTATGCGAAAGACCCCGAACAGACCGCGCTGCTTGCTGCCTATGACAAGCTGGCCTCACCGCTTGCCAACCGCCGCGCCGGCACGGTTGCTGAGACATTGTCGCGCGTGCCGAACGAGGCCGGCGAGAGCGCGCTCGGCAACGTCATCGCGGACGCGCAACTGGCCGCGACCCGTGCGAGCGATAGCGGCGGCGCGGTGATTGCCGTTACCAATCCGGGTGGCATCCGCACCGACATCACCAGAAAGGAAGATGGCGGGGTCACCTATGCCGACCTCTTCGCGAGCCAGCCGTTCCGCAATCAGCTGGTAACGCTGACGCTTTCGGGGGCGCAGGTCAAGGACTTGCTGGAGCAGCAATGGCTCGACCCGAAGCGGCCGCGTATCCTGCAGGTCTCGAAGGGTTTTGGCTATGCCTGGGACGCCTCCAGGCCCTACGGCGACCATGTGGTCGCCGAGCAAATGACGCTGAACGGCGTGCGCATCGAGCCCTCGCGAACCTACCGCGTCACGGTGAACAGCTACCTGGCGCTCGGCGGCGACGGCTTTACCGTGCTGAAGGACGGCAGCGCCAAGCAGTTCGGCGTCTATGACGACGAGGCTCTTTTTGCCTATTTTCAGGGAAACAGTCCGGTTGCACCACCCCCGCTCGGCCGCATCGCGCGGACCAACTGAATCGCGTCGAGGCCTAATCCCTACGCACCGCGGCCTTACACGCGAATGATTTTTGATTGAATCAGCTATCCGTGTACACGGATCCACCTCTCCCCTTGCGGGGAGAGGTCGATTTGCTCCTGGCGATGCCAACGGGTCGCGCGAAATGCGCGTCCGATGACAGGCTCCGCATCGTCCAGTGCAAATCGGGTGAGGGGGTGCTACTCTCCGGACCGTACCCCTCACCCCAACCCTCTCCCATGGGAGAGGGAGTTCACTTCGGATGTGGTTCCAGTTCAAGCTGATCCCATCGCGCTTTAGATTATGCGTGTCACGAGTAGATCATGACGACACTCCTGCTGACCCATCCGGCATGCCTCGAACATGTCACGCCGCCGGGACATCCCGAGCGCTCCGACCGCCTGCGCGCGATCTATCAGGTGCTGGGCGAGGAACGCTTCAAGAGCCTCGTGCGCGGCGAAGCACCGGAAGGAAGCCTCGACCTGGTCCTGCTTTGCCACAGCGAGCCCTACGTGACGGAGCTCCGCCACATCGCGCCGACCAGCGGCATGGTCTATATCGACGGCGACACCTCGATGTCATCAGGCACCTGGGAGGCCGTCATGCGCGGCGTCGGCGGTGCCGTTGCGGCGACCGATGCCGTGATGTCCGGTGCTCACCACAACGCCTTTGTCGCGATCCGCCCGCCAGGCCACCATGCCGAAAAGGCAACTCCGATGGGCTTCTGCTTTTTCGACAACGCCGCGATTGCCGCGCGCCACGCCCAGCGCAAGCACGGCATCGGCCGTGCCGCGATCGTCGATTTCGACGTGCATCACGGCAATGGCACGCAGGATATCTTCTGGGCCGACAAAACCGTGATGTACTGTTCAACCCATCAGATGCCGTTGTTCCCAGGCACTGGCGCGCGCGGCGAGCGCGGCGAGCACGGCAACATCGTCAACGCGCCGCTGGCCGCCGAGGACGGCGGCGCGAAGTTCCGCGCCGCATTCGAAAACGCCATCCTGCCGGAGCTGAAACGGTTCGCTCCCGAGTTGATCATCATCTCGGCAGGCTTCGACGCGCATTACCGCGACCCCCTGGCTTCCCTCAACCTGAAGGCTGAGGATTTCAGCTGGGCGACCGAGAGACTTATGGATGCCGCCGCCGCCAGCGCCGGCGGACGAATTGTTTCGGTACTTGAGGGTGGGTATGACCTGCAGGGCCTTAAGGAATCGGTCGCCGCCCACGTCACAGCGTTGATGGGCACCTCGTCGAGACCTTGAGCGCGCCACAATCCGTCCCCATGTCGGCTGAGGACGGCACGCCAAGTTTAAAGTGCCCAGTAAGCGTACCAGGAAGCAGATCAATGGGCGAAAACACGCAAGTCGACGTCAAAAAGCTCTCCTTTGAGCGCGCGATCGAGGAACTCGAGTCGATCGTGAGGCGGCTCGAGGAAGGCAAGGTGCCGCTGGAGGAATCTGTCGCCATTTACGAACGCGGCGAGGCTTTGAAGCGGCGCTGCGAGGAGTTGCTGCGGCAGGCGGAGGCGAGGGTCGAGAAGATCACGACCGGCGCTACCGGCGAGGCCAGCGGCGTCGAGCCGCTCGACGTGCGGTGAGCTTTCGCGCGCGCTGACGGCTCGTTGCTTTGCCTGGAAAAGCTCGATTTCGTCTTCATCGGCCAGGGCCATGCCACCGCTTTGGGCAGCCGGGAACCTTCCGCGCAGCGCAGCCGTTGGTTGGGGCGACCTGAAGGGGCAGCCCTGCGGGTTGGCTTGCCCGCCGCTTTGTGTAATGGTTGGAACAAATGTGGGCTTTTGAAAACAATCCGCCTCCATCGGGCGGAAAGGACAAGTAGTTGAAATGGCTGGGAAAAGTGGCTCTGAGGGGTGAAAGCCACAGGGTGACGAACATCACATTAACCGATCCGGAGCGTGTCTAAGGCATGGAAGTCGGGCTTCGGCCCGTACTGGCAACACCGACAATGCCGGGCCTTGCCGCGCCGATTTGTGCAACCCATCTCGCGTTGGACCTCGCATTGAACTTGGGGTTCCGACTTGAAAAATTGGAAATCGCCGTGACCGAATTTAGTAAAACGCCGCTTCTCGACACCATCAAAACGCCGGACGATCTGCGCCGTCTCAAAGTGGACCAACTCAGGCAGGTCGCCGACGAGCTTCGTCAGGAAACCATCGACGCCGTCTCGGTCACGGGCGGCCATTTCGGCGCCGGTCTCGGCGTCGTCGAACTGACGACAGCGATCCATTACATCTTCGACACTCCCCGCGACCGCCTGATCTGGGACGTCGGCCATCAAGCCTATCCGCACAAGATCCTGACCGGCCGCAGAGACCGCATTCGCACGCTGCGCACCGGCGGCGGCCTGAGCGGTTTCACCAAGCGTACCGAGAGCGACTACGATCCCTTTGGCGCCGCCCACTCCTCCACCTCGATCTCGGCAGCCGTAGGCATGGCGGTGGCGCGCGACCTCTCCGGCGGCAAGAACAATGTCATCGCCGTGATCGGCGACGGCGCGATGTCGGCGGGCATGGCCTATGAGGCCATGAACAACGCCGGCGCCATGAACTCCCGCCTGATTGTCATTCTCAACGACAACGACATGTCGATTGCGCCGCCGGTCGGGGCCATGTCGGCCTATTTGTCGCGGCTCTATTCCGGCAAGACCTATCGCACGCTGCGCGAGGCGGCTAAACAGCTCGGCAAGCATTTGCCGAAGATCATCGCCAACCGCGCCAACCGTGTCGAAGAATATTCGCGCGGTTTCATGATGGACGGCGGCACACTGTTCGAGGAACTCGGCTTCTACTATGTCGGCCCGATCGACGGCCACAACCTCGATCACCTGCTGCCGGTCTTGAGGAACGTGCGCGACATGGAGACCGGACCGATCATGGTCCATGTCGTGACACAGAAGGGCAAGGGCTATGGGCCGGCGGAAGCCTCCGCCGACAAGTATCACGCGGTGGTCAAATTCGATGTCGCCACCGGCGCGCAGGCCAAGGCCAAGCCGAACGCGCCGGCCTACCAGAACGTGTTCGGCCAGAGCCTCGTCAAGGAAGCGCAGAAGGACGAAAAGATCGTCGGCATCACCGCGGCAATGCCGTCGGGAACCGGCATCGATATTTTCGCGAAATCCTTCCCTAACCGCGCCTTCGACGTCGGCATTGCCGAACAGCACGCGGTGACCTTTGCCGCGGGGCTCGCCACCGAAGGTTTCAAGCCGTTCTGCGCGATCTATTCGACCTTCCTGCAGCGCGGCTACGACCAGGTCGTCCACGACGTGGCGATCCAGAGCCTCCCGGTCCGCTTTGCCATCGACCGCGCCGGCCTCGTCGGCGCCGACGGCGCAACCCACGCCGGTTCCTTCGACAACGCCTATCTCGGCTGTCTGCCCAATTTCGTCATCATGGCGGCTTCCGACGAGGCCGAGCTCGTGCACATGGTCGCAACCCAGGTGACGATCAACGACCGCCCGAGCGCGCTGCGCTATCCGCGCGGCGAAGGCCGCGGCGTTGAAATGCCGGAAGTCGGCATTCCCTTTGAAATCGGCAAGGGCCGTATCATTCGCCAGGGCAGCAAGATCGCCTTGTTCTCGTTCGGAACCCGCCTCGGCGAATGCGAGAAGGCGGCCGATGAGCTGGCCGCCCATGGCCTGTCCACCACCATCGCCGACGCGCGCTTCATGAAGCCGCTCGACGTCGATTTGCTTTTGAAGCTGGCGCGCGAGCATGAAATCCTGATCACGGTCGAGGAAGGCGCGATCGGCGGTTTCGGTTCCCACGTCATGCAGGCGTTGGCCGAGCACGGCATGCTCGACAGCGGCCTGTTGAAGTTCCGTTCGATGGTGCTGCCCGACGTGTTCCTTGACCACGACAGTCCGGGCGCGATGTATGCGCGCGCCGGACTTGATGCCAAGGGCATCGTGGCCAAGGTGTTCGAGGCGCTGGGCAAGGACTTCAAGACCGAAGCCGTGAAGCTGGCCTGACGCTGTTGCCGGGCCGGTTTTCGTAACGCCGAGCGGTTGCTTGCCGGATCAAGTCCGCCGCAAGCTTTCAGACGAAAACGCCATGCGCGCTCCAGCCATGAAGATCTATCTGGCAGGGCCGGACGTGTTCCTGCCGGATGCGCTTGAAGTCGGAAAGCGCAAGCTGGAGGTTTGCGCTCGCCACGGCTTGAGCGGCCTCTTTCCACTCGACAACACGGTCGATCTCGCCGCCGAACGCGCCTCACTGGCCATATTCAGGGGCTGCGAAGCGATGATGGACGCAGCCGACGCGATCATTGCCAACCTCACCCCGTTCCGCGGGCCGGGCGCCGATCCCGGCACCGCCTACGAGCTCGGCTACATGGCCGCGCGCGGAAAACTCTGCCTCGGCTATTCCAACGATCCGGCGCATTATGCCGCGCGGGTACGGCGATCGGGCGCCGTGAATACACGGGACGGCCATCTCGTCGACGCCGACGGGCTTTCGGTTGAAGATTTTGGCCTGGCCGATAATCTGATGTTGATCCATGCCCTCGATCTCCACGGTTGCCCGCTGGTCGTGCCGAAGCAGGCGCCCGTCGATCTCTGGCATGATTTGACGGCCTTCGAATTTTGCGTTCGCAAGGCTGCCGAGCAGCTTGTGCCATAGCGTTTTCGAGCGAAGTGCACGGCGGTTCGCGTGAAGAAAACGCGTCAAAACATGAGATTAGAGCCCTTGGTTCTGATTCAATCAGAACCCAAAGGGCGCTAAGTTCGGAAAGAGAGCTGATGTCGCCTGCCGCCAAGCGCGTGGACGTGTTGTTGGTCGAGCGTGGCCTGTTCGAGAGCCGTGCGCGGGCGCGTGCGGCGATCGAGGCCGGCCTCGTCACCGCAGACGACAAGCAGGTTCGCAAGCCTTCGGAGCTGCTGCCCGCTGACGCAGCCCTCAAGGCGCAGCCCGCCCACCCCTACGTCTCGCGCGGCGGCGTCAAGCTCGCCGGCGCGCTGGAGCATTATCCGATCGATATCGAAGGCCATATCTGTCTCGATGTCGGTGCCTCGACCGGCGGGTTCACCGAGGTGCTGCTCGCCAACGGCGCAGCGCTTGTGTTTGCGATCGATGTCGGGCGCGAACAGCTGCATCGCTCGCTGCGCGGCCATCCCAAGGTCGTATCCATGGAGCAGACCGATATCCGCAAGTTCGAGGGCAAGCGCCTGCCGGCGCGGCCCGACGTCGTCGTGATCGATGTCAGCTTCATTTCGCTGAAAGCCGTGCTGCCGGTCGCACTCTCGCTTGCGGCCGCGCCGATGCATCTGCTGGCTCTCGTCAAGCCGCAATTCGAGGCGCAGGGAAAGCATGCCAAGGGCGGCATTATTCGCGACGCCGTTGTCCACAAAGCGGTGTGCGAGGACATCGCTACGCTTGCAGCCTCGTTGGGCTGTGAGGACATCAAGATTTTCCCATCATCGATTGCGGGCGGCGACGGTAACGCCGAATTCTTTCTTGGCGCGCGCCGTGGTTGAACGCCTGCTGATCGATCACGTCGGCCATCGCGGCGACGGGGTCGCTCTCGCCGAGGGCGGTGCCGTCTATGTGCCCTATACGCTTGGCGGCGAAACGGTCGAGGTGGCCGAGGTGGGCGGTCATCCCGACCGCAGGCGCCTGCTCGCGATCGAGATCGCGAGCACGGAGCGGATCGCGCCGTTTTGTCCGCATTTTGGCGTCTGCGGCGGCTGCGCGATCCAGCATTGGAAGGCTGATGCCTACCGGGCCTGGAAGCGCGGCATCGTGGTCGAGACGCTGAAGCAGGCGGGACTCGCATGCGAGGTGGCACCGCTGATCGATGCCCACGGTCTCGGTCGCCGCCGGATCACACTGCACGGACGCATGGGCACCCATGAGGTGCTGCGAGTGGGCTTCGCCGCGGCCAACTCGCACGAAATCGTGCCTGTGGACCGCTGCCCGATCCTCGATCCCGCTTTGTCAGGCGCGCTGGAAGCCGCCTGGGCGTTGACCGAAGCGATGATCGGAAACACCAAGCCGCTCGACATTCAGATCACGGCAACCATGGGCGGCCTCGACGTCGATGTGCGCGGCTCCGGACCGCTGGCGCCGGCCATGATCGCGACCTTGTCCGGTCTTGCCGAACAGCATTCTCTGGCGCGGCTGACGCGGCACGGCGAACTGGTGCTGATGCGCAATCCTCCGACCATCGTCATGGGTCCCGCACGGTTGACGCTGCCGCCCGGCTCGTTCCTGCAAGCGACAACGGCGGGCGAGGAGACCTTGGCGGCGCTGGTGGTAGAGCGCTGCGGGCGGGCAAAACATATCGCCGATCTGTTCTGCGGGGTCGGTCCGTTCGCGCTGCGGCTAGCGGAAAAGACTGGGGTTGCAGCCTTCGACAGCGACGCCAGCGCGGTCGCAGCCTTGCAGAAGGCGGCAGCCAGGACCGCCAGGCTCAAACCGGTCAAGGCCGAGACGCGCGACCTGTTCCGCCGCCCGCTGGTGGTCCAGGAATTGCGCGAATTTGATACGATCGTGTTCGATCCGCCGCGCCAGGGCGCGCAGGCCCAGGCGCTCCAACTAGCGGCAAGCAAGGTCGCCGCCGTCGTTGCCGTGTCCTGCAATGTCGCGACCTTCGCCCGCGACGCGCGCATCCTGGTCGATGGCGGTTACCGTATCGAAGGCGTGAGCCCGGTTGACCAGTTCCGCCACACGCCGCATGTCGAGCTAGTGGCGCGATTTTCGCGCTGAAGTGAAAGCCCGCGATGCCGCACGAGCCGCTTTTGCAGCGCCTGATTGCTCCGCTCTCCAAAGTGCGCGGCCTGGTCGCGATCGCGCTCGGCGGCTCCCGCGCGCGCGGCACCGCGCACGCGACCTCCGACTACGACATCGGGCTGTATTTTTCGCAAACGACTGCGAGCAGACGCATATTGCTGGCTGCGCCTACCACGCGCTGGCCTGCATCGGACAGGTGCTGTTCGCGCTCAACGAGCGCTACCTGATCAATGAGAAGGGCGCGCTGCGGGAAGCCGCAAGGTTTCCGTTGACGATTGCGAAACTGACCGGCCGACGATGTCTGGCGGCATATCGGAAACGGGGAATTCACGCCGGCGCTCTCGTTACTGCGCACGCTCGATAAGGATTTGCAGGCGATCGCCGATCGTCCCGGCGCAGATTAGCGCGCATATCCCGCGCAGCAAGCCGAAAGCTCGAAAACCGCAATCGACGCAGGTCGGATCGGCATTGCCGACGAGGTCGATGCCGAACCCCACGACCACGCGCAGGCTCTGTGACAGCGAGATAAAGATTGTGCGGCGAAACTTTGATCGCGCCAAACGCCGCTGCGCGATTTTGAGTTGGTACCGATGACGAATCTCGCAACAAAAAAATTGTTGGCGGCTGCGCGCGTGCCCAGCGGAATAAAACAGCAAGCCAGGCGTCTATCCCCTTTGCCATCGTGTCGATGGCGGCGGCACACGGTATCGAAGCCGTTCGCCAGATGCTGCATGCGCCGACTAACTTCAATGTCATCTTCTTAGGAGGACGAGATCATGGTACGCCTACCCAAGCTGTTCGGCTCTTCTTCCAGCCGTCGTTCATTCCTGCGCTCCAGCCTCGCGGCGCCGGCCGTGATCGGCGCTGGCCTGGCGGCCCATCCGTCAACAGCTGCATTCGCCGATGATGGCGGGCCGACGTTCGGAGACATCAGCATTCTCCGATTCCTTGCGGCGCTCGAAATAATCGAAAACGATCTGTGGGAGCAGTACAACGAACTCGGCGGCATTCAGGACAAGGAAGAGCCGAACGGCAGCGGAAACAAGCCCTATACCGCGCTGCTTGCGAATATCGACAACGATATGTCGCAATATATTCACGACAACACCGAGGACGAGTTCACTCACTTCAATTTCATCAATGAATATCTCAAATCGAAGGGCGCGAAGCCCGTCGACCTCGAGAAATTCCGCACCCTGCCAGGCAGCACGGCTGACGGCTCGTCGGGCAAGATGCGGCTGACCAATCTCATGGAGCTCACGGTGGACGCTTCCTGGTGGGGGCGCTATCGCAGTCGGCATGCCAACCCCGATCTCGGCGATACAAATTTTCCCAATCCGGTCCCGGGATTGCTCAATGGCAAATTTCCCGCGATCCCGAGGACCAATGACGACACCAAGGACCCGAACCATCTGCTCGCCATCGTCAACACCGCCGCATTTCATTTCGGTACCATCGAGCAGGGCGGCAGCAGCCTCTATCCCGCGCTCGCGCAGCGCGTCACGAACGTGGAGGTGTTGCGCATCCTGCTCAGCATCGGCCCGACGGAAACGATGCACTTCCAGGTGTGGCACGACAAGGCGGGCAACATCACGCCGGTGACCGACCCCACCAACGGGCTGACCTTCCCGGATCCGGCAAAGTTCCTGGGCAACGAGGACCTCCAAGCCAACCTGATCATGCCGGAGCCGACCAACTTCCTGAGCCCCAATCTTCCGGTCTGCTCGATCATTCGTCCGACCGCGACGCAGGGAGCGGCAGCAGCAGCCGTGCGCGCGCTCACCGACGATGGATTGTTCAGGAACCAGAAGCCGGGTTTCTTTACGGAGCTCAACGAACTTGCGGCGCTCGCAGACCAGGCGCAGCGCCGAATCTGAGCCTGCCGGACCGTGCAGCTTCATACGGTCCAAATGTACCCCGGGCGAAGCAAAAGCGCTTCGCCCGGTTTGCTGCCCATGACAGGCTCTGCGTCGTCCGTGTAGGTCGGGTGAATGCCCGCCCCCCTCCGAGATCGTAGCCCCTCACCCTAACGCTCGCGCGCGCAAGTCGGGCCTGCCCGACTCGCGCCAGTTAAGCATGCGCAACCGGGTAAACTCCGGTGCGGTTACGGTCCAACCGACGCCTGCACGCGCCACCGCCCCGACGAGATCCGCTTCCCGCCCCGCCCGCCGAGCCAAAAATACCATTCCGGCAGGCATTTTTGTCGTGGACTGATCCGCAGTTCGTGACAGAATTGCTACATTGACATGTCAGTTCGGTTACGCTGGGGCGGCCAATGCGTCTGGTTTGGCAGGCACGGTCAAATCCACTGGCCTGGTGGTGGGGTCTGCTGATCCTGGTCAGCACAGCGAACGTCACACTTTGGTTCCTGCTCTACCGCGAGTTCCGCCCTACAGGCGCCTTTACCGGCCATTCCGATATCGAGTCGATGTTGCTCTTGTGCGCGGCCTATGTTTTCGGCTGCGCGTTCAGGTCGTTCCTGCCGCGTGCGGATGTTCAGCGCATCTGCCTGTTCGATACCTGGCTATCTAGCGTCCTCGTCGGCCGATCGGTGGCGACGGTGGCGGAGCTCTGCTTTGCGGCGCAGTGGGCGATCATCCTGAGCCAGCTTGGCGGGATCGCCGGCGCGGACACCACGTTGAACGCCGCGTGGGCGGTCGTGCCGCTGATCCTCGTTGCCGAATGCTTCTCCTGGTACGCGGTCCTGACCAGAAACTACCTCGGCAACGCGGTCGAAAATTCGATCTGGGCGATTGCTTTCGTGATGGTCGCCATCGCCCTTTGCCGGTTACTGCCGGAGTTCCAGGGTCTGGTTCGCTGGGCGCTGATTGTCGCGATCGGCGGGATTGCGTTCTATCTGGCGTTTCTTGTGACCATCGATGTGCCGATGTATCTGAGCCGTTGGCGGACAGACCTTGCCGACGGCAACAGGCTTCTCGGGCTCATCGAGGGACTTCGCGATGTCAGCACGCGTTGGATCGTGACCCACGATCTCACCCACTGGAGGGGTGAGATTGCCTGGATGTCGCTCTATTTCAGCGCCGCGGTCTGGGCCAGCCTTGCATTGTGCGCGTGCTCCGCACTCGGGGATCGCCTTCCGCACTATCGCACTGAGGCGGCGGTCCTGAATTGGTCGACGCGCATGTTGGCCGCAGACCTCAGGCAGGGCGCATCCAACCAAGTTCCCGTCTCAATTACTGAACGACGTCGAGTTTGACCTTCGCGGTGCCCGCTCCCACCATGCCGAGCGCCGAGGCCGCGGAGTAGGACACATCGACCACACGACCAGCAACGTAGGGACCGCGGTCGTTGACCCGGACCGTGACAGAGCGTCCCGTCGTCGTGTTGGTGACGCGCAACTTCGTGCCGAACGGCAAGGTCGGATGCGCCGCGGTCAATTCGCCCGGATTGTATCTCTCGCCGCTCGCGGTCTCCGTTCCTTCCGTGTAAAAGCTGGCAACGCCGTGCGAGGCGAGCTTCAACCCACCTGCGTTCTCCTCGGTTGCGGCAGGAACATGCCGCCGCACGATCGATACATGTTCGGTTGTGGCAGGCACATGCCGCCGCACAATCGATACATGTTCGATCGCGGCGATGCGCCTGTGGTGCTCGATGGCAGCCTGCCTGACGGCGGGGGAAAATTCGGATTTCCTCGATACGACCTGGGACTGCGCGCAGGCGGCAAGCGATGCTGCCGCCAGCGTGAGGCCCAAAAATCGGACCGCGCTGCGATGGCTTGCAACCGATATGCTGCAGATGGATGGCATGTTGATTCCGCCTCCGACCCAGCCCGTGCGAAGTTCCGCTGGGCATGCGGGCAGAACCGTGGCCGGAAGAAGCCACCCTTGCCACAATCAAGCGCTTTGTCGCTGAATGTTGCCATCGCGCAACAATTTTGCCGGGCAATGCAGCGCATTACCGACGGTAAATCCGCTTTACGTGAGCGCGGATCGCTGTCGCACGCGACGACAAGTGACTGGTATTAACCGCTCAGCGTCCCCAGCGATCCTGCCAGATTTTCTCGCCGATCAGGCACGACACCCTCGGCTCCTTTTCGGCCACCGGCACCGTGGGGCGTTCTGGCGTGCGGCCGGCGACCTCCAGAAGCAGTTTGGTGCGGATCGCTTCCTTGAACTTTTCGCGGTCCTTGATCGGCACCACGAACGAGCCGGGGCCTCCGATCACGCAGTCCTCGTAGTACCAATCGAGGTTGTCGATATCCATGGTCGAATAGGAAGGCTCCTTCACCATGATCGGCAGGCCGTTTATGACGATGCCCTTTGAAAGAGCCTCGTCGCGCGCGGGCGTGATCGGCGCGCCGTTGTTGTTCGGGCCATCACCGGAAATGTCGATCACGCGACGCAATCCATGATAGGGGTTCTCGTCGAATAGCGGCATGGCGAAGTAGATCGCGCCCGAGATTGAGGTGCGTGAGGCGCGGCGGATCGGCGTCTTCATGATTTCGGTGGCGACCGCGTCGGCGGTCTCCGGCCCGTCGATCACCCGCCAGGGAATAATGATCTTCTGGTCGCTGGAGGCTGCCCATTCGAAATAGGTGACCGCCACCTTGCCGTGCGGACCGGTCCTCAGCGCCTGCAGGAATTCCGTCGACATGATCGCCTGCGCATAGCCTTCGCGCTGAACCGCGAGCTCGTCCATGTCCATGGAATAGGAGACGTCGACGGCAATGATCAGCTCCACATCGACGGTGGCCGCAGCATCCCCTTCCGCGACCTGCCGTTCGATCTCACCTCCCTGTCCCGGCGCGCCAATTCCGGCGCTGCCGCCGGCCGCAAGCGCGCCGGCAATTAACACGGCTCCGATCGACAGCAACCGGCGCATGAGCTGCCCTCCTGGAATGCAAAGGGATCGTGACACGCAAATGAGGCGGCGCAAAGTGGGAACGGAACTTGTTTTTCACTTTCGAGTTAGCGGGCCTCGCCTCATCGCCGTTCTCCGCTCGCGGGGCCCCGTGCACCGTGCTACGGGCACCTTGTGCCGTTTGCAACGACGCCATCACAAAACTGCTGGTTCCGCGGCACCTTAGGAGACGTTATTCTCCTTATCCCTGCTTTTCGCGTTCATGAGCTTTCGGGATTGTCGGACAAGGCCCTCTAATGAGCGACGTCGTCACCAGGCCCAAAACGCGCGTCAAGACCAAGACCAAGACCGAGCGGCCGCGGTTGCACAAGGTCATCCTGATCAACGACGACTATACGCCGCGCGAATTTGTCGTCACCGTGCTGAAGGCCGAATTCCGCATGACCGAGGACCAGGCCTACAAGGTCATGATCACGGCTCACCGGCTCGGCGTCTGCGTCGTCGCCGTCTTCACCAAGGACGTGGCGGAGACCAAGGCGACGCGCGCCACCGACGCCGGTCGCGCCAAGGGCTATCCGCTGCTGTTCACGACCGAGCCGGAGGAATGATGCTGGCGGGCGGCCCTCGCCCGGTTTTCCGCCGTGATTTCGAAAATGACGGCGCCCATGACCAGGGCGCCGCCGACGAGCGCACGGATTGACGGCACCTCCTGAAAGGCGAGCCAGACCCAGAATGGCATCAACGGGGTCTCAAGTGTTGCGATGAGGGAAGCCTGTCCCGACGGCAAGTACCTTGAACCGACCGAGAAGAAAGTGAGGCCGAGCCCAACCTGGAACAGGCCGAACATCGCGAGCACGACCAGGTCCGCCTGGCTGACCGCGCCGATCTTCTGCGCGAAGGGGATGCTGACCAGGCTGCCCAAAAAGTTCGACATCGCGGCGGCCGCGACCATCGAGCTGTCCCTGTAGCGTCGGATCGCCACCGTCATTGCGGAGATCGCGAGCAACATCAGGCAGGCGAGCGCGATCCCTCGATAATCCGCAATCCCCGCCGCACCGCTCACGATGACGACGATGCCGGCGAGTGCCACGAAGCTGGCCAGCAATGTCCTCGGCGAAGCTGCCTCGCGCAGCCAGAGCCAGGCGATGGCTGCGACTGCGAATGGCTGCGCGGCGATGATGATCGCCACGTTTGCCACGTTCGTCAGCTGCAGCGCCGGGATAAAGTTCACCATGCCGAGTGTCGAGAGCAACGCGACGAGCCACGCGTTCGGTTTCATCGCGATCAGGCTGCGAACGCCGTGCGCGCCCTGGGTGAGAACCAAAAACAGCGCAATAAAGCCGCCGCCGAACAGCCCGCGCCAGAACAGGATGGTCCAGGAGTCGTATTGAAGCAGCCGAGTGAAGAATGGCGCCGTGCTCCAGGCCACCGCCGCGGCGATGATGAGCGCAACACCCTTGCGATGCTGGCGATCAGCTTGCGGCACCAACCGAAGCCTCCTCGCGCAGGCCGAACACGCGTTGCGCCTTCGAGAAGCCGGCAATCGGAAATTCGCCGAGATCGGTCCAGAGCGAGGTGGCTACGTCGGCAAAGGCGGCTGATGCCACAACGGTGCGGCCCGATCTGGCCGCGATTTTTTCCAGCCTCGCCGCCAGATTGACAGCCGGCCCGATGCAGGTGAAGTCGAGCCGGCTCATGCCGCCGATATTGCCGAACAAAATCTCGCCGATATGAAGCGCCACGCCGAAGCGGAACTGCTCGACGCTCTGCCCGCTCGGGTAACGCATGGCGTCGACCAGCGCGCTGGCCTCGCGCGCCGCATCCAGCACACGTGCGCAAACCTCGCCGAGATTGCCGCCGTCCTCGGCGATCGGAAACACCGCAAGCAGCCCGTCACCCATGAATTTCAGGATTTCGCCGCCATGCTTGCGGATCGCCGGCACCTGGCAATCGAAATACTGGTTGAGGATGTCGACCACGGCACCTGCTGCCACCCGGTCGGAGAGCGCGGTAAAGCCGCGCAAATCCGACAGCCAGATCGCGGCGTGCATGGCCTCGGCATGGCCGCGTCGAATTTCGCCTGCGAGAATTCGCTCGCCCGCGCGATTGCCCACATAGGTGTCGAGCAGCGCGGTCGCCGTGCGGCGCAGCGCCCAGATCTCGCCAAGCCGGCTGAAGGGTGGAATGATCGACCGCAACGCCGCCAGGTGTTGATCGGTGAAACCACCAGGCTCCCTTGTGGTCCAGCTTGACGCGTGCGTCGAACCGTCGGTGAAGGGCAAGGGCAGCGCGATGTAGTCGGTGACGCCTTCGGCGCGCATGTCGTCGAAAAACGGAAAGCGCCTGCTCTCCGAATCGTCGAGCCGATAACGTACCTCGTGCCCACTGGCATAAAGCATCGCCAATGGGCTGCGGATGAACTCCGCCGATTCCGGCAGGTCGAAACCGGCGGTGCCGACGACGACTTCGGCGCCCTGTCGCCAGACAAAACTGCGGCCATAGACATCCGGATGCAACGTGCGCACGAAGCAGGCCACGCGCCAGAGCGGCAGGCCGGCGGCAACCAGGCGCTCGCCTGTCTCCTCCAACAGCGCCATCGGCGTTCGCGTCGATCTCGCGCCGTCCGTCAGCCAATCGATCAGTTCCTTGAGCCTGCGCGGGTCCATGGCGCCTATCGTCCGACCTGGCCGCGGTGGCGCAAGAAATGGTCGGCGAGCACGCAGGCCATCATGGCTTCGCCGACCGGAACGGCGCGGATGCCGACGCAGGGGTCGTGGCGGCCCTTGGTCATGATCTCCGTCTCCTGACCCCCGCGATCGATCGTGCGGCGCGGAGTGAGGATCGAGGAGGTCGGCTTCACCGCAAAGCGCACCACCACCGGCTGGCCGG
>Ga0306920_100002119_pt1 | contig 24953 bp, 21 predicted proteins | sample flu12Cox44000170_FD_204666 | JGI IMG/M metagenome (GOLD analysis project Ga0306920, IMG submission 204666) | Lab enrichment of tropical soil microbial communities from Luquillo Experimental Forest, Puerto Rico - flux4day.12C.oxic.44.000.170 (v2)... | ecosystem: Environmental > Terrestrial >...
GTCCCAATGGTATGTGTCCAGCTAGGGGTGAGGCTGAACTGAAAACCTGAACCAGCCCCCTTTGATTCAAATGTGATTGTCATTCTTGCCTAAGAAGTCATGGTTTGCTGAATAAGACCCTGGAACTGGACAGAGTTGGCATCACTACCTGAGCAGGCGAGGGGGTCAGACTTCGCGAAGGTGACGCCCGTCATGCTCCCGAAGGCGGGATACGTGCCCGCCGGGATGGCCCACTCCCACCACCTGTCCTCAGTGTTCTGAAGCGTCGGCGTATAAGCGCCGTGACCGGTCGAGTCATAGACCGGACCATTGGGGAAGCTGCGACCCTGCTGGCGACGAAGGTTCCCGAAGCACACGGCCATCAGGAAATCGCTGTTACGGTTCTGTAGGCTGCCGTAGCGGATTTCGTCATAGACGTTAGAGGCGATCAGAGCGCCCTGAGCATCAGCCTGAATGATGAACTTGCCGGGGATAGACTCGATCAGATTCAGAAGCGTCGAAGTGCCATCTTTAACACTGGAACCCATCGGTTCGAGCGCAGCCGAATACTGGACGGGTATGAACTCGAAATGGGTCCAGTCGATAAGGTTGTCCCCCCTCGTTGGGGGTGATGCCATTCCCTGCTGGTAGACGATGTCCGAAGTGAACATCTTGAACACAGCCTTAGGGTCACCAAGATTTGTGGGACCGTTCGGCATCGGTGTGCCGGGGCTCTGTTCCCATGCTCCGAAAACGTGGTAGATCGTGATGGTGCCGGGACGTCGTGTACGCACACAGCCGGGGCTTCCCCACACGCCGCCCGCCTTGCCGGGGAAGTCCCAGATCCACAACCCCTGCCCATCGAGCACCGTCTGAGCGGGGAAACCCCCACTGTTGGGCAGCACATTGTTACTGGTGCCCGGGGTGAGAGCGCTAAGCAGGGAAGCGGGAACGGGTGTGGTGCTACTAAGTGCGCCAGCGGGAAGGAGGTTGCCTAACAATCCCTGCAGCGCGTTGTTGATCTTGAAGGTGCTCGTGTTAGCAATCCCTGTCACGCCACCGCCCAGCATGTTCTGGAAGGCGGAAACAAGGGTGTTGGTCCCGGTGCTAGTGGTTAACATGGCCTGCAGATAAGCGACCATCTGGGTGGACGCGGCAGAGTTGTTAAGGACCTGCTGAATGGCGACAAGCGGAGCAGACGACGCTATAGTCCCGGTGCCCAGGAATTGCTGCATGAGGCTAACCACGGCGGCGTTGCCGACGCTGCCTCCACCGACATTCAAGATCTGCTGGAAGAACGCCACCAGACTGTTAGCGTTAGGACTGACACTGCTGCTGGTTCCGCTATTCAAGATCTGTTGAAACAGATTAAGCACATTGGTGGAACCGGTAGAGCTACCTAAGATCTGCGCAAGCCAGCTAGGGGCGTTAGCCGCCGCCGCGGCCTTGGCCGCTGATGTACTGGCATGCGAACTACTGGCACTGTTACCACCGAAGATGCTCAGGAACAGCGACAGCGGAGTTAAGATGATACTGCCGATAACCGAGAAGATAGAGCTAACAGGATCCTGGGCGGGAGGAGGCGGGGTATTGTTAGCCGCATTGTTGGGGCTACCCATACCAGACGGGTTACCGAGCACCGAATTCTGGTCGCTCGTAAATCCCGCCGCCCCCGAAACGGTGTTAGCATTCCCGCCGGTCACGGCTGAGATAAGTGGAGACCCGCTCGTCTTCGCGGAAACGTCGTCGAACCAGACAACACCACCCGTTGCTTCCGGCCCCAGGTTCAGCGTCACTGCCACCGAAGAAACCCCAGAAAGGACCACATAGTTCCCCGACAATTCGGTCCACGCGGACGAAGCTGGCGGGTTCGTGATCTGCTGAAGTGTGGGGTTTGAAACGACGTTGCCCGCAGAGTCATAGGTCTGCAGACCTAACCAAATGGGGCTGTCGCCTGCCACGTACTGAAGGTTCTGCCACTGCACCCAGGCGGTGACATTCATCGCCTGGCCCGCGCTAACCGCTATCCCGTTAGAGGACAGCACTTGGTCAGCGCCGGTCGCTGTTACCTTCGCCGACCCAGACCCCTTAGTTCCGGTATGGTCTACCGTTCCGTCCCACGTCCATGTCGCATTTTGCGCAACCGAAGCCGACGTCTCAAACGTGGCGTTGAAAACCAGATTCGCGCTGGTGTCGTTTGAACCCAGCGACGAGGACGCCACGCTTGAGGCACTCGGGAAGAAGCCATTGGCTAGAGAGTTAAGGACCCCAGAAATAATCGGGCCGATAATAGGGATCACGTTAAGGATGGAGGCAAGGATATGCAGCACCGCCCCAACGATGAGTCCCAGGATATTCGGCATCGGTGCGGACGGGGTGTGAACAGCCGGAACGTTGGTGTGGACAGACGGGTCAGGGGTAATCGGAAAAGTCACCTTTGCCCCCTAGTTGGTGCCAGGAATTGGATCAACCTTCACGGTGAAATAAGCACCAGCCGTAGGACACGTATACGCATCGACAGTTGCCGCCGTCTGATTCGTCATGAAATACAACGTGGCCGAATTGCCCTTGGACACGCGCCCATAGGAACCCGTCCCAATAGCCCCACCGAAGCCCCTGTTTAGCGACACCGGATAGGCGGGGATAGTTCCGCTGCCGGCCCCGGTGATACCTGAGCCGTAGCCCACCTGATCGCCAGAGGTCTGGTTATTGAGCCTGCAGATCAGGTCCACATGGGTGTTAGCCGTACCGGAGGGAATTGCCTGTCCCGACACGTTAGGACGCCAGTCAAACGGCTGCGCAGCGATGTTCACGGTGGCGAGCACCTGATTAGGGGCATTGCCCGACGCCGCGGTAAAGGTGGTGGCATTGACGCTGTCACCGCACAGCTGCCCCGCGTACTTAAACGTGGGCGTGGTGCCATTAAGGCTGCTGACTATGGGGGTGTAGCCAACAGTCGCGGTGCCCGTAAGGTCGGTAGCCGACCCGATCGTCATAGTGCCGGTCGGCCCCTGCTGGCCAGCCTGTACCGACATCGTCAGGTCGTATACGGAAGCCACCCCAGGCCCACCGGGGCTCACCTCGGTCCAGGAGGGCGCGGGAATTGTCTGCCCGTAAGGAATCTGATTGACGGTGACATTCCGCAAGACGGGTGGAAGACCCGGCGGGCCGTCCGCGAGCACCGGAAGATTCCCCACCCCACCCTGAGGGGTAAGGACGAGGACGGCGACACCGGTTGATAGGTCGGTGCCGTTAGTTACCGTGACGGTGCCCGTCCAGGTAAAAGAATTACCATTCTGAGTGATAGTCAACTCAAATTTCCTTATTCAGTTAGACATCGTGATGATCTGGAATGCCGACTCGAACTCGTCGATCTTCCGCAACACCTTGACGGTTGGGTCTTCATGACTCTTACCGTCACCTATCATCACCGTGACTTTCGTGCGAGTTTTGCGATCATCTTCGATCTCCACCCGTTCTACGTAATCGGTGTAAAGATTTCCCTGCAAGGAGAATGAAGCCATTGCTCCGACGAATAGATCCTGACCGACGGTGTACGGATATCCGTTCTCGAAAGACAGAATGATCCCGTGATAACCACGACTGTCCCACATGCCGGATTGCAGCGCGAACCATTCATCAATCGTGTACGCACTAGAACCGGTCTGCTGGAAATACTCGGGATATGCATAAGGCCCCAAAGCCTGACGTCTCGGGAAATTCTCTATTTCCTGGAATGCCAACAAAACGTCATCAAACGTACCGTCCAGCAAAGTATCTGGCACACCGGTAAACCCGACAGCAATTTCGATAGCGTCGATTAGATATTCGAGGGTCGCGTTTATTAAATCATTTACCCAGCGAGGACTCTTTCCGCCACCTATCACCGTATGCGCCAATGGCGCGTGCGGCGTCAAATGGAATTCAGTTAAACCCCCACGGGGATGATCCTGGAATATAACCCAAGGTGGTGTAAAGTGGATACCTAACAATGGCGCGATGTTCACACCTTCAGGCGCGTACGCGTTGGTTGGGTTAAGGAACGGGTCCAGAACACCACCCAGAACGCTGTGCTGCAGGTCGACGACATCCTTAACGAGACCGTCCAGGAACGTGCCGGTCAGGCCGGTGACACCGGACTTGTCCTTGACGTCCACAACAATGGTCGGAAGCGCCAGCGGAAGGATAAGACCATTAGGCTGAGGCTCCCCCGGCAACCACAGATTAGCGGTAAGAACCAGGCCGTTGTCCTTAACAATCTCCTTGACTAGCGTGGAAACCTTATCCATTCGGCCGTGAATACTGATCCACGGCGACGGATCGAAAAGCGGGTCCGTCGGAATTACCACTATGGGTGTCATCAACATTTCTAGGATGTTGCCGTTGCTTTCCAGCAGCGTCCCGAACCACGCTTCCCAGTCGAGGTTTCCGGACCCCAGGTTGTCGATGAATTCCCACATGCCACTCTGCAAACGGAAACACTGCTCGATAATCATGGTTTTTATGCACGTAATAGCTGGTCCAATAAACAAAGCTTTGGTTGGGAATTGGATTTGGATTGGCAGCAGAAAGTTCGGCCAAACCATGATCTTGTTGAACCAGTTATAGTCCCCAAGGCATTGCAAAGTAACGGTGTAAAGACCATCCTTCAGGGCGTAATCGCAGTTCTCAACACGACCCGACCACCGCAAATATCCGGTCTGAATAGTCACCGGGACGACAGCCTGGTAACAATTCATAGCAACCGTCACGGCGGGATCGGTATGCTTAATAACGATAGTGGCTGTCTCCACCTCGTTACGTGGAAACTGAACCTTAAGAGAAAGGTAGTCCCCGATCTCCGCTGCCTGCTTATACATGTTCGTGTAAAGCAGGACGACGATATCTGTCGACGGCTTCATCTGCACCGCCGCAGCCATCGTCGCCGCGGTTGCGTTAGCTATAGGATTGGAGCTAGTGAGAGCCGGATACAAATTCGCGGGATTGGTCCAGTCGATAATGCCCGCCATATTAAGTTGTTACCTTCTCAATTTATTCAGGCCACTTCCGCATAGGGGTAAGTGAAGCGACAATCTTAGAAGCACCATTACCGCCAGTGATCTGGCACGGGATGAACGACGTCACCGGTCCGGTCTGGATAGCCATCGGAGGAACCGGCTGCGTGAAACGCCCATTAAGCAGGGAGTAGAAAGGCCCCTGCGGTGGCTGTATCCCGAAGATCGACTCAAACTCCTGCAACAACGGAGGAACGTTGTTGACCGTCACAAAGTTAATAATCGTCGCAATCAACGACTGGAAAAATCCAAGCGGCTGAGGCGGCTGGTTAGGCGACAGGTCCACCACTGTCCGCAGACGCGGAAGAGTAGTAAGCAGGGCGATCTGATTTTTCATCAGCGGACCGAACTGAATCGGGTTGGTCAAGTTGTTAGTAGGACTAGGGCCGTCACCGAAACTAAAGGTGCCGGGGCCGTAGCACAAATAAGAGGGCCAACCGGGCTGATCACCAATGTTAGTGAGAGGTAAATGCCCGATTGTTATGTTCCCGCCGTTGACCACCGTCACGGTCGTAAACCCGCCATTCAGGTGCGTACTGTCGGCCGTTAACACGGGTACCGCCGTAGCGCCTAAGGTGCCCTGAAATGTGACCAGCCACGGAGCGCCGCCGGCCGTATCAGTGACCGAGATGTTGGCCGAACCGATGTTAGACAAAGCGCCAAGAGCCGACTGCAGCTGCGCAGCCGTGGCGTTATACGGGATAGCTGCCGTGGTCTGCCCTCTGTAGGTAAGAGTGAACGTCCCACTCGTCCCGGTGGTGGCGATCTCCTGGATAGCGTTAAGGGCAAACGTGGAAACCGACGCCGGCCCCTTCCAGAACGCATCATCGTTCCTCGCGGACCAGGTGAACTTCACCCGGCCGCTCTGATAGGGCGAACGAACGAACTGGTCGGGAATCGTCTTAGCCTGCCGAACATTGGCATACCACTCGCCGCGTTCGGGGCTAAACCAGCACAACTTACCCACCTGTTTCGGATCCCAAGACCCGTACCATGAGGCCATCATCTCGCGGTAAAGCTTAGGGCTCATACCGCTGACCTCAATAACCATCTCGATCAAGCCTGGGTCATAGACAGAGTCGAACCAGGTCGTCCCGTCTTGTCTTGCGCCTTGATTATCCAAGTGTTTGAAAGGCGCGTGCAGGCCGGTAATGCTGACCAGGTCGAACCCGTTCTCCGCACCCGGGGTAGGCGCGAAAGGCCCGCTAAGGTGATACACGGTTCCGTCATAGCCGACGTAATAAACCCAGGAATCCTGCAGCAGTAAAGCGCTGTTAGAAGCCAGGAGGGAGGGAGTGGGCGGGATACTAGTCCAAGACATTAAAAGTATCCCGGCCCCTGGAAGCTTGAGAACTTACCCATAGCCCCATGAATGTCCTGCGTAACCTGGCTGGTGTCAGAGTTGTGGAAATGCTGATTCTCCACATACTGTCCAATCACGTTATGATCCTTCTTAGCGTTATTGGCGTCACCCATCTTCGCGTGGTCATTGCCGCCCATCTTGTCTGGACCACCCTTATGCTCGTCAGGCTTCTTCTGGAGCGGTGGCTGTGTCTTACCGGCAACGTTGGGACCGCTGCTCATCACAGCGCCAAGCCCGCCCTTAAGGGCCTTACCAATCCACCCGCCGGTCATATCGCCCGACTCGGACAGATTGGGGAAGAAGGTCTCGAAAGGGGCCATCGCCATGATCCCGGCCACCTGACCGCCATAAGCAGCCAAACGGTTAAGTTCTTGCTCACCGATCTGAATGGCCTCCGAGGCGGCTGCACCCGAACCGGGTGCGAACATGTTGCCCGCCGCCGACGCCGCCGACGATAAGGCGCTGCCGGCCATACTTAAAAGCCCGCCGAACGGGTTGTTGGCCTTGCCCCCGGCACCGGAACCGCCCTGACCCTCAGAGGGCTGACGCGTCTTCAGAGGCATACCAGCCGGCGCCCCGGGTGCACCCGCCATAGAGGGCGACGGGCTACCCTGAACACTGTTAGAACCCCAGAACGAGTTAGGCGAAACCATGTTCCCGCCAAACGGAGCACCCTCACCGGCATAGCCAATGGGGGTGTTAGCGTCGGGATAGCCACCGGGAGAGCCGGGATAGCCAATGGGAGAGTTAGCGTTTCCCATTATTGGCGCATTAGCGCCGGCCTGAGCCTGCAAATTGGGAATTGTTCGATCCGTGTACTTACGGATCCGATCATTGATGCCGGTAATTTCGTTCTGCGTGGCCTCAATGGCTGACGGCTTAGTCTTAGGGTTCGCCTGCTGCTCGTGGAGGCGATCAGTTTTCTGCTTCAGATCGGCTTGCATACGACTGAGGGTGTCCGGAGAGTCGCCCAGCTTCTCATCGGCCCTCGCCGCGCGCTCCCCCTGCCTCGCACCCAAGCCCTGATAGCTATTCAGGGCCTCTTGTAGGGCAATAGACGCACTTTCGTACTGCGCCGGGGTCTTAGCCCTAGCCATCCGTCCCTGAGCGCTCTGAATCCTCAGCAGAGCGTTCTGCTGCTCCACCGTATTCTGGATCTGCTCATTGGACGCACCGTTGAAATTCGTCAACGCATCAGTGTTCGCATTCATCATGGGAGCGAACTGCGGAGAGAACGGGGACACGGTTCCGTTAGGCATCAACCCGTTAGTCATGTTTCCGTTAAGGGGATTTCCGGCCATGTCCTGACCCGCCATCAATCGGCCAAGTGGATTGCCCATAGCCAGTTCCAATAGGAATGTGGTCATAAGGCTAACAAGGCCAGAGATAATGTTGCCGTGCGAGAACTTAGTTGCCGCCTGCAGCGGGTTAACAGAGCCACCCATATCAGCGCCCTGGAAACCTTTACTACTGCCCATGCCCGGGAAACCACCCATACCGGGCATTCCCATCATGGATGGCATACCACCCGGTTGCATACCCGGTAGGTCCAAATGCATGGCACGGGTGAAGGCGGGATTTCTGGCACCCTTAGATCCCTTGCCCATGACAACGCCGTCTTTGCTATCCATTGCCTCGATGTTGGTGCCATCCGGCAACGTGATACCCGTGTGCTCGCCGTCCCATCCGATAGTCAGCGAACCAGGGCCACCGAAGCCCTCCTGGAAGCCCATCGAAGAGAGGTAATCGCCCTCATTCATGGTGGACATTGGATGCACCCCGCCGCCGTTCCTGTCGAACGGAGAGCGGCCGGTGGCGACGTTAGCGAACGCTAAGGCCAGACCGGAACAGTCAACGCCATTGATACTGAAGCCGCCCCAGTTGTAGGGGAGGCTCTGAGCGAAGTTGGCGAACGACATGACGTTGGCGGCAGTGCCGCTAAACGACATCGGCATCCCGTAACCGGAGAGGCTTGGCATCCCGAAGTTGCCGGGACCAGCGCCAATGAAGCTAGGATCCAGGTTAGGCGTATCCGAGGAAGTATCCGCGGAACTGGACGAACTAGGGGCCGAACCGGAATGGCTGGCCGCGGCAGCTTCCGCGGCAGCCAACGCGGCATCCTGTTGCGCTCGCCTCGCCGCATTGACAGTAAAATTCATCCCGGGTGGATCGCTGGACGGGCGTCTAGTGCCCATCCCGGGTGAGGATAATTTAAGCCCGTCGAAGAGAGCGTTAATGGCCGTGTCCGAATTGGACTGATCAGGCTGCCCAGCGGGGTCTCCAGGTCCGAAAGGGATACCCGGTGTGTAAGGGAGGGCCGGTGTGCCGCCGTCGTAGCCAAGAACCCCACCACCGGAGAACCCCGATTGAGGGCCGTCGGACCATCTATAGCCCCGCGCCTGAATCCGCGGCGACCATCCCGGTAAACCGCCGCTTGGATCCTGACCATTGGGGAAGACCGGGTAGTCCCAACCCCCAGCCCCTGTCGGAGACAGACCCCACAGCATGGCGGGCACAAATCCGGCACCCGATACAAACGGATTAGTCGTAGACGTATCAATACTGATGCCGGGATTGATATTCCCACCACCGGCGATCCCGCCACCGGCATACCAGTTATGAGATTTATGGAAAGCCCACGCCGCAGAAGGTGTGCCGTACTTGTTCCTCACGTATTGCATCGTGGCGATAAGCTGGGCCACCGGATTGCTTGAACGTGAGCCGGGGTACTCGGCACCCGTCGTGTCAAGGAATTGCCCCAACCCGTAAGCGGTAGAACTGGGGTTCTTAGCGGTAGGATCCCAGTTGGATTCCTTAGTGATCAGCTGATCGAAGGCGCTCCACTCGCCAGCCCCCCAGCCGAATCGGGAGAAAAGCTGCTGAGCGATACCCTTGAGGCCACCGGACGGCATGATGCCGCCCATCATCGGCATGGATCCGTAAGCCGCCATCGGCATGCCGCCAGACATCGACGCCTGGTACATCCCAGCCGCCTGCCAAGGGTCAACACCAGCAGGGAAACCCCACATGTTGCCCAGGAACGACGTCATCGCGTCCGCTATCGCGGGGAGAACCCCGCCAGATGCCATGCCGCCGCCACCCGGCTTACGGCCACCGCTGAAGTAACGGTTAAGGGCCATGAAGTTACCAGGCCCGATCGCCTGAACGAACTCCGGAACTGCGATACCCTCGCCGCCGGAAAGGCCAATCGGACGACCGTTGACCATCCCCAGAAGGTTGTCCTTACCCGGGGAATAGCCAGGAAGAACGCCACCACTGGCCATGCCGGGAGGGGCCTGACCCGGGAGGGGCAGCCCGCCGGGAACAGGAGGCGGGGTCGGCCCGTAAACGTTCGTGTCGAAACCGAAGTTCGGGCCTTTGCCCTGACCGCCGTCCATGTAATCCCAGGTAGCTGCAACAGCAGTCACAGGGATACCAACCTCGGGACCAGCCAGCCAGGAGAGGCCTGCGGCCGCGTTAACCCAGTCGCTCCCCGGCGCACTATTCGGTAAGAAGCTTGTGCCAATCATCCCGATAACGCCCGCCAGCCCGCCAGCTAGACCCCTGAACTTGCCGCCCAGAGTCATAGCGCTGGACTTAAGCTCAGTGCCAGCTGCCGCCGCATCCGCATCAAGATTTGTGCCGGCACCCTCAAGCCTGGCCCTAGTGGTACTAGCGCCCGCTTTAAGCTCATCGCCAGCCTGAGTCGCCTGCGTGGACAGATCCGTGCCAGACTTTACGACGGTAGTACCGAATGTAGTCTTTGCGATATCCAAAGCTCCGGAGAAAGCCGCAATGCCGCTCATCAGCTTCGTGAAACCGGCGGCACCGACGAGAGCGGCCATCGCGATCAGAAGCTCATCGGCAAGCGTCTTATGCTTACCGAGAAAGTCCATCATGCCCTTGAAGCCGTCAATGACACCGCTCAGGACGGGAAGCAGGTCATTACCGATACGACCCGCGAGAGAACCGACATTGGACCCCAGCTGCCTCCACTTTTCGATGTTAGTCTCCATCGCCTGGTGGAAGGCCTCTTCAAGCGCGTTGCCCTTGCCACCCTCCCCGATCTCAGCAGGCTTACTGAGAAGCTGCTCCGGATTCGCCGTCAGGGCCAAAAAGGTACGCGCTCGGTCACCACTACCGAACAAAAGTTGGGCAACCTGGCCCTGAGTAAGCTCCGTAGCGCCGCCGGCCTTGACATTCTTACTCTGACCGTGCAGCATCGCTTCCCAATGGGACAGGGTAAGAATATCCTGCCCCTCCTGCCCCGAGATGTCCGTATCCTTCAAGGCTTTCTGGATCAGGAAGTTCTGCGCGATACCCTTCTCAATCTCGGGATGCTGCGCCAGGAAGTTCTTCGCGGGGTCACTCAGACCCGCCAAATCCTGGTTAATAAGATCCTGGGTCTGCTGGTTGTTGTAGCGCCACCCAATATCAACCAACCCCTGATTGGGACCACCCTTAATCGTCTTAGCGTTAACCGCGTCCACGACCGTCTTCAGGGCCGGCATGAAACCTTGGGTGTTGACATCTTTTGAGATGTTCTCCGGAACGAGTCCTAATTGCCCAAGGGTGGTGTACGTTTTACCCCCCGGTTGAGGAGCGCCAAGGGCGGATATAAGCCCCGACAAGTTCTGCGAACCCTGCTCCATCGACATACCGGTCTGAGACAAAATATCCAAAGCAGCGTTAATCTGAGCCGACGCGGCGGCACCACCCTGCTGCTGGATCAGCCCAGACATGTACGTCTTAGCGGTCGGTTCAACCGCGTAAAACCCCTTGAACAGAGAAGACGGATCGGTGGTCTTCAGATCCCTCATCGTGACAATCAACTGGCCGGCGATCTGGTTCATGTCAGTGAGCAGCTTCGTGCCGGTCTCGCTTGAGATACCCATGTCGTTGTACGAAGTGGTGAGACCTTCGAGTGTTTCCTTCAGGTCACCCCCGGTGGCTATGGCGGTCTTGGCGGCGACCGACATAACGTTGAGCGCATCCCCACCGCGATAGCCCGCCTTCTCGACCAGCCCAAGCCCCTCACTAAGCTCCTGCGGCTTGAAAGGAACCTGCGTGGAAAGCTGATACACCTGCTGCGTCATCGAGCCGATGCTGTTCAGCTTCTCCTGGCCCATAGTGACCAGGCGGTTCATGTTCTGCTGAACCTCATTCGCAGTCTTGATGCTCTCGTAACCCACGGCACCCACTACAGCGGCAGAACCCGCGCCCAACATCATCAGGCCACGGTTAGAGTTGGAGACCTGACTGTTCAGCCTGTCGTGGGCGTCCGCGTTGGCGTTAACCGCCCTCGTGTGCTCATCGTGTGCAGCGGCCTGGGCGTTGATCGTGTCCGTAAGCTCTTGACGCCTACGGTTCTCCGCCTCGGTTGCCGCCAGGATAGGAGCGTTAGTGTCAAGGTTGGCCCTGTTGCGGGCGTTCTCCAGGTCGGCCTGAGCCTTCGTCTGCGCCGCACTGTCGGCGGCGGTGAGCTTCGCGGCCTGCTGACGCTTAGCAGCGGCCTTGTCCAAGTCATCCTCGGCCTGGGCCTCTTTCTGAAGCCGCGCGATCTGATTCGAGTGGTTGGCCTGCCGCACCCGTTCCAGGTTGGCTTCAGCCACCACGACATCATTGAGACGCTTAGACTCCAGCGCGGCCTGAGCCTGCGTGGCCTGGTTAGTCCTCTCCTTAGCGACCTGAAGATCAGCTTCATCACGCTTACGCTGATCAGCAAGCTTCTTCTCGGCCGCGGCGGTCCGCTCAACCTCGTCCTGAGTTTTCTTAAGAGCATCGTTAGCTGACTTCAGGGACTTATCAATGGTCAGCCCAGCCTTCTTGAAGGCGTTCTCCATCTGCACGATAGTCGCAGCGAGAGCCGCCATCTCCAGCTTAGGAAGCACCTTGATGAAGATGCCGTTACCAGCCACTATTTACCTCTATTCAGTTGTGCCGCGATCCCCCGCCGAATCTTCAACTTCTCCTCGAAGTCCTCAAGTGACTCACGTCTCTGAGCAGGCGAATGGACGATAGTGGGTTCAAATTCTTGGCCGTGCACCGAATGAAAATCAGCCCGCCAATAACGCATCTCATTGAGGATGCCGAAGAAGGCGTACTCCTCGTCTGTCCAGTCCTCACGCAAAGCCCGCATGAACGCCGAATCCTGCGGAAGATGCTTAAGAACCGCTAGGAGCCGGCGACTGGACAGCTTGAGGGTGCCGTCTTCCCGCCGCGACAGGTTCCACCAATCGGCGACATCCAAGCCACGGACGAGAAGATCGGACTCCACCTCCTCAGGGAAATACTGGAGAAGCTGAACAGCCTCCCTTATTTTGGGTCCTCTTCACCTTCTTTAGCGTCCTCGTACTCCTGCTGCATGACCAACCAAGCCATGTTGATGTCCTGCGAATTGCCGCCCGCAGCGAGGAACTTCTTATGCTCATCCGCACCCAAGACAGCGCGAGCCAAGCGAATCACGTCAGGATCGGCCGGTTTGCCCTTAATCGTGTTCGGGAACTTGACGACGTCGTTGTCGTCACGGTCCAAGTCCCTACGGGACTGGACTAAATCAATGCGCTTCTGCGCTTCATCATCGACCAGGAGTGGATGCCACACACGGAACGGTGTACCGTCCTCGTGGAGAACATCCTCAAACTCGATGTATGGTGTATGGTTCATGGCCTCGATAGCTTGTTCTCTAAGCTCCGAGATCTTCATGGACCTACGGCGTTCGGCTCTATTGGCCATGTTTTCCCCTTTTGGAATCTATTGCGAAGAGAAAAGGCCCCTGGCACAGAAATATGCCAGGGGCCTTTCTCCCCATGAATGTGTACGCTTACTCGAAAATAAACGTACGGTACAAACTTACGAAGCGGTGATGCTGTTCGAGACCGGGTAGGTAGCAGACAGCGTGTCGCCCGCCGTCACCTTCACGGTGAAGGTGTAGACGTTCGTCGCCGTCAAGCTCTGAACCGTGATCGTGACATCGCCGTTAGCCGCCACCGTGGTACTAAGCACCGACGCAGGAGTGGTGGAACCACCCGTGGTCTGCGTAACAGTGTAGGTGAACGACTGCTGAGGTGTCGTCGGCTGCTGGAACTTAAGCGTTGCCTTACCAGAGCCGATCGCGTTAGCGAACACGCTAGCGCCCGTGTCGGTAAAGGCGTTGGTGGTGCTTGTGCCAGCCAGCGCATTCTCACCACCAGCCGCGGTACCACGGTAGATGTTGTAACCGGTCGCGCCAGTGTCGGCGGCCCAGGTCAGCGCGTTCGACGAAGTAGCGCCCGTCAGAGTGGCGGTGATCTCGTTAGACGCAACCGTCTCACCGGCCGCAGTCGTGGCAGTAACAACCCACCAGTAGGTGTTAGCCGCGAGCGTGCCGCCGGCCGTAGAAGGCGTACCAGCCAGAGTCGTCGGAGCAGGGATCGTCGCGGTGTTGGTGGTTGGCGGGAAGCCCGTCGCACCAGCAGTACCGGTGTCGGTGTAAGTAACCGTCGAACCAGAACCGATCGTGGTGATCAGCTTGTTCTCCTGGCCGGAAACCGTGCCGCGGTAAACCTTGTACCCGGTAGCGCCAGTGACCTGGGTCCAGGTCAAAACGTTGGACGAAGTCGAACCCGTGAGGGTCGCCGTGATCTCGTTCGAGGCAACCGTTTCACCGTTAGCCGTGGTCGCTGTGACCGTCCAGTAGTAAGTGCCGGCTGCGAACGTGCCGCCGGTAGTAGAAGGCGCACCGCCAAGACCCGACGGGGCCAGAACGGCTGCAGTGTTAGCGGCAGGGGGAGAGCCAAGCCACGCGTTAGGAACAGCGAAGGTAGGCGCACCACCCTCATCGGTCCAAACAATGCCTCCGCGCAGCTTCGCAGCCGAGAACCCCGAAGCCGGGTCGGGGTGCACGCAGTACGTCAACTCGGTGATGTCGATCTGCTTAGCGGCCCACTGCTTCTTGCCCTTCTTGCACAGCGAAACGCGCGGCCGAAGCTCAACGTCGTACTGGGCCACACCACCCGGGTTGACCGAACCGTCAACACCGACAATCACCAACTGGTAGTAGGTGACATCGGAGTAGTTGGGCTGCTGCAAGTTGTAGTTATTCGCACCCACCGACGGGATGTTGACCAGCGGAAGGTTGTAGAACAGGTAGTCGATAAGCGGGATACCCTCGGTGCACGAGAACATGATTTCCTCGTCATCCTGGGTGATGTCGGTACGCTGCGACCTGCGGGACTGCCAGATCTTGGTCTCGTCGACAGAGAACTTAGGCGTGAATTCCACACCAGTCTCAGTGAGAGCGCCAACATCGTAGAAACCGTAACCGCCCTGAGCGATAGGAACCGTCAGCTTCGGGTCCAGGTTGCCGTCCGCAGCGAATGGGGTGAAGCCCGCCAGAGAGGTAGAACCTAGCGGATCCCAGTTGCGGATGAACACCGAACCATAAAGCCACTTCCGGATCCAGTTGCCATTCTGCTGAGTAAGCGAAGGCCACAGCACACCAGTAGCACTTTGTGCCATATTAAGTTTTCTCTTTTCAGTTGTGGGTAAAGATTAGGTGGTTTGATTCATGCGCAGGCAAATCTCATACCGTGCGACATAACGATGGATGTTGAACTCGTCGGAGTAGTGCCGCCAGATCGGACTCTCAACCGTACGGACAGAGTCGATATAGACATTGTTACCGCCCACCGAGACCACTACCCGGGGAGTAAGCACCCAGAAGTTCATCAGCCTATTCATAGCCCTGGCGGCGTCACTAGCACCCGTGTGTGTGGTGTTAAAGCAATGCACGCTAACGATCGCCTGGTCGGTGACTCCGTCATCCCCGCCGGCCACCCGATTGATCAGGTAAAACGGCATAGGAGGATTGGCGGGCAGTTCAACCGAGACGTTAGACAAGCCGTTAGTGGACAGATACTTAACCACCAGTTCCTCGGCATCAGGCGCTAACACTCATGCCCCTATGTAGCGAACCGGGTCCGGACGAAGACTCCGAAGTTCTCCGATAGCTATTGCCCTGATTGGAGTAAGGCTCGATCTCTTCGTGCTCGATGACATGCCCGCCCAAAGCCAGACAGGCCCGCGTGAACGGTGCGAATTCCGGCATGTGCTCCGCGCCGTACTCAATCCAGAAGCACTTGTTGTCATTCGTGTAGACAGTGCCGACGAAGAAACCGCTGGGCTTAGTCTCAAACTCGGTGCTGATGGACTCGCGATACTCACCCGTTTCCCACGGGTGGTCGTCTTCGTCCCACATCGAGATAACGGTTTCCTGGCACTTGTGGGTCATGTTAATGACCTCCTGCCGGATCGCCGCGTTCTCGCCGATAGTGGCATCCAGATTCATCGCGGCGAAGTCGATCTCAGATACCACATCGACCGCCGTAGAGATGAAAGAGGCAGCGCTAGCCACGTTCCTCCTTACACATGATCGTGATGTGGTCCAGCCGGCCCCACGGGGAATCGCGGTAAGGCTTAACACCCAGCACGCGGAACTTTTGACCAGTGAAGGTGGCCGTCCACTCGGACTGCACCGTTTGAATGTTCGCCGACGGAGGGCAGATACACTTATCGGTAGCCTCCGAATACTCGGTATCACTTATCCGGTCCCCCACCGAGATGGGCTGCATGTTGCACCCCGTCTGGGTAAAAGAGGTGGCACCGACAGCCGTAACCGCATGTAGGCGGTCAGCCACGATAGCCGGGTTAGTGAACGTTACGGTGTCATTCCCGGGATTGAGCCCCACGTTCCCTCCAGTACTGCTCAGCCGCTTCGGGACTTAAGGTTCCGAAGGGCCGGTGATCGTGCGGGCGGTCATAGTAAGGAACGCCGCACTGAAGGCAGATGCCCGAAGGCAACGGATAAGGCCGCTCCCCTCTCATGAGATCCCGATAATCGTGTAACGGTCCAGGATGGCCTTGTCCAGATAGTTCAGAAGAACACCCGCCGAACCGGCATACCGGTCCTCAGAGTCCCCAATTCGCCTTTGCATCTGCAGCGTGGGGTTCTCAAGGTACTGCTGCGCTAAACGCACACCGGTACTGATAAGGGGACGCGGGATCGTGGCATAGCCGTGGTCATAGGTCACCTGCAAGCTACCGGGCATCCACGGCCATGAAGGACTTCCCCAATACTGCACGCCTATTTCATAGGTCGTGTCGTAGATCAGCCCCGTCTGCGCGACGAATGCGTAGTTAGTGAGCGTCTGCCAGGTGAAAGCCGTGCCAGGGATCGACGTGACCGGCGGCAGGAGGGCCTGCACCGACTCGACGTTGACCACCGGCACCTGAGGCAGGAAGGCCTGACTGTGGTACATCGGGTCGATAAACGCCACGTCAGCCGTGACCAGGTCGAACGCCTGATTGCAGTAAGACGTGATGTAGTCCTGTGCCCAGTTAAGCGCCTGCGTGGTGCTGGCCGCGTCGTACACCGCAGCGATCGGCGTGAAGGCCCCGCTCAACTGCGATGCAAACGTCATTTCAGACCGACGCTCTCGCTAGCCTTAGCGGCCTTAGCCTCGTCCTCATCTTTATGCCTCGGGCGTTTGATGACCTTCGTCTCAGCCTCGGCGGTGAACTTCAGTTCAGATTCCGACTCCGCGGGCAGCGGGTAAAGACGGCCAATAACGACCGGCTTCTCATCCAGCCACGGTGGGCGAACGTCCTTAACCACCACATGTTGATGCGTTGTATTCATAACCACCTTTCAGTGCCGCCAAACACACCCCTAATTCGCCCGTAGGAGACAAAGAAGGGGTGTGTCCGACAGTGCACTTTTACTTAGCCGGTAACCGACTGAATCAGCTCGAACGCGGTAGGACGGTAAACAAGCAGACCCAGGCGCTCTTCAGCACGAGCGGTCACCTTGCCGTTCACGAAGTCGGTCCCGTTCGCGTTGGTCATCTGCATGCTCACGCCCTGGCGACGCGCGATCTGAATCGACTGTGCGTCAAACCATCCCGTAAGGTAGGTGCCGACCGGGAACAGCGGAGTCGTGACAACCGGCACGCCCCACAGGGACTTGACCGGGCCGCGAGAAACGCCGTAAACGTTGCCGAACATGCTCGTATTCATGAACTGCGAGTTAGCATCCTGAGCGGTCTCAAGGCGCTGCCAGTCGCGTGGATTCATGATCACCGCAGTAGGCGACTGGAACACGGCCAACTCGATGTCGACGAACGCGTCCTTCAGCTGCAGCGAAACCGTCAGCGGGTCAGCATACTTACCAGAGCCCGTGGGACCAGTAATCTTACGACCGTAAGCCAGCGAAGCGATCGTCTGAGACTGCACGCCAGCACCGTTAGTGCCAGCCGCCGGGAAGGCGACGTTCGTGCCGGTAGCAGAAGTCGCACCGTAGATCGAACTGGCCGAAGACGCCGTGAAGTTGCCCGCGAAGGTCAGCAGACCGCCAACACCCGGGTACGCACCCGCGAGGATCTGGACCTCTTCCTGACGCTGAAGCGACAGAAGCAGGCGACCTTGCACAAAGTTCCAAAGCGTTGGCGCGTCGGCAATTGCCTCATCAGAAATCGTCAGAGCGTTCGCGATCTTACCCACCTGAGCGTAGGCCCGGGAGACCTCAACGCTGGAGAACGGGTACAGCGCAACTTCAGCGGTAGCGTTAGCCTGCGAGTTGAACAGAGACTCGGTCAGGTACGAGATGTTGGGAGACGTGGTAGCGAACGACGGGATCAGATCGGCGATCGCCAGCTGGAAGAACAGCTGCTCAACGATCCCTGGACGCCAATCCGGCAGGATCCCCGGGGCGAACGCACCGGTACCGAACGGAGCCTGACCAATCGCGGTCGGACCCGTTGTGCCGTAAACGAAGTCACCCATGAGGTTGTTACCCTCGGTGGCATCCTTAGTACCCAGTATGGGAGCCGTGTCAGCCTCGTCCAGAACAACATCGAACATCTTGCGGAAGTCCCTGACCGACAAAACCTTTTCGACCTCAGGACCCGCGGTCAACACCTTGGAAGCCAACGCACTACGGCTGGCCCTGTCGAAGGGGTGGGAGATCTCGAACTTCGGAAGGGAGTTACCCTTAACATCCTTAACGTCGCCGAAGCCCTCAAGCTTAGCCGCCATCGCGGAAGCAGACTCGCTAGTCTGAACGTCGTTCTCCCAGGCCTTGAACTCCGCATCGAGAGTCTCGAAAGCGGCGGTCTTAGCCTCGACCGTGTCCCAGTCCTCCCTCTTCGAGAATTCATCAAGCCGGGTCATGAGTTCCTGACCCTTAGCCTGCAACTGTGGCTTAGTAGCCATTATTCAGTTATTCCTTTGTGTTAGATTGGATTTCACTTACCCGACAGGAGTCGGGTGCGTGCGGCGACCTGCATTCGCAGAGCACCCATTCGGATCGCCATGTCATCAGCGGACTTAGCAGCGGCATCGTCGGCGGGTTCGGGTTCCTCGTCGGAAGCGGAAGCGGCCTCAGCGGGTGCATCATCGGGCGAATCTGTTGGCGTTAGTACTTCATCAAGAGACTTATCGAAAGCCTCCAGGTCTTTAGTTGCCACCTCTGTTTCAGTGGCGGACTTGTTAGCTCCGGAACTAGCTCCGGAATCCGTGTCGTCAGCGGGTTCCATGACACACACCGCGCCCAAGTGGCCGGCGGCGTCGTGGATGGCCTGGACTAGCGCGCCGTTACCGGTACCCGCAGCAGTGCCAGCCTTAGTGAAGATCTCCCCCATGACATTCTTGAGGGCGTCCTCGTCGAGCTTAGGAACAATGCGGACCGTGACCGATGGCGGTTCTTTTTCCGCCTTAGTCTCAAGCTCGGCACCCTCCAGGGCCTTACTGTCGGACACGTCGATGCCGTGCGCCCTTGCAGCCGCCTCGATAGCGCGCTTAACGTGAGCCGCGTGATCACCCAGAGCGTCATAATTTCTCTGCACGTTGATGTAGGCGAGCGCCGCACGAATGTGGGCAATCGTGTCGACCGGGTACTTGCCATCCTCCGGATCCGCATAAGTCACGTTCCCGTAAGGCTTCGGGGCTTTGGTCTCCAAACGCTCCTCGGCGACCTCCTCGGCGCGGACATCCAGAGCCTTAGACTCAAGAATCTGCGCCTCAGGATTGGCCGGGATAGCCACCAGGCCGACGTTCAGAAGCTCCCGCTTAGTCGTACCCGCCTTCTCGTTTTTATGCCGCAGGAACGCCACTGAGACCGTCTTAATGTGGCCCTCCGTGACAAGAGCGCGAGCCTCCTGGGCGCGGGCGATCGACGAGAACTTAGCGTCAATCATCAACTCGCCCGTTTCGTTCAGATACGGGTGAGCCGAACCGATCGTCGTAGCCAACGACATGCCGTGATCGGCGTCAATAGTGATGTGATCAGGGAGAGGAAGCTCCCACTCGTTGGCGTACACATTCTCGCCATCCCGGTCCTTAGTTTCCGTGGATGCGATAGCGGTGAAACCGCCATGCGGACCGAACCTCTCATCGTTAGAGAAGTCCCGAATTTCCGCCAACGCCTTACCGAAGACGTTATCCATTATTCAGTTGTGGCCTTTCTATCGGCGACGGCGGTCTGCACAGCCCACAGGATGTCCTTAAGCTCATCCTCGGACTCAGCTTTCTGCGCTAGCGCCTTAGCGAATTCTTTAAGCTCCGCAGTACTCCGACCGCGCCCAACCTCGCCCTTGATCTGGCGAAGGTACTTAGACGAGTGGGTACTGGGATTTGAAGTGTTGGGCTGAGCAACCGCACCCCCCGGCTGAGGGGCCTGAGGAGCCGGGTGCCTTGCGGGCACCGATGTCGGCTTACCGTTGTCCAAAGAAGCAACAGGGGTGGTGGCCGGTGCAAGCCGGATACCATCCGGTGTCACACCAACCGCAGATTCGCTCATGCGGAGCGTCTCGCCCGGTTCGCCAAGACGCTGGATAGCGGAGTTGGCCCACAGTTCGTCAGCCTTAGGGTCGTTGTACTTATTAAGGCCGATAAGCTCGCGCGCCTCATTCGGCGTCAGCACAGCCGTGGCAACACCCTTATGGGCAGCCTCGACACGCACCTCGTAATCGCCCCTGATGACCTCGTCGACCGCGAACCTCATGATGTTCTTACGGGTCCAATTAGAACCTACATACTTGTCTATAGCCGACTGAATAAACTCAATCGGAGGGGCCATTGTGTCTCGATAAAATGCACGCATTTGAGCAGAAATGTTCGAGAACGTGGCTCGGTCCAGAATATGAACAATAGGGGGCGCAACATCGTAAACACCGCACACCTCCTCGCGGTTAAGCTGGCGGGACTCGATGTACTGCATGTCCAAGGCGGTGATTTGCATCGCCTTGGCGGTGACACCATCCTCCAGGACAAGGGTCTTGCCGACATTTCCGGAACCGGCGTGAGCGCCGTCAAACTCCGCGCGCAACTTCTTACGGCCAATATCGCCCAGAGCCTTCACAGACTCCAGGACAACGTTGGGCCGGCCGGCGTTACGCCACATCGCAGAGGTAGCGGTACGGGACGAATCCTCCGCGAAAATGGTCGACCGGAGCGCTTCCATCTTCGACATACCGCGCTCAAGCCTCGACGGGTTGAACATCTTAAACGGGACGATGTTGGTCTCGGGGAAGCTGACAAGCTCCGTGTTGATACCGGAACCGGCCTGGAAGAAGTAGGTGTAGGTGCCGTCCTCAGGGTCACGCCTGATAGCCACCCGGGAGGGATGCATCGGCAGCAGGTCGATCGGCTGCGAGGTGTTGTCCCCGGGGTCCTTACGGACAATCACCAGGTAGGTTTCGCCGTAAATGTCCAGCGTGGTCTGCAACCAGTGCCAGAACTCGTAAGGGTGCATCTTCGAGCACGGATCGGCGAGTAGGGCCGCATACTGGGACTGGGTGTCAAGATCGCGGGTGCCGTCACTATTGACATCCCACACATTCACCGGGAGACGCGCGATAGCGTCAGCGCGCTTACGGATAACCGCGTTCACCCACGGCTGGTGAAGATAAATCTCCCCATACAAGGCGTATCGGTACTCCAACTCCATACCCATGTGCTCGGGGTAGTAGTAACCCTGAGGGATGATGGGTTCGAGTTCAGCAAGCGCCTGGGGGGCAAGTGGGATGTTTGAGCCTCTAACCGTTAGCATTGGTCTTGGCCGGAATGGTCTGGACCATGTAGACGTCGCCACGGAGGATGTAGCTCTCGCCCTGCAGCTTCTCTGGCTGCCCTTCGGGCGGATGAACCGTGACGTCGGCGAAGGTGTGATAGCCGTCCCTGCTCTTATCTGAGCGCAGCAGGACGCCCTCGAAGTCGTAGCCACAACCCGGCTTCATCGTCACAAAAAGACGCCGGCGGGTGAGCTTCTGTATTGAGTTTTTGAAAATCTGAGTCTCCTAAAGGGACAGGACGTCTACGTCTTCGCTCGCGTAGATAGACATGACCTGCTTACCGCGACCGAACCACGCATTACATGCCATGATCGCGGCCGGCACAGCGTCAATACGCTTAGCGGCAACCATGCGGTCAGGCTTAACGGGTTTGATCTGGTCGGGGTCGTCGGCCTTCACCTTCGCCTCGCAGCTGTCAAAACAAAACCGGGCCAAAGGGTTGCCGTGGTGGAGGAACTTACCTCCATGAACAAGCTCGAACACCCTGTGCATGCCGTCGGACATGTGGGCGTAGTCGTTCTGGTAGGAGAAGATCTCACCGCAGTAAACACGGCGCTCGATCTCCTGCAGGACGGGGTCCATCGACCACTGGTCGGCATCCCCGCCCAAAATGATGTAACGCTTGGCGTCGGCCTCGATGTCGGCGTAGACGCGCTCAAAGTCCAAGACGTCGCCCTCGGTGACCGTCAACCAGCCCCTACGGATAAACTCCGTGGTGAACCGACCCTTGTTAAGGCGGTCCAGCTTGGCGACACCCTCCTCGGGCATCCAGAAACGCCACACCAGGTCACAAGAGTCGTCAGGGTTGGGAAACAGGTAGCAGATGGTGCACAAGTCCTGGCGCGCGGCCAGGTCCAAGCCGAACCAGCATTCACGGCCGACAAAGTGATCCAGAGCCTCTGTGCCCGTCTTAAAGACGACGTCCCTGTTCTCCTGCTTGTCGTAGAGGAACATGTTCATCCAGCGGATCATCGAGTTCTGCCACTGGTTGAGCTTGAACTGCCTGAACGCCATCTCGGCGACAGGGTTCAGCCTCGCCTCGGAGGCCTGACGGCGCATGTCCTCCCACCTAAGGAAGGAGCCAAGAGCAGGGTTGGCGAACGGCCAGTTAGCCTCATCCCACGGATCGGCTTCCATCGGCGTATTACGCATATAGACGAAGATGTGGCGAAACTCCTCGCGGTCCGGATCCTCCAGGACGCGCTCCATCTCCTTATGCTTAAGGCCGGCGAAGCCCTCAGTGTCATTACCGGCGGTGGTCGACGCCACCATCAACGGTTGAAGACGGGCATCCGAACCCATACCGGTTCTTAGCGAGTCCCACATGTCCCCCGATTGCCAAGCCAGTATCTCGTCCGCACCAACGCCACTCGGGTTGCTACCCAACGCGCTTTTAGCATCCGATGCGATAACCTGGTAGAAGCTGTTCGTCTTGGGGTGATAGATACGCTTTTTGTACTCAGTGATCCTAAGCTCACGAGAAAGCAGCGGAGAGAACTTAACCATCTGCGCAGCGACATCGAAAGCAAGCTTCGCCTGATTGATATCACGGGCAACACCGTAGATCTCTCCAGATTCTTCCCCGTCAGCAATAAGCAGATAAAGCATGATCCCGGCCAAGAGTTCAGTTTTGCCGTTCTTCCTGGCTAGCTCAATCCAGGCGATCTCGTAGCGGCGCTTATAGCACCCATTCTCATCAGACCACACCACGCGGCCGAACATCGGGCGGATGATCTCGTCACGCTGCCAACCGGCCAGGATGAACTTCTTACGGGCATACTTACGGCCCTTAGTGTGGCAGAGGATTTCCTCAAAAAAAGCTTGAGCCTTATCGGCCCGGGGGATGCAGAAATGCTCCCCCACCTCATTGCAAGTGACGAGGGTGTAGGTCTTGCCGGAAACGTGCCGAGAAAAGGTGTAGCCACAGGCTTCCACGACTACACCTCCTCTCGGCATAGTTAGGTTTATAAGGGTTTATAAAGCCGTATAATAAATCCGTATACGGCGCTAGACCTTGCTAGACCTTAGACAGGAAGCTGTCGACGGTCTGCAGAAGCTTCTGCAGTTCCTCCAGCGGCAACCGGTACTGGGCCGGCAGAAACGCGGCGAACTTGTCGATGAAAGCCAGAACGGCGATAACATCCGTCAAGCCGGTCTTAACATCGTTAACCAGGTTGCCAACGCTAATGCTTGGGGTAGGAGCGGTCATGATTCCTTTCAGATTGATTTCCCCTTACCAGTCTGGTAAGGTATGTGACATGGAGATACCTGAGATCCTGGGAGTGGATCCAAGCTTCAAAGTGGAGATGGTCCGCATCAAGGCTGAGGGCGACAAAATCCGCGCCCTATACTTCGGCCCCGAAGGCGTCTTCTCCAGGCTGTTCACTGCGTCAGAAGGCCTTCTACTGGCACAGCAGCTACGGGATCGTGCGGGACCTCCTTAGGCCCTGCAGCTGCGCAACCGCAGCGGCGAACAGGGGACCCCTCTTCGCGTGCTTATCCAGCACCTCAGAATGCAGATCAGCCTTGCGGATGATGTGCTCCAGGCGGATCTGGTGCGCCCTGCTATCCAAGAATCCGCTCCGCGCCAGTCGAGGGACCGTCATCAGAAGCGCCGACCTTCAGGTCAGCCCTATCCCCCGGTGTCAAACCGAACCGAGACGAATACTTAGCCATCGTGTCAGCACAGTCGCGCATGATCTGCCAATACGGGGACTTGATGATCCCGCCGGCCGCGCCGCGGTCCGTGTAGTTATGGCCCATCTTCGCGTCACACTCCCGATAGACAGCCACAGCCGTGCAGAACACCATGAACGGATGAACATCCCACGCAGTCAAAACGCCCTTGTCGATCATGTCCGGAGCTAGCTCATTCCAGACCTCCAGGGCTTCAGGCCGAATACCCTCCGGAGGGGTAACCTCCCCCTCGTCCGACGGGATCGGCTCCTCGCGGTTCACATACCGCTCGTCGTCCCCCCTCAGAAGCTTCAGATGCGTCGGGGCTGGCTTTGGACCTCTCTTGCCCATATCTCACCTCCCTAGGTGGTACTCGCACCATGTCCGGTACTTCTTCCTTCGGTTCAGGGGTAAACACCCACTCAAGGCCGATAGTCGGCCCGAACAGGTCACACTTGCCGATAATCGGCTGGTCACCCATCACCGCCGGCTTATCGGGGTCATCAGTGCGGATCACCTGTCCCCCCGATAGAGCCAATAGTTGCCCTCGACCCGGTAAGCTAACCTTGGGGCCGCTAACGTCTTACACTTGGCGAAATGCCAGTCGTCATCGCGCTTACAGCAGCAAATATCGGTCAATTCGCACGCTTTTATTGTCTTCCCCCTAGGCTTAAGGCGGATTTAGGCGGATATCGGGGGTTTGCGCAGGTCAGGGGGCATATTTTTGCGAAACTCCCCGGTTTTTTGTAAAACTTCACAGTTCTCGCGAAGGCC
>Ga0306920_100002120_pt1 | contig 24949 bp, 20 predicted proteins | sample flu12Cox44000170_FD_204666 | JGI IMG/M metagenome (GOLD analysis project Ga0306920, IMG submission 204666) | Lab enrichment of tropical soil microbial communities from Luquillo Experimental Forest, Puerto Rico - flux4day.12C.oxic.44.000.170 (v2)... | ecosystem: Environmental > Terrestrial >...
GCGGAGACCGTGCGATCAAAGCCGGCCGCTGCTTCCCCGGACGATGTCGACAACGCCAGCCCGCGCTGGTCCTGAAGCATTGCGCCTCCCGCGGCCCTGCCGCGCGCCGTGCAATGGAAGGAGGATATCAGGCTTTGGCGCGCGCGGTCTGCGGCCACGCTCAACGCCAGCTTCGACCTCCTGCTCGCAAGAGAGCGACGGTAGGTCAGAAATAATGCAAAAGGAAATGGCTTGCTCGCAAGATCGACTATCGCCCGTTTTTCGGCTGCAATAAGCTCAGCGCAAAGCGCCGGCATTCGCGCGCGAGTTCGAGTTCAAGGAGGACAGCGTGATCAAGGTGAGCGTGCTCTATCCCAATACCGCTGGGTGCAAGTTCAACATGGCCTATTACCTCGAGCAGCACATGCCGATGGTAAAGCAGAAGCTCGGCCCGGCCTGCAGGCGTATGGCGGTAGAGGAAGGGATCGCCGGCGGTGCGCCAGGGATGCCCGCGACCTATATTGCAATGGGGCACCTGTATTTCGATTCGACCGACGCCTTTCAGACCGCCGTTGCCCCGCATGCGCAGGCAATCCTCGCCGATATCCCGAATTACACCAACACCCAGCCCACCATTCAGATCAGCGAGGTCAAGCTGTAACGGCGGTTTTGCACGTGCATCACTTGCCGAAGGCGCTAGTCACTTCCTGGATTGGTTGAAATATTTCAGATCCGGCGGCGGTTGGTTCTTCTTGGCGGGCATCAGCCGGCCGTCGGCGCTAAACATGTAGATCTCTGAGCCGATGCGGACGAGCTGGTTGCTTTCCGCACAGATAGCCTCGATCCAGATCGGATTAGGCACGCGATCGTAGCTCTTGAGCACGGTCCATGGGCGGGTCAGCGCATGGTCGATGGTCGTGACCTCGTCATGCAGGACGTTCGCGTTCGCCTTGTCGAGATAGATCCGCTCCTTGACGATGGTCTGATTGTCCGCGTGCAGAGGAATGCCGCTCGCGTCGAAGGCGCGTGGTCCTTTCAGATCGCGCGTCTCGACCTCGAGCAGGTCGTAACGGCCGTCTCCATCTTCATCGATCCATTTGCCGATCGAATAGCCCATGAAGGAGGGGGTTGGATCAGCCGGCCATGGGCGCCCGTCGGTGTAGATGCGGCGCAGCATGCTCAGGTATTCGATTATGACATGCGTGACGCTGGGCTGGATGATGATCTCCATTGGGAAGATCACATTCATCGCCCGCGGCATGCCATCGGGGATGCAGGTATAGGTTGGGTCGGTCCCCTGTCCGCCGGCAGCCTGGTCCGCGCGGTTGGCCTCGAAGATGGCCTGGTACTCCGCGGTCAGCGGAGCCTCTTGTTTCGACACGGGCTTGCTGGTGTCCCATTGATTGCCTATCCGTGCTGGCCTTCTCCATTGCCCCGACCAGTCGGGGTATTTGGTCTCATCGAAGGACCAGCTGGCGGTATTTGCCAGTACCACCAATGCCGCGAGCGTCATTTTGAGCATTGAAGCCTGATCGCGCATGGCATTCCTCTTCTCAATCGATGTAGGTTCTGCGACGCAGCCTCATTTCGATGATTTCTTGAAATACCTTAAATCCGGCGGCGCCTGGTCCTTCTTGGCCGGCATCAACAGTCCTTCAGCGCTGAGATAATAGTTCTCCTTGCCAATGACGATGTGAACGTTGCCATCGACGCAATAGAACTCGCGCCAGTTTGGGCGCGGGTTCGGATTGCGCCGATACGTCTTGTCAACCGTCCAAGGTCGCGTCAGGGCATGATCGATCACGGTGATCATGTCATGAAGAATATTCGGCTCAGTCTTGTCGAGGTAGAAACGTTCCTTGAAGATTGACTGATTGTCGAAATGCAGGGGCAGTCCGGTCGCATCGTAGGCGCGCGGTCCCTTGAACGGCCCTCGCGTTTCGACTTCCAGCACGCTGAAGCGGCCGGTACCATCCTCGTCGAGCCATTTTCCGATCGAGTAGCCCGCATAGGTCGGCTCGATTTCCGCCGGCCAGGGACGTCCATCGGTGAAGATGCGACGGTAATGGTCTTCACCCCCGACCAGGATATAGGTGGTGTCCGACTCGACGATGTACTCGTATTCTCCGATCGACATCATCCGTGGCATGCCGCCGGCATGACAGGTCGCGGTGGGGTAATTGCCGAGTCCGCCTTTGGCCTGGTCGGCCATGCTGTCCTCATGCACTTGCCGGTATTCCGCGGTAAGGGGCGCTTCCTGCCCACGTCCCCAGGGTTTGGTCGGATCGAACTTGACTGCCTGGCCTTCCAGCCCTGGTGTGATGATGATCGTCCACTGCCCCTTCAGGTCGGGATACTTTGATGCATCGTGTGCCATGGCGGTGCTTGCCACGGGCAGCATCATCAACAGGATGCTGATGAACGAAGACCGGTATGACATGCATTCCTCCCGCAAGCGCGACTCGTTCCTACCGACGCTGGCGAACGTTGTGCGTGCAGGCGCGTTCCCGCCATCACCTTCGGCCTGCCGGCATTGCGCCCCGTTGCTGGCGTCCGCTATGCGATGAGCCTATCACAGCTCAATGGATCGCATGACATCCGCTTCACCTCCGGCCTACATGAGCATAGGCAAGGGTATCGAATTGGGAAAGCTCGGTGGCCAAGGCCAGTCCCAAACTGCTTCGGCGGTGGTTTGCAGGGGCGCAAGCTTCCCGGCGCGGGTCGACGCAGCAGAGTTTTCGTCGAATGGGGTCCACTGGCGTTTGACCGGGCGCTATGAAATCCTCGGATCGGCAAGACGTCCATTGGTGCGTTGTGGTCATGATGAAATTTCGTGCTCGGCAGCTCGTCACCATGGCGGCAGGCGCAATGGCGCTTGCCTGTATTTCACAGGCTGCCTTGTCAGAGAGCTTTCCATCGCGCCCAATCACGTTGATTGTTCCCTTTGCGCCGGGCGCATTGAATGACATCGTTGCGCGGGTGCTCAGCGAAGGTTTTCGCAACGCGTTTGGCCAGCCGGGCATTGTCGAGAACGTCACTGGCGCGGACGGCACGATTGCGACCGGCCGAGCGGCGCGCGCGGCACCCGACGGCTACACGCTTGTTGTCGGCAGCTGGAACACGCATGTTGCCAACAGTCTCTTGTATCCGGTCCAGTACGATGTGGTGAAAGATTTCGAGCCCGTCGCCTTGCTGCCGGAAGCACCCATGCTTCTCGTTGCAAAGAAAACCGGGCCGGCGAGCGATCTGAAGGGGTTCATCGCCTGGCTCAGGGCAAATCCCGACCAGGCTTCGATGGGAACAGCCGGGGTAGGCAGCCCACCTCACATGCTCGCGCTGCTGTTCCGCCAGCAGACCGGCACGCGGTTTCGTCTGGTGCCCTACCGGGGTGCTGCGCCCGCAATGCAGGATGTCCTTGCGGGGCAGATTGACGCGACCTTCATCACCACCGGACCCGCCTTGCCGCTGGTGTTTTCCGGCACCATCAAGGCATACGGGGTGACGTCGCCAAGGCGAATGCTGGCGGCACCGGAAATTCCGACCATCGAGGAAGCTGGCATTCCCAACTTCTATTTTACCTATTGGGCAGGCCTGTTTGCGCCACGAGGGACACCGGCCGATGTCATTGCGAGGCTTGCCTCGGCGGTCCAGGCCACCTTTAGCGACCCGAAAGTCCGTCAGAGGCTTGATGCTCTGGGCTTCGAGGTTCCTCCGGCCGCCGAGCTTACCGCGGCGGCCTTGGCGGTGCGGCAGAATGCCGACATTGCCAAGTGGTGGCCGATCATCAGGCAAACGGGAATGCAGGCGGACTGAGAATTTGTCACCGTAATTCTACCCGCAGGCGAGCGCGTAGATGTGCTGCACGCCTTCGGGGAGCGGCATTTCCAGCCAGTTTTCGCCGCCATCGAGCGTGCCGAACACCTCGCCATAGCGCGCTGCCATATAGACTTGGCGTGCGTCGCCGTGGTGAAGGGCGACCGACATCACCGTGCCGTGTGGAGTGACCTTGTCGAAGCGCTGCCAGGTCTTGCCCAGGTCCTGGCTGCGGAAGAGGGCGCCATCCTTCGATGCGGCCGCAACGCTGAGACAGGCATAGAGCGTGCCTGGATCCTGCGGCGATACCTTGATGTCCCGGGCGTAGGTGAACGGCGAGAAACGGTCGACCCGCATGTCCTCCCAGGTCCTGCCCTGGTCCTTGCTGCGGAACAGGCCCATGCGCACGGCGATGATGGTGCTGTCGGGATCGGCGGCACTGGTGCACACCGCATGGCCATCGAGCATGCCCTCGGCCTCGGTATCGCTCAGAAGCTTGCTGCGCAGCCGCGGCTCTGCTTGAGCCAGGCGCAGGAGGTCGGCGCTGCAATCATTCCAGCTTTCGCCGGCGTCGGTTGAGCGCATGACGCCCGAGACTTCCAGCACTGCAAAAATCTCGCCGCGCCGGCGGGGATGTGGCGCGAGCCGCATCACGCGGCAGGAGAATGGCATGGTGGCGTGCGTCGGCAATTGCGGATCGGGCATGCGCTTCCAGCTCGCGCCGTCATCCTCGCTGCAATAGATGGAAACCGGCGAGCCGCCGGCCAGCATTCGTTTCGGATCGGCGTCATCCTGCAGGAATGACCAGACCTGCACGCCGCGGTCGGGAAAGCCGGCGCGGCGGAAGCTTTGGCCGCCATCGACGCTCCGATAGACGCCATCGGCAGTGCCGGCAAAGACGAGATCGGGATCGCGCGGATTGACGAAGACGGTGAATGCCTCGATCTCGCTCAGCACGTGCTTCCATTCGCTGCCCTCCAGCGAGCGGCGGAACACGCCGGCGAGGCCGCCTTGCTTGCTGGCGTAATAGCCGCCGACACCGGCGAGCACGCAGGATCGAGCCATGGCGACTGTCCTCCCGGCCAAGTTTTGCGCATGATATTTCGCCGCGAGCGGCCGGACAATGTCCAGTGTCAGCTCTTTCGGCTCGCTTCCACGCGGCGAGCGAATCTGTCGAGAATAGCCTGCCAGCTCTGGCGCTGTTGCTCGATCGGATGCGTGGAGTCGCTGTCGAATGGGACAAGCAACCTTATCTTCTCAATTGGAGCGGATGGTGACGAATGCCTGTTAAAATTCGTTGCAATCTAGACGCCAGACACCTCCGTGCTGGCATGATGATCGCCGCTCTTTGCGGCTTTTTGCTCGTCGTCTACCTGATCATCAAGAGTGGCGCCGCAGACGTCGCTCACGCGATGCTGGTCGTCGGCTGGTGGCTCATCCCAATCACCCTGTTTAGTCTTGTCCCTTTGTTTTTCAGTGCTCTCTCATGGCGCGAGCTGCTGCCCATTTCAACCCGTCCGTCTACGATCGGCATTATCTGGATACGGTGGATCCGCGACTCCATCAACTCGCTGCTGCCGGTGGCGAGCATCGGCGGCGATATTGCAAGCATGCGGCTGGTCCGGTTGTGGGGCGTGCCAGGTGCACAAGCAGCCGCCAGTATGGTGGTGGACACCACGGTCGGCGTAACGACGCAATTGATGTTCGTCCTCTTGGGAGTGGGGCTGTTGCTGATTCGCTCGACCGAGCATAGAGCCTTGCTTGTGGCCTGGACGGTGCTGACCGGCGCCGGCCTGCTATTTGCGGCCGTCGTCGCATTTGTGGTTTGCCAGCATCGCGGCCTCTTTGCGGGCTCAACAAAACTGACGCGGTGGCTGCTGCCGGAGCAACTTCTGTCTGCATGGATGACTGGTGCATCGGCTATTGATGACGCAGTGGTCGCAGCTTACCGAGCCAAGCGCTCCATCTTGCGCGCCAATGCTTTGCATCTCATGGCATGGATTGCCGGCACGGGTGAAATCTGGTTGGTGATGCAGGCTTTAGGGCAGCCTCTCGGCGTCATTGATGCATTTATTCTCGAAAGCCTTGGCTCCGGCGTTCGCGCAGCAGCGTTCATGGTGCCCTGGGCATTAGGAGCATTGGAGGGCAGCTTTGTCTTGTTCGGCTCGCTGTTCGGATTGCCTGCCGAGGCCGCATTGGCGATTTCCCTGTCGAAGCGTGTACGCGAGTTGGCCCTGGGATTGCCGGGGCTATTTGTCTGGCATTGGCTGGAGGGCCATTATCTCCTGCGCCCGGGCGCGCCAACACACGCCAACGATGTCGGCCCCAATGCGGTCAATCTGTGCGACCGTCAGTGACTGACCAGCGCTCTTTTACCGGCGTGCCATGAGCATGGCGGCTTCTGGCTGTGCTCGTGCCAATTTAAGATCCGAGACAGCGCAAGTGCGCCGTGGCGAATGCGCCCATCGCTGCGGCTCGGTCCCCCGCATTGAAATAAGGGCAGCCAAGCGCCGCGCCCAGCAACCGCCGCGCGCGGAGCAGAGCCTTGCGTGCGGTCCAGGCATCGATTGCAGTGCGTGCCAGTGCCGGAATTTGATTTGGCTGGCACACAACCGAACGCAAAATAGCAGGCATGTCGGGTGTACCGTTGTCGCGTAATTCCACCATCGCGGCGGGCGGCAGGTCTCTGTCCGCCGGATCGATGACCGTGCGACAAATCGCAAATGGAATATTGTGAAAAGCAGCGATCTCGGCCGCGATATGAGATTCCATGTCAACTGCCGCGGCGCCCGTAATCGCATGTATTCGGGCTTTTCCCGATGATCCCGCGATTGGGGCATTCACGCCGGCAATTTCCGCATGGAAAGAACCCGGAATTGATTGAAGCAGACGACTCGACCATTGTTGGTCTGCCGGATAGCGCTCGCACTCGGTACGCACAGCGGATCCAATCACGCAATCTCCCGCCACAAGATCGGGTGCTAAGCCACCGGCAATGCCAAAACTGATGATGCCCGATGCACCCCGTTCGATCGCAGCCTGCAGGCGATGAACGATGTGCGAAGCGCGCCCGCAGATAACCGAAACGCCTGGCCCCATGGCGATTCGAGCCTCGAGCAAAAGCGAGGTCACGGCAATAACTGACGGCGGGCTTGACATTGGAAACGCCCCCAACCCAAGCGCCTTTAGGCGCTTGTTCGGCCGCCTTCGTCAAGGACCATCCTATCGTCGCTTGTCGGTAGAACCAAACGCGCTGGGTATGCATTGGGAGACTGCTTCCGTTGCCGATGGCCAGCTCCTGGTTCAATCATCGAGCACCGCAATGTATATTTGTCTGTTACGACGGTCCCATTCCATTTTTACGGAAATTTCACTCTGCTTCGCACCTACCGGAACCAGCCTTTGCGCTATAGGCTGGCTGTTGTGATGACGGGCAGCGCTATCCTCGAACTTCAACCTACTAGCTGTGTCAAAACGGATAAGCCGGGGCGACGGCTCTGCCCAGGTTTCCGGCACGCGCGGCAGCAGCGATTGCCGCCCGCATCACCGATAGGGGACCTATGAGGAAGGCAGATGTTCTGATCACGGGTGCGAGCGGATTTATCGGCTCGGCCGTCGCGCATAAGCTGGTAGCCTCCGGTTACTCGGTGCGCGCTATGGTGCGGCCTTCCAGTCCGCGCCACCATATTGCCGGCCTTGATCTCGACTTCTGTGAAGGCGATCTGCGCGATGAAGTCTCCATCGAGCGCGCCGTTCAAAATGTGAAGTATGTTTTCCACATTGCCGCCGACTATCGACTGTGGGCGGCACACCCTGAGGAAATTTTTGCAACGAATGTAGGCGGGACTCGTACGGTTATGCGAGAGGCATTGCGCGCCGCCGTGGAGCGCATTGTCTATACGAGCAGCGTCGCCACGCTCGCCTTGACGCCGGACGGCAGTCCCGCGGATGAAACCTGTTCCATGTCAGAAAAGGAAGGTATCGGCGCCTATAAGCGTAGCAAGATTGCCGCCGAGCGAGTCGTTACAGACATGGTAAGACAGAATGCATTGCCGGCCGTGATCGTGAATCCATCGGCCCCCGTCGGACCGCGTGACGTACGTCCGACGCCAACCGGGAGAATCATTGTTGAAGCAGCCAGAGGCCGCGTACCGGCCTTCGTTGATACAGGGCTCAATCTCGTGCATGTCGATGATGTGGCGCAAGGTCACCTCGCCGCCTTGCGGCGCGGAAAAATAGGCTCGCGCTACATTCTGGGCGGCCAGAATGTGTCGTTCGGGAAGATGCTCAGCGACATAGCCGGATTGGTTGGCCGCCGACCCGCGCACATTCGGCTGCCCCACTGGGCGGTCCTGCCAGTCGCTTACGCATCCGAGGCGATGGCCCATGTTACCGGCCGGGAGCCGTTTGCGACAGTAGAAGGCGTTCGTATGTCCAAGCACGTCATGTTCTTCAAGACTGCCAAAGCAGAGGAGGAGCTTGGCTATCGCAGCCGTCCTTATCTCGAAGGGCTGGCAGATGCGGTTAGCTGGTTCAGTGATGCAGGATACCTGCCTTAGAGCTCGGGTGGCGACTGCGAGGATTACTCGATGATGGAGGGCGCAAAGAAAGCTTTATTGCGGTCAGCAACTCGTAAAGAGAAACCCCGAGAGGGAGATTGCGCCCGCAGCGCCCGTGAGCCGGTGATCTGGTTCGAAGTGGAGGATTTTCTTCGATATTTTGACCATTTTCCCAACCCGACCGGCGTGCAACGGCTATCGTTCGAGATTTATCGTGCCGCCAGGAGGCTATACGGTCGATCCCAGCGCGTGAAGTTCTGTCGTCTCAGCGTTTTCAGCAAATGTCTGCACCCGATCAGCTTCGAAGCGGTCTGCTCCGCATACCTGAACCCGCCCGGTGGTATCTCTCCGTGGAAGACGTTTTGGGAACCCGCAAAATTTTGGAAAGAATTCCCGAGATCGATGCCAGTGGTCATGCGGCATCCGCGATTTTTCTTTTCCATCTTCAAGGTTGCAGCTCGCGATCTCATCGCAGTGTTGCTCCGCCAGAGCCGTTTTGAGCGGCACGCGCGCCCTGGCGATATGATCGTCTCGGTCGGCGCCGGCTGGGGAATACCCGGCTACATGCGGCACATTGCTGACGCGAAGCGGCGCTACGGAATAAAGTTCTCGATCCTGGTTCACGATGTCATTCCGATCAAACATCCATCTTTCGTCGAGCCGCATCACGCCGTTGAATACGGCAATTGGCTGCAAGCGGCCATACCGGTTGCGGATATCGTGTTCGCCAACTCAGAATACTCACGGAGTGCTCTCATCGAGCTGGCTGCGGAGGCCGGCTGGCAATTGCCGAGTGTCGAGGTCATGATACCGGGCTCGGATTTGGGTGATCAGCCGACCACTGGCGACCTGACAACCACAAGCTTTCCCGCACGCTATGTGCTGTTTGTTTCCACCATTGAAATCAGAAAGAATCATCGGCTGCTTGTCCGAGTATGGAAGCGCCTGATGGAGCGGCACGGCACTGACCTAATACCGAGCCTGGTTTTCGTTGGACAGATCGGCTGGCTGGTTGACAGCTTGTTGGCTGAGCTCAAGGCGAGCGATTATCTCAATGGCAAGATCATTCTGCTGCGAGATTTGCCCGATGCAGAATTGCAGAAGGCTTATCGTTGCTGCCTGTTCACGGTCTTTCCGAGCCTCTTCGAGGGTTGGGGATTGCCGATTGCCGAGAGCCTCGCGCATGGGAAGTTCTGCGTCGCATCCGACCGCACATCGATCCCGGAAGTGGGCGGCGACCTTGTCGACTATTTCGATCCGTCGAATGAGGACGATGCATTGGCAAAGATCGAACGGCCGCTCATCGATCCTGCTTACCTGGCAGCGCGAGAGGCGCAGGTGCGGGCAGAATACCGTCACCGGACCTGGGCCGACTCTGTTCATGCGTTGATCGGAACCCTTGATCCAACAGTGGTGCAGGACTCTCAAGCGGTCGCACACTCACCTCCTACGCGAGCGTCCGGCGAGCTCAATTTGGCCTCCTCACTGGGCGGCCGCTAGCGGGCGACCAGCATCAGCCGGGTCGTCATCGAGGTCAGCGGTCGCCGGTGACTCGACGGCGCTCGGAAGGCCCACCGCTTCGCGCAGTTGCGCCCGCCGCATCTGATAATAGCTTGATCGCATGAAGCTGTAGAAATCGATGGAAGCATCCTCGGCCGTTTTCAACTGTCCCAGCCGGTCCACCGCATCGATCGTTGTGGTGCCGGCGCTCACTGCAAGCTGCGTGGTGACTGCGGCTACCTGCGTTCCGATCAGCAAGCCGAGCGGGTTGGCTACCATGTCCACGACAGAGCCAGCCGCATCACGCAGCGTCGCGGGGCCCAAATAGGGCACCATCACATAAGGGCCCTCGCTGACACCCCAAACAAACAGAGTCTGGCCAAAATCGCCGCTCTCCTGCGGTGGACTGCCTTGGCTGGCAATATCGAATAGCCCGCCGATGCCAAAGGTTGAATTCACGAGAAATCGGGCACCGGTATGTGCGGCCGCTTCGAAACGCAATTGCAGCAGATCATTGACGAAAATGCGCGGTTCCTTCAAATTTGAATTGAAATCGTGCAAGCGGTCGTGCACCGGGCCCGGTATCGCTGCTCGCACGGCTTCCGCGATCGGCAGCAGCACCGCCTGGTTAGCCGCCAGGACCTGACGATTGGCTTGCTCATTGGGATCGCTCATCGGCAGCGATGCGTCGTTCGGGATTCCCGCGCAGGCGCTCACGAGCAGCGGCAATAGCCCCGCGATCGCCCGTTGGACCCGCCCTGGAGCGCAGCGCATTTCCATTTTCCCACCCCGTTTCGGGGCGTCTCGCCCAATGCTTGCGCAAGGCCTGCGGGCACGCGGGCCTGCGCGCAATCAGAATCAGCAGGCTAACAGGTAGGTCGCGCAATGACCGTTACTTTTTTGCCACAGTCGTTGCCCGGATTATGCCTATTACGGATTGGCGCGGGCCTTGTGCCGGGTCGCCAGCAGAGCCGGTTGAAAGATGACTGCAGCCGACAGCGTCGTGACGAGCGACAAAGCCATGAGCTTGCCCATGCTCGAGGTGCCCGGATGATGCGAAAAACACAGGCTCCCGAATGCGATCGCGGTCGTACAGGCGCTGAAGAAGATGGCACGCGTTAGGCTCGATTGCAGGAAGTTCGTCTCCCCGGATCGCCACGCAATGATGTAGTAGATCTTGAAGGCGACGCCAACGCCCAGAAGAAGCGGCAGCGCGATGATATTGGCAAAATTCAGTTGGAGTCCGAAAAGCACGCAGATCTCGAGCGTCACCACGATCGCGACCAGCAGAGGTACCAGTGTCATCGCTACATCGATCCAACGACGTAGCGCGACAAACAAGATCAGTGTGATCAACACCAGCGACAAGATGCCGGCCTGGAGAAATGCCTTGACGACGGTTGCGGCGGCTTCAATGACGTAGACCGGCTTGCCGGCGGCGTCGGGTGCAACACTGCGAACCGCGGCGACGAAGCGGCGCAAGGACGCATTGTCATTGCTATCGTGCTTCGGTGTCACTTCGATCCGGACCCGGCCATCAGGAGAAATCCAGGACCGTTTCAGGGCGGGGGGAAGGGTCTCGATGCTCACCCGTTCGGCGCCGAGCAGACTTCTTGCCTGGCGCAGCGTTGTCCTTAACGGCCCGATGAGGGCATGTTGCAACCCGTCGAGAGCAGCCGGCGGCGCGGTCGCCAGGGGTGCCAGCACGCTTGCAAGCCGTCGCGCCTGGACCGCGGCGGGGCTGCCGAGGTCACCCGCCGCTTCAGAGAGCTCATGAACCAATTTGCCAATGGCCGCCTGAACCTCCGCAGGCGTTGGTTCACCATCGATCTTCTCAGGGGCAAGCGTATTCTGCAGAAAGAAGCTTGCATCATCGATCAGAGCGAGCTTTGCATCTTGCTCTTCGGGAACGAAGCTCTGCAGGGTGAGTACCCGGCCAACCTCTGGCAACTGGCGAAGATTTTTGGCGATCGCTGACGCATGGGCCAGATCGCGTCCGAGCACGTCGAGCGTGTCAGGGCTGGTCTCGGGAACTTTCATCAGGTCAAGCAATGTCATGACCGATTCGGAATCCTGCGCCCGCAGATTGAGTGGATTGAAGTCGAAGCTCAGTCCGGCGAGCGACGGCAACCCGACAATCGTGGCAGCCAGCGTAGTTCCGACAATCCAGTGACGCCGCGTTTCGAGAAATCGGTCCCAGGGCGCCAGTGCGGCATAACCGATCGGCCTCCGCTCAGAGGGTGGTTTTAGCACGCTGAGTAAGGCCGGAAGCAGGGTTAACGTTGTTGCCAGCGCGATAACGATGCCGATTCCGGCAATCAGGCCGAGCTCGGAAAGGCCTCGGTAAGCGGTTGGCAGGAACGAGTAGAACGCCGTCGCGATTGCAATGGCTGCGAGCAGAAGCGGTCCCGCCATTCCGCGTGCCGTCGCCAGGAGCGCCTGATCGAGATCGTTGGACGCGTGCCGCTCGGATCGATGGCGCACGCAGAATTGAATGCCGAAATCAACTCCGAGTCCAACAAACAGCACAGCAAATGCGACCGAGATGAGATTCAGCGCCCCTACCATCCACAGGCCGATGGCGGCAGTATAGACCAGCCCGAAAAGCAGATTTACAAAAACGGCCAGGATGATGCGCGCCCTCCTGAGCGCGAGCCAGAGCACCAGTCCGACAAGAAGCAATGTAACGAAGCCGTTGAGGACTGCGCCGTCGGAGACAGTGGCAAACTCCTCATCGGAGAGGGCGACCGGGCCGGTGAGACGCACCTTTACGCCATGCTCGGGCGTGAGCCCAAGGCTGGATACCGTTTCGCGTATCACCTCAGTTGCTTTGTGGCCGGGTTGCAGGTCCCCGAAATCAAGGACCGGTTCGATGTTCACGAAGCGACGAAGCTCCGAGAGCTTCGGCTCCCGGCCGGCAATCAGCTTGCGCCAGGAGAAGGCAGGGTCCTTTCCTTTCGCCAGCAGTTCTAGTGCATCAGCAAGTGCAGCGAACGCCGGCTTGAGGGATTCCAGCTTTGCTTTTCCCAGGCGCACACCCTCGAGCGACTGCGATAAGGTGCGAAGGACGCCGCGCAGAGTGGGATCGGCGGCCAGCGTTCCGAGGAAAGGTTGCGCCGCAATCAGGTCCCCTGCGCTGCGCTGCACCTCATCGAGACCAAACAGGAGGATGCCATTGCGCTCGAAGAACTCGCCGCCATCGGGACGGCTGATGCTGCGGATCAGGTCCGACCTTGACGCAAGCCCGTTGACCAATGCGTCGGCCGCATCATCCGCACCCTCTGGTGTGGTCGCATCGATCACCGCAACGATCTGGTCGATCCGTTGCGGAAAGGCCCTGTTGAGCATCATCTCCTGTTGGCGCCATGGCAGTGAGCTCGACAGCAGGTTCTTGCTGTCCGTGGTGATGGCGAAATGCCGGGTGAAATAGCTCCCCGAGATTATTGCCAGGAGCAGGAAGCCCAGAATAACTGGCCACGCATAACGGCTCGACAGCTGCACCAGTCCCGCGATGGCGGCTGTTGTCGCAGAACCGCGATTTCCCCTCACTAATTGTTGCAGCAGGGTTGCATTACGCGCTTGCGCAGCACCTGCATCAATGAAATCCAAGGCGGTCGCCAGGTTGGCGGCCGACGCGCGAGCTCTGCTCGGACGGAAAGCTTGTTGAGAATTTTTCACGGATGCACGGGTAGAATACGACTTGGAATGCGAAACGGCGACATGCTGGGCATGCCGGGCTCAGGATAAACGAGTCGCTGCCAAGTCTGCGTGACTTGTCTGCAACAATGAGGCGTAAAAGTAGGATGCCTTGGGCATTGCTCGCCATGACGCAGCCTCAATCCAGCCGCAAATCTTCTGGCGCCCCGCCTGCTTGCGATCGGACCATTGCGGCAGTTCAATTTGAACGCGACTGGTTCACAAAGCGAATCGGGGCCAGGGGCTGGTTGCAATGAGAAATTTCGGGCTCGGCCAGAAGGGTTTGTTTAGCTGGCTTGCCAGCATTGCGGCAGTGGTCGTTTCCGGCTCGCTTTCATCGTGGGCTCAGGCGCCGAGCCCCGCCGTGCTGAAAATCGAAACCTATTATCAGCAATTGATGCCGACCATCAAACAGGCTGGGCGGCTCAGCGTGCGCGAGCGTGATACGCGCTTTACTCCGGTCATTACCGCTATCTTTGATCTTCCGACCATGACGCGGCTGGCGGTAGGTCCCGCCTGGAAGAGCTTCTCGGCGGAACAGCAGGCTGCAGTCCAGGATGCCTTCGCACGTTTCATCGTTGCGGATTATGCGAGTCAGATCAAAGACTATTCCGGGGAGAGCTTCGTTGTGGACCCGCAGACCACTCCGGAAACGCGCGGCGGTGGCGAGATCGTCAAGACGAAGCTGCTGCAACCAAGTGGTCGGAGCGTGAGTATAAATTATCTTGTCCGCCGTGAGCGGGTCATCGACATCTACCTCAACGGAACGATAAGTGACCTCGCGATGCGACGCGACGAATTCGCGTCTATCATCGCCTCAGGCGGAGCCGATGTGTTAATCAAGAGACTGCGGGATCGAACTGAAACTCTGCTTGGAAAATGATATTTATGGCGGCAACACTGTGTGCCGCCCTGTTTGCATAAGAATCTGGGCAGCGCCCGCACCACGGCCATGCAATGCAGAACACGCCTGAGCTGAAAAACGTTGCAGTACCAGTGAAGCCGGTCTGGCTGCCACGTTCGATATTTGTTTCGGCTCAAGCCTGAGTAGCCGCTGCGGACTCCTGGATAGGGCCGAAGAGGAATTTGGGCCACGCAGGCCCAGTCATCGCACCCGGTTGCCGGCTAGCGTGATGTGCGCGTAGCGATCGGCGCCCGCCTTGGCCAGATCGCCGGTGACGGCACTGGCATGCGCCATGCCGACGATGGCTCCGCGCAGCGTCTCCGTGATCACGTTGTTGGCAATCAGTGCCGTGCCCGCGCCCGGCGCAACCGAGACGCCGATGCCGACATCGGCTCTGCGCACGATGTTGCCGGTCACGGCGACGTCGCGCAGATAGCGTCCCCAGCCGATCAGGATCCCTGCGGCGAGGGCGTTCTCGACCACGTTGCCGGTCACGGCCGTGTCGGCCTCGACGGCGATGCCGACGCCCGCGGGATCGCCGGGATCGGTGCCCGCCGGACGCATGGGCAAAAGATTGCGGATCAGGTTGCCCTGGACCACCGCAAGCCGACCGCCTTCGTTGAAATTGGTGACCGAGATCCCGATCGCCGCGCCCTCGACCGAGTTGCCGGCAATTACTGCGCCCTCGAAGGCGAACTCGGCATAGAGCGCGACCTCACGCGTCGCGGTTGCGACGTTGCCCTCGATATGCAGGTTCGAGGCGGCGTTACCGCGCACGGCCGAGAACGCGCAGTTCCTGATGCGGTTGCCACGCACAATCACGTTGCCGGCACGAAACACGTTGATGGCATTGCCGTTCTGGCCGGAGCCGCCGGCGCGGGCCTCGATGTCCTCGATGCGGTTGTCGATCACCATTGTGCCGTCGTCGCCGGCCGCCGAGCGCCAGACCTGGATGCCGTTATTGCCGGCACCGCGCACCCGGTTGCGGGCAATCACAAGCCCCGCGGCATCGCGCACGTGAATGGCGACGTCGAGGGCGTCGGCGAACGTGCTGTCGCTCACTTCGCCGTCGACGTTCACGCCCACCAGCGCGTTTCCGCCGGCCTGTCTGATATCGCAATCGCTGACCTTGACCGCCTTGCAATTTTCCAGCTGCACAAGCCCCCGCTCTTTCGGCAGCGGCACGCGGCCTCCATCAAGGACAAGGCCCGCAAGCGTCACATGATTGGCCGCGAGGCCGGAAATAAGCGACGGGCCCTGGGTGAATGCGAGCGTTGTCGCACCGCGCGCGCCCACAAGCTGCGCGCCCGTCGTGAGCTTGATATTGGCGACCCGGTAGACGCCCGGCGGCAGGACAAGCGGAGCGCCGTTGCGCGCGGCTTCATCGACTGCGCGCTGCAGGAGCCGGGTCTGATCGTCCGGGCTCCCCGGCTGCAACCCGAAATGGGTGGCATCGAGGCCGAGCGCGGGCGCGGCCTGGACGGGCGCTGCCCGCCCTGGTGTCGCCGCTGCGGTTGCGCCTGCGGCGCCGGCAGCAATGGCAATGAGACGGCGGCGGTCGATGCGGTCGAATTGCATAGGCTGGCCTCCCGGATGCAACCTTGCCCACAAGATGAGGGCCAGATGCGGCGCGGCGCACCTTCCTCGGGTAGAACTATTCCCGTTAGCCTTAACGTGCGCTGAATGAAGGGCAGCGTGCCGCGGCGGCAACGGCGCAAACCATGGCCTCGCCTGCCTCCGCAAGCTCGTCGAGCGAGAGGCGCGTGCGCCGCGGCCAGTGGACGAGCGTGCGGCGAACGGGCGGCACATGGATGAAGCAGGTCAGCCGCGGCGCGCCGGTGCGAGCCGCCTCGGCCGCGCGCCAGCACAGATAATTGCAGAGGTAGTGGCCGGCATCCCGCGAGAGCGCAGCCGGCAGACCGCTGGCGCGTGCCGCGAGAAGTAGCCGCTGCACCGGGCCGGGTAGCGGCAGCGCGGCAGGGCCATCGGCAACGATTGTGCCGGAAAGGGGAAGCCGCCCTGCTGCGTCCGGCAGCGCGCAGGTGAGCGCGTTACGCGCGCGCGTTTCGATGCGGACATGTCGTGCCCGCGTGGCGAGCCCGAACATGATCAATGCGTCCGGCCGCTCGGTTGCGAGCAGGGCAGGGAGGTCGCGGTCAACCGCCTCGTAGCTCACGTGGAACACGTGTGCCAGACGGCGGACATGGGCGACCCCGGGATGCGGACGGCGGGCGAGCTCGTGCGCGAGCGGCGCAGTCGGATTGAAGGGGGCACCGGGGAATGGACCAAAACCAGTGATGAGAACTGTGAGACTCATGCGATGAGCGGCCTTGATTGCATTGCGCCCTCACATTCTCAGGGCGGCGGCGATCTCCTCGACCGCAAGCGAAGGTGACAGGCGCCCCTCGGCTACCGCGGCTTCGAGCTTCGGCAGCTTGGCCTTGAGCGCAGGGTCCGATCGCAGGCGCGAGAGCATGCGCTCTTCCAGCATCGCCCACATCCACTTGACCTGCTGCTGGCGGCGGCGTGCTGCAAGCTCGCCCGACTCGCTCATGCGCTGGCGATGCTCGAGAACGATGTCCCAGAGCCTTGCGATGCCGTCCCCGCTAAGCGCCGAGTATGGCACCACCGACGGCGACCACCGGGCCGAGCGCGGCGTAAGGATGTTGAGCGCGGCGCGGTATTCGGCGGCGGCCGCGATCGCGCGATCGCGGTTGTCCCCGTCCGCCTTGTTGACCGCGATCATGTCGGCGAGCTCGACCACGCCCTTCTTGAGCCCCTGCAGCTCGTCGCCGGCACCGGGCAGCATCAGCACAAGAAAGAAGTCGGTCATGTCCGCGACCACGGTTTCCGCCTGGCCGGTACCCATGGTTTCGACCAGGACGCAATCGTAGCCCGCCGCCTCGAGAATCAGCATGCATTCGCGCGTCCTCGCGGCAACGCCGCCGAGCGTGCCGGAGGAGGGCGAGGGACGCACGAAGGCATTGGCATCGGCGGCAAGCCGCCCCATGCGGGTTTTGTCGGCGAGGATCGACCCGCCGCTGACAGTGGAGGAGGGATCAACCGCGAGCACCGCCACCTTGTGGCCGCGCCCGGTGAGCAGCGTGCCGAGCGCATCGATGGTGGTGGACTTGCCGACGCCCGGCGCGCCGGTGATGCCAACGCGAACGCTGTCCCCGGTGAACGGCAGGAGACGTTGGACCAGCTCGCGGCCTGCCTTCCGATCGTCACTGCGGCTGCTCTCGATCAACGTGATGGCGCGCGCGATGACCGCGCGCTCGCCGGCACGGATTCCGGAGAGCAGCCGCTCCATATCGGGCAGGCGCCGCGATGACATAAATCAGCCTTCTACGGTGACCGTTCCGCCTTGCGTCGGACTACCTCAGTAGCCCATTTCCTCGGCATTTACTGGCGTGCGACGTCACGCTTCGCATCAGCTCATACGCGTTTCTTGTCGTCCTTGTGGATAGCAAAATGCTTCAGCCAGGTTGCTTAAGCTCAAGCCCCGGCCCTGGCGAGCCGCAACGTATCACGCGGGCAGCCTCTCGACTCTGCAAGGACCAGCTTCTATTTAGGCCAAATGTCGTCAGGCGCCCTGCCGGCTGGCTTCATTGCGCCATACCTGCCGACGAATGCCCGGCGACACGGAGGCTGAGAAGGATTGGGGCTCACGAACAACAAGGAGCTAATAAGGTGAACAAGAACAAAGTTGACAAGTTGAACAAGGATACCAAGGCGCTTTTGGAAACGGTCAGAAATGGCTGGCTCGACATTGCGCATTTGCCTTTGAGTGTGGCTGATCGGGCCAGCATCAGGGCGAACCTGGAGCATGTAAGGAGCGAATTAGCCGACATCTTGCACCGGCTGAATCGAGCCGAAAAAGCGGACGATGGACTTCCGGCGGGGCACCGGCGCGCATAAATCGAGAGGCGCCGAGCGGGCATTAAATCTCATCCCGCGCAGCGCGGCGATTCGTCGTGCAGGAGCGCGGTTTCCACCGCATTGTGAATCCAAAATATTATCAGGTTGGGTCGAAGACCCAACCTGATGCTGCTTATAGGATCGCGGAAAAGCGCCGGATCTAACCGAGGCGGTTAGTGGAACAGGTAGCTGATTCCCAGCTTCACCACGTGCACCTGCTGATCGAGGGTCAATGATTCACCCTCTATGGCAGGAAACTCGATGCCCTTCTTGCCAAAATCCATGTAGTTGTACTCAAGCTTGGCGGTCCAGTTGTGGTACACTGCAAATTCCGCGCCGAACCCGAGAACAAAGCCACTCCGCGTGCTGCGCACGGCTTGTTGAACCAACGGCCCGAAGGGGCGAAAAAACTCGGTCGCGGTGTGGCTTTCGTTCATGAATGCCATTCCCCCGACCAGATAGTAAAGCGTCGACCCGTTCGCTGCGCCCACGCGGCCGACCGCAGTCCCCAGGTACCGCATGGTGGTCGAGAGGTTTGATGGGTTTCCGAGGGTTTCAGCGATTTCGTTGTTGAGCGTGTTGCTGCCCCTGTCGTTGGTCCAGGAGAAGGTACCCTCGACGCCAAGCACGATGGGGCCGGTCTGATAATTCCATCCCGCGTGGGCACCGCCGAGCACGCCACTGAGCGAATACGACGTCGAGAACGAGACATCAGCCGGATCGTTCCAGATGTTGCTTCCCCAGGCCGTGCCGACATGGACGCCGGCGTAAAACCCGGACCAGTTCTGGTACACCGGTGACCTGAAGTCCGGGACCAGGTCCGCAGCAGACGCACCGCCCATGAGAGCCAAGGACGACACCGCGGCCAACAAGCACTTCTTCATCGCACGTCCCCCGATTTCCTACGCTGGGGCACTGTCCTCTGTCGCACAGATTCCAATGCTCGGTTTCCGTTTCCCGGCTGGACCCCCTTGCCCGGCCGTCGCTCCCCGGCGACGGCCATTGGCATCAGGATCGCAACCACGCGTTCTCCATCAGAACTTGGCGGCCAGGGTGGCCTTGGGTCCGTGGTAAAAGCGATCGATAGAGCGGCCGGGGCCGATGGCGGCAGTCAGAGAGCCGTCATCCGGTGCAGTTCGCAGCGCATCGATGAACGCATCCAGGCGATAGCTGATCCCGAGCCTCATGTGTGGAGTGAACCAGTAGGAGAACCCGGCCTGGACATCGAAATTGTAGACCGTGTTCGGCGACGACCAGGACCTCTGATTCACCGGTATTCCGGTGGCTCCCAGGGCAAAGCCCGGAGCGGTGATGCCAAACCCAAATACCTCGCCCGTGGCCAACTTGGTGTTGCCGAACAGGATCGCGGCATCGCCGGCGTAGTCGAAGGACAAGGGTCCCCAGATGGGCACCGAGCCATCCAGGCCAATGCGGGGTCCCGCTCCCAGGAAAGAGCGCTTGTCCGCCTCCACCACCGAGGCATTGGCGGCACCGCCGCCCGTAGCCGTCAGGACGAAAGCGGTGCTGGCCGTGAGATCCGATCGTATCTCGGCGACGCGGAAGCCGAAATTGACCTGCGCGCCACGCATGAAGTCGAAGCCCGCGCCGAAATCCGCCTGCCAGTGCTTTTCTTCCAGCGTTGGCGTGGTCGCGGCAAGCGCATTGATGGCGAAACCCGGGAATGAAAGGTTGAATGTCGAAGCGAATACGCTGGTGGATCCGCTGTCGAGCTTGTTGGTCTGGCCATAACGGAACTGCGTGTTGACGTGCCAGGGCGTGCCAGCGAAACGATAATCAGCGCCGGCCGCGATGTCCCAGCCCCAGCCCGGGTTCACGTTCGGAATAGACCCAGCGGGAAACGCTCCTCCAAAAAGAGTGGTGAAGGCAGCAAATCCGCCAAAGAACGGAATCTGCCCGCCGCCGGTCTGGAAGGCGCCGCCTTCGACGAAGACCGTAAACTCGCCGCGATCCAGGAATCCCGACTTCGTGACCGTAGGCAGGTCGGCCGCACAGCGGAACACGACATAATCAAATGATTGTATTTCTGCTCGCGGTCCATCAGTCGTCTCGCAGCAACCCCGCTGCCGTGGGTTGGTTTTGGGCAAGGACGCAAATGACATAAATTAGCCCCAGAGCGTGGTGCCGCGCGAACCGCGCTGGCGGTCGTCCGGCCGCGTTTCCTCGTTGATATCAACAAGCTAATCCGTCACCCAAGCGAGCCTTCGGCCTCAGGAACTTTCCTCCCCGCGCGATCGCGGCAGCGGTATTATAGCGCCCGCTGCGTGTGAGGGAGGGCTCAATGCGTCGGCAGGGGCGTGCGGCGAGCGTTTGGGGCATCATTGGTTCGTTCATCGCGATCCACCTTCCTGCATTCGCACTCTCCACCACCAGCTTTGCCGTCTCGGGTCATGCCGCCGACCTCGTCTGGGAGGTCGAGAACCCGTTCCGGTTCTTCAAGCCGACCAAATCCTTTGCACTGCATGAGGCCGCATTCAATAAGGTGCGCGGGGATCTCGCGGGGACGCTGCCGGCGGACATCATCTGGCGCACCGAGCGCGCGCTTAACGATCCCGACTGCAAGGATGCCTCGACGCCGGACCGATGTGCTGCGAGCGCCGGCAAGCGCTATCAGCAGAGCCGGTTGGGATGGGCAGCGCAGACACTCCCGGAAACCTGCTATGAGAGTCATGGCAGCCCGCGCCGCTATTCGCCGCGTTGCGATCGCAAATATTCCTGGGGTAGCGCCAACGAGGACTACGTCCTGCCCGAGGCGCACACAGTTGCGATTCGAATTTCCGCCGAGCAGCTCCTGGGTGTGAACGGAGACTGCGCATGGACCTGGCAGCCACGCAGAGCAGGCGGCAAGGCCGAGAGCAGGCGCATCCCGTGCCGCGATAAGCTCACCATCGCGCGGGTGCCCTTTGCGCTCGACCGCGCCCATTCCGGCGTCGCGGTCGCGGTCAAGCTGCCCGATGGCCGCGAGCTTGCCGAGCAAGTCGTGGTCGAGGATCTTTTCATTGTGGCGCTCGGCGACTCGTTTGCATCCGGCGAGAGCAACCCGGATCGTCCTGTGCAGTTCAGCCCAGCGCGCGAGATGGTGTACGACCCTACTGTTGTGACCGCGCAGGTCGCGGCGAAAACGCCGCCGAAGACCGCGCCCGGTTTTGGCCTTGCTTCGAACGACGACCAAACCAATCCCAAGGTGCTTCCCCGCCGTTACATGGACGACGAGGCGGCCGAGCGCTTCCACCGGCTGGGCTCACCCGAGTTCGCCGCCGCTTTCGAGAAAGCGTCCGCGCGCTGGCTCAGTCGCGACTGCCACCGCTCGCAGTACGGCTATCCGTTTCGTGTCGCCATCGAGCTTGCGCTCGAGAACCGCCATCGTTCGGTGACTCTCGCAAGCTTCACCTGCTCCGGTGCCGAGATAGCGGAAGGTCTGTTCCTTGAGATGGATCCGCGCGAGGGGGCGGAGGAAATTCCCGGTGGAAAGGTGCGCGCGCAGCTCGACCAGCTCAGCGATCTCCTGTGTCGGGGCGCACGCACGCAGGCCGCAAGCTACACGCTGCCGATCTACGCCCGCGGCGGCACGGACATTTCGCTGCAAACCATCACAAAGAGTTGGTGCCCCCCGCCATTGCGCAAGCGCGCCATCGACGTCGTCCTGATGTCCATCGGCGGCAACGACGTGGGCTTCGGCGCGCTCGCCGCCTATGCCTTGACCGAGAGCCTGGGCGACCTCGCGCCCATCGCTGCTCTGGCAGGCGGAAGGATGCGATTTGGGCCGACCGTGGCGCGCGGCTATCTCGCCGTGCTGGACCAGCGCATGAAGGCGCTCAAGGCCGCGCTCCACGACGGCTTCGCGGTCGCTCCGGCGCGGGTGATCCAGTCGTCCTATGAGCCGATCCAGTTTGACGAGACCGGAGCGCTATGCGGTTCCCAGCCGACGCTGGGGATGGATGTGCATCCCGGCCTGCGGATTGATCGCCGGCGACTGCAAGAGACCGCCGACTTTCTGGCCGAGCTTCTGGCGCGTCTCGAATGCATTGCCGGCAAGGGGCGTGGCTGTCCCTCTCAGCTCGCAACTGGCGCCGGAACCGGCTTTACGCTGGTGACCGATCATATTCCCGAATTCACCAGGCGCGGTCTGTGTGCGCGCGATCCCAAGCGGGCGCTCGCCGACGCAGTCGCGATGCGCATGCCGCGCAAGCCGCCGAACGGCGATCCGTTCCAGCCCTATTCGCCGGCGGCGACGCTGCCCTACGCCCACCATTGGCGCCTGTTTCGCACGCCGAACGATGCCTTCCTTGCCGCCAACACGCACCGTGAGGGCACTTCGCTGTTCGACATTCTCCAGCCTGCCTATGCGGGACTCTACAGCGGAGCCATTCATCCGACTGCCGAGGCACACGCCATCGTTGCCGATCACGTCGTCCGACACGTGCGTGCCATCGTGGACAAAGCTCCCGAAAATCGGGGCGTGATCGAGAGCAAGGCGCAATAATCCCCATCTCTGCGCAATCATTGGGTGGGTCTTCATCTGACGCGCTAGCCGCGTCGGCAAATCGTATTACATTCTTAATGTAGCGCATCATGGTGCAGCGATGAACATTGCAGTCGCCCGCGCAGCTGACGGCCTGCCCCGCCGAGCATTCACCGTCGATGACATCCACCGCATGATCGAAGTTGGCATCGTGACCGAGGACGAGCGGTTCGAATTGATTGAGGGGGACCTCGTCATGATGTCGGCCAAGGAATATGCACACGAACTGATCAAGGGAGCTTTGAATATAGCAATCGCACGCGCGCTCCCGGACGATATGAGGCTCGGCGTGAAAATGACCATTCAGCTCGCCCACACCACGCTTCTGGAGCCGGATCTGGCCGTGTTCAGGCGTCGTGCCGTGACGAAGTCTGCTGCCAATTTCTCAGAGATAGCGCCGGGAGAGCTTCTGCTCGCCATCGAAGTGGCGGCATCGAGCATCGCGTATGATAAGGGCCTGAAGGCCCGTCTGTATGCTCGCCATGGCGTTCAGGAGTTCTGGGTGGTGGATGCCAACGAGCACATCACCTGGGTTCATACCGGCGCAAGCGGCGAGCGCTGGGCATCGATTGTGGAGCGCGGGCCAAACGAAGTGCTCACGACCCCGGCACTGCCGAGCTTCTCCATCAAGCTCGGCGAGGTCGAGTGATCATTCCGCCGCCTGCCGGCCATGACCGAGACGGGTGTTGAGCTTGGCGATGAGCTCCGCCGCCGCCTCTGCGATGACGGTGCCCGGCGGGAAGATCGCCTCGGCGCCGGCGCGCTCGAGCTCGGTGTAGTCCTCGGGCGGCACCACGCCGCCGACCACGACCATAATGTCGGGCCGGCCTTCCTTGACCAGCGCGGCCTTGAGCTCCGGCACCAGCGTGAGATGTGCGGCGGCAAGCGACGAGACGCCGACGATATGCACGTCGTTCTCCACCGCCTGGCGCGCAGCCTCCGCGGGAGTTGCGAATAACGGGCCTATATCCACGTCGAAGCCGAGGTCGGCAAAGGCGGTAGCAATCACCTTCTGTCCGCGGTCGTGACCGTCCTGCCCGATCTTTGCCACCAGGATGCGCGGCCGCCGCCCTTCGTCGGCCTCGAACTCGCGCACCAGCCTGGCGATGCGCGCTACGGCTTCCGACATGGTTCCGACCTCCTGCCTGTAGACGCCGGTGATGGCCTTGATCGGCGCGCTGTGCCGCCCGAAGACCTGCTCCAGCGCGGAGGAAATCTCTCCCACCGTTGCCTTGGCGCGCGCCGCGTCGATGGCGAGCGCGAGCAGATTGCCGTTGCCGCCGGCGGCGGTCCGCGTCAGAGCCGCAAGCGCCTGCGCTACGGCGCGGGGGTCGCGTTCCCGCTTGAGACGGCCGAGCTTGTCGATCTGCAATTGCCGTACCTTGGCGTTATCGACTTTCAGCAGCTCTATCGGCGCCTCCTGCTGCGGACGGTACTTGTTGACGCCGATGACGGCCTGCTGCCCAGTATCGATGCGAGCCTGTGTCTTGGCGGCGGCCTCCTCGATGCGAAGCTTGGGCAAGCCGGCTTCGATCGCCTTGGCCATGCCCCCCATCCGCTCCACTTCCTGGATATGGCTCCAGGCGGTCGTTGCAAGCTCATAGGTCAGGCGCTCGACGAAGAACGATCCACCCCAGGGGTCGATCATGCGCGTGGTGCCGCTCTCCTTCTGCAGCACGATCTGCGTATTGCGGGCAATGCGGGCGGAAAAGTCGGTTGGCAGCGCGAGCGCCTCGTCGAGCGCGTTGGTGTGCAGCGACTGGGTATGTCCCTGGGTCGCTGCCATGGCCTCGATCGCCGTGCGGACCACGTTATTGAACACGTCGTCCGCCGCCAGCGACCAGCCCGAGGTCTGGCAATGCGTGCGCAGGGACAGCGAGCGCGCATCCCCGGGCGCGAACTGCTTCATCAACTTTGTCCAAAGAAGGCGCGCGGCGCGCAGCTTTGCGACCTCCATGAAGAAATTCATGCCGATGCCAAAGAAAAACGAGATGCGCGGGGCAAACCGGTCGACGTCGAGGCCGGCTTTAAGGCCGG